>Ga0224495_10000680_pt1 | contig 26008 bp, 23 predicted proteins | sample SF_Jul11_sed_USG_FD_168128 | JGI IMG/M metagenome (GOLD analysis project Ga0224495, IMG submission 168128) | Sediment microbial communities from San Francisco Bay, California, United States - SF_Jul11_sed_USGS_4_1 | ecosystem: Environmental > Aquatic > Marine > Sediment | place: USA: California...
GGCGGCGTGCTCGGCGGTGTCGTGGGCGAAGTCGAAGCCCCTATCCGTGCCGTAGGCGAGATCAAACCTCCCAAGCTGATCAAAAAAGTGGAACCGATCTATCCGGAGATTGCGCGCCAGGCAAGAGTGGAAGGCATCGTGATCATCGAGGCCACCACGGATATCTATGGCCGTGTGGCGAGTGTGAAGATCCTGCGCTCCATTCCTCTTCTCGACCAGGCAGCTGTGGATGCGGTCCGCCAATGGGTCTACGAGCCCATGGTCATCAACGGCAAACCTCGAGGAGTCATCTTCGTAGTCACAGTAACGTTTACACTAAGATAACCCGTTTTTAGTCTTCTTCAATTCTAATCCGAGCGTCATGAGCCAGTGTGAAATGGCCATCGATGATGACTATTTCTCCCTCTTTGACTCCTTCTCCTTCCCTATCGCTCGGCAAGACTTCTGCAAATTCATCGTTTTCCAGACCAACCTGGATATACCTCCATTTGGCCAGATCCCCCTCCACGACAAAGGCTAACTTTCTTCCGCCTCTAACTAAAACGGCATCCTGGGGAACGAGCAGCTTATCCTTGTGAATTTCAGCCGCGATCTCCACATCTGCATGCATTCCAGGCTTTATCTCTTCCTTCGGATTGTCCACAGCCACGATGACTTTGCACGTTTTATCCTCGGGATTGATGACCGGGCTGATGGCCTTCACTTTACCTTTAAACACTCTGCCAGGATAAGCGCTGAACCGCAGATCCACTTCCCGACCCACCTTCATCTTCCCTATCTCACTCTCCAGGACTTTCGCATGGACCTGAATCCTGCTGATGTTCACAAGGAAGAACAAGTCTCTTCCGCCGCTGATATGTTCTTGAGGAGACACCTGAATATCTGTGATGATGCCTGAGAAAGGCGCTCTGATTTTTGTTCTCTCCAAATCCATCTGCGCCTTTTTGACCGCAATCTCTGCCTGGGTTAATCCCTTCATCGCAGACCGGACCTCATCCTTTTTCTCACCCGACTCGATCACGGCCAACTCATACTTTCTGTAGATATCTTCATATTCTTTCTCTGATATCATGCCCTTTTGGAAAAGCTCTCGTGCGCTCTCATACTCTTGTTTAGCTCTCTGAATTTTTTCCATCCCAGACTCTCCAGCATCCTCCTCTGTGCCGGCAAACTGTTTTTCCATCAACAACTCGGATAGTCTGCTCAAACGGTCAGCCTGAGATCTTTCCAACTCTAGTCTGTATCTTCTGTCATCCAATTCAATCAGTAGATCCCCTTCTTCCACATGTTGTCCTTCTTCGACATCAATTTTTTTTATGACGCCTTCCACTTCGGACTTAATGATAACCATCCTGTTGGTAACCGCCTCACCCGGGGACTTTAATGTGATAATAAGCTCGCCCCTGTAAGCTTTGGCAACTTTTACCGGAATGGGAGTCTCTTTAGCTTCTGACTCGGGTGCATCCTGGGACGCCTCCGTTCCTTCGGCTTCTGTCCCCTTTTTGATAAAGACGAAGAAGACCAATACACCAATCGCAATAACGATTAAGGCAACTGTGAGAGCCTTTTTTGGAAATATCATTTTACTTCTATCCTGTTCTTCAAATTGCCCCCTAACCTCTCTGCCAGGTCTATGATAAAGACGCTACCTGAAAATGTCAATTCTCATTACTTGTTATCCTCCTTCACGGCCTCGAGCAACATGTCAAAAAAGTCTGGAACCGCAGCTGTGACTCTGTGCCAGTTTTTCTCCTCACTGTATTTTGAATTCTTTACTTTTTTTCGAGAATTAATCCGTGTCCTCTAGGATAAACTCCCGGGATCGACACAGGCAGTTTTCCTGTGATTTCAATTTCCCCAAACAGGGCTTTCACCGCAGACTTTTGCGCCTCTTCTGCATATCTGTATGCGCAGAGATAACTATCCAAATCTGGGAAATGCCTTAGAAAATAAGGGCTTCCGAATGACACGACCACAACCGGCTGTGGTCCTTGAGAGAATTCCTGTATCAGTTGAACATGTCTAGGATCAATGCCAACGCTCCCTTTTCCAGAACGCAGCCTTGAAAACAGGCTAACCACGACCACCTCTGCTTCTTTGGCTTTTTCAGCAGCTTCCTGGATGAACTCTTCTCCTGTCGAGGCCTCGGCGAAGAATTCGAAAGCCTGGGGAGCCCTTTTTTTAAATTCCTGGACAAATGCTCTTCCCGCAAAATAGCCACCAGGGTCGCTGCTCATGGAAAACACAGCCATCTTTCGTTCCCCTGATAAGGGGAGGACTCCTCCCTCATTCTTGACGAGGGTCATGGAGCTATCAAACGCCTTCTCGGCCTGTTCAAGATAAAGAATAGGACCAATCTTCCTGTCCAACATCTCTATATCAACACATTTATTCAGATGCAAACCCAACCTCGCTTTAGCCTCCAGGATTCTCTTCACCGACACATTGATCCTCGACTCAGAAATCTGTCCGTCTCTAACAGCAGAGGTTAGCGTCTGAATGACTTCCTGGGGTGCAGGGGGAAGGAGAAGCATGTCCACACCAGCCTTCACAGCTCTGAGGGCTGCATCCTCAGGAGAATAGAGGGTTGTCACCCCTCCCATGTCCATGGCATCCGTGACGATTATCCCCCTAAATCCCATCTCCTTCCTTAAGAGATCGGTCAAGATAGAAGAAGAAAGCGTGGCAGGAAGATCTGGAGTTGGATCGAGGGCTGGAATACGCAGATGGGCGGTCATGATGGCTTGAACGCCCGCCTCGATAGCTTTTTTAAAGGGATAGAGCTCTACTCTATCCAAGCGATCCCGATCGCCTTCTATGGTAGCCAAGACACTGTGGGAATCCAAATCTGTATCCCCATGGCCGGGAAAATGCTTGGCCGTTGCGATAAGTCCATGATCTTGGCATCCCTTAATAAATGCCTGAGCGATGCGTCCGACCTGCTCGGGATCTTCTCCGATCGAACGGGTGTTGATGATGGGATTATCAGGATTGATGTTGACATCAACAACCGGCGCATAGGTCATATGAATGCCCAGCGCCCTCCCTTCCCAGGCTGTGATCTTCCCCATGGTGTAGGCCAAATCTTCAGAATTCGCAGCTCCCAATGACATAAGAGGAGGAAAAAGCGTGGCTCCATCTATCTGATTCCCTGCGCCTCTCTCAAAATCTGAGGCAATCAGAAGGGGGATCTTTGCTAATTTTTGGAGGGAATTGGTCAAGATAGCCGTCTCGTAGACATTACCGCCGAAAATGATCAGACCTCCGATCTTCTGTTCTACAATCAAACTCCTGAGATTTCGGAAGTACTCGCTGTACCTGTTGACAAAATGACCGGAATACCTACAAACTACCATCTGACCGATCTTTTCCTCAAGAGTCATCGCGTTTAATCTCTTGTTCACCCACTTCATCTCCGAAGGGCCCAAGGCGAGATCGGTTTTAACCATGACGCGTGCACAACTCACTGTTAAAAGCACGAAAGAAAGAATGGTGGGTAGACATTTGACAATCAGAGTTTTCATATCTTGCTTAACCTCCATGCGTTTTTAAGTGTGAATATTATAAACCTAATGGTCTTCACATTAAGAGATGTATCCTCTTTAGGATTTTCGATTTGTTGACTGCAGAGCGTGATTCTATCCGGTAAATTTCAACCTTATCCGATTATGTAGCGCAGCACAAACAGGGCCGCAAACAAATAGATAATCCAGTGCACCTGCTTGCCTCGACCTGATACAAGCTTCAAGAGAGAATAGGAGATAAATCCGAAAGCAATTCCCTCTGTTATATTGAGTGTAAGGGGCATGACGATTATAGCCAAAAAAGCAGGGACGGCTTCTGTCAAATCATCCCATTCGATAGAGCTCACACATCTCATCATTAAAAAGCCAACGACAATCAATGGAGGTGCAATCACCGGACGGAGCCTTAAGCCCTCAAATTCATACACCCCAGCGATCATCTCGGCCAACGGGCTGAAAAACAAAGCTATAAGGAAGAGGAATGAAGTGAATATGTTGGCCAGTCCTGTCCTCGCCCCTTGGACGATCCCTGCCGCACTTTCGATGTAGGTGGTCACAGTTGAGGTTCCGAGCACAGCTCCACTGACCGTCCCAACGGCATCCGAGAACATAGCTTGATCCGCCCTGGGAAGTCTCCCTTCCCTGAGAAAGCCAGCCTGCCCACTCACACCGATCAACGTGCCCATGGTGTCGAAAAGATCCAGGAAGAAAAACACAAAGACCACGGTTATGAGGCCAGTTTGTAGGGCACCCATAATATCCAGTTTCAAGAGAGTGGGAGCCAAACTTGGTGGTGCGGACATGACGCCATGATACTTGACGACTCCGAGCGGTATCCCCAATAGAGCCGTGGCAATAATCCCTATGAGTATAGCCCCATGAATTCGCATGGCCATCAAGACCAGTGTGACCAACACTCCAAAAAGGGCAAGGCAAACCGGCTTGCTGGCAAAGTTTCCTATCTTTACCAATACCTCAGGGTCATCGACAACAACTCCTCCAAACTGGAAACCAACAAACGCAATCAGAAGTCCGATGCCTACGGCAATTCCATACTTCAAGGAATCCGGCACAGCTGCAATCAGTTTTCCCCAGACTCTGAGTAACGACAGAATCAAAAAAATGGAGCCGGAGATGAACACAGCCCCAAGGGCCACTTGCCAGGAATACCCCATCGTTCCGCACACAGTGACGGCAAAAAAGACATTGTGACCGACGGCTGGTGCAAGAGCAAAGGGATATTTGGCTACAAGACCCATCAGGAGCGTTGCCACGGCGCTCGAAAGACAGGTGGCCACCATAACCGCCCCGCTGTCCATCCCTGCCAGGGAGAGCACTGCCGGCTGGAGGAAGATAATATAGGACATGGTCATGAAGGTGGTCACGCCGCCGAGCATCTCGGTTCGGAAGGAAGTATCGTTCTCTTTGAGCCTAAAAAAGCGGTCCAAAAAACCCTGCATGCCTCACTCCTTTATTCTTCGAATTGAATGAGGGATAGAATATCCACATCAGGATGCCTTTTCTTTATGAACTCCACTCCGTTTAAAAAACTCAGCTCTACCAAGGAAGCCAACCCGACGACTTCCCCACCTAATTTTTTGACCAAATCGATGGCACTTACAGAGGACGAGCCAGTCGCGATGAGATCATCTATGATGAGAACCTTCTGTCCTGGAAGGATGCAGTCGTTGTGCATCTCAAAATATTCCACTGCATACTCATTGGGAGCCTTCACACAGACTGTCTCCCTTGGAAGCTTTCCCCTTTTTCTGATGATGGCTAAACCCAATCCCAGTTTGCTGGCCACAGGAGCCGCAAACAGGAATCCGCGGGATTCGATTCCGACAATGGTCTCGGTACCTCTCTCTTTGGCCCAGGAAACCATCCTGTCGACCACGTAATTATAACTTTCGGCATCCTGCACCACTGGAGTGATATCTTTGAAGCCTATTCCGGGTTTAGGGAAGTCTTTGACTTCGCGTATGAGGGCTTTCACTCGGGAAATCATGGTTTCCTCCCAAACGCTGTAATTAAATAAAAACTATTTTACCTTGTCAATGGTTCAAGTGGCCGAAAAGCCTTAATCCAGTTTCTTCGTGTAGACGGTTCGTGTCGGAAAAGGGATGCCTATGTTAGCTTTGTTGAGAGCCTTGTAGATCTCTTCGGTCATCTTTATCTTCATGAAATAGGCTTCTGTATAACTCGCTACCCAAGCCCTGGCGATGAAATCCAGCGAAAAATCGGACATGTTCATAAATTGCGCCACAGGCTCTGGATCTTCAAGAACCGTATCAATCTTTTTGAGCGCTTCGAGAACAACTTGTTGCACTTTTTCAGGATCTGATCCGTATTCCACCCCAAAATTGACGTTTACCCGGATGGAAAGGTCAGGCACAGTGAAATTCTTAATTTTTGCATTGGCCAGATTGCCATTGGGAATATATATCACTTCGTTATCATAGGTTTTTAACTTTGTGCTTCTGATTCCAATATCTAGGATAACGCCCATTTCTCCGCTCTCCAGCTGAATTTTATCTCCTACTTTGAACGTCTTGTCCAGGACAAGCTGCATTCCACCAAGAATGTTAGCGAGGGAATCTTTCACAGCAAAACCTACGGCTAAACCTGCGATACCTGCGGTGGCCAGAAGAGGGCTGATGTTGATATCCCAAACGTCGAAAATGAAGATGAAGGCTAAAATAATGGTAACGACTTTTAAGATCTTTGCGACTAAGGGGATTAACCTGTCATCAGCGGTAGATTTTGTCTTGGCTGCCCATTCTTTGAGCCAATGCTTAGCAAAATTGGAAATGATCCTTATGACAAGAACTGTCACAATGATAATCAAAAACGAGTTGACCAAATTGCTGTACAGGGCCGTTTCAAATTCAAAATGCTGGATGCCGATTCTGAAGCCCAAAACAATAATGATAAAGAAAATGATGGAGGAAATGCTCTTGATGATCAGATCATCGACTTTTGTCTTGGTTTTCATAGCCAAGGGCTTCAGCACCCTAGTCATTATGAGCTTCACTAAGAAGGCCACTATCAGAGAAATGACCAGAATAAAGAGAAATCTCAGATACATGTTCCCTGTGATAAAACCAAAAATCTCTGATATGGAATCCATCACATTTCTCCTTCATTCATATCGACGTTCAAATTGATTTATACATGAAGTTTTTGATTATTTCAATTCTATGAGGATGTTCCCTAGGGTATCGAACTATCTCCTGATATTGGTCAAGATATAATTTGAACAATACAGGATAGTAGCTTTAGCAACGCCCACGTTATTTGATATAATCCTTAGAGTCATGAAGACAATCGATTGGAGGCTTTGTCTTGTGGCAGATTCAGAAGCAGCCGGAAACCGAAATCTCATCTCTATTATCCGAGAGGCCGTTGATGCTGGTGTAACACTCGTTCAGCTACGGGGAAAGAACCTGGAAATAAGGGCATTCCTGAATCTGGCCGTGCAAGCGTCTGAATTCCTGAAATCCCGGAATATTCCTCTCATCATCAACGATCGGATTGACGTTGCTCTCGCTTGTGAGGCAGATGGAGTACACCTGGGACAGGAAGACCTGCCGTTGCCCATCGCTCGAAAAATCATGAGGAAGGAAAGACTGATAGGAATCTCAGTAAACACTATAAAAGAAGCCGAAGAATCCGAAGCTGAAGGGGCTGATTACATAGGTGTGGGACCAATCTTCTACACTTCATCCAAGGAAGATCTAAGATCGATTCTGGGATTTGAAGGTCTCAAAGCGATAAGGAACAAGGTTAAAATCCCGATCCTGGCTATCGGAGGGATAAACGCCGAAAATGCAGGAGATGTGATAGTCTCTGGAGCAGATGGCATCGCTGTCATCTCTGCCATCATGGATGCCAAAAACATCACCGAAGCTACAAGGAACCTCCTCGAAGCTATCAGAACTCTGACCTAATCCTTCCCATGTCTTTGTTCAATGTTCAATTTTTATTTTTCGAGTATCATCAGCCTCGACTTCTATGGTAACCCGTATAGATTCCATACCCAGCCGGAGCTTTTTAGCCCACTCTACGATGATAACGCCTCTATCGAGATAGTCTTCCCAACCGAGATCCTCGATCTCAGATTCTTTTCCCAAGCGGTAGAGATCTATATGATAGATCGGAAATTTGGCCTGATAGATATTCACAAGAGTAAAGGAGGGACTGCAGACCTGATGGACATCCTCCAATCCTAAACCCGCAGCGATGCCTTTAGCAAAAACGGTCTTTCCTGCACCGAGTTCTCCGATCAAAAGTACCACTTCTCGACCCTCGAAAGACTCTGCCAATTTTTTTGCTATAAGAAAGGTCTCTCTCTCAGACGAAGTTGTGTGTACTTCCAAATCCTTCTTGGATCTGTGGGTCTTCATCGTTTTTTTGGTATTTCTCAGGACTTCACCAAGAGCGTCTTTATAGCAGCTGGAAGATAGGTGATCATGTTTCCGGCTGTCAAGAACTTTTCTCCAAGCCGACTCGCTCCAATGTCTCCACTGAGTCCATGAATGTAAACCGCAGCCAGAATCGCCTCCAAGATATTCTTCTCCTGAATAATCATGGCTGCAATCATCCCGCTGAGAACATCCCCTGAGCCTGCAGTCGCCATTCCAGGATTTCCGGTGGGATTTATATATGTTCTCCCATCAGGTGTGGCTGTCAGGGTTTTGTAGCCTTTCAGGACAACATACACACCATATTCTGCGGCAAATCGGGGGATAAGCTCCAGTCTTTTGGTCAAGACCTCTTTGGTGGACAGCTTGACAAGGCGTGCAAACTCACCAGGATGTGGGGTAACGACCACAGGCCTGGACATGGATTTCAGGATATCGGGCTTTGAAGCCAATATATTCAGGGCATCCGCATCCAGAACGGCAGGGATTTTTACACGAGGAAGGAGCGAAAGCACAAATTCCCCAGTCGATTCATGAGTCGAAATACCTGGGCCTATCATGAGAGCATCTTTCCCCTCAAGGAGGCTCAAAACTTTATCCAATGCTTCTGATGAAAGAGTCCCCTCCTCTGTTTCTGGCAAGGGCTCTGTCATCAATTCCATCATGGAGCGGGCCACAATCGGAAGGCAGCTCTTGGGAGTTCCCACGGTCACAAGCCCTGCCCCCAGTTTTAAAGCAGCCTTTCCTGCCATCACAGCTGCTCCTGCTTTTCCCAGAGATCCGGACACCACAAAGAGATGACCGTAGGTGCCCTTATGGGTGTCTTTTCTTCGGCGTTCAAAATAGGGTCGAACCATATCCTCTTCCAACCAATCGAGTTTCAAACTCTCATCTTCGAACAAAAAGGGAGGAACGCCGATGTCAGAAATCTTCAGTTCTCCCACACAGTCCTCAGACGGAGGGAAGACGTGGGCAATCTTCGGTGCAGCCAGAGTCACTGTTAGGTCAGCACACACACTCGGCCCTATGATCTCGAAGGTATCTGAGGAGAGGCCAGAAGGAATATCGACGGCGACCTTAAACGCCTTGCATGTATTGATATCCTCGATGGCCTTTGTGAAAAGACCTCTGGCAGGTTTGGTCAGGCCTGTTCCAAAAATCGCATCGACAAGCAGAGTCGCTCTCTGCAAGAGCTTCTTATGTGCACTCCATCTCCTGGGAGACGTGATTTCTCTAATATCGATTCCTATTCTGTCCGCGATGCCTGCATTCAGAGCCGCATCTCCTCTTAGATCTTTTTTCATAGCCAGCAAAAGAACAGTTGGTTTGCATCCGCGATTAAAAAGATGCCGAGCCACCACAAAGCCATCTCCGCCGTTGTTCCCTTTTCCAGCAACAATCACAATTTTTTCTCTCTGGATGTCTGGAAATTTCGCCAATATCTCCTCTGTGATCTGAATCCCAGCATTCTCCATCAATATGGGACCGATGATACCAATCTCTTGTATGGCTCTTCTATCGATGCTTTGCATCTGTCGCGAGGTGAGAATTTTCATGATTTCTCCTCAAATGAAATCAAAGGTTCTGAATTACTTCTGTTTAATGAAGATTTTACCACAAAAATACCCAAGGGAAAAAAATATGCGTGTATTTCATGTTGAACTCATTGATTTATAGCTCCTCTTATGCTAATAAAAGGTATTACTTTTAGGAATAAGAGGAGGTTTCATATGAGTGTGAAAATTGGGATAAATGGATTTGGCCGGATCGGAAGGAATGTGTTCCGTGCAGGCTATAAAGATCCGGATATTGAAATAGTGGCAGCCAATGACATCACCGATGCAAAGACTTTGGCTCACCTTCTGAAGTATGACTCTGTTCTCGGTATCCTGGATGCAGATATAAAAGCTACAGATGACGCCATAATTGTCGATGGCAAAGAGACGAAGATTCTCTCCGAGAGAGACCCAGCCAATCTCCCCTGGAAAGACCTGGGTGTGTCGATCGTCATCGAGGCCACTGGGCTATTCAGGAAAAGACAGGACGCCAACAAGCATAGAGAATCGGGCGGTGCAGAAAAAGTGATCATATCCGCTCCAGCCATAGAACCGGACATCACTCTTGTTCTTGGTGTCAATGAAGAGGCTTATGATCCAGAGAATCACCATATCATCTCGAATGCTTCTTGCACCACCAACTGTCTTGCTCCGGCAGTCAAGGTTATCCACCAGGCTTTTGGCGTGGAAAAAGCATTCATGACCACCATTCATGCTTATACGATGGATCAGAGGATTCTGGATTCTCCCCACAAAGATTTGCGTCGTGCACGGGCAGCGGCAATCTCCCAGATACCCACGACAACAGGCGCTGCCAAAGCGGTGGGACTTGTTCTGCCAGAGCTCAAAGGCAAGATCGATGGAATCGCTATCAGGATTCCCACAGCCAACGTCTCAGTCGTTGATCTGGTCGCTCTTTTAAAGAAAGACGTCAGTGCAGATGAAGTCAACCAAGCTTTCAAAGCTGCCTCCGAAGGAGAGTTGAAAGGCATTCTTCAGTACACAGAGGAGCCGCTGGTTTCTGTAGATTTCCTGGCCAACCCACACTCCTCGATCGTAGACGCAGAATTCACCCGCGTGACCGCCGATAACATGGTCAAAGTCCTGGCCTGGTATGACAACGAATGGGGCTATTCCTGCCGTCTCGTGGATTTGATTAAATTCATTTCTCGGTGACGAATCATGCTTTCTGTAAAGGACCTGGAGGTAAAGGAAAAAAAAGTCTTCCTACGTGTAGATTTCAATGTTCCTCTCGATGAGGAAAGAAACATCCGGGATGATACGCGCATCAAAGCAGCCTTACCAACGCTGAATTATCTGCTTGAGCAGGGAGCCATGGTCATCGTAGCCTCACATCTGGGACGTCCGAAGGGACAATACAAGCCTGAATTCAGCCTGAAGCCAGTTGCGACTAGACTTCAAGAGCTCGTCTCCTCTAAAGTCATTCTGGCTCCAGATGTCATCGGTGACGGAGTGGAGGAGATAAAGAACAACCTGAAGGAAGGCCAGGTCCTCCTTCTGGAAAACCTCAGGTTTTACCCGGGAGAGACAGAAAATGATCCCGACTTTGGTCAACAATTGTCTAAAGGCATTGACTGTTATGTGGATGATGCTTTCGGTGCCTGCCACAGGGCACATGCCTCTATCGTGGGCATCCCCCAATACGTGAAAAAGTCAGCTGCAGGATTCCTGGTCAGTAAAGAAGTGGAATACCTGAGCAAAGCGGTCCACTCACCGGAAAAACCTTATGTCGCTGTTTTAGGAGGTGTAAAGGTCTCGGATAAGATTCCGGTGATCGAAAGTCTGTTGAACAGAGCCGACCATATCCTGATCGGCGGCGCAATGGCTTACACCTTTTTTGCATCCCAGGGGTATGATGTCGGTCTCTCTCTTGTCGAGGAAGACAAAAAAGACTTAGCCTTGAGCTTCCTTAACAAAGCAAAGGCTATGGGTGTGATTGTTCTCCTTCCAGAAGATCATATTGCGGCCACGGCGATCGCTCCTGATGCTGAGGCTCGATTGATCGATGATTTCCCCATCCCTTCAGATTTAATGGCCCTTGATATCGGTCCAAAAACCATAGAAAAATACAAAGAGGTCATAGCCAAAGCAAAAACGATCTTCTGGAACGGCCCCATGGGAGTCTTCGAAATCGATCAGTTCTCTACGGGAACACTAAAGATAGCAGAGGCGGTGGCTGGTTCGGATGCTGTTTCGATTGTCGGAGGAGGAGATTCTGTGGCTGCGGTTTATAAGGCTGGAGTGAGCGAGCGAATCTCTCACATTTCCACGGGTGGCGGAGCCTCATTAGAGTATATTGCCAATGAGACGTTGCCCGGGATTGAAGCCCTAACGGAGAAATAGAATGATATTTACGAACGAAAAATCCTTTATTGCTGGAAACTGGAAGATGCACATGACTCTTCCTGAAGCTGTGGAGTTAGTCCAAAAGCTTCGGGAAGCAAGCTCTGAATACGAGAAAACTCAACTTGTCGTTATTCCTCCTTATACATTCCTGAATGAGGTCAAAAAGGCCCTCCAGGGAAGCCCGATTCTTCTCGGATCGCAGAATGTGTTTTGGGAAGATAAGGGAGCATTTACAGGAGAGGTATCGGCACCGATGCTCAAGGATGTGGGCTGCACCTTCGCTGTGATCGGCCATTCGGAAAGACGTCAATATTTTGGAGAGACCAACGAGACAGTGAGCAAGAAAATCAAAGCTGTTCTAGCCCATGGTCTCCTTCCTATTATGTGCATAGGAGAATCCCTAGAGGAGCGCAAAAGGGGAGAAACCATAAAAAAAGTGAAAACCCAGATCACAGAGGGTCTGGACGGTCTGAAAACAGAAGACATCAGACAAATCATCATCGCCTACGAACCCATCTGGGCCATTGGGACAGGCTTGACAGCAACACCTGAGCAAGCTCAAGAAGTGCATGGTTTTATAAGAGAGAAACTGGCAGAAATGCATGGAATTGAAGTGGCATCTTATGCTATAATTCTGTACGGTGGTTCTGTAAAGCCGGAAAATACTTTTTCTCTGCTAAAAGAAAAAGATTTAAACGGTGCTTTGGTGGGAGGAGCATCGCTGAAGGTTGAATCTTTCACAGAAATCGCCAAAGAAGCCATTAGAGCATACGAGGAAAAATGAGTGCATTATTTCTGACTATTCACATCATGGTTTGCATTGTTCTGATTATCGCTATTCTGCTCCAGTCTGGGAAGTCAGCTGATTTAGCAGGAGCTTTCGGAGGGATGGGAAGCCAGTCGGTCTTCGGACCTCGAGGAGCCGCTAGCCTTCTCTCTAAGGCCACGACGGTCTGCGCCATTCTCTTTATGATAACCTCCCTGGGTCTTTGGATTCTCTCTGCCAAGGGGGAAAGATCGGTCCTCACCGGAGAGGAAGCTCCGGTTGAACAGAAAACTGGGATCACAGAAACCCAGAAAAAGGAAGGCGAAGAAAAGAAAGCCCCAGAAGGAACCACTGAACAGAAACAAGAAGAGAAAAAAACTGGAGAAGAGACAAAAAAGCAAGACCCTGACAAAGAAAAAAAGAAACAAGAAACAGAGAAGAAATAACGATACGTTTCTTTGTTTGCCGAAGTGGTGGAATTTGGTAGACACGCATGGTTGAGGGCCATGTGAGCGTAAATAGCTCGTAGGGGTTCGAGTCCCCTCTTCGGCATTCCATTTAACCTCTATTTCCCTCTTTGATATTTTATCTCTCTTATCTCACAGTTATGCACTCACAACGATTGAGAAAATCCGGATCAATATCTGCACCATGTCCAGAGGCATCTGGCAGATTGATCTTTCCAACTTCATACTGAGCACCGCCAATCACAGGATCTTCCTTCAAGAACAAATATCCATCGAGGTCTGCATAACGAATATTGTGCCTGGCGGATACTAAATGGGCTGCCGCTGTCAAGCCCAGCCTTGTCTCTATCATGCAACCGACCATGCAGATTATACCCGCACTTTCAGCAATAGCATTGATTTTCAGTGCAGTATGAATGCCCCCTGATTTGGCCAATTTAATATTGAAATAATCACAGCATCCCTCCACCGTCAGTCTAAAGGCATCGTGATGGTCAAACAGGGATTCATCAGCCATGATTCCTATCGAGGTCTTCTCTCTAATCCGTCGCATATTCTCATAATCCCAGTGCGCAATTGGCTGTTCGCAGTACTCGATTCCCTCTGATTCAATGGCCTTGAGAATATTTACAGCGGTTTTATAATCCCATCCTTGGTTGGCATCAATCCGAATCGGCAAATCACCTCCGATGGCTTCTCTAATTTTTTTGACTCTTTTGATATCTTCTCTCTGAGTAGTGCCGAGTTTAACCTTTATTGCCTGAAAGCCTTCACTCTTGTATCGAACAGCCTTCTCGGCCATATACCCCGGTTCAGAAAGTCCGATTGTGTTATCGGTCCAGAAGGAGCGCTTTCCTCCACCGAGAACAGCATAGAGCGGGAGCTCGGCGACCTTTCCTAAAAGGTCGTATAAAGCCATATCAAAGGCACTCCGCAGGGTGCTGTTATGGACTAAAAATCCATCTATCTCTCTCATCCGCTCTTCGATATTGAGGGGATCTTTATCCAGTAACAGTTTACTAAGGTCTACAGCTCCCGCTAGACTGATTGACTGTGTCTCTCCTGTAATTCCCCAAGTCGGATTTGCTTCGCCAAGACCATACAGCCCTTCATTTGTGTTAATCTTTAAAATGATGCTCTGGGCGTTGAAAATCTCCATGATAGCTATCCTGAAAGGCTCTTTGAGCGGTATATCGGATTTATAAATTTCAATGCTAGTGATTTTTACTTTCTTTTTCATGTTTGATGCTCCTTTTATGACCTTTCAAGTCAACAGATTATGAGATTCATCTAACGCCTTTCCTGCTTAGCCCCAAAATGTCCGGATTGTCTCAATTGAAGGACGGGCTGTCAATGAGCTGACCACGACATAAACGATGACAGCACTGCAGACGGATACAAAAGAGGGATGACTGCCCCAAAGTCTTATCTGAGGAATGAATGTACTGGCCAGTGCATAGATTATCATGCCCCACACTATGGAGGATATGGCTCCCCAATGATTTCCTTTTTTCCAAAACATACCCAGCAAAATCGGACCGAAAGTCGCCGCTTCCAAACCTCCAATGGAAAAAAAGATTATCCATTGGATCAATTTTGGTTGAAAAAGAGCCAAACCGATGGCGATTGCCAGACAAGCTCCCATCGTCCATCTTGAGGCCATTTTCATTTCCTCACCCGATACTCCGGGTTTAAGTTCTTTTAAAAGATTCTTAGCGACACTCGAGGTGATGATTATCGCCATGGCCGCAACCGTAGTTTGGATCCCGGCTACGATGCCAGCGAGGACAATTCCACTCAATGCTTCCGGCATCACATTCATTGCTAGCCAGGGGCTGATTTCATCTGAAACTGGGAGATCAGGCTTTATTGAACGACCGATAACTCCAGCCATACACAACAGAAACGTCCAGAGGAAAACCAATATTCCTCCCATCCATATTCCTTTTTTAAGCGCTCTTGTATTTTTATAACTCAAAGCTCCGAGCATGGCATGGGGCATACCAACCACAAAAAATCCTGTCATACAGGCAATCGAAAAAGCAAAAAACGGGGAAAATTCTCCGCCCTTTGTCGGAGAGAGAAAACTTATGTCTTGGGCAGCGATTATCTCTGTTGCTCTCTGAAATCCGCCAGCATATTTTACTGTGCCTATAAACAGTATTAAACATCCGATTGTTATGATTATGCCCTAGACAAAAGTTGCCAGAGAAGTTCCGCGCATTCCCCCTAGCACACAATAGATCAGTACAACCAAAGATCCGAGAGCAAGAGAAGCAAGATATCCCATTCCTGTCATCTGAGCGATGACTCTTGCAGCCCCGACAAACTGTGTTGCCATGTAGGGTAATAAAAAAATTGTCACTAAAGTCGCCAGCATCACTATGATTATCTTGCTTTGATATCTGGCTTTAAATAAATCTAAATACGTTAGGGCATTAACCCTCCGAGCCACAATACCAACACCTATCCCTATCGGAGCCAATAATAAAAGATTCATAAAAATCTGGAAATTATTGATAAGTACCCAGGAATAACCGTATTCATAACACATTCCTGGACCGGCTATGAAAGTTCCTGCACTCGCTAGTCCCCCAGCAATGACTAAAGCGACTATGATTCCTCCCAATCCCCTTCCTGCCGCATAGAACTCTTTTTCGTATTTCGAGATGGGGACTTTTTCGACAATACGATAGGACCACAGGCCAATGGCCATCAATAGGGCTGTATAAGCCAGGAAAAAAACTATGGCCAGATTCATTCTTCTCGCTTTGAATCTTCGTCTTTTGTCAAAGGAATGTCAGGTATGAATCGCTCTGCTAGGAATATCAATAGGAGAACAAACACAACAGGAACTATAATATTTCCAATAAACACCCAGCGAGGTAAACCCCAAATGTAAGGCCTTATCCCCAGGAGATAAGACGATCCCATGATGAACAAAAGATATAATGCATAATAGATCCAGGCTTGGGTAAATATCTTTCGGCTTATTTTAACTCTCGAGTCTTCGATAAATTTCATTTTAATACCTCTTCTTAATCTTCTCTTTCAATAATGGGCAAGAGAATATGAGACGGATATTCTGCATTATGATAAATTGCCTGATCTGCCGTCACCATGCCAGTTGTTGTATAAGGGTCCTTACCAGTGTTGAGATTGCGGTTGAAGATCGGAAAATCGCTGCTTGAAATTTCTACTCTGATTCTATGTCTTTTCTTGAAAACTATGCCTGTTGGTCTAAGCTTTATCTCATATCTATACATTTTTCCAGGCTGAATAAGAGACGGTTTCTCCACAGATTCCATGAATCTGGCTGAAATCAGACCCGAAGCTGCATAGCAGACATTATAGGCGGCGCCATTAGGATGAACATCGACTAATTTCCCACAAAAATCTGTATCCTCAGCCGAAGAAGAGGCGTAAATTACAATCTTTATGGGCCCGATGACTTCGATATCATCCTTCAATTTATCGGATGTGTAGCACAGAATATCCATTCTTTTCTCATTGACTCTCTGATCAATAGGATCAGAAGAAATCCCACCTCTTGCCCCAGTTCCTCCTCTTACAGAATGCACGGGATCGTTCGGATCGTAGGTATATTTATCCGGCGGTTCCTGTCCGGGAGCTACGGTGTTTAAATGGCCATCCCCGAAGAGCGTATTGGCTTTGCCATTGCTGTGAAGAAAAAATTTTGTGTATTTTGTATCAGGCAAAGGCCACTCTTTCTCCTCCCTCCACTCGTTTTTGCCAAGAATGAACAGCTTCACCTTCCCTTCATTCATGACATTGTTTTTAAAGCCTTTAAGCCAATAATCAAACCATCGAAGTTCGTAAGTTTCCAAATCCAACAGAGCATCCTCTCCAAAATCAAAAGCTCCAAGTTTTGAATACAAATTTTCCGTATGAGGGTAAGGCCCTTCATGCCGCCAGTACCCAATGATGAGCTTAGCATTCTTTTTGGCAAATTCAGTTCCTTCCTTCATCAGTCCATAGTAATTCTCTAAGGACCCGTGTTGCCCATCATCATACCAGCCCGTTACAGTCACGGAGGGAATGTTTATTTTCTGATATCTCTCCTTCATCCCTTGTTTAGCCCAGTATTCATCATAATTGGGGTGGGAGAGCCACTCTTTCCAGAATTCAATCTTTCTCCCTAAAAACTCATCCAAGGTTATGAGCGGAAGATGATCTTTGAGGTTCAGCCATTCGTTTACACCCAAATTCTGGTTTGTTCGTCCATGCATCAAAAAAGCCCATGTGATGGCATCCATCAAGTATAATGTTCCATAGGAAAACCAGGTGTCGCCATATATGCTGCTCGGGGAACCGTAAGTGAAAACGCAGGCTAAATGAGGCGGTCTCTCTGTTGCTGCCATCCATTGAACATATCCAACATAGCTTACTCCTGTCATCCCTATTTTTCCGTTGCTCCATGGCTGTTTAGCAATCCATTCAATCGTATCGTAACCATCATATTGTTCGCCAACAAAAGGATACCATTCACCTTCTGAATCATACCGACCACGGCAGTCTTGGATGACCACCACATAGCCTCGGCTGGCATAAAACTTACCGTACCTGTCGTACCGGGGAATGCTGTTGTTATACGGTGTTCTTATGAGTATGGTGGGAAATCCTCCCTCTGCATCTGGAAAATAAAAATCTGAAGAAAGTTTCACTCCATCTCTCATCGGAATCATTACCCCTAAATCCAGACGGAGCTGGTAATCTGGTCTGGATATTACACTTTCTGCCCTAGAAACTGTTACACTGAGAATTAAAACTAATATAAAGGGAGTGACAGATGTTATCCTCTTTTTCATTTTATTCTCCTCGATCTGAATTACAAATAAAATACTTTCTCCAATCTAAAAATGCAATTTAATCTTTGCTGACAAATGCCTGTTTCTTCCTCTAAGGAGATTTTCAATATAAGCGGTGGACTTTCAGATAGATAAATATGCCGAAATTTACCAATTTTATCTGGATTTGTTTAGATTTGTTTGTTTTGAGATAGCGGTAATAAATAGCATTTACTTAGGAAACTAGAAACAAACAGAGCGCTGGGGGCCGGGCTCGAATCGGCCCGCAGGTACAACCTCCAAGGGATTTTAAGTCCCTTGCGTCTATTACTATGCGATGTGGTTAAGACAATCTTGTGGCCATTTTGTGACCATCCCAGACTAAAAAATGTAAAAAAAATACAAAAACAAACAAAAGAAAACAAAAAAATAAATTCTTGCATTTTCAAGCACGTGGTTTGTAACTTATTGAATTTAAAGAAGTTAGAAAACCATAAGAACCCAAGTCCCCTCTTCGGCATTCCCTTATGCTTCCCCTCCATAGTTCATTTATGTCTCTTGCAAATCTTTTTAGTTTTCTTTTTTGAGTGACTCTTTTTATTGCATGATGAGTTCTGTAGTCTTCTGTACGATCTCTGGAATGACCTTTTTCATCTCCGCTGTCAATCCCTCTCCCAGATTATACAAGTTTTTAGACTCGACAGCGACAATCCTGATCTCTGTCGGCATCTTGAGCCCGATTTTCCTGCCGATCTCCATAGCTTGAGGAACAGAGATATAATGGGGTGAAGGACCGGGAATGTGTCGGATCTGGAATTCTTCGATAACGTGAATCCGTCCTGTTTCTGGTTTTTCTTTGTTTATAGTGTCGATCATGATCAACCGGTCATATCCCTGGATCACATCCAGAAGAGCCAACCCACAAAGTGTGCATTCGATAAAGTCGACATCCTCTGACTTTTCTGAAAGACTTTTCTGAAGTCCTTTGTTATCCCTCAGTTGGCGGACAATGTGGAGGCCGATACCATCGTCCCCGAACATGTCATTGCCCATCCCTAAAACCAGTGTTTTCATCTTAATATGTGTAAGACTTTTGACTTTCTGTCAACCTCTTCTCAACTGCTGAGTAAGCTCACCTTTGTGATCATAAATGTTGACGATCAAGGGCATATCGCCAGGAAGAGCGTGTGTTCCGCAGGCATGGCAGGGATCATAGGGTCTAAAGGCCATCTCGGTCATGTTCAACAGCCCCTCGGAAACTTTTCCCCCTTTGATAAAGGCCTTAGCCGCTTTCTCGATGGACATGGTGATGGCCGCAGAGTTGTGAATCGTGGCCACGATGAGGTTGGCCTCTTCTATGATGCCTCGATCATCCGTCTTGAAGTGATGGATCAAGACGCCTCTCGGGGCTTCTATGATTCCCACACCTTCATTCGGTGTCTCTGTCGGGATGTTGCGAATATCGGGATCGACGATGCTCTTATCTTCGAGCAGCTCAACCATGGCCTCTGCTGCCTGAAGTGCTTCGATGAGGCGTGCCCAGTGGAAGGCCAGGGTATTATGCACCGGGCTTCCGCCTAGAGTTTCGTACATCTTCTCGTAGTGTTCCTGAGCTTGAGGAGTAGCCATTCCATCTGCGGTGTTGAGCCTGGCCAGAGGCGCAACCCGGTAGATGCTCGTATCTTCGCCATCCACAAAGCCTTTCCAACCGATCTTTTTCAGGAACGGAAACTTGATGTAGCTCCAGGGTTCCACGTGTTCGGCAATGTGATCCAAATAGTCGGGATGTTTGAACCTGCCCAGCTCTTTTCCATTGGTATCGACGTAGCGCACGTCACCGTCATAAAAGTCGACTCTATTGTTCACATCCACAAGACCCATGTAGTTGGTGACGATCTTGTAGGGTTCACTCAAAACAACATCTACATATTCTTTGTTTTGCAGAACCACGTCATCGAAAATTTTAAGCGCAAACTGAGCAAAATCTACTGAGGTTTTGGCGACTTCCAGGAATTCCAATCTGTGCTCTTCATCCAGCCCTTTGGAGACTCCACCGGGCAGGCCGCAGACGGGATGCACAACCTTGCCCCCGAGATAGTTAATGATATCTCGACACTCGCGGCGGATCTTGATGACCTTCCCGGCGATTTCCAAACCGACCTTACCGATGACTCCCAGGATATTCCTATCAGCAGCCGGCGCCTGCGGACCGACGATAAAATCCGGCCCGCCGAGGAAAAAAAAGTGCAGTGTGTGGTCTTCCATCATGAAGGCGTTGTATATCAGACGTCTGATTTTCAATGCTGTCGGTGTGGGCTGGACGTTGAAAACAGCGTCGACGGCTTTGGTCGAGGCAAAGTGATGAGCGGTCGGACAGACCCCGCAGATACGAGGTGTAATTCTCGGCATTTCTTCGACAGGACGTCCGACGGCAAACTGCTCGAATCCACGGAGCTCAGGGACCTGGAGCAGTGCTCTTTCCACATCTCCTTTATCGTCGAGAAAGATTTCAATCTTTCCGTGTCCTTCCAGTCGAGTGATCGGATCGATGGTTATTCTTTTTTCGGTCATTTTACGGCCTCCATTCGCCTCCGCCTCAGTATGGAATAAGGCAGGCTGAATCTATAGAAATATCCTGCAGGATCGATTATTGTGTCCACAATTTTTTCGATTTCCTTTTCACTATTCGTATCCAGAATCGAAGCAAAAGCGGAAAGGAATTTGGCTCCCTGATCGTACACCTGGTCGGTCGGTCCGAAGCAGCCACGGCATGGCATGTTGGCCTCGATGCAACGTTCGCCACAGCCTGTTCGGGTTGCTGGCCCCATGCAGATGATTCCTTGAGCCAGGAAGCATTTCTCAGGATCCAGCATGACCTCCCATGGACGCTTTACTTCTGTGATGGCCAGCTTTTCAGGTTTGGTCTCGTTCCTCTTGCAGTCATCGCACAGGGACTTGTTCGGAGAGAGAACAGCTCCTTTGGGAGGAAGTTTCCCTTCCAATATGGCCATGATGGCGTTGACAATCAAATCCTTAGGTGGGCAGCAACCCGGCAAGTAATAATCGACATCGATAACCTGGTCTAAGGCATAGACTGTGTCGAAGAATTTAGGGAGTGTCAAGATTTTGCCGTCGTCCAGTGTGTGCTCTTCCTGGGGGACGATGCCATCAGGATTATCGGTGGACGGTGTTGTATGATAAGCGCGGTTGAAGATGGTCTCTTTGTTCCAGAAATTGGCCAGTCCCGGAATTCCGCCCAGATGGGAGCAGGCTCCGAAAGCGAAGACCAGCCTGGATTTTTTTCTTAATAACTCGACCATCTCACGCTGTTCAGAGAGACGGACCGCGCCGTTTATGAAGCTGACAGCAATGGAACTGTCCTCCATGGCTTCCACATCTTTTTTCTTGAAGTCCAGAGCGACAGGCCAGAAGACGATATCTACGGCTTCAACAACCTTGAGGATGTCCTCGGCCAGGTCGACGACCGCTTCCTCGCATCCTCCGCAGGATGCACACCAGTAAAAGGCAACCTTAGGCTTCTGCACATTCATCTTTGCCTCCATCGTTCCATTTTAATGGTCCCATCTTCCTTAACTGTTCGGTAAATTCGTTGGTGACTTGCTGGAACTTCGCACCTTCGGCTGCGGAAACCCATTCCAACCGAAACCTTTCCTTCTCGATACCGAACTGCTCCAGCATCTTTGACAGGAGTCTATGCCTTCTCAAAGCTTTATAGTTGCCTTCTTGGTAATGGCAGTCTCCTGGATGACAACCTGAAATCAGCACACCATCGGCTCCCTCATGGAATGCCTTGATGACAAATTGAGGGTCGACACGACCACTACACATGACCCGGATGATCCTTACATTGGGAGCATAAGTCATTCGGGCCGTTCCCGCCAGGTCCGCACCGGTGTAGGAGCACCACGTACACAAGAAACCAACTATTTTCGGTTCAAATGCTTCATGACTCATAGTCGGCCTCCTCAGGTCTTTTAAATCGTTCTTTCCCTTTATGTAAACCTAATATTCCATCTATTCACCCATTCAGGTTTCACGCCGTAGGATAGAAGACTGTTCACTCTGGATAACGTTAAAGGCAAATCTCTATCACAACAAGGACCATATGCAAGAAATACGCCAGGAGGAAAAAGGAGTAACCGTAATCTGATTTTTGGCTTGGGTGGTAAATTTTTAACAGCGACTATCCTCAGGTTGAAAAAGCTCTTATGAAATATGATTGACCTGGGAACATAAGAGAATTAGAGAAAAGCATAGAAAGTGCGGTGGTGTTTTCGAGAGGAGACAATCTGATATGTGTAAAAATCCCTCACTGGCTGAGTAGAAATTCCACATGCAAAGGCCTGGATTAAAGTTTAAACATATGGCCCTTCTTTCCGGCCTCAAAATTCTTAATCTAATTATTTAAAAAAAATAAGCAATCTGAATTATTCATAAAAATCATTATTTTGAGACGGAACAAACGGCCTTGGGCATGAAAACCAGGGACATATACCGATTTTCTGAAATCGGTAACGTATCCCTTGGTTTCTATATTATATATGAATAATTCAGGGGTGCCTGGATTATTTTTGAATAATACAGGGTAATTAACCATTTTCTCTTTTTTGTTTTATGGGATTGGCATATCAATTGCACTACTGTTGGTGTACTAGGATCATACGTGGCAAGTGCAGAAAAAAGGATTCTCATCATTAATCCGGACAGAACTGAGAGGACAATCATGGCTTTCTTTTTGAAGAATGAAAAATTCGATGTCGAAACCGGAACTGGACTTGCAGATGCTGTTAAAAAAATAAGAGAAGGTGACTTCGGATGTTTAATTCTGGATGTCAATCTTCCAGAGATGAAAGGATATGAAGCAGTCCCTATCCTGAAAAGAATAGTTCCTGAGATAAAAATAATCATGACTGCAAAGAAGAACACCAAAAGTTTGGAAGCTAAAATAAGAGCGCAAGATATTTTCTTTTATTACATAAAATCTTTCAGCAAAGATGAATTAATAATGGCACTCAACAGCGCCTTCAGAAATTTAGGAGGAAATCATAATGATTTGATAACTCCAATTGAGAGGCTTAGCAAAAAATGAAAAAACTATTTATCAAAAGAAAAAAAGAAAGAGAGATCGATGTCAGGAATGAGGACAAATTGAGGACTGCATTTCTCCTGCAAGTGGCGAACATCCCAGGAGGAGAGAGCCTAAAAAAATGCATTCAGTGTGGAAGTTGCACGGGCTCTTGTCCTGTAAGTTATACGATGGATATCACTCCACGAGAAATAATTGCCCTCTTTCGAGCCAAAGATATGAAATCTATCCTTTCCAGCCGGACCATCTGGATCTGTGCATCCTGCTATGCGTGTACTGTAAGATGTCCTCAAGGAGTCCAAGTTACAGATATTCTTTATGCTTTAAAACGACTGGCTCTTGAACAAAGGATATTCCCAAAAAGATTTCCCATCTATTCTCTCTCCAAGTCTTTCATCTTCCTTGCCAACCGGTACGGTCGCAGCTATGAACCTGGACTCATTCTTGCTTATTTTCTCAGAACAAATCCTTTTAAATTAGTGGGATTGATTCCTCTCTTTATTAAATTGTTCTTTAAAGGACGTATCAGGTTACTTCCAAATAAAATCAAAGGAACAAAGACTTTTTCTCAAATCCTCAAAGAGGCAGAGATCATGGAGATGATTGTTCCTATTCGAGAGGCTTGATATTTCTTTCCCTCTTTTTTCATGGAATCGGAGGTAAAAATGGAATACACATATTACCCAGGTTGCAGCCTTGAAGCGTCAGGTAAAGGCTATGATGAATCTCTTCGTTTTGTCTTCGGGGCTTTAGAGCAAAAGCTCGTGGAACTCGAAGACTGGAACTGCTGTGGGGCAACTTATTACATGTCTACCAAAGAAACAACTTCTCTCGTGATCTCAGGTCGAATCCTAGCTTTAGCAGAAAAATATGGCCATGATATCCTTGCCCCTTGTAGCTCCTGCTATACGATTTTGTACAAAACAAATCACATTCTTAAAAATAATTTCATCATGAAAGCCAAGGTTGATCAGGCCTTAAAAAAAGATAATCTGCGGTACAATTTAGATCTCAAAGTACGTCACCCTCTTGAAGTTTTAGTCAATGATATTGGTATTGATTCCATCGCTTCTAAGGCCAAAATTTCTCTGGATGGCATCAAAATAGCCCCTTATTATGGATGCCAGATTGTCCGTCCTGATCGCGGTTTTGATGATAAAGAGAATCCTCAAATGATGGATCTTCTCTTTGCGGCTTTAGGAGCAGAAAACATCTACTTCCCGATGAAGGTCCGTTGTTGTGGTGGTATGTTGATGACGACTTATCCAGATGTAGCCTTAGAACTCAACAAAAAAATCTTAGAATCAGCTTACGAGAACGCCGCTGACCTTGTTTTAACCACCTGTCCTCTATGTCAGATAAATCTGGAGGCCTATCAGAATAAAATTAACAAAAAGTTTAAGACAGATTTTCATCTTCCGATCTTATTTTTTACACAGGCCTTGGGTTTCGCATTGGGTGGAACGTCCAAAGAACTGGGAATTCAACGGAGTATCATTCCATTCCAACTCAATGAAATTGTAAAGGGGGAGGCAAGATGAGGGATCAGGATATAAAAATAGGTGTTTATGTGTGCCATTGTGGAACAAACATAGAAGGAACTGTTGATGTGGAAAAAGTAAGAGATTCTGCTGCTGATGCTCCCTATGTCGTTGTGGCTCGAGATTATAAGTTTATGTGTTCTGAACCGGGCCAAGACATCGTCATCAAAGACATAATAGAAAAAGGACTCAACAGAGTCGTGGTTGCCTCCTGCTCCCCGTTGATGCATGAAATGACTTTCCGAAAGGCCTGTGAAAAAGCTAACCTCAACAGATACCTCTTCCAGATGGTTAATATAAGGGAACAGTGCTCTTGGGTTCACAAAGACCGCCAATCTGGCACAGAAAAAGCCGCTGCTCTGGTCAACGCTGCTGTGCGGCGTGTTGTCCATCAAGAACCTCTGGAGACAGTCCGGGTTGAAATCCACCCTAACACTCTTATCGTCGGCGCGGGAATAGCCGGAATCCAAGCTGCCCTAGAAATTGCAGAATCGGGTAACAAGGTATATCTCGTTGAAAAAGACTCTACTATCGGCGGTAAGATGGCGAAGCTCGATAAAACTTTTCCTACTCTGGATTGTTCCGCCTGTATCCTCACTCCCAAGATGGTCCAGGTGGCTCAACATGAGAACATCGAACTCCTCAGCTACAGTGAAGTCGAAGAAGTGGATGGTTCTGTGGGCAATTTCACGGTGAAAATCCGAAAGAAAGCACGTTATGTGACTGATGAATGTAAATCCTGTGGCGATTGCACAGAAATTTGCCCGGTGAAAGTTCCCAATCCCTTTGAGGAAAATCAGTCGTTGAGGCCAGCTATCTATAAAACTTTCCCCCAAGCAATTCCCAACACATATGTCATCGACAAGGAAGACCGTCCTCCTTGCCGGGAAACGTGTCCCATAGGCCAAGAAGCGGCAGGATATATAGCCCTGATTGCTCAACGAAAATTCGAGGAGGCAGCAAGAGTAATCCGTCAGCAAAATCCTCTTCCCATTGTCTGCGGAAGAATTTGTTACCATCCTTGTGAGACGGAGTGCAATCGTCAATTTGTCGACGAACCTGCAGCCATCAAGAACCTCAAACGTTTTGTCATCGAATGGGAAATAAACAACGGCGGTCCTCAAGCCCTCCAGATTGAAAAGAAAAGGAAGGAAAAAATTGCTATCATCGGTTCCGGACCATCAGGCTTGAGCTGCGCACACGACCTTGCCTTAAAAGGATATAATCCCGTGATATTCGAGAAATTCCCTGTTGCAGGAGGAATGCTCGCCGTCGGAATCCCGGAGTACCGCTTGCCCAAGGAACTCCTCAACACTGAAATCGACTTCATAAAAAAAATGGGTGTCTCCATCAAGACAAGGATGGAACTTGGAAAGGATTTTTCCATAGAAGACCTATTCAAAGAAGCATACAAGGCTGTTTACATCGCCACTGGAGCCCATAAAAGT
>Ga0224495_10000682_pt1 | contig 25941 bp, 20 predicted proteins | sample SF_Jul11_sed_USG_FD_168128 | JGI IMG/M metagenome (GOLD analysis project Ga0224495, IMG submission 168128) | Sediment microbial communities from San Francisco Bay, California, United States - SF_Jul11_sed_USGS_4_1 | ecosystem: Environmental > Aquatic > Marine > Sediment | place: USA: California...
GGTCATGGAAGGTTACCAGCTGGCCCAAGCCGTGAGCAGAAAACTCAATTTACCGGTTGTATTTTTATCGGCATTGAACGAAATTGTCCAGAAGATAGATACAAAAGCAATTGATATACCCGTTCTGACTCTCGATCGGTTCCTGCTTAAGCCGTGGGAGAGATAGAACGTCGAGTGCAGCGAAGGACTGAGGATGCCTGGAATCAAGATAGATAAAGACTACTGCAAGGGGTGTGAATTGTGCGTTCGCGCCTGCCCCCAGCAGATTATCTCCATGTCCAAGGACATAACGGTGCGCGGCTATTTTTACGCCCGGGTTCACGAACCCTCACGGTGTATCGGCTGCCGGATATGCGCGATCACCTGCCCCGATGCCGCCATCGACGTTATCACCAATGGAACCACCTTCGAGTTGTTCCACTATTAGCGAGCGCGAAGAAGGATAGGTCTGATATATGGCAAAAATATTGATGAAAGGTAACGAGGCGATTGCCGAGGCGGCGTTGAAAGCGGGCGCGCACGGCTACTTCTGCTATCCCATCACCCCCCAGACGGAGGTGGCCGAGTACCTGTCCCGGCGGATGCCGGAGGTGGGTGGTGTCTTCCTGCAGGGTGAGAGCGAAGTGGCTGTCGGTAATATGCTCTACGGCGCGGCCTCGACCGGCAAGCGCGTCTTCACCAGTTCCTCGAGCCCGGGGATTTCGCTGATGCAGGAGGCCATTTCGTACATTGCCGGCGCTCAGCTTCCGGCCGTGTTCGTGAACATCATGCGCGGCGGGCCCGGCCTGGGCGGTATTCTCCCCGCACAGTCTGATTACTTTCAGGCGGTCAAAGCTGGCGGTCACGGCGATTACCATCTGCTGGTGCTGGCACCGTCGACGGTCCAGGAGGCGGTCGACCTCACCATGCTGGCCTTTCACCTCGCGGACAAGTACCGCAATCCCGTCATGATTATTGGTGACGGCATGATTGGCCAGATGATGGAGGCGGTGGAATTCCCCGATAAGTATGAAGAGCCGGAACTGCCCGCCAAGGATTGGGCCCTGACCGGCGCCAAGGATCGTGACCCGCAGGTACTGGACTCGAAATACTGGGCCCTGACCGGCGCCGAAGGCCGCGATCCCAATATCATCAATTCCCTCTATCTGGATCCTGTGAAGCTCGACGATAACAGCTGGATTCTGCACGAGAAATACGAGACCATGAAACGCGATGAGGTGCGTTTCGAGAAATACAAGATCAGTTCCGACAACCGCCTTTTGATAGTTTCCTATGGTACCATGGCGCGAATCTGCGAAACCGTCATCGATGAGTTGGCATCAGAAGGAGTATCAGTGGGGCTGTTCCGGCCCATCAGCCTCTTCCCTTACCCCGCCAAGCAGCTCCGTGAGGAAGCGCAGAAAAAAAATATAGAGAACGTCCTTGTCATCGAGATGAGCATCGCCCAGATGTTCGAGGACGCCGAGCGGGCAATTCTGGGCGCCAAGCCGGTGAAGTTTTACGGGCGCACCGGCGGGGTCGTGCCGACACCGGACGATGTCAAGCTGCGCATCCAAAAGCTGATCGAGAACCCGAGTTACCAGCCCTCTCGAGAGGCATGAAAGGGGTCGCCATGAATAATAATGAAAAGACACTTTTCACCAGACCGGAAGCGCTGGTTGATGTGGTTACACACTATTGTCCCGGCTGCACTCACGGCGTAATTCACCGCCAGGTGGCCGAGGTCATCGACGAACTGGGCATACGCGGAAGAACGGTCGGTGTCGCGCCCGTTGGTTGTTCGGTTTTCATGTACAACTACGTCAAGACCGATTTCATGGAAGCGGCCCACGGCCGCGCCCCGGCTCTGGCGACCGGCTTCAAACGGTTTCGGCCCGACATGATTGTTTTCACCTACCAAGGTGACGGTGACCTGGCCTCGATCGGCACGGCCGAGATTGTCCATGCCGCCAACCGGGGAGAGAAAATTACCACCATCTTCGTTAACAACGCCATCTACGGCATGACCGGCGGCCAGATGGCTCCGACGACCATGCCCGGCCAGCCAACCACCACCTGCCCGTTCGGACGCGATGTCAATCTTACCGGCTACCCGATTCGTGTCGCCGAGCTTCTGGCCACACTGAAGACCCCGGCCTACATTGAGAGAGTGGCGGTGCACACGCCCTTTCATATCATCCGGGCCAAGCGGGCACTGAAGAAGGCCTTCACCTACCAGGTCGAGAATCGCTGTTTCACGCTGATCGAGGTGTTGTCCACCTGCCCCACCAACTGGGGTAAAACACCCCAGGAATCGACCCAATGGCTCGAAGAAAACATGGTACCGTACTACCCGCTCGGCTGCTACAAAGATTGCGAGAAAGTAGAGGCATCCGATGCGGCAGTATGAAGTTACCATGGCCGGCTTCGGCGGCCAGGGCATCATGACGATTGGGCAGCTTCTGGCTCAGGCCGGGCTGATTGAAGGCAAAGAGGTCGTCTGGCTGCCCTCGTACGGCCCGGAAATGCGCGGCGGCACCGCCTATTGCACGGTCGTCGTTTCCGACAAGCGCATCGGTTCACCGATCATCAGTAATCCGACCTGTGTCTGCGCCTTTAACCGGCCGTCGTTTGACAAGTTTTCTCCGCGGATAAAGCCGAACGGTCTGTTGATAATCAACAGTTCGCTGATCGATGTGCAGTCCGACCGTACCGACATTACTCAACTTCTGATCCCGGCCAACGATATCGCTATAAAAGCCGGCAATCCCCGGGCCGCCAACATGGTTATCCTGGGAGCCTTCATTGGCGCCTCGGGGGTGGTCAGCTATGACAGCACTGAAAACGCACTGCAGCAGAAACTGGGTGGGAAGAAAGAATATTTGGTCTCCAACCTGCAGGCCTTCAAAGAAGGTTACGAACTGGCCCTGGAAAAACTCGGCGAGAAGGATAAAGCATGAATCACGATTTTGGCAAACTGCCGGAAATATTCGGCCGCTATGACCAGAGTCCGGCGTCGTTGATTGCCATCTTACAGGATATTCAGAGGGAGTATCACTATCTCCCCAAAGAGGCACTGCGCGAGACGGCCAGATGGCTGACCATTCCCCTCAGCAAAGTCTACTCGGTTTCGACATTCTACAATGCCTTCAGCCTGGTACCGCGCGGTAAGAAAGTGATCCGCGTCTGCGTCGGCACCGCCTGCCATATTCGCGGCGCCAGCCTGATCCAACAGCAGTTCGAAAGCATGCTGAACATCAAGGCCGGTCAGACGACGCCTGACCGGGAGCACACACTCGAGGTGGTCGCCTGTGTCGGAGCCTGTGCCATGGCGCCAATCATCATTGTCGACGAGAAGTATCACGGCTCGTTCAGCGTGAGCAATGTCCGCAAGATTCTAAAGGCAAAATAGAATGCGTATAAAAGACCCACAACATCTGTCAAAGGTTCAAAAAGAGTGCCGGGCGGCTCTGGGGAAATTTCCTAAGAAGGTGATTGTCTGTTGCGGTACCGGCTGTCTCGCCAACGGCGCGGCCAAGATCGTAACCGCTTTCGAGGACGTCCTCAGCAAGCGCAAGGTGAAGGGTTTTTCGATTGAGGCCGTCACGAAAACGGGCTGCCACGGCTTCTGTGAACAGGGCCCGCTGGTCGTGATTGAGCCGCAGGGGACGTTCTATACCAGGGTCAAACCCAAAGACGTGGAAGCCATTGTCGAAAAATCCTTGGCGCACGACGAGATATTGGAGCCGCTCCTTTACAGTGATCCGAGTAACGGCCACAAGATCGAGCGCTATAACGACCTACCCTTCTTTTCCATGCAGCGCCGCATTGCCCTTCGCCACCTCGGCAAAATCGCCGCTCACAGCATCGATGAATATATAGCCGACGGCGGCTACCAGGCGCTCGCCAAGGTGCTGACGTCGATGACCCCCGATGAAGTCATAGCCGAAATAATGGCTTCAGGGCTCCGCGGTCGCGGGGGCGGTGGTTTCCCGGCCGGCCGCAAGTGGCGTACCTGCCGCGATGTTGTTTCCGACGTTCACTACGTTATCTGCAATGGTGACGAGGGCGACCCCGGCGCCTTCATGGATCGCAGCATAATGGAGGGCGATCCTCACGGCGTTCTCGAGGGAATGATGATCGCCGCCTACGCCGTCGATGCCCGGCAGGGCTTCATCTATGTGCGCGAAGAATATCCGCTGGCCGTGACGCACCTGAAAAAAGCCATAGACGATTGCGAGGAGGTCGGCCTGCTCGGGGATAATATCCTAGGCAGTGATTTCTCTTTCAGTATCCGTATCTCACGTGGCGCCGGAGCCTTTGTTTGCGGCGAGTCATCGGCCCTGATGCGCTCCGTGGCCGGCGAGGTCGGCGAACCGCGCGCCAAGTACATCCGCTCGGTCGTCAAGGGCCTTTATGATAAGCCAACGGTGCTCAACAATGTCGAAACCTATGTCAACGTGCCGCTTATCATTGACAAAGGTGCTGAATGGTACACTTCGATCGGCACTCCGTCCAACACCGGCACCAAGGTCTTCTCCCTGGTCGGCAAGGTGCGCAACACCGGCCTGATCGAGGTGGCCATGGGCGCCACCATGCGCGAGATCATTTTCGGTATCGGCGGCGGCATTATTGACAACCGGCCCTTCAAAGCGGTGCAAACGGGCGGCCCCTCGGGCGGCTGTCTTCCGGAGTCCATGCTTGACCTGCCAGTTGATTTTGACACCCTGACCGAGGCCGGTTCCATGATGGGCTCGGGCGGCATGATCGTCATGGATGACCGCACCTGCATGGTCGACTTGGCCAAGTACTTCCTGTCCTTCCTGGTCAGCGAATCCTGCGGCAAGTGCGTTCCCTGCCGCGAAGGTCTCTACCAGCTCCACGCCATGACCGTCAAAGTCAGCGAAGGCCGCGCCACCGAAGCGGACCTGGAAAAGATGGAAAAACTCTCCGAGATGATCATCCTGGGCTCACTGTGCGGCCTCGGCAAGTCGGGGCCGAACCCGCTGCTGAGCACTATCCGCTATTTCCGCGACGAGTATCTGGTTCATATCCGCGAGAAGCGTTGTCCCGCGGGAGTCTGCCGGGAACTCATTACTTACGAGATCAACGATAAATGTACCGGCTGCATGGCTTGCATCTCGGCTTGCGCCGTGAACGCCATCACGGGCGAGAAGAAACAAGTGCACGTGCTCGATCAGGAGAAGTGCACCAAGTGCGGCGCCTGCTACGCCGTGTGCAAATTCGACGCCATAGAGATTCATTAGGAGAGATCGATGGTTAGACTTACGATAAATGGTAAACTGGTTCAGGCCGCAGAAGGCGAGATGCTGCTGTCGGTCATCAGGCGGGAGAAAATCGATATTCCCGCCCTGTGCCACCATGAAGCAGTCGAACCTTACGGCGCCTGCCGGCTCTGCATGGTTGAAATAACCAGGCCGGAGTGGGACGGCTGGGCCAATTTTGTTACCTCCTGCCTTTACCCGGTGGAAGAAAACCTTATTGTCAGCACTCATTCGCCCAAGGTAATCGAACTGCGCAAAACTATTGTCGACCTGTTCCTGGCCTGTCATCCCAACACCCCTGAAATCATCCAGTTGGCTGCGGATTACGGCGTGACTCACACTTCGTACGAGGAGGTCCCGGAGCCCGACGACTGCATCTTGTGCGGGCTGTGCACCCGCATCTGCGAGACTATGGGATTTAAGGCTATTTCGGCGGTCGGTCGGGGCCACGGCAAGGAGATAGCCCCGCCTCTGGGCGAGGCTCCGCCGGATTGTGTCGGCTGCCTGGCCTGCGCCCAGAACTGTCCCACCCACTTCATCAAGTTCTCCGACCGGAACGGCGTACGGCGCATCTGGGAGAAAGATTTCGAACTGATGGCTTGCAGCCGGTGCGGCAGGAAAACCATCACCAGAGAGTTCGCCGAGTCTTTGAGCGCCGGCAGAGACATTCCCATGGAGTATTTTGAGATCTGTGACGATTGTCATCGCATGGAGACGTCCCGCACCATGGGCCGCATCGCCAACTGGTCGAGGGAGGTGCAACCATGACGTATCGTTTTACCGTGAACCCGGATGTTTGTATCGGCTGCCGGACCTGCGAGCTGGCCTGCGCCTTCGCCCACGCTGTTGCGGGCAAGCCGGGAGTCAGTCGCATCTACCCGTTGGACGGGGGCTTTAAGGAACTGTGGGTACCGGTGGTCTGTCTCCAGTGCGAGGAGGCTGCCTGTGTGAAGTCCTGCCTTGTGGACGCCTTAAAACGCAACCCGGAAACCGGGGCCATTGAACTCAATCAGGAGAAGTGCGTCCGCTGCATGGCTTGCATCGCTGCCTGTCCGTTCGGCTGTTCTCTTCTGGACCGCCAGCACAACCAGGTGGTCAAGTGTGATCTTTGCGGCGGTGACCCTGTCTGCGCACATTTCTGCCCCACCAAGGCCCTGCAATATAAGCCGATAGAAGCTGGCAAGGTCAAAGTCAGCGCCTAGAGCGAAACGTAGCACGGCTCGAGGCGGGCCGCACCCGGCGACTTCCCCGATCAGCAGCGGCCCCTCCAAAAAGACCTTGACTTTCCCGACACCATCAAACTAATTGTCTGTAAGTGGCATGTGTATTAGCAACTTATAGCCGTCATCGGATAAACGGCAAAGACAACCCGGAGCTGACGCAACTCCGGTTGCTTTGGTCTCGTAAAAATACTAACTTGTTGCTGGAGGCGAAGAGGCTATGAAACTTTCCACGTGGGAGCAGGACGGAGTGGTCGTTTTCGAGCCCAAGGGCAAAATTATGGGTGGGCCCGACGCCAGTCTGCTCAACGACAAACTGCATGATTATATCGAAAAAAGAATGAGCAAAGTAGTCATTAATCTGGCACAAGTCGACTGGATGAATTCCACCGGACTGGGGATTCTCATATCAAGCTACACGACCATCCGCAACAACGACGGGGAACTCAAACTTGCCAACGTGACCGACAAGATTCGCTCCCTCCTGACGATCACCAAGCTGGTGACCGTCTTTGACTCTTACGACTCGGTCGAGGATGCCCTTAAGTCGTTTAAGTAACCGATGCCCAGCAAGTAAAAAGGTAAGCTGACATTGTCGACAGGTAGGCCAGACTTGGACCTGCCTGTTTTTTTAGGAGAGCCGAACAACATGGATAAACCGACCATCAGCGGTGACACGATAAAGATCCCTTCCACTCTGGATTACCTGGCCGATGTTGACATGTTCGTGGAGAACCTGCTGCGCCGATACGGGATTGATGAATCCGTCATCGCCGATATCGCCATCTCAGTTTCCGAGCTGGTCAACAACGCGGTCTGCCACGGGAACAAGTCTTCCCCTGACAAGAAGGTAACAGTGCGAGTGGGCAGGGAGGACTCTTCGGTGAAGATCTCTGTGGCCGACGAGGGGACGGGATTTGACCCTGATGGTATCGAGAGCCCGATTGCCGACGAAAACCTTCTCAAGAAGGTCGGCCGCGGTATCTTTATAGTAAAGTCGCTGATGGATTCCATCGAATTCAAGCTCTCCGACAAGGGGTCCCTGGTGATTATCAAAAAAGCCGTTTAATCGACTCTCTTGCCGCTGGTAGCGCCATGAGTATGGAACTGATAAAAACACTGGCTTACTTCCTCGCGGGTGGTTTTCTGGTTTTCCTGGCGATAACCATCACCCGGGACAATTTTGCCAATCGTCTCAATCGCATCAGCGGCTCCATGCTCTTTTTTGCGGGGCTGGGACCCATCTTCATGGCCCTTGGCACCGTCATCGCGCGTTCGGCGCCACCGGGCGGGATCTTCGAGGATACCGCCACCTACAACCTGCATTATATCTGGGAGCTGTTTTTCCCGTTCCTGCTGGTATTTTCCTGGATTTTCCCGATCGACCGTTTCAAGGGTTTCAAACACCAGCGCCTGCAATTCCTGATATTCCTCCCACAAATCATGCACCTGGTCCTGATGCTGTTTTACGACCAGATAGCGGTGGCCTATGACACCTTGAACCTCGACACCGTCGGCGAGGGCTTCTCCGGAATCGTACTCAAGCCGCTCTCGGCACTGCTGTACTGGTTGTTCTACCTGGTGAGCTGGATTCGCACCGAGCATATGGCCGTATTCGGGGTCATCAACCTGACCTACGTGGCCGTCGCCGTGTACTTTTTGGAGTCGGGCAGGAAGTACCTGACCAACCCCCGGCTTCTGTCGCAGACGCGCCTGGTTCTCTGGGGCACGCGTATCGGGCTGGGTCTGTTTGTGATAGCCCACCTTGGGGCAAGTTTCCTGCCTTACGATTTCCCCGACGCCCTGAAGTCGGTTCTGATGGCGCTGGCACTCCTGGTCAGTTCCGTCATATTCATCTACGCGACCATCAGGTACCAGTTTCTGGATGTGCGCCTGATTTTCCGCCAGTCGTTCGTTTATACCATCACGTCGGCGCTGCTGGTCGGAGTATACGTTCTGCTGGTGGTGAAATCCAGGGATCTTCTCACACGGCTGGTCGGCGAGCAGGCCGAAGTCGTCAGTTATGCCTTTATCATCGTTCTGCTCCTGCTGTTTCAACCGATTAACAACTGGGTCGATGACCTGGTGCGCTCGATGTTCATACGCACCCGCAGCGATTACCGGAATGTCCTGGAAAGATTCTCGCGTCAGGTGATATCGCAGTTCGACCCGAGGAAACTGCGGCAGATTATCGAGGAAACCCTGCGCACAACACTGCTGGTGGAAAAGGTTCATTTTATCCTTTATGATGACGAGGTTGAGGAATATGCCGTACTTCCCGGTGAGGACGTCCCCAAACGGATACTTGTGGATCGCGATGATCTCATGCTCCGCGGAATCAACCTGCTCGATTCACCCACCTACTTCTACTCGCTCAGCGATTTTATGGAAGGCTCCCGGCTGGGCGGTTTTCTGGACGAACATCGCGTCAAGCTCGTCCTGCCCATGAAGGACGCCAATCACATGCTGGGTTTTCTGGCTCTCACTGACAAAGCTGCCGGCTACCGTTACTCCTCTGACGACATCAATCTTCTCGGCGTGCTGTCCAACCAGATGGTCTCGGCGTTGACAAATGCCCGCCTGTACGTCGAGTCCCTGGAAAGGCTTCGTCTCCAGGAGGAGATGAACATGGCCCGGCAGATCCAGGTCGGACTGCTGCCGTCGAGTCCGCCGCAGGTGGACGGGACCGACATCTCCGCTCATTCCACCCCTTCCCGTACGGTCGGAGGAGATTTCTTTGATTTCATTCAACTTCGGGACGGCCGCATCGGCGTGGTTATCGCCGACGCCTCGGGCAAGGGCATGCCAGCTGCCCTGATGGTGGCACAGATACAGGCGATCATCCACAGTGAAGCCAACAACGACATCCCCATCGAGATGATGCTGAAGAACATGAACCAGCTCGTGGCGGCCTCCACGTCATCCGAGAAATACGTCACCCTGTTCTACGGCGAACTCGACCCTCGTCAGGGGCGCTTCGCCTATTCCAATGCGGGACACAACTACCCGCTCCTGGTTCGGGCCAACGGTGAGATCGAATACCTCAAGGTCGGCGGACCCATCATCGGCGCCCTCCCCCGCATGGAATACCGGTCGACCGAAGTCACCCTGAGGCCGGACGACATGATATTCTTTTTCACTGACGGCCTTTCCGAAGCAAGGGACCAGGACGAACGCGAATACGGCGAGGAGCGTGTCCGCCAGTTCGTCTGTCAAAACCGCAATAAGGGCTCGCGGGAACTTATTGAGGCTATCCTGGACGACGTGCGCTCCTTCGACCCCACGTATCCGCCCCGCGACGACACTACCCTCATTGCCCTTAAGATGAACAACGACGTGGCCCGGCGCGATGGATGACAAACACAGATATTTCGATGCCGAGAAACTGTTCCGCCTCAAGGATGAGCATTGCGGTTACCGTTTCTGTCCTCGGTGCGGCACTGCCCTGGCGGCCGCGGAGCTTGACGGTCACACGCGACTGAGCTGTCCCGACGGGGAATGTGGGTTCGTATATTACCAGAATCCCGTTCCGGCGGCAGGCGTCGTGATAGTGGAAGACGACCGCGTTCTGCTGGTCAAGCGGGCCCACCCGCCCCGAATCGGCTGGTGGTGTCTGCCGGCGGGCTTCATGGAATGGCGGGAGCATCCGACCCAAACGGCGATTCGCGAGGTCGGCGAGGAAACCGGTCTGCAAGTCGAGCTGACCTCGTTCTTCGAGGTATATTCCGGTACCGATGATCCCCGGGCGAACGCCGTCCTGATTCTCTATCTGGCCAAACGAGTCGGCGGTGTCTTGCGGGCTGCTGATGACGCCCTGGACGTCCGCTTTTTTGGTTTTGAGGAACTGCCTGACAAGATCGCTTTTGCGGCGCATCGCCAGGCCCTGGCCGACTACAACCGGCGCTTTCGCGCCTGACCGAGATGAAACCTTCTTTTGGCAGAAAACTGTTCCAACTTTTCCTGCTGTCGGCCCTTGTACCGACGGTGGTGCTGACTCTGACGGGCGTCTACCTGGCTGTCGAAAGCAGTCACCTGTACCGTGAAACTGAAACCAACAACGATCAACGACTGGTAGATTATTATAACGATTTCCTGTTTGACCGGATTGGCCGCCGGCAGAATCGAACGGATGGTGCCTCCAGGCCTGCCGTACGGTATCTGGATTTCACTTTCACGGTGGATGACGGGCGGGTCGAGGCTCCACCGCCGAACACGCTCCTGCCGCCTTCGACGATGGCGGCTATCGAGCGATCCGCTCGCGACCGCCCCCGCGGTTTTGTGGAAGCCGGTGGCATCATTTACCAGTACATCGCGACGCCTCTTTCAGCCGATCAGATTCAAATCGCCGGTATCATCCACACCGAGGGCTACGCCGGACTTCTGCAACAGATTCAGGCCGACCACGCCATCAGGGAATCGAGCCGTGACATGGCCCTGAGTTACATCTACTTTGTCGGTCTGATGTTTCTTGTTCTGGCCGCCCTCAGCGTCGCCGTCGCCTACTTCTTTTCTTCCCGCCTCTCCAGAAGTCTTTCGGGCCCGCTGGTAGCCCTGAGTCATGCCTCCAGGGAAATCGCCGCCGGTGATTTCAAGCAGTCTGTCCCTGCCACCGGAACGGCGGAAATCAGAGTTCTGATTGACAACTTCAACCTCATGGCCAGGCGACTGGAGACGACCACGGCCCGACTTGCCCAGAGTGAGCGAGTCGCCGCCTGGCGAAGCGTCGCCCGCCGCTTCGCCCACGAACTCAAAAATCCCCTGCAGCCCATTTTGGTGTCGCTATACCGTATCGAACGGCTGCTGGAGAGTTCCCCCGACCTCGACCGAGTGCGCGAGCCGCTCCGGGCCGCATCAGAGGAGCTGCGGCATCTGACGAACCTGGCCGACCGCTTCGCTGACTTGGCCAAACTGCCGCCGCCGGTACTGCAAAAAACCAACCTCAACGATCTGCTCTCATCCATAGCTGACCTCTATCGGGAGGAGACCGCCCCCTTCGCTTTTTCGCTGGAACTGCCGGCGGCGACGTGCTACGCCGAAATCGATCAGACCTACTTCAGGGAAGCCCTGCACAACCTGCTCAAAAACGCCGTGGAAGCGTCGGACCCCGGGGGAAAGATCCTTCTGAAAATGTCCTGCGACCGCGATGGGTTAAGGTTCGTAGTGCAGGATTTCGGAAAGGGCATGAGTGCTGAGGTGATTCAATCGGCCCGCATGCCGTATTTCACCACCCGGGAGAAGGGCAGCGGTCTGGGCCTGGCCGTAGTGGACAAGATTACCAGCGAAATGGGCGGCCAGCTTTTGATCGAGTCGCAGGAAGGAGAGGGAACCATGACGACCATTTTTCTCCCGGGAAAGCGAGGTGAGGATGATGCCGGCTAAGATTCTGGTTGTTGATGACGAGCCCAATATCACCTCTTCCTTCTCCTCGCTTCTCCGGGATGAAGGTTACCAGCCGGACACGGCGGCCAGCGCCGAGGAAGCGGCGCGGCGGTGCGACCATATTGATTATAGCCTCATATTGCTCGACCTGAACCTTCCCGGACAGTCCGGCCTCGAGTTCCTCCGGCAACTACGCCGGGGCCCGATGGCACCGCTGGTGTTGGTCATTTCCGGGCTGGCCGATATTCCGACGGCTCTCGAGGCCATCAGGCTCGGTGCTGTAGACTACCTGGAAAAACCCGTCAAGGCAGAGAAGCTGCTCGCCTCGGTGCGCGCTTCACTGGCCCTGGCGAGCGCACATCGCCAGCGAACCATTATCGTGGATGACATCGATGATCGTTCGCAAATAACAGGCGAATCCAGAGCCGTTCGCGGTCTGCTGGAAACGGTAGCGCAGGCGGCCCCGACCGACAGCGCCATCCTCATCGAAGGTGAAAACGGAACCGGGAAAGAACTGGTCGCCACCCGGGTATATCTGCAGAGCCGCCGACGTGACCAGCCGTTTGTCAAAGTCAATTGCCCGGGCATCCCGGCGAGTCTTTTCGAATCACAATTGTTTGGACACACCCGGGGCGCCTTCACCGGCGCCGTCAAAGACTATCCGGGGAAATTCGTGCAGGCGGACGGAGGCACCATCTTTCTCGACGAGATTGGTGATTTGCCGCTGGATTGCCAGGCCAAACTGTTACGGGTGCTGGAAACCGGCGAGGTCGAGACGCTTGGCGCCGTCGACAGCCGGAGCGTCGATGTCAGGCTGATCTGCGCCACTAACCGCACTCTGAAGCGCCTGGTTGACGAAAGACGATTCCGCGAAGACCTCTATTACCGTATCTCTGTCTTGGTCATAAACGTCCCGCCTCTCCGTGAGCGGCTGGACGACGTCCCTCTGCTCGTTGGCGAATTTCTCAGGCGCCTGGACCCCTCGGGCCGCACCAGCCTGTCCGCCGAGGCCGTCGCTTACCTGGCGACGCTGACATACCCGGGCAATATTCGCCAGTTAAAAAATATCGTCGAGCGCCTGACAATCCTCTGCCGGGACAGACAGGTCAGTCTCGCCGACGTGCAGTCGCAGGCAGGCGAGCCGGGCCGCGACATCGGCCTCGATCACTCCTCGTCTCTTGTCGACCGGCTGCGCAATTTTGAGAAACAGCTGATCGGGCAGACCCTGAAGGACTGCGACGGCAACATTTCCGAGGCCGCGCGCCTCCTCCACACTGACCGGGCTAATCTGTCCAGGAAAATAAAAGACTACGGCCTCAGGTAGACACGAACCAAAACTGTGCTTCGCTGTGTAATAAAAACACGGCCGCCGCGACCTCGACCCGGTAACCGCTTGAATTTTCACAACTTGACTTGTTGGCACGCAGATTGTTTTATGGCTGTAGAAAACGGAGGTCATAATGAATATGAAGGCGTGGGCTTATCTGGCGTCTGCGGGGCTGTTGCTGCTGTTGGCAGCGGGCTCAGGCTCTGCTGAAGAAGTCAAGTACAAGGAATTCGGGCAGTCCGGCAAAAGCAGTGAGTTCTTCAAGATCACTCTCGAAAAAAAGCAGGTGCAGGTAACCGCTTTTTTTGATGACCGGGAATCGGTGCAGCAGTTCCGGCTTAATGATCTCGCCGCCAAAAACGGGCAGGTTTACGCCGGCGACATACTTCTTTTTGACGAGGCAGGCCTTGTCATCGAAGGCAGGACCTATCCTTATGACCAGGTCTCGGACACCCGCGTGTTTGGCAGCGATGACCATATTTCCATCCTTTTTATGACCTCCACCGGGGCCGCCGCCTCCGTGCGGCGGTTCAAGCGCGGCAATCTGATCGAGACCTCTCGCGACCTGGTTGTAGACAGCGACGAGTTCATCCGGGGACTGGTGCTCAGCCTGACCGGCAGCATCGAGATCTACGGCGAAGTGAACAGGGACGTCATATCGCTGCTGGGTGATGTCTATGTCGGGCCGGGGGCGGTAGTGCGCGGAGACATCGTTTCGTTTTCGGGTCGCGTCGATGTCGCCCGGGACGCCTCCGTCTACGGCGAGGTGTTTCGCGCGGATAAGCGGCGCACGAAATACCGTCATCGTTTTTATCGCGGGGATAAAGCCATCGATGCTATCGGCGATTTCGTCTACAACCGCGTCGATGGCGCCACTCTCTATTTTGGGGCGGAGTTCTCCGACAGTGACTCCCTCCTGCCGCTGATTCGAGCTCAGGGCGGCTACGCGTTCGCGTCGGAGCGCTGGCGGTACGAATTCGGCCTGGAGCAGATCGTTTTGCGAGACCCGGCGATTGCCGTGGGCGGTGCACTCTACCGGCGACTCGCCTCGGAAGACGACTGGTTAATCGGAAACTGGGAAAACACTACTTTTGCCCTGCTGGTCACCGAAGATTTCAAGGATTACTATGAAGGCGAAGGCGGTACCCTCTTTGTTCGAGGAAAACCGATGGATAATTTGACAGTCGAGTGCCGCTACCGCTACGAAGAGACCAGGTGGCTGCCGGCCAACCGCGACCTCTGGTCACTTTTCGGAGGAGACAAGAAATTCGGAGATAATTTTGAGCGGGTACCTTATGCTTATCGCCTTGACGGCATTCGGGAGATCGATACGACAGCCAACGCCGGTCTGACCTGGGAGGTCGACTATGACACCCGCGACGAGGATGATCCTTTCGACCGCTCCGCCTGGCACATGACGGCTAACCTGGAGTGGTCGCATCCGGACCTCAGTTCGGATTTTGATTACCGGCGCTATACGCTCAGTGTACGCCGCTACCAGGAGATCCATCGTCACGCCATGTTGCTCCTCAAGGGGATTTATGGCGGAAGTGACGGCCACCTGCCGATGTACAAAAGATTCTACATGGGCGGGCTGGGAACTCTGCGCGGCTACAAACACAAGGAATTCATGGGGAGCCGCTTCTGGATGGCCACGGCCGAATATCGAATCGCTTTCCCGAAAACGGATGTAGCTGTCTCGGTTTTCTGGGACGGCGCCCAGATCGCCAACGATACCAGGCTTGACCGCGATGTGGAGACCAGGCATGACCTCGGCATGGCTCTCTATCTCGGCAAGGATTTCAAAGTGAGCCTGTCGAAGCGGCTGGATCGCTCCTTTGATGACGACCCTAAGTTTTACGTTCGTTTGAACCATGTTTTCTGAGCCTTGAAAAGCCCGTACTGGAAGGATGAGAAAACACCGGAAATTATTCCCGTTCTGTCTCGTTCTGTGGTGCTGCCTGAGCCCGGGGGTGACGGCCCAGGGTCCCGCCGGAATCGACTTTGACCTTTGGGAATCGAGGGACTCCCTTTCTGTTCAACTGGACCTGGCACCGTACATAACGTCGAAAAGGATCGACCAGCTCAAGGACGGGATTGAGTTCGCCGTCGAGTACCAGGTGGTCCTGAAGCGGCCCCGGCGATTCTGGGGCAAGGAGACAATCTCGAGGGCCAGCCGGATCGTCAGAATCGGTCAGCGAGCTGTGACCGAGGACTTCCTGGTAACGATATCCGGCGGCAAGTCGGACGTCAGCCGTATCCACCCGTCATTACCCAGGTTGCACCAGTACCTGTCGGACTCCCAGGTAGTGGTGTTGGCAGGAATAGACGACCTTTCGACAGGCACCTACTACTCGCTGGAACTGGACATCACCTGTGTCTCGCTGACAAAGGCTAATCTCGTCTTTGATGACGATTCGAGTCCCGGGCCGAAATCTCCCATCAAGTATCTTTTTAAGAAATTCCTCCAGCTGACGGATTTTGGCAGAGAGGAATTTCACGCGGAATCGGCGCCGTTTTCTCTGTCCGAAATCAGGCGCCGAGACTGAAAAAGCCCCTTTCCTTCCCTCCGGCCGGCCAGGTCGGGGGTAAATTCCAAGCGGTAAATTCCGATATATAAAAAGAATATAACACCTTAGCGGAAATGGCTTCAATGGAGCGAACCAGAGATCCCAAAATCGACGATAATAAGATTACCGCCGTTGCACCGGCCGGCGAGCCCGGTGAGGATGACACCGTCCGTACCTCGCTCGACATCATCGCCGACCTCGAAGCGACCCTTAACGAGGTCGCTGAGGCCAACCCGCGGATCGACGATGCCGACGATGAATCCTCCAAGTCTCAAGCTGATCTAAAAGCGCTCCTGGAAGTCTCTCTGGCCATAAACTCATCCCTGGTCCTGGATGACGTCCTCCAGATCGTTATGCGCAAAGCCATCGAGCTTATGCAGGCCGAGCGAGGACTTATCATGCTTCTGGACGAGTGGGGCGAGTTGCAGATAAAATCCGCTTATAACATCTGCAAGGAGGACCTGATGGAGGAGGACTTCAAGGTCTCCACATCGGTCACATCCCAGGTCGCCCGCACCGGTAAATCAGTCTATACATCCGACGCCATGGCCGACGACCGCTATTCCCGGCTTCAGTCAGTGGTGGAACTTCACCTGCGCTCCATCATGTGCGTGCCTATCAAAATCAAGGACACCGTGATCGGCGTTATTTACCTGGACAATTCCAACCAGGCCAAAATGTTCTTGAAATCCGATCTTTATCTGTTCGAACTCTACGCGCAGATGGTGTCCAATGCCCTGCACAATGCCCGTATATACGACTCCCTGCTGCGCCTGAAGAGTTATAACGAATCGGTGATCAAGAACTCGCCGGTCGGCATCGTCGTCATTGACGCCCGTGGCCGCATTGCCACGATGAACTCCATCGCCCTGGAGATTTTCGATATCAACCTCGACAGCATCTCCCTGGTCGGTAACGACAAAAAACCGACCGTGTTCCTGGATATCCTGCCACAGAAAGAACGGCCCCGGTGGCAGAATATGATTAACATCGCTCTGTCGACCAAACAGGAGTTTTCGGACTCGCGCTATTTTCACAACACCGGCTATGTCGAGAAGGCGCTTTCGCTGAAAATCTCTCCCATCTCCGAGTTGCCTTCGGGCGACGACGGATTGATAATGACCATTGAGGACACCACCGAAAAAGTCATCATGGAAAAGTACGTTATCCTCTCCGAGAAACTGGTCGCCAAGGGCGAGATGGCGGCGTCGGTGGCCCATGAACTCAACAACTTCCTGGCTATAGTTTCCAACAACGCCGAACTCCTGGCCATGAACATCGAGCGCGAAAAATACGACAAGGCGCAGTTCAACAGCAAATCAATTACGGAGAACATCCTCAAGATAAAACGTTTTGTCAACAGCCTGATGGATTTCTCCAAACCTGAGCCCGACTACATCAGTTACGATGTCAAGCACCTGATCGAAGACCTTCTTTTTTCTCTGCGCGTCCAGCCCCGTTTCAAGAAGACCCACTTCACCATTGACCTCGGTCACGACATTCCCAACATCGAGATGGATGTCGGTCAGATACAACAGGTACTGATGAATCTGTTGAATAACGCCGCCGATGCTATCGAAGAGAGAATCTCCAGGGAACACCTCGACGACAAGGAATTCAAACGCGAGATCGACATCACCGCCGATTATGACAAAGAGAACGAACGGGTGGTTTTAGAGGTGTCTGACAACGGCACCGGGATGTCCGACGATACCCTCAAAAAGATCTTCACCGTTCACTTCACTACCAAGAAGGGCGGTCACGGCCTGGGTCTGGCCAACTGCCAGAAGATAATCACCAACCACCACGGGGAAATGGTGGCCGAATCGGCCCTTGGTCAGGGCACGCAGTTCCGAATCATGCTCCCGCGGTTTCAACCGGAGAAGCAAGAGAACGATGTATGAAGTCCGCCTGTGAACTGCCCGATTTCCAGTTAATCGGACAACTGGGGCAGGGGGGCACGGCGGACGTCGTTCGCGTCCGAACCAAACGCTTTGACCGCGAGGCGGCGCTCAAGTTCCCCAAGACTCAAGGCGACTCCTCGGTCGATTTTCTCAGGCTCATCGAGCGGGAGCACCGGCTCGCCGGGCGCCTGAAGTATCCCGGGCTCGTCCGCATTCTCGAGATATCACTCGACCCTCCCCCCTACCTGCTGATGGAGCTTTGTTCGGGGCCAACGCTTGATACAATCGGCCGGGTTGACGATGTGATGCTGGCTATGAACTTACTCTCGTCTGCCGCCGTAAACCTGGAGTACCTGCGGGCACAGGGAATCATACACGGCGACATAAAACCTCATAATCTGTTCCTGCCGGCGAACTGGCCCGACCTTGGCCCCGCCGAGTTGTTCCATATCAAGCTGTCCGACCTTTCGCTGGGGAGGTTCTCGCACGAGCCGGAAGAGAGCCGGGCCGGCATAGGGACGGTCGGATACGTGGCTCCGGAGACTCTTGCCGCCAACCAGACCAGTTACAAAAGCGACCTGTTTGCCCTGGGAGTCATCGCCTATCAGGTTTTGTCCGGCGTCCACCCCTTTATGGACGACGACTCCGATCCCGTAAAGACCAACAGCCGGGTGCGAGAGGCCGACTGCGTGCCGCTTGCCGATATCCGGCCGGACCTGCCCCGCGGCCTACGTGAACTTGTCACGCAACTGCTGACCAAAGATCCCGACCGCCGCCCCGAATCCGGCTGGCAGGTCTGCCGGGCGCTGCGTAACGCCGGCGCCGTTTATCCCTATGAGAGGGCGATCCGCCCCGCTCACCTGGTTGATATGACGCGGTCCTACTCCGATAACAAAAACGCCCTTGTCACCGTCAGCGCCGACCTGTCTGACCGCCTTGACCACCTCACCGACGGTGACAACACGAAATTACGATGCCTCCTGACGGGAAACTTCAACCGAAACAATCTTGCCTGGGAGGGCGGCCGTTTTGCCTTCAGAAAGGACATTTATTGGCCCGCACTCATGCGACGACGCACCTTGCAGACATTCCGTGAGAAGAACTATCGCCATAAAAAGGCCGTGGTCAGGTGCTCCCTTATCGGCGGTATCAAGGCCGCCGTCGATCTGGGTCTGGTGGATGATTCAAGTGCGCGCGAAATGCCGGCGGCTCTGCCGGACCTGGTAAGACAATTTCTCTCGCAGAAAACCGTCCTCTCGTTGTCTGCGAAGTATGCCTCGCTGGCCGAGAGATCGTCCGCTTTAGATGCCGCGGCCCGCCTGCATGTCCAGGCGGGAAATCTCGCGCGGGCCGAAAACGCCGCTTATCAGGCCGCTTCGACGTACTGGAATGCAAACCGCACGCCCGAGGCTCTCCTGCTTCTGAACACGGTTATCAGTTTCGCCGCCACGAGCGGCCATTACTCGAAAGTGCGCCAGTTGCTCATGCTCAAGGCGGATATCCTCAAGGACAACGGGGATACGGACCGCGCCATGCGCGTGTACGAACAACTGCTGGAGGTCTCCCGGGGACTGCCCAGGGACAAGCTACTGGCAGAGACATTCAAAGACCTTGGTGATCTCTACAAGGTCAAGCGCAAGACCGACGCCGGTATCGCAGCCCTGAAGGAAGCTCTGAGCATCTACGAAGAACTCCACGATGAACTGGAAATTTCCCACACCTACAACAATCTGGGCAATATTTACTGGCTGGCCATGGATGCGGCGGCATCGCTCAAGAGTTTTCGCCGGGCGCTCAAGATCCAGAGAAAACTCGGCGTCACCGGCACGGTGGCCCTCACCCTTAACAACATCGGTTCCCTGTTCGGCTCCCAGGGCAGGTATGGCCGGGCTGCCACCCTGCTGAACATGTCCCTGAAACTCAGCCGCGAAGTGGGCCGCAAAGTGGAAATCGCCAGAACGCTCAATAACCTGGGTTATACTTACTTCTACAGCGGCCGGCCGGACGCCAGCATTGATTGCCTTAAGGAGTCACTGGCCATCAACCGGGATATCGGCACCAAAAAAGAGCTGTTGTTCAACTACGAGAACCTTACCTCGATAATGATGACATCCTGCCGGCTCAACGAATCGCTGCAGTACCTCAGGGAAGGCCTGGCGCTCTCGCAGCAACTCGGTGACAAGGCCCATCTGGCGACGTTCAACCTTCAGATGGGCATGACCCTGACACGGATGGGCAGGTTTGAGCAGGCTGACCGGGCCTACAGTGAGGCCGCCGCGCTCACCGCCGAGATAGACGATGAAATTCTGGAACGGATGCTTGACACCAGCCGTGCCAATCTCCGGTTCCATCTGGGCGACACGCAAGAGGCGCTTCGTATGGCTATTGTCGCTCTGGAGCGGGCCGACCAAAAAGACGACAAGCCCAGCATGATAACCGCCCTGCTGCTGATCACGCGTATTTCCGATGACCGGCATTACCTGCAACGGGCCGAGGTCACCGCCGGGGAATTGAGGCTTACCCGTGAAAAACTGGTGCTCGAATTCAACCGCCTGGAACACCTCGCCACCCGGCACCGGATCGATGAGGCGCTCGCCCTCGCCACGACCGTATCGAAGCAGATCCACCGCATACCCAACGACCTGGAACTGCCTCGGTTCTATAACTCGGTCGCTGAAGTGATGCTGGCCGCCGGAAGGCCCGACGAGGCTGTCGCGCATTTGCAGAAGGGAAACATGATTGCCGGAAGGTGCGGGCTGCGGCCGGAGATGATCACGAATCTGACCCTGCAGGGACGGGCAAAAGAAAAAGACGGAGAATATGAAGCCTGCTACCAGTGCTACCGCAAGGCCCTGGAACTGTGCCGACAGATGACTGACGAAATCACCAATGACGTCGACCGCCGCTTTTTCAAAAGCCAGCGGTCGATACAATTTCTCGAAAAAGAGATTCGGGGATTGAGAAAAGTATTAATGCAAAAATAAAGGGCAGGTGTGCGAACCTGCCCTTTGAAAGCCCTACTCGCCTCCAAAACTGTAACCGACGGGTGCGATGCGAGCCTCGAGGACTTCAACCATAAGTTCGTACTTCACTCAATCACCTCCTTCTTGGTTTCTATACAAGCGAACCTTCCGGGGACGGAAGGTTTTTTTTTAGTCGTGTTTAACATTGTTGAGCGATATTAATATACTCTGCGCAGTGTCGCGGTCAAGCGAAATGATACGACACACCCCTCCCGTGCGCCCGCGCCGTGCGGACGGACCCGTTCACACACTTTCGCCGCGCGTCACGCCGCGTTCACTGGTAGAAACGCTGTGCGACACGAGAACGGCACCTTAACTATACGAAAGATAGCAAGATACACTGCCATAACGTGGCAGTACGACTTCAAGAAATCTTCAAAAATCCATGTTTTTTTGAGATGGTCATTGACGCACCCGGATAGTCATGCGGAAAACTTTTCACACCCGGAAAAGATTACCACCAGGACCAAAATTCGACGCGAACGAGCGATGCGACCTTGCGCGCGATCAAATTGAACAACGATGCCGTGCCGATTTCGATCTTCGCATACCCGGTCACACCATCGGCGAGTATCATGTCTTCGTTTGGCACCACCACCGACACCGGAAACCGCGCTCCTCCCTCATCGAGGTTCGACGCGCTCTTGGGGATATGAACGACCTCTCCGTCGAACGTAGTACCGGGATAGGAGCGCACCTTCAGTTTGACCGGCTGGCCGACCGCGACCAGGCCGATGTTAAAGTCGGACACCGGTACCAGCAATTCCACCCTGTCGTTGTTGATAACCGTCAGGACATTTCCGCGGCTGCGATTGGCGGCCACTACACCTTCAATGGGAGTAATGATTTGCTGCGCGTCTTCCTGAAGTTTGAGAAAACGCAGCCGGGCTTTTTGTTTTTCGATCCCGGCCAGCAGCACCGCTTCCTCTTCGGGGCGCGGCGGCGACTGCAACAACCGCAGCCGCGACTTTTTATTCGCCAGTTCAGCGCCGGCGATATCGGCGGCCGACTGCGCCGATTCCATCTGTTCGGTCGCAGCCAACCCTTTGGCCGCCAGACCCTGAAACCGATTGAGATCGCGCATCCGTTGCTCATAGTTGGCGCTGGCGGCATCCACATCGGCTTCCGCTTCCGCTATCTCATGTTCTTTGGGAGGCGCCTTCAGAAGGTCCAGCTCACCCTCGAGTCGCTCCAGTTCGGAGGCCTCGGCGACAATCTCCCTGGCCACCTGGCTGGATGACAGTATGGCGATGGTGTCACCGGGCCCCACCCGCTGCCCGTCCTTCACCAGCGGCAGGAGATCCAGCACACTCATGTCGTCCGTACTCATTTGAAGAAAACTCACTTTGTTATCAGGCATGGCGCCGCCCTGGTGGTAACGGGTTTCCAGATACCCCAGGTCGTTGATCGAGAGCACAAACTCTTCCAACGGCAGCACCTTCACCTCACCGGAAACACGGTGAGGAAACGGAACGGCGAACAGAACAATCACCAGCGCCGCCAGGATCACGATGTACGTGATCAGCCGCAACGGTCTTTTCGTCAACTGTTTCATGTAAACAATATGTTTTATGATTCCTCTGCCAAAGTCCGCTATGTTCGATCGCAAAGTAAAGATTAAAACAAGGGCTAACAAGATTAAACCGCCGCCGCCCATCTTGGCCATCATGAACCGGGACAGCAGCACGAGCACATAGGCTATCAGAAAGACTGAGTAAAGCAGCGCCAGCAGGGCATAGGTCAGGTGAATCCTGCGCTGCCGGGAGGTCACCGCCACCGCGGCCACCGGCCAGCCCAGAAGCCGGCGGCGGATGACATTGCCAAAATAGGCAAAAGACTTTTTGCGCAGGTTGGGGATGTCAACCCAGTCCGACAGCAGGTAATATCCATCGAGTTTAATCAGCGGGTTCAGATTAAAAAGGAGCGTGACCCAGCAGACAATGCCGGTCAGGCGGGCCAGTTCATTGGGAAAGGTGCCGATAACCGTCACCCTCCAGACGATGATGGCGACGGCCATGACAAGAAGCTGAAAATACGGCCCGGCCCAGGTTACGGCAAGACGATGCGCCTTGTTCTCAAATAGCCAGGCGTCGGAAAGGTCGGTATAGAAGCAGGGTTGGAAGTATAGAAGCAAAAAACCCATCGACTTTACTTCTCCCCCGTGGTACCGGCAAATCACAGCGTGGGCCAGTTCGTGCAAAGTGACCAGGATAAAAAACGCCAGGATGATGGTCACGATCGAACCGATATTGAAAATGTCGATAAGGTTGACCGCGAAGTACGAGAAATTCGCCGAGAGCAGCCCCGCGCCCAGGAATATCACGGCCATCTGAAGCACCACCCAGTACCAACGGTGAAAAGGACGGTAGAGCGATGTCAGTCGGTTGAGAAGCCTGGTTGGATCGAATGCCTTGAGCTTGATGAAGAGCAGGCGGGAAAAGAGCGACTGGCGCCTCTCGGCGCCGTAACTGCGGCGGGAGACGGCCTGCTCGGAGCGAGCGTTCTCCAAAAAAAACAGCTTTTCCAGCGTCCCGACGAACTGTTCCACATTCTCGGCGCTGATAGCCAGGTCGAATTTATCGCGAAAGTTGCGGGCGACGACGTCGTACGCCGTCTCACCGTCCAACTGATTGATCAGCCAGAACTCCGGTTCCCGGAGTCGAAAGTAGGTCCCCGTGAGAGGGTCCTTGACATTGAAGACTACGGCACCGTCGATCTCGGTGGATGACGATACCAGGTCACGACGCAATTTTGCGTATGATGGCATGACTTAATTTACAAACTGGCGGTATCATGTGCAATACTTAGGTGAGGCCGACCGTTTCAGGTGCGCAGCGTCTCGATCAAACGCCGGTTGTAGTAGCCGATCAGCACGCCTCGGCGCACGACGCCGATTACCTTGTTCTGGTCTTCAGGATCGACCACCGGCAGAAGCTTCAAATCCTTCAAAGCGGCCAATTCATAAGCCTTCTCAAGAGTGTCGTGAGGATGAACGACCACCGTGTCCGGCTTGACCAGGTCCTGCGCTATAACCAGATAGTCGAGCGTGTGCTGGGATAGGATCGATCGGATATCCTGGAACGACAGTACGCCCAGGAAACGCTCCTCGCCGTCCACCACGACGAAATATGACTCCGTGGAACCTTCGATTGTGTTCAAGATCCGGGCCAGTGGCATGTCGGCCTGTATCGTCGCAAACTGCCTGTCCATAATCTCCGACACCCGGTGCGAGCGCAGGACGTTGATGTCTTTGCCTCCGCGAATATCGATGCCCCGCTTGGCCAGCTTGGCCGTGTAAATCGAGTGACGGAACAGCCGCCGGGCGACCAGGGCGGAAAATACGACCGTCACCATCAATGGCAGAATGATTCGGTAATCAGAAGTCATCTCGAAAATTATCAGGAGGGCCGTTATGGGCGCGTGAGTAGTGGCGGCGACCATGCCGGCCATTCCCACCAGGGCGTACGCCCCCGGGGTGGCGGTCTGCTCGGGGAAAAGATAATTGAATAGAAAGCCGAAGGCGCCGCCGGCTACCGCTCCCATGAACAGTGACGGCGCAAAAATACCCCCCGAATTGCCCGAGCCGAGTGTCAGGGACGTTGCCAACAGTTTCATGACCACCAGAATCACCAGCAGGCTGACCACGATATTACCATTGAGCGTGAGCCGAATCGTCTCGTAGCCGTCCGCCAGGACTTGCGGGTAAAACAACGCGATCATCCCCAGCAAGAGGCCGCCCAGGGCAGGTTTGAGTAAGGGCGGCATCTTCAGCCTGTCGAAGAAATCCTCGACCACGTCCAGCGTGCGCGTAAAGCTCACACCCAGGCCGCCCAGAGCACTGCCCATCAAGACGTACAACGGAATCTCCCAGGCCGAAATCAGCGAGTATTCCGGGACGGAGAAGGCCGGGTGGTTACCAAGGAACGTCCTCGTGATTACCGAAGCTACCACCGAGGAGAGAATTACGGGAGAGAAGGTCTTGATGGCAAAATCACCGAGGATAATCTCGAGGGAAAAAATCACGCCGGCGATGGGAGCATTGAAAACTGATGATATGCCGGCCGCGGCTCCACAACCGACCAGGATTTTGACGCGCTCGCCGGACATGCGAAACAACTGCCCCACCGTCGAGCCGATGGCGGAACCAATCTGCACTATCGGGCCCTCTCGGCCGGCCGAACCGCCGGAGCCGATGCAGATAGCCGAGGCCACTGTCTTGGCGGCCGCCACTCGCGGACGGATGATGGCCCCCTTTCTGGCAACGGCGTTCATTACTTCGGGAACGCCGTGACCCTTGGCCTCGCTGGCATATTTGTAGACGATCGGTCCCACCAGCAGTCCGCCCAGCATGGGAATAAGCGGAAACCAGAACTTGAACCCGCGCTGACCGATGGTTTCGGTGAGAAACTGGTCAGTCATTCCGAAGAAAAGCCCGTTGAAATACCTGATCAGGGCAATAAAACCAAGCGCCCCCAGGCCGGTCGCCAGGCCGACGAAAACGGCCAGGATTATCAGCGTATTGGTCTCTGAAAACCGGAACTTGTCCAATAGCCTTTCTAAGACCGGGTGGTTCATAACACCGGCTAAGTTATGGCTTTTGTTTTTATTGTTCAAGATTTTAAATAGGCTCGTCGTAATCGCATACATCGTGGGGCCGGGATGAATAGGCTTGACTTTGCGGCGATTTTATATACCTTTAGTGAAAAAGTTCACTAACAAGCCGCACCGAATGACGCGAGGTTTCTGATATGCGCGACAAAGCTGACGTGGTAATTATCGGCGGAGGTATCATCGGAGTGTCGGTCGCTTTCTACATGGCGAGGGCCGACTACGGCAGCATCGTCCTCGTGGAAAAAGAGCCCTTTCTCGGCTCGGGTGCGACTTCGAAAGCTGCCGGCGGCATCCGGGCCCAGTTCTCGACAAAAGAGAACATTCAGATGTCCATGCTCTCCGAGAAGCTGTTCAAGAATTTCAAGGAAGATACCGGAATGGACGCGCTGTTTGACCAGGTCGGCTACATGTTTCTGCTGGCGGATGACAAGCACGTCGAGAGTTTCACCAAGGACGTCCAACTCCAGCGATCGCTGGGGCTGGAGGTTAGCCTGCTCGAACCCGATGAGATCGTCCGCATTGCCCCCCCGGTGAACGTGGAAGGCATCAAGCTGGCGACTTTTTGCCACGATGACGGCCTGGGAGACCCCCACGAATTCCTGACAGGTTACGAAAAGGCCGCCCGCAGAATGGTATGGAGATA
>Ga0224495_10000684_pt1 | contig 25906 bp, 28 predicted proteins | sample SF_Jul11_sed_USG_FD_168128 | JGI IMG/M metagenome (GOLD analysis project Ga0224495, IMG submission 168128) | Sediment microbial communities from San Francisco Bay, California, United States - SF_Jul11_sed_USGS_4_1 | ecosystem: Environmental > Aquatic > Marine > Sediment | place: USA: California...
CTTCCTGTAACGAACACTAATGTCATTTCTATACGGCTAACCAGATTCTTCAACCTTCCCAGCGCATCAGGCGAACAGGGTTGCTTTCCGTTGGGTACCAATGTCCGGTCAAGATCGGTACAAAGCAGATATCGTTTATCCATCATGTGTTTTTCCTTGTTTCACCGAAGAAATCATAGTGCTCAATCGCCTCGATGATTCCGCCTGCATGTTTCTTCTGGGCAAAGTAGATGTTTTCAATTTCATTCAAATCCGACAGCTCTTCGAGATGACTGTCATCCACCACTGCTCCCAATGTGTTTCCGCGCAACATATCCGCATCGGCGCCGGTTACACCTGATACGAGGGTTTTCTCGAGTGAAAATCCAAGCTGCTCTGCACACCATCGCAAAGCAAGGCCTTTAGACGCACGCACAGGAACTACATCCAGAAATTGTCCAAAAGAAAATATGGCATTTACCGCCTGCTCATTCCGCAATAACACCTGCCGGATTTCCTTCGCATTGGCAATCGAATGATCAACGTAATAGCTGATTTTGAATGTGCCCTGATTTATTTTTGGCTGCAACTTTATGCCGGGAATTTCAGCAAGAATCTCTTGTATGGCCTGTGTATTCCACTGGTGGTTGATATGCCGCATCCATGTTGTCGAGTGCGTCAAATTCGGTGCGTAGTGAATTTCAGTTCCTTGTCCTGTAATCAGGACATCAGGCTTGGGAATATTATATTTGCGTAATTTCGCCAATGCGTCGTCCAGATGTCGCCCGGTTGCAATTCCGAACATGGTGCTTTTGCGATGAGTGCTTAATATTTGCATTAGCTCCGATAGCGCGACCTGATCACCTATAAGATTCAGATCGATGGAAGTAAAGACTGCGCGATTTCGGTATATCTCCGGCCGGCGACTCAAATTTGCAGGAGCGACCGTTTCCGTCTTTTCAACCAGAGGCCGAATAAGCGCCAGATATTTTTCCACATGTGCTTGCCAGGAATAATGGCTACGCACACCATTTATTCCGTTTTTAGCCAGCCGTCGCCATTCCAGTTTATCCGTTAATGTTTTAAGCAGTGTTTCCGCGATTTCCTGCATATCGAGCGGATTGATAAGATAACCGTTCTTGCAGTTCCTGATGATATCTATCGGCCCGCCGTCTTCCGTTGCCACAATCGGCAATCCGCATGCCGCTGCTTCTATGAGCGTCAACCCGAACGGTTCTGTCAGTGCAGGATTTACAAACACTCCTTTCGATGCAGCTGCAAGTCGGTATAGCAATGCCACATCCTCAGGCTTGTGATGTTTGGGGTAGGCCACTTTTCCATACAAGTCATATTTGTCGATCGCCAATAGTATTTCGCTCAATACGGTCGATGAAGTGGCTTCCATATCCTGAATGTCATCCCGATTACCTGCTACTACAACAAGATTGGCAGCTTCCTGCAACTGCGGAGATTCTCCGTATGCATTAATCAGGGCAACGATGTTTTTTCTGGGGTCTGGCCGTGATAACGCAAGAATAATCGGCTTGTTGGGATGTGTAAGAAAGCGCTTCAGCTCTACCGCTATTTTGCTTTCTTTTTCATTACCCTGCGGTGGAAAAAATTTTACCAAGTCAGTACCGGGTGGAATTACCCGCATACGATCCGGCTGATAGAAATCGTAAAGCCCGTATTGTTGTTCTATCTCCTGCTTGGTACTCGTTATTACCCTTTCCGCCACACCCAACGTTGTTTCTTCCGCTTCGATTCTACGTGCAATGGTATAGGTGGCTTCAATCTCCCCACGCTTAACCCCGCTCGCAAGCAATTGTCTACGCTTGCTTCTACCCAACGAATGGCCAGTATGAACCAGCGGCACACCTAATTGATGTGCCAGTCTGGAACCCACATATCCTGCATCTGCATAATGACTGTGAATAACATCCGGCTTTGTACCTTGCTTCTTAAGAAATGCGAGTGCGTTATCTGAAAAATTCTCCAGTGAGTCCCACAGCATTTCCTTGCGAAGATATTTTTTCTCGCCACACTCAATACGAGCAATGAGCACTTTATCCGACAGTGGCTCAAAGGGTTCGTCATAATCCGGGCTTACTTGGCTGTCATTGACTCGCCGTGTCATCAAGGTCACTTGGCCCACCTCGGGATGCTCACCCAGTGCACGTGCCAATTCAACAACATATTTGGTCTGTCCGCCTGTATCTGCATCTCGCCCCAACTCCAGGTCATTGCCTCTTATCAAACCATGCACGCTGATCAACACTAAATTCAGTGGTCGCCGAGTACTCGCATTCCTTTTCATAGTGCCCACTCCCTGAAAAATTGCTCGTAAAAATCCTTGTTCTCAGGAATAGCGCCCCTGATTCCACATATTTTTGCGGCAAATGTATTTGCTCGTCGCATTGACAAACTCGCTGACCAGCCTTTTATTGCACCCAGAATGCAGACTGAAGCAAAGCCATCGCCTGCACCCACGGTATCTGTTATTGATTCCAATTTATTTTCTATTTTGGCTTCAACAGTTTTTCCTTTTCCACTTGCCATCCAGGCACCTTTTGAGCCACAAGTCACTATCATCTGCGCAATCTCAAATCGGCCAGCCAATTCGCATGCTTGCTGCTGGTGCGTCCCTTCGGGCAATGACAACATTTCTACAAGTTTATTCAATTCATCGTCATTAATTTTCACAATATCTGCTTTTTGCATTGAAACCCTAAGTGTCTGCTCATCAAACCAAGGCTCGCGCAGATTAATGTCTAAAAATTTTGTTGCATTGGTACCGTCCAGCAGTTGATTCAAGGCGCTGGCCGATATTTTATTTCTTTGCGCCAAAGTACCGAAATAAATCATTGCCGGTTTAATTGAATGCATAATATTATGCACTTCATTCTGATCGATGAAATCGTAAGCCTGCTTTGGCACGATCTCGTAATGAGGCTCTCCGTTAATTATTTCCACCTGCACCTTGCCGGTAGGATGTGAGCTATCGCTCTGTATACCAGCGATCTCCATTCCTTCCCGATTCATCACCTGGATCATTTCATCTCGTAGCGCATCCTGACCCAGTCTGGTAATCAATACCGGTTTTTGACCGAACGCCTTGAGGTGGCGTGCAACATTGAATGGCGCGCCTCCAAGAACAGATCGCTCTGGAAAAATATCTGCCAGCATTTCACCAAACAATACAACGGTTTCGTTTACGCCACCGTGACTTAACGGCAATCGTGTAAAAGGTTCTTCTGTGTATGTTTTATTGGTCATCTGCTGGAACGCGCTTTATTGATTATTGGGATAGCTCAATACACAACTTTCCCGTCATTTCAGCGTGCATATCTAAAATGAGGGGGCCTTAGCTGCCAAGGTCATGCCTTACACCCTGTAAATTCAGTAGGTTAGCAATGTTATATATTTATGTAAATATAATTGATGCAAACATATAAAGCAACCCATATAATCTGATTCAACTGAATTTAAAGAGCAAGCATCTTGAAAAACCGTAGTAATGATGAGCTTTCGCTCCAGGTTCTAAAAAAATTCCGCGTGATTTATGGCTCAATGCGCCAGCATTTTCGCGAGATTGAGCGCGCCTGCGGCGTATCCGGATCTCAGCTTTGGCTGCTGCAGGAGATTGTGAAAACTCCCGGAATCGGTGTTTCAGAGCTTGCCGAGAGGCTGTCGATACACCAGTCCACATGCAGTCTGCTGGTTGAAAAACTGACGCTACGTGAACTCATTATCAAGAAGCGCAGCAGTACGGATCAGCGCCGTGTTGGCTTGCATCCCTCTGAACAATCATCGGCTCTTATCAAATGTGTGCCTGGCCCCGCCGAAGGATTGCTCCCGGGTGCCCTACGCACTTTGCCGAACGATACCATCAATGCGCTGAACATGGCTCTTGAAGAGGTTATCCAGCAAATGCGTATCAGCGACAACAAGTTGGCTGAGAAGCCGCTGTCCGATATGTGAAACACATACGATTGATTTATCAGGCGATTCCGCGATTCTCTGATGCGCAACTTGTCGGTAAAATCGACCGTTTATTCTATCTACTAACCGATCATCAAAAGGGCCTGCCGTTCGCCTTTTTTGCTTTGCCCTATATCCACAGCCACTCTATATTGCGGGCCATCGCACCATTTGGAGTAACAAAATGAACATCACCATCGCGGGCGTTATCATTATAGCCTTAGCCATTTACATAGACACGCTTACGCTATTCAGGCACAAGATATTCCCTCCCATTGCTTTCGCAGGCGTCTTAACTGTATTGGCTTCACTTACACTGTAAGTCACACATACCCTGAGATCTCGGGGTCAACCCATTCTGCCTTCCTGAAAATCCCTGACCGCCTGGTATATTTCTTCCTTGGTATTCATGACAAATGGACCATGTTGCACGATCGGTTCGCCCAAAGGCTTTCCTGAAATCAGGATGGCCCTGGCTGGTTTGGAGGCGCTAAGTATCAGACCGTCTGAAAGCGGTGCGTTGGCAAGAATACCCATACGGCTTTCTTGCAACGTACTGCCTTCTATCGTGACCTCACCCCGGTAAACATAGATGAAGGCATTATGTTGAGCCGGGATCATCGTTGAAAATATACTTCCTGCCGGCATTTCGATATCGATGTAAAGCGGCTCGGTAACTTCACGAATCATTGCGCCCGTAACGCCGTTACTGCTCCCTGATATCACACGCACACTTACACTTTGCTCCGTTTCGTATTCGGGGATTTCCGCACGAGAAATGTCCCGATACCATGCAGGAGTCATCTTTTGGCTCGCAGGCAAGTTGAGCCACAGCTGAAACCCCTCCATTACTCCATTTTCCTGTTCAGGCATTTCGGAGTGGATAATTCCTCGTCCTGCAGTCATCCATTGCACCCCGCCATTTTGTAACAATCCTTCATGGCCAGCATTGTCACGATGGCGCATACGACCCGCGATCAGGTAGGTAACTGTTTCAAATCCTCGGTGGGGATGATCGGGGAATCCCGCGATATATTCGTCCGGATCATTGCTGCGAAAGTTGTCGAGCATCAGGAACGGATCCAGTCTCCTTTGCAGATTTTGCGTTAACACCCGAGTCAGCTTTACTCCCGCTCCGTCACTTGTTTCGATGCCTGTCACAACCTGTTCCAACGTTCTGGATTGTGTGATCGAAAATAATTTAATCACTTGATTCATGGTTGGCCTCCTATTGGCTCCAACAGATTTGCACAGGGATTGACTCTGTCGACTCGTGGCGTGAACCAGACGAAATCATACGGCAACTCGCCGGTTGCACTATCCGCCTCATATACATCTGGACTGGTCAATCCGGGGCTAACCTCTAGAAAACCGACGGTAATTATCCTTGCTTCTGGTGCGCGTGCAGCAAAATAGAGAGGCAACCCGATGTCCCATCGAGCGTGGCTACTTCCGACTATGCCGACTACACTGCGCCCTACGCTTGATATCGCACTGTCTACCATCAGCGCGTCACGCAGGCGCTGCCCGCGAGTCAAACCTTCGCGCAACTCGTCACGCAGCTTCCCGCAATGTGCGCCTCCCATATTTTCAACCAGAAATTTCTGCCGAGCTTCGCTCCACACCTTTTCGACCACCAGATGCTTCAGTTCATCAGCATCATAAGCTGCAAAGCCATTCCAGATAACGGGTTGTGATCTCTGCGTGGAAATATTTGCCGCAATGACAGGCAGCCTATTTTCGATCGCAGTTGCAAGAAAAGGTTGATAAGCGTGCAAATCGGAGAATCGAATCAACCTTGATGCTCGTTCTAGCGTTTCTTCGGAACTTTCTCCTGATAGCGTCCAGTCCAACGCCTGCTGATCATCTGCATTTAGTTGCTCCATCATAAGCGCCGGGAGATGGCCCGAGGCAATTTTCGCCTTATATAATCTCAACTGGTTTTTATGATGCACAGGATTGTCATGCGTTTCGCCGAGTAACAGCACGTCCGCCTGATTGGTGGAAGAGAGCAGCACACTTTCCTTGATGAAGCTGTGATTGCGCATATCCCATATTTTTCCGGCGAGTGGATGGTCAGCGAACAACAAATCAACCGCGTTGGTTTGTGCTGATGTCACGAGCAAAGCTACGCAAATAAAAATCCTGAAACCTTTGCTGGTCTCCATTAGCAGCGCCCCTTCTACTCCGGGTTATCGCGCCAAAAGTGCAGCTATCTCGATTTCAGCGGCAATCCAATGCGCAACCGCATCGCCCCGGAATCCATTTCGTTCGGCAATAAAATAGGCCGCAGTCTCAACCATCCGGTAGCGTTCCTGTGCAGTAGGCTGATTTTTTCCAGCTGACGCTGCTTTATTCTTCGCCACGGCTTTCGTTTTGGTTTCCACTTTACTTGCGGATGGTTTTTTGGTCGCAGTCAGCACTTTTTTCGCTGCCGTCACTTTTGTTTTTTTAACTTCCGCAGTTGTACTTGCTTCCTTTTTGGCCGGCGCCATTTTTTTCGATTCTTTTGTTGTTGGTGTTTTTTTCACTGGTTTATCAGTGGTGGCAGCAGTTTTTTTGATGGTTGGCTTGCCTTCCTTTACCGGCGTTTTATTATTCGCTGAAGCAGCTATTTTTTTTTCTGACATATTTACCTCTGTTTTCAAATTATGAACTCTGGCCATTACAATCCGCACGATAAAACGTGCAGCATCTTATTCAGGTGATATTAGACACCTAATGCGTCCGAAATACCATTGTCACACACCTACCCCGAGCAAACCTATTACGGTTAATATTGAAGCTGACATGCTTCATTGACCAAATTTAGACATGAAATACCTCAAATCCGAATTTCCAATCGCTGTTGCGCTCTTAGCTTTTGTATTGGGGCTCACCTTTGAAAACGCCGCAGTAAATCATACCGGTATCATGCTTTGGAGTTTATTGCTGGTGATACTTGCCGCGGTTATCGGCGTTGCATTTCGCATCAGCCACCATGCTGAAGTTTTGGCAATTCGTTTTGGTGAGCCATACGGCACCCTGATACTTACTCTTGCCGCCGTATCGGTTGAAGTGGTAATTCTGGTGGTACTGCTAACGGGAGAGCCTAATCCTACATTAGCCCGCGACACAGTTTTTGCTGCGATAATGTTCGACATTAACGGCATACTCGGTCTGGCCGCCATCGTTGGTGGCCTGAAGCACGGCAGCAGCAAATACAACGTGGATTCAGCCAATTCATTCATTGCCATGCTTCTGGTTTCTATCGGTATCGGTATGTTTATCCCAGATTTCGTCCCGGAAGAAAAATGGCAAATTTACTCCTTTTTTTCAATCGGTATCATGTCGATTATATATCTGGCATTTTTGCGGTTACAAACAGTAGAGCATCGTAAATTCTTCGAATATTCTGCATCAACCGACGAAGAGGCGCATGACGAGATTAACAGCCCCAACATTTTACACGTCTCGATTATGTTAGGCGCCATTGTTCTTGTAGGGCTGCTCTCGGAAATCATGTCTGTTCTTCTGGATGCGGGGCTCTCCGACAGCAGCCTGCCCAAGGCCATCCCCGCAGTGCTTGTTGCACTGATTTCCGCCAGTCCGGAGATACTCACCGCACTGAAAGCGGCAAAACAGGATCGCATGCAGACTACCGTCAACATTGCCCTGGGCGCCTCGCTTGCCACAGTTCTGCTTACGCTGCCGGTGATTGAAGCTATCGCCTTGATCAGTGGTGACCGGATCGAGATGGCGCTCACTCCGGTTCAGGCGGGCATGCTGTTGCTCACCTTCCTGGCCGTGATGAATAATCTGCATGATGGTGAAACCAATGCTATCGAAGGCATCAGCCACTTCGCGCTTTTTGCTGCATTCATCATGCTGGTTATGATAGGTTTGGTCTGACGCTCGCACAAAACAGGAAGCAAACCACATGTTGACAATACTGGTCATTAATTCAAAAGGTGGTTCCGGAAAAACCACCCTGACCACCAATCTGGCCAGTTATTTCGCCAGTAAAAAATCGCGTACGGCTATCGTAGATTATGACCCGCAAGGCTCAAGTTTGCATTGGCTAAAGACGAGAACCGGGCAAGTTGAAAAAATTCACGGGGCAAATGCTGCCGCAAAAGGCGCTTCCCCGTTGCGCAGTTTACAGGGTTGGGTGCCGCCCGAAACCGAAGTCCTGATTCTGGATGCGCCTGCCGGAACTAAAGGAATGTTGCTTCAGGATCTGGTGCGCAAAGCAAATTTTATTGTCATTCCTGTCGCGCCTTCTCCCATCGACATTCATGCCACCGCAGATTTCATCAAAGAACTATTTTTAGTTGGCGGTGCTCGGACATCAAAGGCCAAAATTGCCGTTGTTGCCAACCGTGTTCGCAGCTCTTCCTCTCCTGTTTACGCCGCATTAGAGCGTTTTCTTGAATCACTGAAACTGCCCTTCCTGACCACCATTCGTGATTCCGACAATTACCTTCTCGCAGCCGAACAAGGTTTGGGTGTATTTGAAATGGACGAATCTACAACCGGCTCTGAAAGACGGGAACTTTTACCTATCGTAAGGTGGCTGAACGGACAATTCCCGAATAAATTTGGTTCGCGTATTGGCGACAAGACCCTCACTCTCGAGGAATCGAGAAAATTTATTGCGCAGCGCACTGGCACGCATAGCGTTCCAAATTTCAGCGCCACCGGAAGATTCTGGAAACCTTCCTGATACTGCGCCAACTAAAATCAGGCGACTTTTAACATTCTGCCGAACAATGCTTCATGTGTTTGTTTCCCGATGTCAAAATCCAGCGCTACCGCGTGTTCCACCCCTATTTTCTTTGATGGCCCAAATCTGGTTATAGCCAAGCCAGCATGACGCATCATGCGTTCTATCGACGGTGTCGTGACCGTAACAAAACGCTCTATACCCATCATATCGCCGAACCTGACGATCTCGCGAGTTACTTCCATCGTTAACTCCGAGAAACCGAACCAATTCTGATCCTCAGCCTGAACTGCAAAGCGGCTAAGTTCCCACACTTTAGGATTTTCTGGTGCCTGATTTCCATAGAGTAATTCCGGAAAAGTATCCTTTAACATGTACGGACCTATTGACGGCAGCACACGCATACAGCCACGCAACCTCCCATCGTATTCACTGGCCATCAGGTAATGTGGCTCCATCGCATCGTAACCGTCGATTTCCATCCCGCTGATAATAGGCACCTCCCACCCCATCCTATCCTTGAAGACTTTTGCACGCAGCCTGTGCATCTCCCATAAGTCTTTGCTGGCAAAATCTTTTCTTGATAATACTTTTATAAGGTATGTCATTGCGCCTCTCCCTGTTGAATGTCTGGGGAATCCAAGACGCATATAAATTATGCTCATTACATACATTTAGTAACTATCAGATCTGATAGGTACGAAAAGAAATTTTTTGTTGCAGAATTAGTAACCCGTTTGATGGTGGATGTGAGTTAAGCAGTTTTAACAGGAGAATTTAAATGGAACACTTTCAACTGATCGATAAAAATAATGACTTTAACCCTGATGCACTTCGCGAGTTTCGCCGCAACAGGCAGGAAAGCCAATACAACTTCTGGTCGCGCTTCGGAGTTACCCAATCACGCGGCAGTCGTTTCGAAACCGGTGCTGAAATTCCACCACCGGTCGCGATTTTATTGAAGCTATATCTGGAGGGTGTAATTACAGATCATGACCTGGGTTACGATAAACCAAGGTTTACCGAAAATTTTTCTCAGGTTGTGCGTCTCAGCATGTAGCGATGGTGAAGCTATGACGGGTGGATAATTCCCAGATTGATCGCCCTGACTATGGCCTGTTGGCGTGTTTTGGTCTTGAATTTACGGCGGATATTGCTGAAATGAAAGTTCACGGTAGCCTCCGTGCAATTCAACATCTGCCCAATCTCCCACGAGCTTTTTCCCGCTGCGCTCCACTTGAGACACTCCAATTCGCGGCAGGTAAATTGAACATTGCTATTCCCCGGATTTACCTGCTGAATAAAGCGCAAAGAACTTTCAAAAACAAAGTCGCGGAAGCAGGAAAGCTCGGAAAGGTAATGCAGGGCTTGGCGCTGAAATTGTTGTCCGGGTTTTTGGTCACTTACCAGGCAAACGATACCGAGCTCGCCTTTCGCACCGTGTATGGGCAAAGTAACCCCCGATTTAATCCCGTAACCGCAGGCTTCTTCATACATATCGCGTGGCTTCCCCGCAGCAAATATCTCGGGCGACCAGATTTGGGGTATCGACTTGCTAATACAATGCGCAAATGTCGGATCGATATGATGCATCTGTTCTTCAGTATATTTATTTAGCCACGATGCCGAGTAATTGCTTTGCTGAAAGGCATACTCTGCCTCGATGGGCGCATTGGGATCGGGGAGAACCGCCAGACGCGTCTGGTCAAAACCGAATTCGCACCCGAGCCTGAAAATATGGTGGCGCCAACCCTCCACGGTTTTGAAATGCAAGAGATCGGCAAATCGCTCAATGGATTCCATTTCCAACTCTCCCTTTCGCCATCTCTGATGGAGGTTGATTGAGTAGTACGAAATTTCCAGGCTTACTTCACCTTGGGTCAGCTTCTTCTTTGAAACCCAGTTTGAAGCGGTATCAAATTATTCCCGAGTAAGCCGCATGATATTTCAAACGCCTCAAATGCAATAGCGCGTTTAGTTGTAAAAGCATAATTATGTTTGCTGCTGCCTTAACTCTACGCGTTTAATATACGCTTCGCGAGCAATTTGCACATCTTCCAGAAAATAAGGTAGTTCTTTCAGCAGCATCGCCTGCGGACCATCTACTAGGGCTTTAGGCGGCGCGGGATGAAAATCCACTAGCACCATGTTTGCACCCGCGATAATGCCTTGTGCGGTGACCTGCATCATGTCCAGGATGCCATCCGGTGAGGCTGCCCGTGAACCGACCGAGTGCGATGGATCGATGCACACCGGCATGCGAGTGAGGCGTTTGACCACCGGCACGTGCGAAAAATCCACGAAATTTCGGTGCGGGTCGCCCATATTGGTCTTCATGCCGCGCAGGCCAAAAACGACATTCCTGTTACCTTCCGACGCTAGATACTCAGCCGCGTTCAGCGACTCGTCCAGCGTGATGCCGAAACCGCGTTTGAGAAGGATAGGCATTTCCTTCTGGCGACCAACGATCTTCAGCAGCTCAAAGTTTTGGGTGTTGCGCGTGCCAATCTGCAGCATCACGCCGGTCGGGTTGCCGGTCTGATGCAACGCTTCCTTGATTTCGTTAAGGTGCGATTCGTGGGTGATCTCCATCGCAATCACTTTGATACCATACTTACCTGCCAGTTCGAACACATAGGGCAGGCAATATTTTCCGTGCCCCTGAAAGGCATACGGACTGGTGCGCGGCTTGTATGCTCCCATACGGGTGCATACCTGACCGGCATCGTGAACCGCCTTCATCATGATTTCGACATGTTCGCGGTTATCTACCGCGCACAGCCCGGCGAATACGTTCAGCGTGTCCTGCCCGAAGCGCACACCGTTGTATTCGAAATGTGTGGGGCGCTGATCGTCCCTGTGCCGGCCGAGAATACGATACTCCTCGGAAACACGCACCGCGCGTTCAACACCCGGAAGGTTCTGCATGTCCTCAAGTTCGAGTTGTTTGGTATTACCGATCAGGTAGATCTCTGTCAGACTCTGCTCGGCTCCGCGCTCTACATGCACACGGGACTGGATGCCAGGTAGCGTTACCAAGTGCGCCATCAATTGCTTGAATTCGGCGGATTGTTCGTTGACGTTTGTATTCAGAATCAGGATCATATTTATATTTCCGGTTATTTCTGCAAAAGAATCATCGACTGCGCAGTCCACTGGGCCATCGGCTCGCGGGCAAAGCCACTCTTGGCGAACTGTGTCCAGCGACCGATCACATAACATACCAGCAAGTTCGCGCGCGCTCCTACATCTACGGCCTCGCCTAGTTCTCCCTGCGTTGCAGCCATGCGTAACGATTGCTTGAGCGTGGTTTCGATACGATCCAGTAACTGATTGATGCGCTGTTGTAAACGCTCGTCCTCATTGACCAGAGCATCCCCGATCAACACCCGCGTCATACCGCGATTCTTTTGTGCAAAATTGAGCAGCATCGCAACGATGGCTTCGATCTGCTGCAACCCGCTCTTTTCATCCTGCGTGATTTTGTTGATCAGACCAAATACGGTCTGCTCGATGAACTCGATCAGGCCTTCGAACATCTGCGCCTTGCTGGCAAAATGGCGATAGAGCGCCGCCTCTGAAAGATCGAGACGCGCTGCAAGCGCAGCGGTAGTAATCTTCTCGCCTTTCGGTTGCTCCAGCATCTCGGCAACGGTCTGCAGGATCTGTAATTTTCTTTCGCCCGGTTTGCTTGCCATGTATCCCCCTAATTTAACCGCGACAAAGCGCGGGGCAACTGCATCACATCTCGAATTTTCAAATCCACACAAGGCGAACCCTGTTTGCCGCCGCTCACCCACACGGTGCGCATCCCCAATTTTTTGGCCGCCTGCAGGTTCTCAAGGCTATCCTCAACCATGACGCATTGTGCAGGCCTCACCCGGTGTTTCTTCAGCAGGCGCATGAAACCGAAAACATCGGGCTTCGGTCGAAAGCGTGTATGTTCCACCGCCATTACATCTTCAAATAATCCATCCACACCCAATAGCTTTAGCACTGCATGCGCATAATGTTGCGGTGCATTCGAAAAGACTACTTTTCTGCCCGGCAGTGACTTCAGCACATGGCGCAGACGTGGGTTGCCCAACACCATTCTGTCCAGTTCGGGAAACTGGTGTGTATTCCACAAAAAATGATCCGGGTCAGTGCCGTGATGGCGCATCATTCCAGTCAACGTCGCGCCGTAGCGCTGCCAATAATGCATACGTAAATCGTTTGCTGCTGTTTCTTCCAGATTCAGGTGCTGTTGCAAATAGGCAGTCATGCTGCGGTTGATATGCGGAAAGATATGAGGCGTTGCGTTATGCAGCGTGTTATCAAGGTCAAAAATCCACAACGGGCTCGTCACGTTACTTGCTCTTAATCAACGTTCCAACGCCTTCATCCGTTAAAATTTCCAACAGCAGCGCGTGTTCCACCCGCCCGTCGATAATGTGCACCGCCTTTACCCCGCCGCGTGCCGCATCCAGCGCAGAACCGATTTTGGGTAACATGCCGCCGGACAATGTCCCGTCCGCAACCAGTTCGTCGATCTGTCTGGGCGTAAGCCCGGTAAGCAAAACACCGTCCTTGTCCAGCACACCCGGCGTATTGGTCATCAATACCAGTTTTTCTGCATTCAGCACTTCAGCCAGTTTGCCGGCCACGAGGTCCGCATTGATATTGAGTGTCTCGCCATCCGGTGCTACTCCGATCGGCGCGATCACGGGAATAAAGTCGCCGGAATCAAGGAAGCTGATGATGGACGGGTCAATTTTGGTGATCACACCAACCTGGCCGATGTCCAGCATCTTGCCCCGCTCCTCCGTACTTTCCAGCATCAACTTCTCGGCGCGAATAAATGCACCATCCTGCCCGGTCAGGCCGACGGCCTTGCCGCCGTGCTTGTTGATCAGGTTGACGATGTCCTTGTTGACCTTGCCCAGCACCATCTCGACCATGTCCATCGTGTCTTCGTCGGTGACGCGCATGCCCTGCACAAAGGTGCCCACCTTGCCGACGCGCTTGAGCAGTTCATTGATCTGCGGACCACCACCATGGACCACCACTGGGTTCATCCCGACCAGCTTAAGCAGTACGACATCACGCGCAAAACCTTCCTGCAGTTTCGGGTCAGTCATGGCATTGCCGCCATATTTGATGACGATAGTCTTGTCGAAGAAGCGCTGAATATAGGGCATCGCCTCCGACAGGGTGCGTGCTTTTTTGTCTGCTGCAGAAGGGGTAAGCGACATGTTTTTTCCTTGATGATCCTTGAGGGAAATTTGCGCGGATTTTACACCAGAAATGAATCAGGCGGCACGTGCCGCCTGATTTTGAAGCGAAGCCAACACTTACTCAGTGATTCATGTGCATGTGGTCGTGCTCTTCGCTCTGCTTTGGTGGATTGCTCTGATTTATCGGCCTGACCTCTGCGCTCACTTCGACTTTAACCTCATGTTTACCCGATGTGCGTACAATCAAGGTTAACGGTATCTTGTCTCCCGCCTTAAGCGCGCCCTTCAAATCCAGCAGCATCACGTGAAAACCGCTTTCCCCGAGATTAAGCGGTTTCCCAGCCTCCAGCTTGATCGCTTTCACTTCACGCATTTTCATCATGCCGTCTTCATGAGTCATTGTGTGCAGCTCTGCTGCTTTGGCAACCGTGCTGGATACGCTCACGAGTGTTGCGGCTTTATCGCTGGTAATGGTGAAATCTGCCATGCCTGACTGCTGACCAGGTGCGGTAGCACGAGACCACGCACCCTTAACCTCTATGTCGCCAGCGAATGCACTGACGCTCAATATCAAGGTTATAAATACACCCAGCACTCTTCTCAAATTAACCATGTCGTTCATTCCAGTCAGAAAATAATGTGGCAATTATACCTATCCTCCGCAAGGGCATCATGCGCATTCAGCCTGAATGTCAATATTAATAGACATCACATCGGTTGTTAACGTTACGAAGCCGCTCGCGACTATAATTAGGCCTCTGAGATATCTTCACGCTGTAATGAATTCAGTACGAATACTTTTTTTGCTTGCGTTGTTTCTTGCAGCTCCGTTATTGGCCGAAGTCGGGTCGATTTCTGAGACCCCGCCACTGGAAGACGCGCCCCAACTGGCTGCGAAGGCATGGTTGCTGTATGACTACACCAGCCAGCGCGTCTTGATCAGCCAGAATGGTGACGAACGCATGGAACCCGCTTCCATGACCAAGTTAATGACCGCTTACCTGGCGTTCGACGCGATCACTCATGAGACCATTTCACTGAATCAGGAGCTGAACGTTCCTATCGCTGCCACACGCGGATCGGGCGGCGAGTCGCGCATGTTGCTCAAGGCCGGGCAAACGGTGACGGTAGATGAGCTGTTGCACGGTTTGATCGTGCAATCCGGCAATGATGCCGCCATCACTTTAGCGCTTAATATTGCCGGCAGCGAATCCGGCTTTGTCGACATGATGAACAAGGAAGCGGCAAGGCTGGGAATGATAAACACTCACTTCACCAACCCGGTGGGGCTACCCGATGCGCAACATTACAGCAGCGCTCACGATCTTGCACTGCTGTCTGACGCGCTGTTGCGCGATTACCCCCAATACTACCCGCTGTTTGGTTTGCACAGTTACACTTTCAATAATGTCACGCAGGCTAATCGCAACCGCCTGTTGTGGCTTGACCCATACGCCGACGGAATCAAGAGCGGGCATACCGAATCTGCCGGATATTGCCTGGTAGGATCTGCACGGCGTGGGGACCATCGCCTGATTTCTGTTTTGCTCGGTGCCGATTCCGACAGGCTGCGGGCAGCAGAAAGCCAGAGACTGATGAATTACGGTTTTCAGAATTTTGAAACGCTCAAACTGTACAAAAGAAACCAGACCGTCACGTCCATCCCGGTCTGGAAAGGTACCGAGGACGATATCAAAGTCGGTTTTCGCAGGGATCTGTACCTGACCATCCCGAAAGGCTCGTATGCAAAACTCAAGGCAACCATGGAAACTCAAAAGCCGCTCCTGGCCCCCATCAACGGAGGTGAGCAACTGGGTATTCTCAAACTGACGCTGGAAGGGAAACCTTATGCTGATTTTCCGCTGCTTGCGTTAGAGAGCATACCATTGGCCAACGTGTTCTCGCGGGGATGGGATAATTTGCGTTTGCTGTTCGAATAGGAGGAAAGTAATGACGATCTATCTGAACGGGCAATATATGCCTCTGGCTGAAGCGAAAATTTCAGTACTTGATCGCGGGTTCATATTCGGCGACGGGGTATATGAAGTTATACCGGTATATTCACGCAGACCGTTCCGCCTTATAGAGCACCTGACCCGACTGCAGCACAGCCTTGACGGTATCAGGCTCGCCAATCCGCACAGTCCTGCACAGTGGGTAGAGATCATCAATAAACTGATCACAAGCAACCAGAGCGAAGACCAGTATTTATATCTGCATATCACCCGCGGCATCGCAAAACGTGACCATGCCTTTCCCGCTCCGCCAGTCGCACCAACAGTGTTCCTGATGAGCAATCCCCTGCCCACACCACCGGAAGCATTGCTAAAAAGCGGCGTCTGCGCTGTGACTGCCGAGGATAACCGCTGGCTGCGCTGCGATATCAAATCCATTTCATTGCTGCCGAATGTATTGCTGCGACAGGCTGCCGTTGACGCGGAATGCGCTGAAACCATATTGATACGCTCTGATTCCAGACACGGCGAAGCATTCATGACCGAGGGATCGGCCAGCAATATCTTCCTGGTAAAAAACGGCAGGTTGCTTGCCCCGCCCAAGAACAACCTGATGCTACCCGGCATCACTTACGATGTAATGCTAGAACTTGCCGCATTACATCAAATTCCGCATGAGGTGCGCAAAATCACCGTGGCTGAAGTTTTCGATGCAGATGAACTTCTGCTCACTTCTTCAACCAAAGAAGTGCTGGCCATTACCCGGCTGGATGACAAACCGGTCGGCACCGGCAAACCGGGCCCGATGTTCAGTCAGCTGCATGCGCTGTACCAGGATTTCAAGCGCAACGTGATGCGCGCACAATGAGAAATAAATCATGAATGAATTACCTGAAAAAGAATTGACCGCCAGCCTGATCGAATATCCCTGCGAGTTTCCGTTGAAGATTTTCGGCCTGCAGCAGCCCGGTTTCGCACAGGCTGTGCTCGAGGTCGTCACAAAACACGACCCCGGATTTACCGCGGCCAGCATTGAAATGCGCGCCAGCAAGAATGCCCGTTATCTCAGCCTGACCTGCACAATACAGGCAACCTCACGTGAGCAACTCGACGCGCTGTATCAGGAGTTATGCGATCATCCTTCCATCGTGATGGTGCTATGACGAGCCCTAATGCAAAATCAGCACGACAGTGGCTAGGCGATGTATCCGGACTCGAACATATATCCCTGCCGGTTATACATACGCTGGGATTGGTCGAATATCGGCCCACGTGGGATGCGATGCGGAAATTCACTGCCGAACGCAATCATGAAACCCGTGACGAAATCTGGCTTGTACAACATCCACCGGTTTACACACAGGGGCAGGCAGGCAAATCTGAGCACCTGCTGCACAGTACCAGCATTCCCGTTGTAAAAATAGATCGTGGCGGTCAAATCACCTATCACGGCCCCGGCCAGATCGTCGCCTACCTGTTGCTTGATATGCGCCGCTGGAAAATCAATGTGCGTGAACTGGTACGGCTGATGGAACAGGCCGTCATCGATCTGCTCGGAGAGTACGGCGTTATTGCGCAGCATCGCGAAGACGCACCCGGCGTATATGCTGGAAACGCAAAAATTGCCGCACTGGGCCTGAAGATCAAAAACGGCTGCTGCTATCATGGCTTGTCATTCAACGTGGATATGGACCTTGCGCCATTTGCCAACATCAACCCCTGCGGTTATGCCGGCCTCAAAGTAACCCAAGCCTGCGAACAGGGCATCACCGTTCCAATCAACGAACTACAAGCCGAACTGGCGCAGAACCTGATCCATGGTTTACAGCACCACCTCGATAGAAAGCGAGTGCATGAGTAACATTGAAAACAAGCAAACCGGCAAAGATAAAACCGCACGCAACCCGATCAAGATCGTGCCGTTGCAGGAACGCCTGCGCAAACCGGAATGGATACGCGTGAAATCCGGCAGCGGACAGGGATATCACGATGTAAAGCGCATGTTGCGCGAACATAAATTGCACACAGTGTGCGAGGAAGCGTCCTGCCCGAATATCGGTGAGTGTTTCGGCAAGGGCACGGCGACTTTCATGATACTCGGCGACGTATGCACCCGGCGCTGCCCGTTCTGCGACGTGGCCCATGGCAAGCCGCTTCCACCGGATTCCAGCGAACCGGAAAACCTTGCCCGTTCTATCGGTTTACTGAAGCTCAAATACGTGGTCATCACCAGCGTGGATCGCGACGATCTGCGCGACGGGGGTGCAAAACATTTTGCCGATTGCCTGACTGCAATTCGTACCAGCTCGCCGACTACCCGACTTGAGATTCTGGTGCCTGATTTCCGCGGCCGGCTGGATGAGGCTTTGGACGCGATGGCAATCAGCCTGCCCGATGTGCTGAACCACAATCTGGAAACCGTGCCGCGCCTCTATAAGCTGGCTCGCCCCGGTGCAGATTATGCGCATTCGCTGCAACTGCTCAAGGATTTCAAGGCGCGCTTCCCGCATATCCCGACCAAGTCCGGTTTGATGTTGGGCTTGGGCGAATCAGACGATGAGGTGCTGGAGGTGATGCGCGATCTGCGCACTCACGGCGTAAACATGCTCACTATCGGTCAATACCTGCAACCCTCTGACGGTCATTTGCCGGTATTGCGCTATGCGCCGCTGGAGTCTTTTGCCATGTTTGAGCAAGCCGCAAAAGAAATGGGCTTCAGCCACGCTGCTTGCGGCCCGATGGTGCGCAGCAGTTACTTCGCAGACGAGCAGGCCCATTTGGCTGGCATTATATGACAAGATGCGATAGCTTGATTTATATCAACATATTCCACGCTTTTAAGAGTAAATTTAACCCATCCACTTATCACAGGAGATACATCATGAAGACTCGTTACCTCATCGTTGCCGCCATGGCATTGTCAGTTTCAACCGCTGCATATTCTGCCGAGAGCGGCGAAGAACTTTTTACTAAGAGCAAATGTTCCTCATGCCACAAAATGGATAAAAAAACCGTCGGTCCTTCTGTAAAAGAGATCGCGACCAAGTATTCCGGTAACGGCGATGCACAGGCCATGATGGAGAAAAAAGCACGCAACGGCGGTGGCGGTGTCTGGGGCAAGATGCCCATGCCCAAGACCAAAGACTCGGTCAGCGATGCAGATATCAAAACCATGGTGGAGTGGATGCTTTCTCAAAAATAAGTTTTCCTCGACACAAACAACAAGGCCAGCAGTAAGCTGGCCTTTTTTAATAATTTTTCAAAGTTAATTAATTACGATTCTGGCGCATCTTTTCCATTGATGCCTCCAGTTCCTGACGTTCAAGCTTCCCGTCTTTATTGGCATCAATTTTGTCAAAGTGCTTGGATAATCTCGGCAATTTCTTGGCTTCTTCACGGCTGATCGAGTTATCATGGTCGGCGTCAGCTTCCTCAAAGCGGCTCCCTTTGGCCTTTTCCCGTTTTTCCTTGTGCCCATCTCTCATTTCTTCGCGGGTCAGCTTGCCGTCGCCGTTGCTGTCGATGTCCTGAAAATGTTTCGTATGAAAAGCGTCGAACTCGGCCTTGGTAATTGCATCATCTCCATTCGAATCCATCTCCTTGAAATGTGAATCCGCCCATTTCCGAGCCTTCGCGGCAGGCATATCATCACCGTCCTGTTTGGCATATGCCGATGATGCCCCGATTGCAAAAAAAGAGATCGCGGTAAAACACATAAAGACTTTATTCATAAATGACTCCTTCATCATGTTCACATTACTGTTTCCAAGGGTGGTTCCAGACTTCCATTTGTCGCCGGATTGGGCAGGACACAGTCTAGCACCACAGAATTACCCTTACACAAAATAGCCCAGTATGGGGCTTCAACGTGCCGTCAGGGTATAATCGCGCAACTTATTTAGTAGCTTCCCCATGAACATTTTTTACGAAGAAAACGGCGGTTTCAAGGTCGGCAGCATCATGGCTGACAATACCAGCTCCCTGCAGGTCGAAAACACATCCGGCAAGCGTACTAAAGTCAAAGCAGCAAATGTCATTCTGCGCTTCTCGGAACCTTCTCTGTCTGAATTTATTCCTCATGCCGAATCGCTGGCCCAGGATATCGAAGTTGATTTTTTATGGGAGTGTTCACCTTCCGATGAGTTTGGCTTTGAACAGATTGCCAGCGAGTATTTCGGTCACTCACCCAGTTCTGTGGAGGCCGCTGCCGTTCAATTACGTCTGCATGGCGCACCAATCTATTTTCACAAGAAGGGAAAAGGCCGCTTCCGTGCAGCGCCGCCAGACATATTAAAGGCAGCGCTTGCTGGCGCCGAAAAGAAACAGCAGCAACTGGCTTTGCAAAATCGAATGACTGATCAACTGGTCGCCGGTGAACTGCCTCTAGAATTTTCAGCGCATCTTGATCAATTGCTTTACAAACCGGATCGCAACACGCTTGAAACCAAAGCACTGGAAGCCGCCTGCGCGGCAACACATCTGTCAGCCGCACATCTCTTGCAGCACTGCGGTGCGATCTCGTCTACCCATGATTATCATTTTCGGCGTTTTCTTTTCGAACATTTTCCCAATGGAACCGGATTTCCTGATTTTGAACTGAATTCGTGGGAAGAACTGCCGCTAACAAGTGTGAATGCCTTCAGCATTGACGATGCTGCGACCACCGAGATTGACGACGCTTTTTCGGTAGAAAAGCTTACCAACGGAAACTGGCGTATTGGCGTCCACATTGCCGCGCCTTCCTTGGGTATTCAGCGTAATTCTGACGGTGACTTGGTCGCCGCGCAGCGCCTTTCAACCGTTTACATGCCCGGGCAAAAGATCACCATGTTGCCCGATAACGTAGTACAGGAATTCACTTTATGCGCGGGTCGCACCAGCCCAGCTTTGTCAATGTACAACGAAGTCGACAGCGAAACACTGGAAATACTCAATCACGAGAGCCGCGTCGAAAACATACATATCTCGGCAAACTTGAGACATGACACGCTTGAACCCCTGTTCAACGAGGAAACCCTGGCTTCAGGTAAGCTTGACTACGCCTACGCAAACGAACTGACATTACTATGGAACCTGTCACTGAAACTTGAGGCTGCACGGGGCAAGCCCTCGGACAACAGCACACAGCAGGTCGACTATAACTTCAATGTGGAGAATGATCGCATCAGCATTACCCAACGCCGGCGTGGTTCGCCTATCGACAAGGTGGTTTCCGAATTGATGATCCTGGTGAACAGCGAGTGGGGAAAACATCTTGCCGACCACGGCTTTGTTGGTATCTACCGCACTCAACAGGGTGGTAAAGTGAAAATGAGTACCGTTGCCGCACCGCATCAGGGACTGGGCGTTGCACAATACATGTGGTCCAGCTCACCGTTACGGCGCTATGTCGATCTGGTCAACCAGCGGCAGATTATCGCCATGTTGAATAATGAAGAACCGGCCTACCCTGAGAACGATCCTTCGCTTTACAGCACCATGCGTGATTTCGATACCATGTACGGTATCTATAATGATTTTCAACGGCAAATGGAACGTTACTGGTGCCTGCGCTGGTTGCAACAGGAGCGCATTGAACATATTGAGGCGATAGTGCTGCGTGAAAATCTGGTCAAACTGATCGATATCCCGCTGATTTTCAAAGTTCATTCCCTGCCCGAATTGCCGGCCAATACTCGCGTGCAACTTTCCGTCACCTCGGTCGATTTGCTGGATCTCGACATCGGGACGCGGTTTGTCGCAAAAATGGAGAACGAAGCTTGACAGCTAAATCGAAAAACTGGATCGGACGGATCACCCAGATGTTGCTGTCCGCCATTTCATTTTCGATGGTGTTTTCCATCCTGTTTCATGCATTTCTGTTGTTTGGAGTGGCGTTGGTCATGCCCGAGCCGCGCAGTGCATTGAGTTTTTCTCAACCGTTGCAGGTCGTTCTGGTCAACAGCAAATCTCAATCCAAGCCCTTGAACGCAGATGCTTTGGCGCAAGCCAACCTTGACGGGGGCGGAAATACGGCAGAAGACCGGCAAGCAAAAAGCCCTCTGCCCAATATTCGCGATGATAAAAAATTGGTGCTTGAAAAACGCGCCAAAACCGTCAAGCAACTCGAACAAGAAAACAAACGTATCCTGACCAAGCTGAAAAGCGACCACAGCGTAGACCAGCCGGAACTCAAAAAACAGAAAGCTTCAACCGCGAGCAGCGGCGATGACCTTGTGCAAAAAGCATTGGAAATCGCCCGGCTTGAAGCACAGATCAACAAAAACTGGGATGCCTACCAGAAACTCCCGCGCCGTAAATTCATCGGCGCCCGAACTCAGGAGTACCGTTTTGCACAGTACATTGAGGATTGGCGCGTAAAAGTAGAGCGTATCGGCAACCTGAATTATCCTGAACAAGCACGACAGCAAAAAATCTACGGGAAACTACAGCTCAGTGTTTCGATACTTAAGGACGGCAGCATAGAAACCATTGAAGTGAGCAAATCCTCGGGGCAGCGCATTCTTGATGCCGCAGCAATGCGCATCGTCAAGCTCGCAGCACCCTATTCTCCCTTGCCGCCAAGCATTACAAAGGATACTGACATCCTGACCATCACCCGCACCTGGACGTTCACCTCTTCGGATCGCCTTGAGAGCGAATAGACCATGACAGACAAATACGCCGTTATCGGCAACCCCATCGCGCACAGCAAATCGCCTGAAATCCACACTATGTTTGCCGCACAATTCAAAGACAAACCAGCAGGCGATATCAGCTATGAAAAAATCGAAGCGCCACTTGATGGTTTTGCTGTGACTGTCGAACGATTGAGGAAAGAGGGATACAAGGGATGCAACGTTACCGTGCCGTTCAAGTTTGATGCATGCCGGATTGTGAATGAAGTCAGCAACGAAGTTATAGATGCATTCGATTCTGGCGAGAGCCCTGATGCAATCAATACTCTCGATTTCAGAAATGGCGCAATAACGGGATACAACACTGACGGAATTGGCTTGCTTCGAGACATCACGCAAAATTTGAAACACGAAATTACCGGAAAGCGAGTACTTTTAATGGGTGCCGGGGGAGCTGCTTATGGTGTACTCCATCCACTCTTAGAAGCTTCACCCGCCTCATTTGTAATTTATAACAGAACGCTTGAAAAGGCGCTTATCCTGAAAAAATCCACTGAACAGCATGACAAGTTTCGGCATGTTTCACTTAATGCGGTTGAATTTGGAAAACTTGGTAACGCCCAATTCGATATCGTCATTAACGCCACCTCTGTCGGCCTGACCGATAGCAAAATTCCTCTACCTGAGACCGTCTTCGCACTCGGCGCCCTTGCCTACGACATGATGTACGGACGCGATACGCCGTTCATGAAGTTTGCCCGCGAGCATGGAGCACAGGTTGCGGACGGCCTCGGCATGCTGGTCGAACAGGCTGCCGAAGCATTTTGGATCTGGCGCGGTGTACGGCCAGATACCGCATCCGTCATCGCCGCCCTCAGGGGATAATGAAAAAACGCCGCACCGGTTATCGCCGCTCTTCGCAGTTAACACAAAAAAAACCGCGAGGCTGGATATGGCGTATTGCCAGCATTTCAATCGCCCTGATATTGCTATATCAAGTCTGGCTGTTTGCGCACATCTGCTGGTGGATCAAGTTCGACCCCTCCAGCAGCGCGTTCATGGAAACCCGGCTGGCAATCATGCAGGACCAAAATCCCGATGCCGAGTTGCGTCACAAATGGGTACCTTATTCGAAGATTTCCAATCACCTCAAGCGGGCGCTCGTTGCTTCCGAAGATGCACGATTTGTCGATCACGAAGGCTTCGACTGGGCGGGTATCCAAAAGGCCTACGAGAAAAACCTGAAGAAAGGCAAAATTGTTGCAGGTGGCTCGACTATCAGCCAGCAACTTGCCAAGAATCTTTTTCTTTCGACCAAACGCACACCCTGGCGCAAGCTCGAAGAAGCCGTAATTACAGTAATGCTCGAAACCGTAATGGATAAGCAACGCATTTTCGAGATTTACCTGAACATCATCGAATGGGGCGACGGCGTTTTTGGCGCGGAAGCTGCATCTCGTCATTACTATCGTATCAGCGCTGCGCAACTCTCACCCTATCAGGCGGCAAAGCTTGCCGCCATGGTTCCCAATCCGCGCTATTACGAGAAACATCGTGAAGCGCGAGGTTTGGAGCAAAAGACCAATATCGTCTTAAGTCGCATGCGGGAAGCGGAAATTCCCTGACATCCTGTCAACGTTTTCTTTACAATAGCGCGCGATTTGACAGGTACGCGCGATGACTGATACCGAGCAGGAACATCATTACACCGAAAATGTACAGGAACACCTCAAACAGGTGGAATCACTGCTGCACAAGCATGCCTTGCTGGAAACGGTTATCCATCGGCAGGAAATGCCGCGTGAAGACCGTCACACCCTTGTAGATACACTGGTGCACAAGCAGCATCTTGCCGAATTGCAGCGCAGGCTCGAAGGTATGCACCCTGCCGATATCGCCTTTATTCTTGAAGCATTACCCATAGAAAAGCGTTTGCTGGTATGGGATCTGGTAAAGGCCGACAGGGACGGTGAAATCCTGATTGAAGTTTCCGACGCAGTCCGCGAATCACTGATTGCCTCGATGAACCTCGATGAACTGCGTGCCGCTGCCGGTCAGCTTGATACCGACGAACTGGCTGACCTTGCTCCTGATCTCCCGCAGAACGTCATGCGCGATGTGTTCAGGTCGCTCTCTATCGAAGAGCGAGAACAATTGCGCGAGGCGATGTCCTACTCTGAAGATTCGGTAGGCGCCTTGATGGATTTCAGCATGATCCAGGTCAGGGAAGACGTTACGCTGGAAGTCGTATCTCGTTATCTGCGCCGGTTCGACGAACTCCCTGACCATACCGACCAGGTATTCGTAGTTGATCGCGATGAACATTTCAAAGGTGTTTTGCCGATCAACCTGATTGTTGTTAACGAGCCGGAGGTTGTCGTTGGTACGTTGATGCTGACCGACACCATACAACTTCATCCCGATGACAAGGCAGAACAGGCAGCACAGGCATTTGAGCGTTACGATCTGGTTTCCGCCCCGGTTATCGACGAAGAGAATAAGCTTGCAGGTCGTGTGACTGTAAACGTGGTTCTCGATTACATTCGAGACGAATCTGAAAACGATATGCTGAATCAGGCCGGTTTGCGCGAGGAAGAGGATATTTTCGCCTCGGTGTGGAAAAGTGCGAAGAACCGCTGGATGTGGCTAGCGGTCAATCTTTGTACCGCGTTTTTTGCATCCCGTGTCATCAGCAACTTTGAAGGAACGATCGAGAAGATCGTCGCTTTGGCTACACTGATGCCTATCGTGGCGGGGATTGCAGGCAATTCGGCCAATCAAACAACAGCGATCATTATCCGCTCACTAGCATTGGGCCAAGTCACCCAGGGCAACGCACGCAGACTGCTTATCAAGGAGCTGGCCATCAGCGGTCTAAATGGAATTGTGTGGGGCGGAGTAGCAGGATATTTCGCTTATTTCCTGTATCACAGCGCGCCGCTCGGTATCGTGATGACAAGTGCGATGTTGCTCAACCTGCTGGTTGGCGCAATTGTTGGCTTGGCTATCCCGCTTGTTCTGCAAAAGCTTGGCCGCGATCCCGCAATAGGCTCAAGCGTCATGATCACCGCGATTACTGATAGCGGTGGCTTCTTCATCTTTCTGGGATTGGCTGCCATTTTCCTAGTCTAGATTTCATAAAAATCTACACACTGGAAACATGCTCAAAGATTTATCAGGGGACAGACACCCCTCACGATAGAATCGCGAGCACTTGAGTTGAGCAGTTAAAAAGGGCGAGGAAACATCCGCGCCCCTTGCGAGGCAAAATTACGCGCCCAAAATGCCCTTACCGGCTGCTTTTTTAGCGGCTGGCTTTTTGGCTGCTGCTTTTTTAGCGGCTGGCTTTTTGGCTACTGCTTTTTTAGCGGCTGGCTTTTTGGCTACTGCTTTTTTAGCGGCTGGCTTTTTGGCTACTGCTTTTTTAGCGGCTGGCTTTTTGGCTACTGCTTT
>Ga0224495_10000685_pt1 | contig 25902 bp, 28 predicted proteins | sample SF_Jul11_sed_USG_FD_168128 | JGI IMG/M metagenome (GOLD analysis project Ga0224495, IMG submission 168128) | Sediment microbial communities from San Francisco Bay, California, United States - SF_Jul11_sed_USGS_4_1 | ecosystem: Environmental > Aquatic > Marine > Sediment | place: USA: California...
AACCTCAACCATCACGAATGAGCAAGAGCACTTCCAGCTTCGGGGGCCAGCTCGACAGCCTGTGCGATATTATCAGCTTCGGTGTGGCTCCGGCTTTCCTGATGTTTGAGGTTTTACAAGAGTTCAAATTGGCCGGACTTACCCAACTCAGCGTAACTTTTGCAGGTTTCCTGCATCGTTTCGTCTGGCTGGCGGCGGCGGCTTATATTAGCTGCGAGGCCATTCGACTTGCCAGGTTTAATGTCGAAAACGAGGAAGATGAGTCGGCGCATATGAGCTTTATGGGTTTGCCGGGTCCTGCGGCCGCGGGCGTGATAGTTAGCCTGATAATATTTCATCAGGAGACGCTGCCGGAGTTTTTAACCAAAGACTCCCGTGTGTTTGTTTTTTGCGAAAGCGCCATTATGTATTCACTGCCGTTTTTGACACTGGGGATTGCGGTTTTGATGGTTAGCAGGATTCGATATCCGCATGTTCTGAATCAGTACATCAAGGGGCAGAAACCCTTCGCACATCTTATATGGCTTCTTTTGGGCCTCGGCGTGGTTATTTGGAATATACAGGTGGCACTGGTATTGATTTTCTGTGGTTTTGCAGCAAGCAGCTTCGTGAAATGGCTTTATTACAAAGTAATCCGTAAGGGTGAACCCATTTTGTCCAGCCTTGACCAGGTCACAGAATGTGAATCCGAAAAGTAATCTCATCCCGGTGACTGAAACTTATCCGGCCTGGTGTGGAGTGGGATGCGAGATACAAATCGTGTTGTTTGCCTCTGTTTACACAGTGCGTATCTACCGAGTTTGCGAAATGCCCATTTTCACGTTTGGGGCACCCTTCATTTCCTGGTGCTTGGCGCCGGATTGGTTTATCTGGAAGTAGTGCTCGACAACATTGCACAGTCGCTGCAGAACGCCTCTGCCCTCCGGGCTTGCCTCTAATCCGACAAGCTGTATACCAAGGCAGATATTTTTGCCGTCTGCTGTTGGCAGGATGTTTCTAATCTGGGCATCAAGTATCAAGGGCTTTTCATAAGGCATAGGGGTAAACGTGAGCGCGATAAACTGGCCTTTCCTGAGGTCCGGTTTTTGTGCTGTGTCGAGCGCAAGCTGTGCGCCGCCGGCAGAAATATCAACGAGCTTGCCCTTGTAATAATCCTGCCGCTTCTTATCGTTGTTTGTTTCGTCGCTGTTGTCTTGGCTGTTGTCTTGCTGTTTGTCCCGGTCACAGAGTATGGCTTCGGGGGCACGCTTGAGTCCACGATGCCACAGTAGAACGTTTACTTTCAGCGATTTGGGCACGTCAACACGAAAATAGCTTCTTCTCTGGACTATCTCTATTCGGTCCGGAACCGCAAGCACTATCGTTGGGCTCTTGCCGTGGTTGTTTGGACCTTCTGAAAGCTCAAGACCTACGACTGTTGAGTCAAAAACAAACTTTCCGTATCCGTACTTGATTGATATGCCGACCGGCTGGTCAGTGTGTATATTTATCGGATGTGGTTTTTCCTTTGGCCAGATCTCAATATTTAGTCTATTGGCCCCAAGATTTGTTAGTATTACCTTCGTAACATGCCATTTATTCTTGGACAGATAGGACATAATGGCAGGTACTTTTTCTTCAATCGCAGTTTCTAAGATTTCCCTCGGCTCGGCCCCGCGCAGCATCATTATTTCGTTCATATTGCCCCCCAATTTTCCTTTCAGAAACGAATCCTCCATGTTTTGAGGCGTTTATCGCCTATGGAGATGCCGTTCGTATTTAAAATATATGAATAATTCAGCGATAAGCAAAATGCCTGTATCATGAAATGTGGGCTATTGTTCTGCTTATCCTTACCGGTTTGCAAAGTAGAATTCCTACTTGAGCAGAACGTCCCAAAAAAGCGCAAAAATTAAAGCGAAAGGCTATATTGAGAGGCCTTATTTCGCGATTTGTTGTGAACTGGTAACTCAAATTCACAGTTTTCAGTTTTCTCTTTCACGTTTTTTGTGTATTATTAGCATTGATATGGCAGAAACTTGTGAAATAAGAAGGGTAGTGACCGATAAAATACTCCTTCTGGGCCTTTTAACAGTTGTTTTGTTGGCAGCTGGCTTTGTGATTGCCAAGGCCCCATTTCTGGATTTCGAGTCTACAAAAAATGCGTCTCGACTATGGTACAATCGACCTGCAGAAAAATGGACCGAAGCACTGCCCATTGGAAATGGGCGTCTTGGGGCGATGGTCTTCGGGGGCATAGAAGACGAGCGTTTGCAGTTCAATGAGGACACACTGTGGACCGGCAAGCCGCATGATTATTCTCATCCCGGCGCTGCTGAATATCTACCGGTTGTCCGCAAGCTGCTTTTCGAAGGCAAGCAGCGCGAAGCCGAGGCGCTGGCGATGAAGCAGATGATGAGCGTTCCGCTCCGCCAGCACGCATATCAGCCGTTCGGCGACCTGAATTTGCACTTCCCAAATCTACAAGAACCCAGCGATTACCGCCGTGAGCTCGATTTGGATACCGCGGTCGCTCGCGTTACATACACTGTTGATGGCGTTAAGTTCACCCGCGAAGTCTTCTCCAGCGCCGTCGACCAGGTGATCGTTGTGCGTATCACCGCTGATAAAGACGGCAGCGTGAACTTTACTGCGAATATGAGTAGTCCTCAGCCGGATACTTCGACAGTCACCGTTGGCAAGACACAAATGGCGCTGCGAGGTCAAATTCGTGCGGACCGTCATCCTTCCGGCATGGAGGGCAGTTGTTTGAAGTTCGAGGCCCGACTTCTCGTCTCGACCGATGGCGGCAAAGTGAAAAGTACCAACGAGGGCCTGGAGGTTAATGGCGCCAATGAGACTACGCTGTTGTTGGCGGCCGCCACCAGCTTCATAAACTTTCAGGATGTCTCCGCCGACCCGGCGGCACGCTGCGAGAAGGTGATAAAAAGAGTTTCCGGCAAGAGCTACGATACTTTACGCAAGGCGCACGTTGCCGACCATCGCCGCCTTTTCCGTCGCGTAAGTCTTGACCTGGGCATCACGGACGCAGCCAACCGGCCGACCGACGAGCGTATAAGGACGTTTGGTAAAAGCAATGATCCACAGTTGGCGGCCCTGTATTTTCAATTCGGCCGCTATTTGCTGATTTGCAGTTCCCGTCCCGGCTCCCAGCCGGCCAACCTCCAGGGTATCTGGAACGACAAAATAAAGCCGCCGTGGGAAAGCAAGTGGACGACCAACATCAACACGGAGATGAACTACTGGCCGGCCGAGGTGTGCAACATTTCGGAGTGCCACGAACCGCTTTTCGATATGCTCGACGACCTTGTTATCTCCGGGAGGAAGACCGCGAAAGTGCATTATGGCTGCCGGGGGTGGGTATTTCACCACAATACCGACCTGTGGCGGGGCACGGCACCCATTAATAATTCAAACCACGGTATATGGGTAACCGGCGGGGCATGGCTTACCCGGCACCTCTGGGAGCATTACCAGTTCACCGGCGACAGAAAGTTTCTCGCTGAGCGGGCGTATCCTGTGATGAAGGAGGCGGCAATATTCTTTGTCGATTTTCTCATCGAGGACCCGGAGACCGGCCGGCTCATAAGCACACCATCCAATTCTCCTGAACAGGGTGGGCTGGTTGCAGGTCCCACTATGGACCATCAAATCATCCGCGAGCTGTTCGCCAACTGTATCGAAGCCGCTAAAATCCTCGGCATCGACGGTGACTTTCGCCGAAAGCTCACGGAGCTGCGAAGCCGGGTCGCGCCGAATCAGATCGGACAGCATGGCCAGCTTCAGGAGTGGCTCCAGGACAAAGACAATCCCAGGAACCAGCACCGGCATATCTCACACTTGTACGCGCTGCACCCGGGCTGTGAGATCACGCCGTTAAAAACCCCTAAGCTGGCCGAGGCCTGCCGTGTCACACTTACGCACCGTGGTGACGGCGGCACCGGCTGGAGCAAGGCCTGGAAGGTCAACTTCCGGGCTCGATTGCTTGATGGAGACCACGCCTACAAGATGCTTGCCGGATTAATCACCGGCAGCACTTTGCCGAACATGTTCGACAGTTGCCCACCGTTCCAGATTGACGGCAACTTTGGGGGTACGGCCGGGATCGCCGAGATGTTACTGCAAAGTCACGCCGGCGAAATTCACCTGCTGCCTGCCCTGCCAACGGCCTGGCTGACCGGAAATGTCAAGGGCCTGTGTGCCCGCGGCGGCTTCGAAGTGGACATTGCCTGGGAGAATGGCAAACTCGCCGGCGGTGCAATCCGTTCGAAACTGGGTTCCAAATGCAGAATCCGTGCCGAGGTACCGGTCAAGGTCGAATGTGACGGCAAGGTAGTTAAGACCACCATCCCAGAAAAAAATGTTGTTGAGTTCGAGACGGGAGCCGGAAAAACTTATATCATCTCTATAACCAAATAAAGGCCAAGATATACTCATGGAATATGTCGCCCTGGGAATAATCTGGTATGTGATTTTTATTATTTCGGCGACTTTTCACGAATTCAGTCACGGATTTGCCGCCGCCAGTCTGGGGGACCCTACAGCTTACCATTACGGCCTGGTCACCATAGATCCCGTTCCCCATATTAAACGCAGCCCTTTCGGCATGGTTGGAATTCCGATACTTTCTTTTTTATTTTCCGGCTGGATGATAGGCTGGGCCAGCGCGCCGTATGATCCTTACTGGGCACAGAGAAACAGGAAGAAAGCGGCGTTGATGTCCCTGGTCGGGCCGGGAGCCAATTTGATTCTCGTTTTAGCCGCGGTGTTGATAATCCGCGGAGGGATACTATTCGGTTTTTTTCACGCCCCCGAGACAATTATTTTCACGCAGGTTGTCGCGGCGGCATCGGCGGGATGGGCAAACTCGGCGGCGCTTGTGGTTAGCATCCTCTTTTCACTGAACCTGATTTTACTGGTTTTCAATCTGATTCCGCTTCCCCCGCTTGACGGCAGCAACGTGCTTTTGTTTTTTCTGAGCGACCGGGACGCAGAGCGCTATGAAAGTTTTCTATATCAGCCGATGCATAGAATGATAGGCCTGGTCGTTGCCTGGCAGCTTTTTGGCCCGGTCTTTAGTCCCATACATACACTGGCGCTGAATATACTCTATCCCGGGGCCGGCTATCATTAATCGGCGATAGCAATAAAATGATTTATTTTACTTCCGGTGAGGCATCGGGATTAAAGGGATTGGTCCTTATAGCAAGAGAGAACAGATAAGGATAATCATTCTTGAGATGTTCCATGTGGTCGAGCCACTGCCGCATCAACAGGCTGTATGCTCTTGTTATATCGCCGGCCAAATGTTTATAGTCGTTTTCGGGCAGCTTTTTGACGGTTTTCCTGTGCGATAATTCCTCGGCCAGATGGAAGACCGCCCACAGCAGCTCAGTGAAGTTTTCGTGCTCCAACAAATTGGGATTCTCAAGCAGGCGCAGGAGAAAACCTCTCTTGTCGACAAGAAAATCCCGCAGGGCTTCCAGGTCGCCGGACTGGCTGTCAATTTTATAATCGTGATTTTGAAGCACTTTTTTTATAAGAACAAAATGTTCCGGCGACCAGTCATTGCTCACAATCAGGTGACTTGAGGTCTGGCCGGCATTGACATCGAAAACCTGAAAATACTTTAACAAAGGCGTGCCGACCTCACTGAAAAAGGCTCCGATGACCATATTCAATTTTTTGAATATCGCCCGCTTTTCTCTATCGCTTAATATCTGATGAATAATCAGCGTAACAAGCAGCACCTCTATGAAGACGAATGCAATATCGCCCACCAGGTAAATAAAGATGTGATGGGCATCCTTGAAAAGCACGTAATGGATTACATAAAAAAAGATTGACAGCAGGATCAGCGACAAGCCCAGGAGAATCCGCGGGGATATTCGTCTTTTTTTCATGGTTGTTTCAGTTGGATATTCGAGTTAATTAGTATTACAAAACAGCACTATAGATTTTTCGAGTTTAGCCGGATTGAGAGATGATTTCAAGTAAAAGCAAAAAGTATTGATTAACGTTTGAAATCATAATATGCTATTGTGCGAACCCGAATTTTTGGGAGATTTATTATGCGGACAAGAAAATTAGGTTATACCGATTTGGAGCTGACCACCGTAGGCTTGGGCACCTGGGCAATGGGCGGCCCGTGGCTGTATGGATGGGGGCCGCAGGATGATGATGAGGCGATTGGTGCGGTCCTGACAGCGCTGGAGAAGGGAATCAACTGGATAGATACCGCCCCAATCTACGGTCTGGGTCATTCCGAGGAGCTTGTCGGCAAGGCCCTAAAGCAGACAAGCAAAAAACCGCTTATCGCAACCAAGTGTGGATTATTGTGGAGCGAACAGAACCAGAGGATACCCTGCCTCGAAGCCAAAAGCATTCGAGAAGAATGCCATACAAGCCTGAAAAAACTCGGAGTCGATGTGATCGACCTGTACCAGATGCACTGGCCCCAGCCGGAGGAAGATATCGAAGAGGGCTGGGAGGAAATGGCAAAACTGGTCGAGGAAGGCAAGGTGCGGTATATCGGCGTATCGAATTATAGTGTCGAGCAAATAAGACGCATCCGGAAGATTGCACCGGTCGCTTCGCTTCAGCCGCCTTATAGTATGCTCCATCGTGAAGTCGAGGAAGAATTATTGAGCTATTGTGCCCAAAATAACATCGGCGTTGTAGCATACAGCCCCATGCAGAGGGGTCTGCTCACGGGTAAATTCAGCCAGGAACGTTTCGATGCCTTGGCTTTGGACGACCATCGAAGGGAAAGTCCTGATTTTCTTGAGCCGCAGTTTACCGCTACGCTGCAGCTTGTTGACGAGCTGCGGCCCATAGCAGAACGCAACGGCAGAACATTGGCCCAGCTTGCTGTTAGCTGGGTCCTTCGCCGGCCTGAGGTTACCGCCGCCATCGTAGGGGCGCGAAGACCGGAACAGATTATCGAAACTTATTCTGCATCTGATTGGGACCTGAGCCGGGAGGATATTGATGATATTGAGCAGCTTTTAGTTAAAAGGCAGGAAAGAGTTGGGGCTGATTAAACTTTTAAAGAGATTAAAATGGCAAACGATTCAAAATACCAAAGTTATGTAAGTCCTCTTGTTGAGAGAAATGCCTCGAAAGAGATGGCGGAGCTTTTCGGGGCACAGAAAAAATTCAGCACGTGGCGCAGGCTCTGGCTCGAACTGGCAAAGGCGCAGAAAAAGCTCGGCCTGCCAATAAAACAGGGCCAGATAAAACAGATGGCCAGACATCTTGATGATATTGATTTCAAAAGGGCCGCCGATTTCGAAAAGAAGTTCCGCCACGATGTTGTCGCCCATATCCACACCTTTGCCAGGGTAGCACCTAAGGCCGCGCCGATAATTCACCTCGGCGCCACGAGCTGTTTCGTGGGCGATAATGCTGACTTGATAATTATACGAGAAGCGCTTCAGATGACGGCCGGCAAGTTGGCCGCCGTGATAAATCTGCTCGGTAAATTTGCAAAGAAGCATCGCGACCTTGCGACATTAGGTTACACGCATTTTCAACCTGCCCAGTTGACTACCGTTGGCAAGAGGGCAACGCTTTGGTGCTACGAGTTCGCATTGGATTTGCAGGAAATCGAGCACCGACTTGAGACACTGCTATTCAGAGGTGTCAAAGGCACAACCGGCACGCAGGCCTCTTTCCTGGCCCTTTTCGAAGGCAGTCACAGCAAGGTAAAACAGCTTGACAAGGCGGTTGCCGCCGCATTCGGCTTCAAAAGAACATGCGCTGTCACGGGCCAGACATACCAGCGAAAAATCGACACACTCGTGGTAAACTGCCTTGCATCAGTTGCGCAGTCCGCCCACAAGCTGTGCAACGACCTGCGTCTTCTCGCAAACCAAAAAGAGATTGAAGAGCCATTTGAAAAATCACAGGTCGGCTCTTCGGCAATGGCTTATAAGAGAAATCCGATGCGCTCGGAAAGGGTGACCGCCCTTAGCCGATTGGTCCTGAGCCTGGCTACCAGCCCTGCTATGACGGCTTCCGAGCAGTGGTTCGAAAGGACGCTCGATGATTCAGCCAACAGGAGGGTGGTTATTCCCGGGGCGTTTTTGGCCGTTGACGGGATTCTCGAAATCCTCGCCAATGTTCTTGATGGCCTCGTTGTCTATCCGAAGGTGATAGCGGCGCACGTTGATGCGGAGCTGCCCTTTATGGCGACTGAGAATATCCTGATGGCCGGTGTCAAGGCGGGCGGAAACCGCCAGGAGCTGCATGAAAAAATAAGGCTGCACTCGCACGCCGCTGCTGCACAGGTGAAACAATTCGGCAGACCTAACGATTTAATTAACCGCCTAAAAGCAGACATCTCCTTTAGAAAAGTCGATTTTGAAAAGGTATTAAATCCAAAAAATTATATCGGCCGGGCGCCGCAGCAGGTCGATGAATTCATAAGGACAGTCATAGAACCGGTCCGAAGAAAATATCGCAGAGAGATTAGCAGAAAAGTCGAACTGAAAGTTTAATCTTGATTATAGCTGTTCGTTGAAGTGGAGCATGAGGTAATGACAAGAGAAGAACTGATAAAACGAATAAAAGAAACCGCATACCTTGAGGGCGATTTTACCCTCCGAAGCGGAAAGAAAAGTAAGTACTACCTTGACAAATACCTCTTCGAGACCTGCCCGGACATCCTCCAGGCCCTCGGCGCCGAATTCGCCGAACACGCAACTGATGACGTGACCTTAATAGCCGGTGCCGAACTCGGCGGCGTGGCCCTCGCGGCAGCAACGGCCATGCAGACCGGCAAGAACTGGATAATCGTACGAAACAGCAAAAAAGGCTACGGCACAGGTAAACTCATTGAGGGTGTTTTAACAGAAGGTGATGTTGTTCTTTTGGTTGAGGACATCGCCACCACCGGTGGACAGGTCTGCGAAGCAGCTAAAGTTATCACCGAGGCCGGTGCAACCGTCAAAAAAATTGTCTGTGTAATCGACCGCAAGCAGGGAGCAGTGGAAAACATCACTAGCGCTGGCTACAAATTCGAGAGCATTCTAACGAAAGACGACCTTGGGATAAAAGACAAGGATTAATTGCTGTCCGGTAGTTTGGAGGTTCCTTATGGAACATACTCTGACACACAAAAAAAGCGAGATGAACATAGGCTTACGGTTTGTTTTGTGTCTGCCGGCTGTTTGCGTTTGGTTGGCGGCAGCATACTTTGCCTTGAAATGGTTTGGCCATATGGCAAGAGGCACAATTACCTACGGAAATGAAAGGGCGGCGATAATGGTGCCGCTTTTAAGCGGCCTGGCATTGGCGGGTGCCTTAGTTTCCTTTGTTGCTGTTGCGATGACCTGTTTTGGCAGGATGAAATTGCGATGGCAAACTCTTATATTTTTCGCAGGTCTACTTTTGCTTTTGTCAATTGCCGGCGATTAGCTCTTCTGCCGGCGAAATAATTTTTTGGGCGGTTGTGATCTTAGTCGCTTCTGAAAGCTTTAACCATTCACAACCGGGCCTTTTTATCTGGGAAAAATCTTTCAGTTTTAATTGCCGTCAGATGTTTCCAGAATCAATATGGCATCTTCCCAGCCATCGGGTGTCGAAAAGGACCCTACCGCTTTATTCGAAAGACTGTCAATCGAGACCGAATCCCCTGTTTTCGGGTCGACCCAAAATGCATTCACTTTGCTTGCTGCGGTAATTTTGTTCATATTGACGGAAAAAGAGGTCTTGCTGCCTAAATATACCATGATCCATTTGCCGTCTTTATGACGGGCCGCCAGGTTCAACACGCGTCCATCGGTTTTGTCGCCGCTTGCAAAAATCGATTGATCCGGAACGAGATACCACCATTCTTTTCTCGCCAGAAATATTTTTTTCAGGACACCCATCTGGCAGGCGCCGGGTGCATCCAGTGCCTTTTTCCAGGTAGGCAGTACACGCCAACTGTCGTTGTGCCCGTAGGTGTGATGGGCGCCGGCCAGGTATGAATAATAGGCCTGCCTGCGGACCCATAGAGGCGTTACATCAAATCCGTATTCGGAGCCTGCTTCGTATGCACCTTCAGCCATTAGAACGGGTTTTATGGGCTTAAGGTTATAATCTTTGGTTACCATAGGATAAATGAGCTTGACACCATTCCATGTTTGCATGGAATTGAAATCCAGCCAGTTTTCGTTATGGATGAAGCTGGATGAATATGGAGCGGGGTCCGGTTTAAAGGTAATAAGGTGGTGACCTCCGTCTCCTTCGTGAAGGCCGGCAGCCAATTCCCGAAGAATCGGAACAAATTCCTGTTTGGCCTCGGGCGTCATAGACCAGACAATATTGGGTACGTCCTTATAGCGTTGAGCCAGCCACTTCGCCCATGCCCGCGCATTCTTTAATGTTATATAATTGCGGTACCGTTGATGGTAGAGAGTCACCGAAAAAACGAGGTTGTTTTCACGAGCTATCCGGATAACGGAATCCACATTCTTGAAGTACGCCTCGTTTGGCGTTAGGGGGTCGTTATTAATCCAGGGCTTTTGGCCGTACACGTTGGGCTGCGTGCCGTCACCAACGCCCATGAGCATCGCCTGAACAAAGGCAAAACCATTGCTTCCTGTTTTTTCAAGAATTGTCCCGGCTTCTTCCAGAGTATATTCCCGAAAGATTTGCCATTGAGTAGTGCCTAACCAGAAGACGGGATTTCCTTTCTGGTCCACGAAGTACCTGCTGTTCTCGCTCACCTTGACGGGGTAAGCCGGTTGCTTGGCCGGTGCACTGACTGCAAATATTGTCAACGATGTCACTGATAAAATAATTTTTCTAACGATTTTTTCCATTTTCATGCCTCTTTTTATAGATAATCAAACACTTTCCATAGCCCCTATGCTATCATATTTGAGTTTTTTTGCACTAAACCAAAGCGAGAAGGGGGGTTTTAAAGACCTTCCACCAGCGAAATAATTTTTTGGGCGATTGTTGTTTTGCCGGCCTGCGGAATCTTCAGCCATTTGCCGCCGGTTACTTTTATCTGAACAGTTGATTTGTCGGCCCCGATTGCGGCGGGAGTATTGGCGATTATCATATCAAGGTTCTTTTCTTTCAGTTTCTTCTCAGCCCGTGTTCGGACAGCTTTGTCTTCGAGGGCAAAGCCGACGACGACCTGATTTTTCTTTTTATGCCTTCCTGCCCATTTCAAAATGTCGGTTGTGGGCTTGAGTTTGATGGTAAGAGGTTTGTTTGTTTTCTTGATTTTGGATTTAGCTTGTTTGAGGGGCGTGTAGTCAGCCACAGCCGCTGCCATAATCAGGCAATCGCATCGAGGGAAATGTTTTTTAACCGCCTTGAACATTTCGGCAGCACTATCGACACCGACAAAGTCGACACCGACCGGCGGCTGTAAATCTGAAGCGTTTATAAGCGTGACCTTGTGGCCGGCTTTGACGGCTGCACGGGCAAGGGCGTACCCCATCCGGCCGCTGCTTGCGTTGGTAATAAAGCGGACCGGGTCAATGTATTCCCGTGTACCACCAGCTGTAATTAAGAGGTGCATTTTACTGAAAGTTTTATTTTTTCCTGCGTTTAATTTTGGAGGCGATTTTTTCAATCGCTTCTAAAATATCCTGCGGCTCCGACATTCTGCCTATCCCTTCCGTACCGCAGGCAAGTCGTCCTGTTTCAGGTCCTGTTAGCAGAAAACCCATTTGTTTTATCGTCTTGATATTTCGCTGGACGGCCTGGTTTGCCCACATGTTGTTATTCATTGCCGGGGCCAAAAGTGTCAGTCCTGATTCAATCAGGGGCGAAGCCGCGCAAAGCAGCGTACTAAGCAAGTCATCGCAGATGCCGTTTGCGATTTTGCCTATAATATTCGCAGTTGCCGGCGCCACAATAACAATATCGGCCCAGTCGACCAGCGCTATATGGTCGATTTCATATTCTCCCGATGTGTCCCACAGACTTGTAAAAACTACTGAATGGGTAACGGCTTCGAAGCTTTTGGGCCCAACGAGCTCGCAGGCGGCATCCGTCATGACCGTCTTGACTCCGGCACCGGCGGCGGTCAGCTTGCCGGCCAAATCGACCACCTTATATGCAGAGATTCCACCGCTGACACCCAGCAGAATGTTCAGATTTTTAATTTTTAGATTTGTCTTTTTTGTGGGCATTGTTAATTCGTTTTCTGCGGCCGCATCGTTACGTATCTCGTGAAGCCTACACCATATCTCACTTCACGTTTCACTATTGGTGTTTGGTTTTCTAAGTTATCTTTTCAATAAGCGGTTAATCTTTTTCTTCATCCGGTTTAATGCTCTTGCTTTCCTGGATCTCCGCGGCGATTTTGTCCTGCAGAATTTCATGGACAACAATTTCCAGCATTGTTTTGCCTTCGGCATCTTCAATCAGGGGCCGAGCACCTTGCACGAGCTCGTCCAGACGTTTTTGAATCAGTGCCGTCAATTTGAATCTGCCTCCGACTTTGTTGATTAGATTGGTGCTCTTAAGCTCCTCTATCATTATTTTTTTCTCCGATTAATTTCAAAGGCCCAACGCGAATTTATACAAAATCGCACTAACAGTTAGTTTTTCTTAATTTTGCTGAATAATTTCTACGACCTCGTTTACCGCCTGCTGCAGGTTGTCGTTTATAACCATGTGTTTATAATATTGCCAGGCAGCGGCGATTTCTCCGCTTGCCCCGTTCAATCTATCCTCAGCCGTTTCAAGGTCTTCTCTGCCCCTGAGTTTCATACGCTCTGCCAATTCTTTTTGAGTCGGCGGGAAAACAAAAATCATCACTGCATCCTTGTGTATGCGTTTGACCTGTATCGCACCTTGAACGTCGATTTCCAGGATAACGATGCTGCCTTGCTGCAGCGCTTCATCTACTTGTTCCTTTGGTGTCCCGTACCAATGGCCAAAAACCTCGGCGTGTTCCAGCAGCAAGCCCTTATCGAGGCGCTTTTGAAACTCATTCTCGGATATAAACCAATAGTCCTGGCCGTCAACTTCGGCTTTACTCCTTGGCCGTGTAGTAACAGAAACACTAAGATAAACATTATTTAGCCTCTTAGCCACCTCTTTGCAGATAGTGCTCTTGCCAACACCTGATGGGCCGCTCACTATTACAATTTTGTCATATCTGCTTTTTGTCTCGTTCATATTTTCGTTGTCTGTCACGTGTGATGTTTACGCAAAGAATATACGCATCGCGTGATATTACTTTGTCACTCTACATTCTGAACCTGTTCTTTAATCCGGTCTATCCGGCATTTTATGTCGACCACGCAGCTTGTAATCTCGGTATCAGAGGCCTTGCTTGCTATGGTGTTAGCTTCTCTGAGCATCTCCTGGCTGATGAAGTCCAACCTTCGTCCGGCCTGTGAATTTGTCTGACAGCCCTGCATCAGTTGCAGCAGGTGCGAATCCAGCCGGGCAATCTCCTCAGATATATCCGATCTTTCGGCGAAAATCGCCACTTCTCTGGCAAGTGTTTCTTCATCCAACTTCAGTTTTGCACCCGCGAGCAGCTCATTAACTCTTTTCTTTAGTTTCTCTGCATATCTCGTCAGGACAACTTCACTGCGATCACATATTCGCTCAATGTCCTGCTTTATAGAATCGCAGTGTTTTTTCAAATCAGCTTCAAGAGCAGCTCCTTCGGCGGCACGCATTTGTTTTAGCTTCTCGATTGCTTCCTGACTGATTTCCAGGACTGTCTTCTTAATTTGCTCGGCTGTATTTTCATCGGGCGTTGCCGGCTCCAAAATCCCCGGCAGGTTAAGCAAGCTGCCAATATCAATCGGGCAATTGATATTGGCCGAAGAGGCAATCCGGCTCAATCTTTCCATAACGGCCTGCAAAGCCGTCTCATCTATATCAAAGAGCACATTTGCTGATGCGTTCCTGAGCCGGAGGACGTAATTTACTGTCCCGCGTGACAAATTATCTCGCAGAAGCTTTTCAATAGCCTCTGTCAGAAATGCTACCGACTCCGGCAATTTTAAATTGGCCTTGAAATAACGGTTGTTGACCGTTCTGATTTCCACCGCGTAGGTCACGCCATTGAGTCGGCCTTCCGCATCTCCGTATCCGGTCATGCTACTTATCATAGCCACTACACTTTCAAACTAAATCAACTACGCATTCGACAGGGTTACTGCTTTGCCATCCCTTTGGCGGGCAAAATGCAGTTCCCATTATTATATCACTCTTATGAAAATTTCTACCTTATTCCGGGTGAATTTGCATCAGTGCTCTCACCGTCCAGCGGGGTCCCCATCTCACCAATCGGCGATGGTGACTCCGAACTTGGCGGAAACTCTGAAGAAGAAGTAATCGGTGGCGTGGTACCTTCGTCAAAGTCATCAGATGGTATGTAGAATTTGGCCATCACCACCGCAAGAGTAAGAAATACACCCACAAGCACTATTGTAACCCAGGTCAGGAAGTCTCCGGTTTTGGAACCCAAAATCCCGCTTGCCATACCTCCGCCGAACGCCCCACTTAAACCGCCGCCTTTGCCTTTTTGAACTAAAATCATTAGAATCAATGCCACGGCGCAAAAAACAAAAAGGACAGCAACGACCTTCATAATAAAACCTACAGCTAACAATGGAAAAACAGTCATATTCGTTCCCCTTTCGATCGGGTATTTACTATTTTCTATTATTGCACAATCGCCATTTCTGTTGTTTCTTTTACAATAGTAAACAGCCAGTTGTCAATTACACTGCCGCCCGAATTATTGCTAAAAAATCATCAGCTTTTAAACTTGCCCCACCGACCAGCGAACCGTCTACGTCCTGCTGCTGCATCAACTCCGCTGCATTGCCGGGCTTAACCGAGCCGCCATAAAGGATGCGGATTTCCTCAGCTAACTGGGCGTCATACATTTCGGCAAGCAGCTTTCGTACAAGTTCATGTGCTTGCTGTGCCTGTTGAGGTGTTGCTGTCAGGCCTGTCCCGATGGCCCAGACCGGTTCGTAGGCAATGGTTACCGCGGAGATTTTCTCAACACTTAGGCCGGCCAGACCGTTTTTTATCTGCCGGGTCACCACTTCGTTTGTTTGTGATGCTTTACGTTCGTCGAGCAGCTCGCCCACGCATAATACCGGCAAAAGGCCGCCGGAAATGGCAGCAGCAACTTTTTTGTTTATTAACTCGTCGGTTTCTCCGATAACGTGCCGACGTTCCGAATGACCGCACAAGGCATAGGTGCAGCCAATATCTTTTAACATCGAGACACTTATTTCGCCTGTAAAAGCCCCGTTTTGCTCAAAGTACAAATCCTGTGCTCCAACTGCGATGTTGGCTGTATTAAGGGCCTTAAATACGGATGGCAGATAAACAAAAGGCGGAAAAACCGCGATGTCAACGCTCCGGCCCGCTATCTCAGAGGACCCGGAAGCAATGCTCTCGGCCAGACTTACACTGCTATGACTGTCGGTATTCATCTTCCAGTTGCCGGCCACAAACGGCTTTCTCATAAAAACTCTCCTAAATTCATAACCCTGCGTTTATGTTTTTTCGCTTTGGTTACGGGCTGCGAGCAGCGATTAAAGTAATTCTGTTGCCCTCGGGAAACTTCCTAATATCGAAAGCTGCAGGCAATGCTTACGGGTTTCTTCGAGTCCCTTTTTAACTTGTTTCTCCGTCCTGTGTCCCACAAAATCCATGAAGAAATAGTATTCCCACTGCCTTTTCTTGCTGGGCCTGGACTCTATGTTTGTCAGATTGATATTGTATCGTTTGAAAACCTCGAGCACATCGGCCAGGGCGCCGGCCTTATGAGCGGTGCTAAACAGTATAGCGGTTTTATCTTCTCCTGTCGGCCTTGCATCTTCCTGGCTGATTACCAGAAATCTTGTCACATTGTTAGCAATATCCTCGATGTTTTCGCAAATAATTCTCAGTTCATACAACTCCGCTGCGACTCTGGAGCCAATCGCTGCCGAGTTCGGTTCTTCTGATGCCAGTTGAGCCGCCTTGGCAGTGGAAGCAACCGGAACAGTCTGCGCCTCCTTGAAGGTTGCGCTTAACCAGTTTCGGCACTGGGCGAATACTTCCGGCTTTGAGTAAATCTTCTCGATCTTTTCCAGCGGGCAATTGCCTAAAAGATTATGATGAATCGCCATTAGGACCTCGGCACAGACTTTCACATCTGAATCTATCAGGGCGTCGAGTGTTTCTATTACGCCACCGCCCGTGGTATTTTCTATCGGAGCGAGGCCCAAATCACAATGACCCTTGCTGACTTCATCGAAGATGCTTGTGATATCCGCCAGCGGCTCATATTCGACGCTCTGGCCGAATTTGAGCATAGCCGCAGTATGGCTAAAGCTGCCTTTGGGACCAAGAAAGCCGATTCGCAAGGGCCTCTCCAGCACAAAAGAGCCGCTCATCAACTCACGCCAAATGGCCACCAGGCACTTGTCCGGAAGCGGACCCTTATTGGCCTCGGCAATCTTGGCAAGGACCTCTTTTTCCCGGTCCGGCGCATAAACCGCCTTGCCGGTCTTGTTCTTCAGCTTCCCTATCTCTATGACAACGCGCGCACGCTCATTAAGCAGCTGCACAAGCTGGTGGTCGAGTTCGTCTATTCGTTTTCTTAGCTCTTCAAGAGACATAAATCAAAATAGCAAAAAAACTTAAAGCTGAAAGTGCAAAACCAGAGGATAGAACTTAAAAAGTAAATCAGTTTGAATTTTAAGTTAAGTTTTCTCCTTTTTCGTTTTACGTTTTTAGCTTCCTTTGCTGTAAACCGTCATTGGCTATTTTTTATAAAAACTACTATATTTAACAGAATATTGTTCTTGTGTCAATGAATTTGGCACATTAGAAAATATTTCGCCAGCGAATTATGAGTAAAAGATGCAAAAAGCGATAAAATATGCGATTTTTCAGACTAAATGGGGGTATTTCGGCCTTGCTGCCGGCGATAAAGGGCTTTTCCGTACCTGTCTGCCGTTAGCTGGCCCTGAAAAGGTCGAATCGCAGCTTTTGCAGAATCTCGAAAACTCTCGGTATGACAGATCCCTTTTTAAGACAGTCCAGGACCAGATAACCGCTTATTTTGAAGGTGCCTGCATAGATTTTAGGAATATCCCAATTACTCTGGACGAATTCAGTCCTTTTCAGATGTCTGTTTTGACTGCCTGCAGAAATGTTGGATTTGGGCGGACGATAAGTTATTCCGGATTGGCGAAAAAAATAGGCCGACCTGCCGCTGCCCGCGCTGTGGGCGGCGCACTTGCCAAAAATCCACTGCCCTTGATTATTCCCTGTCACCGTATAGTCCGAAGCGATGGCAAAATCGGCGGTTTCAGTGCTCTCGGCGGGCCAACACTTAAAAGAAAGATGCTGCTGCATGAGAAACACCACTGCTAATAGTATATCCGTGCTTTTCAAACTATACGACGTTACAATTGTCAGCCCGATGAGAATAAAGCTGAACCGAACAACTTTTGAAAGGAGTGCTCTATGAGGAGAATCTTAGTTGCCGGACTGTTGAGCTTGATTCTGGTATTGAGTGGGGGATGCAGGAGCCTTAACAAAGACTTGGTCATACGGGTCTTGCCGAAGGCGTTGGCCAGACAGAGTCAAGGAAGCTGGGTAGCGAGCGGCAAATACGTGCTGACCGATTCGAACCTGCGGAAAACCACATTCGAGGGAACAGTCGAAACCGAAGACGCAAACGTCATTTACCAGTTCGGTCTGGAAGAGCAGGCGAGGCAAATAGCGAATCAAATCAACGATTTGACTTCACATATCGAAGATTCCACCGGCTTGAAGATATGCTATGCGACACGAGTCTATCTGTTGCGTCAGGAGCGAATCCCTGAGAATTATGAAATCAGGTTCGAAAGCGAGCCCGGCATTTTCACTATGCCGTTGTTCGTCTCCGCTGGTGACGAATCCTGCCAGGCCATTGTCCTGCGGAATTTGGGGTATCCGGAATTGTTGGCGCACGAGATTGTCGAGATGTCACTGATCTTCCATAAACCGCCCGGAGTTGTACTGCCCGACTTCGCAGGTGAATTGCTGTTTCTGAAGCCGAAAATGCTGAATTACACCCGCTGGTTCAGAGAAGGCTTTGCCGAATACGTGGCCGTTTTAGCACAACAGATGCTACTATCCGAGCAATCGGATGAATATTCAAACGTTAATCTCGTTGTTTTATCCAGCCCTTTCTCATCTCTAAGCAGAGTGGGCGAGAAGCTTTTCAAGTGGCATCAATACTCCAGCCCTGTAATCAATAATGAATACTACGATGCCGCTCTGGGTTTATTTCTGCTTATCGCGGACAGGTTCGGCACGGATGCCCTAAAGGATATCATCGCCCAAATGAACGAGCTTGATTACCTGGACGGCCCAGACCTGATAAATGCCGTCAACCGGGCATTGAATACGGATGTTGAAGAGCTTGTGGCAAACTTCCATTTCCCCGATATCGGTTGTAACCTTTCCCCGCTAACCAAAGCGACCGCACTCAACGAGGACTTGAACGTTAAACAGGGTCTCTATATAAGTGCCGTTGAGCCAAACAGTCTCGCCGATATAGCCGGTATCAAAAACAAAGACGTCATTTTGAAAGTCGATGATGAGGCAGTACGAAACAATCTGGAATTCGAGCAGACTCTATTGAAATTGCTCGACCGCCGGACTGTTGACATTACCATCTGGCGAAAAGACGAGGGACGGATGGTTATCGAGCTGCCGCTGAAGAATTAGCTGCCGGATGGGACAGAAGGGCTTGTCACTCAAGGTGTATGACACGGTTTTGTTTATCCGCTTCCAGGCTGGATTTTTTAATGACATCGTAGAGCAAGCGGCAATGCCGCACTTTTTCGAATGCGAACTCCGGGTCCGTTTTGTCGGTTGTTATCAAACTCACGGAGCCTATCCCAAAAATAACGTCGAACACAGTTCTTCGCATATTCAAGTCAATTACTCTGAACATATCCAGATTGTCTACTCTTCTGTCGAAAATACCCCGCCCCCACTCAATCCTATCGGCGGTAACTTCATAATAGATCATCTTGAGTTTGATCATTTTGATAACAAGTCTGAGCACAACAATTGTGGCAATCCCAAGACCGGCAATGATCCTGTATCTGCCGAACACCAACACCTGATTTTCGGTAAGTTTCAAACTTAGCAGGTCATCAGCCATAATTTCGAGGGGTAGTTTTAACAAAAGATATGCCGCGACAAGAAAGAACAGACCCTTGATGACCGCCGGCGCCATCCCCAAAAGGGAGGGATTACCTGCAAACAGGATTTTATCATCAATTCTTTCGTCTTCTGATGACTGCGAATCCGGCCCGGAATTGGCTTCCAGAGCCCTGGCCTTATCGCTGTTGAGAAACTCACCGCAGAACCGGCACTTGATGGCCTGAGCCTGGATCGTCTCGGCGCAAAACAGGCATTGTTTTGTCTGTAAATCAATAACTGTCATTAACTATATATTCGGAAATATGTGAGGAATTTGACCAAAGGATTGTAACAGCTCTAAATTTTTTAAAAAATTTTTGCAAAAAATGTAAAATATACTTGACATATAGTATGGTATACTATACATTATGTCTGGTATGCTTTACATAAACAAAAGATAGTTATAGATGGAAAAGGATGAATATCATGAACAGGGAACAGAAAATAGCATTGTTGATGATAATCGCTATATCTGCGGGTGTAGTCGCTGGGTGCGTCGTATTTGGAATATTGTATTTCATAGTTGGAATTCCAGGTTCCCTTGCAGGTTTTGCTTTTATAGGCATCGGTGGACTTGGAGGCTTAGGATCGTTGATTTTCAAAAAAGATAAAGGCAAGATAACATTTGACGAACGTGACAAATTGATTAAAGAGAAGGCCAAGCTGGCAGGTTTTACTGCATCATTTTTATTTGCAGGGTTGGGGTGCATGATACCATTTTTCATTCTTGGGCCGAAGGCATCAATATCGGTTATCTGGCTGCCTAATATATGGTGTGGGACTTTTCTGACTGCGTTCTTTGTTCACTCTGTGGCGATTATGGTTCAGTACGGCCGGACAGGTAAAGGAGAAAAATCATGATTAGACAACAGAAAATAGCTGTAACCGTACTTGTCGTATCGTTGCTCGGTCTGTTTCTTGGAATTACAGTAATCTTAATGCGAAGTTTTATTCCGTATTTTCCCAAAACGGCCGTTGCTTTTGGCGGCTTTATTTTGGCCTTTGGGGTGATTGTATTTATAAGTCGGTTCAAAAAGGACAAAGGCGCTGTTACATTCGACGAACGGGACAAGCTGATTGAGAAAAATGCGCATTTAGCCGGCTTTGGCGCGGTTTATCTGCTTGTAATTCTCGTTTCCTACTTACCGATTGGTATAGCTCCAGAGGCAAAAATACCAACGAAATGGTTTCCTTTTTTGCTTCCGTTAGCTGTGCTCTGTCAATGTTTTGCACAATCATTGGCGACTCTCATTCAATACGGCTGGGGAGGCAAAGATGGCGAAAAGTGAAATTACGAACCATATTCGCCGGCTGCGTTTTGACAACGGCGAGATGACACAGCAGCAGTTGGCTGACAAAGCAGGCGTGACCCGCCAGACTATCATTGCCATCGAAGCCGGCAAGTACGCACCTTCGCTGCCTCTTGCTTTCAAAATAGCGCGGACTTTCGGACTGCACATAGAAGACGTATTCCAATATGAGGACGAGAGTGCTTAGCTCATACTATTAGGACAGGTGGTTTTGCTGCATTTTTTTGTAACACAAAAACATCTTATGCGTCTACAGTATTTGAAGGTCTCTGTCTGGACATTTGTATAGCTTCTTCGGAACTCTGTAATGCGGAAAAAGACTATTGCAATAATCTCTCTTGGAGCGTTCGCTGCTTTGTGCTGGACGTTCATAATCTTTTTCTCCGCGTTTATTACCGTATACAGAGTGTTCAAATGGACTGCCAAATCGACGGAGCGGATTGTATTCGTCGAAAAGGCCAACCTGGAGTCTGAGCCGGGTATCAGTGTATTGGATTCCAACAATACGTTTTTCAAGGTGATAAGAAACGAGCCTAATCGGGTATATGTTAAATGGGAAACCGATATCAATCTCGAGTGTCCAAAATGCCGGGTAAAACAGCTTGGTAGTACGCGCGTACGGGTAATGGGGCGATTGAACAACAACAAGAACTATCCCGTGGTGATAGATAGCGGCTGTAGTGCCCACTTGGTTGTCAATAATGTTGTTGTATTGGAAAATGGACTTGATATTCTGCCGCTTAAAGTAGGTCTTAAAATGGGCGGGTTTTGTTACGTTGCTAAAATTGAAATTGGTGATATGGCGATAACCTCCCCACCGTGCTTTTACGCCCTTACCCATTATGAAAAACAGGTGCTCGGCCTGACTACCTGGAAAGAAAAGGACATAATTTTGGGCCTGGGCTTAATGCAAAAGTTCAAATACATTCTCATCGACAATATAAACTCAGAAGTGGAGTTCTGCAAAGAAGGCAGCTTTAGAGCCGATTCAAACGAATCTTGGTCGCAATATCCGATGTCCATTGAAGCCGACAGCCAAAACGTGTCAAGGTTAATGGTTGAGATTCCCATTGGTACAGAAGAGAGAAAAATTATCTTCGACACGGGAGCTGAAGGCGGTTTGCTTGTTACAGAAAAAATATGGGAAACATTTTCGGCCGGTCTGAAAGTAGTAGACGAATCACCGGATCGAATTCGAATGCGCGACGGATGGAAAGAGGTTAAAAAAATTATCGTCGAGAAACTAACAGTAGGTGAAGAATCCATTACTAATGCTACCATCTATGTAATTAGCAATAATAGTATCTTCGGGACGAATTTTTCCCTTCTTGGTATGTACTATTTTGCGGATACAGTTGTTGTCATTGATTTCGGGCGCAAACTATTTTGGGTCAGAAATCCACAGAGTTAACCTTCTAATTGTCGCACCTTATGCCTATTCGAAATCCTGCAGTAGTTCCAGCAGCTTTCGGTCGAGCTTATGGCCGTGGAAGTCCTCGTATTCCACATCTTTTCGGCCTGAATCGAGGATTCCAAATGAGCCTTGGAAGTTCCAAAGTGCAAGGCCGATGCCATTGCTTGTAAGGATTTCCAGGACGTCACGCAGCCAGGCCAGTACCACATTGTGCGGTGTTCTGTTGAACGTGCCGCCTTCACCACAGTGTACGCCCACGCCTTTCTTTGCAAGGTCAATCCATTTCTGGTAATGCTGTTCGAGGCGCTTGCGGTCCCAGCCGTGACCGGGCCAGGCCGGCTCGGGGTAATTCTTACTATTGACCCAGGATGCCTTGTAATGACTTATGAACATCGGCTGATATGCACGGGTACTCTGGCCGATGCCAAGGTCAGCCAGCTCCGGCGCCGGCTCATTGCCCCAGCTCATACCATCGGCTACGACGATGCGGTCGGGATTTATCTTGCGAATAGCAGCCACCGCCGTTCGGACGACGCGCTCGTGGTCGGCCCGGCTCATTTGATTGCCGATTGAAGGCGGCTCGTTGATTAAATCGAAGCTGAGCTTGTCCTTTGAAATACCCTTGTATCGCTTTGCCAGCATCTGCCAATGAAAGCAGAAAGCCTTGAGCGGCTCGGCATCTTTCCAGAGGTTGTGGGGTTCGGTAAATTCGCGGTTGACCGAATATCCCGGGCCCCGGTGGAAGTTCAGGCTGACGTGAAGACCGTATTTATTGGCAAGCTCAACTGCCCGGTCGAGTTTTTCAAGCATTGGCTCGTGGATTTTGTAGTCATCGCCATCATTTATCCACAGCCGATAGCACATCGGAAAACGAACGAAGTCAAAGCCCAAATCGCGTATCCAGCGAAAATCATCTTCCGGGAAGTCACCCCTGCTTCGCATTGTGAACATATCCAGCAGGTTAAAGCCCCGCCAGCGGGGCAGCGCTGTCTGTGCCACAGAGTTGCCATTTTTTTCTTCTTTCTTTTGCTGACGTGCATAAGCTGGCAATATCGCCGCCATCCCGGCGGCCACCATTTTCATAAAGTTCCGTCGAGTTTGTTCCATTTTTTGTCCTCCTGTCTGTTTCAAACCTGCGATTATTACCATTTTGGCTATAATGAGTCAAGTAAATTTGTTTTTTTGCCGGTATTTTCGGGCTGATAAGGCAGCTTTTTGAGTTGACAGCCGGGTCGATAGCTGCTATAATAGGCTAATAAATAGCGGTGGATTTTGTGCTGCTCAAGTAGTAAATGTGCCGGTTGACCGGTACAGAAACGATTATCTGAGAAGTAGAATCGGCTTTTTAGATTTCACAAAGGGAAAAAGTGATGAAAAATACTTCAGTTTTTGTCTGTAAAGTGATTTTGCTTGTCTTCTTGTGTACTTTGGTCTTTTTACCTTTTGGCTGTTCTTTCCAGCAGCCGGGCGAGACTGTGGCTGAGGGGCATAGACGGCACCAGCGGAATCTTCGTATTAATCAGCAGGAGATGATGGCAGACATAGACAGGGTTTTGCTTTTGGATAGGCCAAGCAGGCTCACAGATAGAAGAATACCCTGATATGTAGAGCACAAGGACACAAATTATAAGTGCATAAATCATAGGCTGCCTTGTGCTCCTATGTTCTTGTGCACTTGTAAAAAAGGGATTTGATTTGTGGAAACGCTCTTAGACTATTTCTACAGGGTGGCAGGGTATGAATGGTGGCGTGTTGTTATCGAGTTGTTTCTTATAGGTCTTGTTGTTTACTGGGTTGTGGACTTCCTCGAAGGTACTCGCGGAGAAAGGTTATTCCGGAGCGTAATATTCATTCTCATCGCCGGCGTGCTCATCTTAAATTTGGTTGCCGAGCAACTTAGATTCGAACGTCTTGAGTATCTTTACAGGGGTTTTTTGATCGGTGTTTTAGTCATTGCTGTTGCAGCATTTCAGCCGGAGGTTCGAAGAGCCCTGATACGAATAGGCCAGCCCAGATTTTGGGCGAGTTCGTCACAGCAGTTGGCGAAAACCGCCGATGAAATCATCACCGCCGTAACTGAACTTTCCGCCGCCCGAACCGGGGCTATCATTGTTATTGAGAAGCGGGTAGCGTTAGGCGAGTTTATAGAAACTGGCGTTCAAGTCGATGCCAGGGTTACATCTGAGCTGCTCAAGACTATTTTTCACCCCGGTACCGCCCTTCACGATATGGCCGTTATAATACGGGGCGATAGAGTAGTAGCCGCCAGAGTGCAGTTGCCTTTAGCTGAAGCCGGCAGTATTGACGGTGTTGAACTCGGTTCCCGGCACCGGGCCGCTATTGGCATAACTGCAGGTTCGGACGCTACCTGTTTGGTAGTAAGTGAGGAAACCGGGATTATTACGTTTGCCCGGAAGGGAAAGTTGACCCGAGACATAAGCGAGTCTCAGCTAAGAAAGCATCTGACCAGCACGATGGCCGAGTATGTACCTATTGCCGAGAAGCTTCTGGCGGGGCAACTCGGTAAAGAGGCTGGCCAGGAAGATAAAGATTTGGCATAGTATCAGCAAATCAAAATGATGAGAAAGCCCAAATACGGCAAAATAGTGATTGTGTTGTTCATCACAATCTTAATCTGGGTCTGGGCGGACCTGGCTTTGGATGAAGAATTGTCCGTTTCGAATGTTACGATTAGGGTTGTCAAGTCTAATCCTCAGCTTTGGGTAAGTTTCGACGATGCATCGTCAGTTACTATCGAGGAGATTGTACTTAAAGGTCCCCTGCGAAAGATTGCTGATATAAGGAGGAAATTAGAAGACGAGAGGCTCGAAATTGACTTTGATGCCACTAAGGAAAAAATGAATGAACCCGGCGAAGGCTATCCTTTAAGCCTGCTGCCATTCCTGCAGAAGGATGAGCAAATCAAAAGGCTTGGTCTCAAAGTCGAATCATGCAAGCCGGAAACGCTCTCTGTTAAAGTTATTGGGCTTGTTAGCAGGCCGTTGGATGTAAAGTGTGTAGATGAGGACCGAAACCCAATAGGTGGAGCAACCGTTGATCCGGTGCAAGTGGATATGCTTGTTCCGGAGGATTGGGGCCCCGAAAAACGCATAGCAGAAGTTTTGTTGACACCCCGGGAAATTGAGCATGCAAGAGTCTCGCCCATCTACGAAAGACCTTACATTAGGCTGGCAGCCGGCCAAACCAGAGAGGCCCCCAAGCTTGTCAAAATTACAATGCCGCCGGAACCGGACCGGCTTAGTGATTGCACCATAAAGGCACCTACTCTCAGTATCGCCTTAAGTCCGACCTTACAGGGCAAATACTACGTTGATGTAAACAATCTGTCTGAAGTACTGCTTCCTATTGTTATTAAGGCCACTCCTGAGGCGGAGCGGGCCTATAAGCTACAACCATTACCCAAGATGACCCTGTATATTCTTGATGATGACATAGAAAAGAGGGAAGAAGTGCAGCAAAAAAAGGTTGTTTACAATTTCCCTCCGGAATTCGTTCGCAAGAGGGAAATTGAGTTAAAAAATCCTCAACAACCGGCAGAAGCCAAATTTAAGTTGATACCTATATCTTCTACAAAGGCTTCGAAGGTCACACCCGGATAGATTTCGGTTGTCCAATCTCGTTTTGTGCAGGACCATAAAGCCGTCAGTGTCACAATTCCCGCCTACCATGCCGGTGTCAAAACACACCATAGATAACCACAACAAGCCAGATTGCCTTGTAGATAAAATCCGATTCATTTTTGATCATAGCCCAGCGTGTTATCTTCTAATGTCAGGTGGTATGAAGATGTAAAAATTATTTCTAAGCAGTGATGATCTTTTTGAATGTTTTGATAGCCTCGACAATCAGAACTAAAGCCAGCAACAGCAGAACGGCCGCGATAACGCCGACGGCGGAAAACCGGTATTGCCGAAGCAGAAGCACCAGTGCCCAGATAGTCACAATGTTCATAAAGAAGATCGGACCAAG
>Ga0224495_10000686_pt1 | contig 25863 bp, 28 predicted proteins | sample SF_Jul11_sed_USG_FD_168128 | JGI IMG/M metagenome (GOLD analysis project Ga0224495, IMG submission 168128) | Sediment microbial communities from San Francisco Bay, California, United States - SF_Jul11_sed_USGS_4_1 | ecosystem: Environmental > Aquatic > Marine > Sediment | place: USA: California...
TCGGGGTCTCGGTACGAAGCCAGGATGTCGGCGATCCGGACATCGGTCAGCATGCTCGTGAGCCCGTCCGAGCAAAGGAGCAAGCGATCGCCCGGTTCCGCGTCCACCTCGAACGTGTCCGCATACATGTTGGGATCCGATCCGAGGGCGCGAGTTATGACGCTGCGGTTGGGATGCGTGCGCGACTCTTCCTCCGTGATGCTGCCCTGCCTTATCAGGTCGGCGACGACGGAGTGGTCTAGGGTGATGCGCTCGAGTTCTCCCCCATGGAACAGGTACGCGCGGCTGTCGCCTGCGTGCGCTATGGCGATGCGAGTGTCCTCGACGATGGCGGCCGTTAGAGTCGTCCCCATTCCGGCACGCCCGAGCCCCTCACGGGCGCCGTCGATGACCGCACGGTTTGCGGATCGCACGGCTCGCCCCAGTGCTTTCGCATCCGCACGTAGTGGCGCGTTCTCCAGAAGGCTCTCGACTGCGAGCGTGCTGGCGATCTCCCCTGCCTGGTGACCGCCCAGGCCGTCCGCAACCGCGTAGAGCGGCGGGCTCAGGAGGACGGCGTCCTCGTTGTGAGTCCTGACGCGACCGACATCGGAAAGACCTGAGTACTGTGGTCTGCCCGCACGCGCGCTCACAGGCGAACCACCTTCAGCAGCGTGGCGCCGAGAGCTATCTCGTCGCCCGCTTCGGCACGAACGGGCTCGCGGATCCGTTCGCCGTTGACGACCGTGCCGTTCGTCGAGCCGAGATCTTGGACGGTCACGCCGTTCGAGGTGGGATGGACGCGTACGTGATTCGAGGATACGAAGTCGTCGGCTATCACGATGTCCGATCCCGGAGAGCGGCCGATGATGATCGGCCCTGCGACCGGAACCGTCACGCCCATGATCTCGCGAGGCCCTCGCGCTACCCTGAGCGCCAGCACGCCGGGTCCGGAGCGGCTAACGCGCACCAGGCCGACGCCGGTCTTCACGGCAGCGAAAAGGAACAGGTAGAGCAGGGCAAGAAGGAGGAACTTGCCGATGAGCAGGACGATATCGACCATGGTCAGGTCCTCGGCTCGTTGTACGTCAGTTGAGTCACGCCGATTCGGACGACATCGCCGTCTTTCAGCCGGATGCGGTCGACCCGCTCGCCGTTGACGTACGTCCCGTTCGTCGACCCGAGGTCCTGAACGGCCCATCGCGAACCATCGGGTACGAAGGCCGCATGCTGGCGGGAGATATTCGCGTCCTTCACGCAGATGTCGCAGTCCGCAAGGCGACCCACCACGACCTTCGCTCCCTGCAGGATGACGTCGTGATGTATCCCGCTGACGGTGACCGTTGCGAAGACCTGGACCGACGGCACGTTCGCGAGGAGTCGGGCTCGCTGGTCGGCTTCATCGAGGGCGGCGTCTTCCCGAGCGCGTGGCGGCTCTTCGGCAGGTGGCGCAATCGGGGCTTGCTCCGAGTCGGAGAGATTGGGACTGACTCGGAAACGGCCGAGCCGCAAATCGTCGTGCACGACGAAATCCACTCTCGGCTTGGAGGTCAGGTGGTACCCGCGCTCCTGCGCATGTGCGACGAGATACGTAGCCAGCTCACCGGAGAGCGTGTCGCGAAACGCGCCCATCTTCTCGGTGTCTGCCGAAGAGAGCGCCACGACGTAGGAGGCAGGCACATAGACCTTGCCGACACCGACCGAGCGGGTGTCGTCCATGGCCTTGCCCAGCGCCTTGGCGATCTCGACGGGCTGGACTGGAGAGCGAAACGCGCCCGCAAACAGTCCCTCGACAGCGGATGCCACGCGATCCTCGAAGTCGGACAGGATGCTCAATCGACGTCCTCCGTCGGCGTCATTCCTCTTCGGCGCGCGCGGGCGCACCGGCTGCGATAACGAGCACGACCAGTATAGAAGAGGCGGCGAGATGCGGTAGCAAGGCATCTCCCGTCCACGTCACCGAAGCGTTGACGCTGCGCGCGACTACGTCGGCCAGCGCGTATCCGGCGTAGAGCATCGCTACGCCCAGCACCCAGCCGCCGATTGCCGCGGTCCTTGCGGCGCGACGACACGCCAGCGACATCGCGAGTGCGGCACCCGCCCAGGCCGCCAGCACCGCGAGCGGTGCCGGAGTGGAGACCAGCTCGCGCACGTTGCCGGACATGATGCGCGTGGAGAGCGGGTCCGCGAACCATTCCAGCGTCACGGTCAAGTATGGTGCCCTTCCTCCCGAGGCGGCCGACGCCAGCATCGTGAGGGCGGCTCCGGTCGCGCCGGCGACAGCACTCTTGAGAGGCGTCGCGCCGAAGCCCGTCAGCAAAGGTGCCGCTGGCGCGAGTCGTGCAATGCCGAGGGGTGGGGCCGCAAGTCCGCCGAGCAGGGCGTTTTCACGACGACCCGCATACCACCACGCCGGGGTGATGGCCAGCAGGAAGGCGGTTCCGACGGCCCAACCGGTCGCGGAGATGAGCCCGACCGCGAAGGCGCCGAGGCCGAGCGCCGTCCCGAGCGCAGGTACCGCGGTAGCGACGAACGCGACGAGGAGGGCCCCTGCGGTGTGGGCCGGACCGGACAAAGTGAGTTCGGCTAGGCCGACCCACGCGAGCCAGCCACTGGTTGCGGCCGCAAGCGCTCTGACCGCGAATCCGGACCAGGGGCGCGTTCTGTCCCACAGGCCAATCCGCTCCCAGTCGCGTGCCACATCGATCTGTTCGTCTTGCAGCGAAGCGACGACCTCGGCGAGCTCAACGCGGCCTTGGTCCGGTCTGCCGAGGTGGTCCAGGAGTCGTGCGGCAAACCCTGCAACGGTCCCGTACCGGTCGCCGGGATGTGTAGCGAGAGCCGCCAGCAGAATGTCGTCGATCGCGGCTGGAAGGGTCCGGTCGAACTCGCTGGGTGCAGGCGGGTCTATCACCCCGGCTTTGAAGATCGCCCCCTCGATCGAGTCCGTCGCAAAAGGGTTGGCATCGACGAGCAGCTCGAAGCAAAGCGCGGCGAACGCCCAGACGTCGGTTCTCTCGTCGACGTCTTCGCCTTGGAGCTGCTCGAGAGGCATGAAGCCGGGCGTGCCTCCCACATTCGGGCCGTGACCTATGGCCGTTGAGAGAGCCGAAATGCCGAAGTCGGTCACCTTCACGTGCCCTGCGTGCGTGACCAGCACGTTCTCGGGCTTGATGTCGAGGTGCAGGACGCCGTTCTCGTGCGCGAACTGCAGCGCCGAAGCGACGGCTTCGACTACCGCGGCAGCCGCGTCGAGACCAGGCGGCCCCTCCCGATCGAGTATCTCGGCAAGGGAGGTGCCATCGACGTACTCCATGATGATGAAGGCCTCGTCCGCGTCCGTGTCCCACTCGTGGACGGAGACGATGTTCGGGTGGTTGAGAAGTGCGGCCGTGCGAGCTTCGACGAGCCCGACGGGAGCGGTGACACGCCCGGACCCGTCTCGCGGGAACGGGAGTCGCTTGATCGCCACACGGCGCTGCATTCGCGTGTCGTACGCGAGCACGACCTCGGCGAAGCCTCCCCGTGCTAGCTGTTGCAGCGGACGGTAGCGGTCCAGAATCAGCTGCTGGTCCACACGCTTCCCTCGACGGTTGTGCGATCAGCCTATTCTAGCGCGGGATGGTCGTGCGATGCAGTGACGTTCCAGCGGGGTGGGTGGCCTACGCCTCACCGAGGTACGCTCTCTTCAGCTCCTCGTTCGCGAGGAGCTCGCCGGCTGTACCTTCGATGACGACCTGACCGGTTTGCAGGACGTAGCCGCGATCGGCGATGGAGAGGGCCGCGTTCGCGTTCTGCTCCACGATGAAGACCGAGACACCCTGCTCGTTGATCGACTGGATCGTCTCGAAGCTCTGGTCCACGAGAGCAGGAGCCAGTCCCATGGACGGCTCGTCCATGATCACGAGACGCGGGCGGCTCATCAGTGCCCTTCCGAACGCGACCATCTGCTGCTCGCCACCCGACAGCGTACCGGCCCGCTGAGAGCGGCGCTCGTGTACGCGCGGAAAGAGCTCGTAGACCTTCTCGAGGTCTTCCCTGATGCCTTCGGCGTCGGTACGCGTGTAGGCACCCATCTCGAGGTTTTCCAGCACTGTCAGGTGCGGGAAGAGCCGACGATTCTCCGGCACGGTGGCGATGCCCCGCCTGATGCGCTCGGAAGTGCGGACGTTGTTGACGACCTCACCTTCCCACAGAACCTCGCCCTCGGTGGGTTTGACGATACCGAGGACCGTCTTCATGGTCGTCGACTTGCCGGATGCGTTGCCGCCGAGCAGACAGACGATCTCGCCCTCATAGACCTTGTAGTTGACGTCCTTCAGGATTTCGATGCGTCCGTAGTGGGTTCGGACGTGCCGGAACTCAAGAAGGGGTGACTGCGTGCTTTCCAAGATACGCCTCCACGACTGCGGGGTCGCTGGCCACGTCCTGCGGTAGACCTTCGGCTATCTTCACTCCGTGATCCATTGCGATGACGCGGTCCGACGCCCCCATTATCACCTTCATGTCGTGCTCGATCATCAGGATCGTGTAGCCAAGGGACTTGAAATCCTTGATTTGGTTCATGACCTCGAGGGTCTCGGCCGGGTTCATGCCTGCCACGGGCTCGTCGAGCAACAGCAGTACGGGGTCGGACGCGAGAGCGCGTGCGATCTCGAGCCTGCGCCGATTGGCGTATGAGAGCGATGAAGCCGGCTGCGACTGCCTGGGACCCGAGAAGCGACCCGGGAACATCGCGAGGATGCGTTGCGCGTTCTCGCGCATCACCGCCTCCTCCTTGCGCAGGCGAGGAAGGCGAAACATCGCCGAGAAAGCCCCGCTGTGCGCGCGGCCGTGCTGGCCGACGAGCAAGTTCTCCAGCACGGTCATGTTGGAGAAGAGGCGTAGCATCTGGAACGTGCGCGAGATTCCTTTGCGCTGAATCTGGTCCGGCCGAAGACCTGCGATGCTCTCGCCCTTCAGAAGGATATCGCCGGAGTCGGGTTCGTAAAGTCCCGTGATGAGGTTGAATGTCGTCGTCTTTCCAGAACCGTTCGGTCCGATGATCGAGAGGATCTCGTTCTCGTAGATCTCAAACGAGAGGTCGTCGACGGCCTTGAGACCGCCGAACGCCTTCGTCGCGCCCTTGAAGTCGAGAACAACTTCTCGCATCGGTGCCTATGCCTCCAGGTCCTGATGACCCTCATCGAAATCGAAGAGCTTCTGACGGGTCTTCTCTACCTCGCGCGGATCCTCTTCGCGGACTTCGCGGCGCCAAAGCGAGTCTGGCAGAATCCCTTCGGGCCTGAATATGACCATCACGACGATGACCAGACCCACGATGAGCATGCGATACCGGTCGAACTCGATGAAGAAGTTCTGCACGGCAACGGGCAGTGAATCCATCGTCTGCTCGCCGAGCAGATCGGGCAGCCACCTCGAGAACGCCTGGCGAATGAACTCCGGGAGAGCGTCTAGGAGTGCGGCGCCGGCGATCGCTCCGGGAATCGAACCCATGCCGCCGAGAACGACCATGCAGACGACGAGCACCGACTGCAGGAACTCGAAGTACGTCGGGTTGATGAACTGCTGGTAGTACGCGAACAGACACCCGGCGAGCCCAGCGATGCCGGCGCTGATGACCATGGACAGCAGCTTCAGACTCGTTCCGTGGATGCCGCTGTGCTCGGCGGCGATCTCATCCTCGCGCAACGCGTTCCACGCGCGCCCCACGCGCGAGGACTTCAGGTTGGTCAGCATGATCGCCACGAGTACGACGAAGATCAGTACCAGATAGTAGAACTCGCCCGGTTTGTCGATCTTCAAGCCGAGAATCATCGGCCGGTAGATCTGCGGGATGCCACCGGGACCGTTCGTCACGGACTCCCAGTTGTTGAACGTGATGCGCGTTATCTCGCCGAAGCCAAGTGTGACTATCGCAAGGTAGTCGCCGCGTAATCGCAGCGTCGGCAGGCCGATGAGCAGTCCGGCAAGCATGGCCAGTCCTGTGCTCGCAAGCAGCAGGATCCAGAAATCGACGTGGTAGCCGAGCCGCGGAGACGAGAATATGGCGGTCGTGTAGGAGCCCACCGCGAAGAACGCGATATATCCGAGATTCAGTAGCCCGGTCTCACCCATGACGACGTTGAGCCCCATAGCCAGAAGGACGTAGACGAGAGACCGGATGCCCAAGCGCAGCCACACCGTCTGGATCAGGTCTGCCTGCTCCAGCAACGGTACGGAGATTGCGAGGGCGAGCGCCGCGAGCGCGTACGCCCACCTCGGCACTCTGCCGAAGAAGCGCCTCGCCGTTGCCCAGACACCCGTCTTCTCCTGCATGGCTAGACCTTCTCCTGGATGTGCTCGCCGAGGATCCCGGAGGGTCGGAACATCAAGACGAGCACCAGTACCGAGAAGGAGATGGCATGCTGCCACATCGTCGCGAACTGGCTGTCGTGGTTGAGGAAGAACAGGATCGCCATTACCGCAAGGAACAGGTTGCCTGCGGCAAGGCGCAGCGAGTGTCTGGCCGAGACACTGACGAGGGCGTCGGTGCGTGGACCGAGCGCAACCTTCAGCGCGTTGGGAATGGGGAAGCGATACACGTTGACGATCCGCCTCTCGTAGGCGGGCGTGCGAATCTCGTCGCGAATGTGTCGCCTGCGACGCCCGGGCACCCGGATCGTCTGTGTGTAGAGACCCAGCGCCAAGCCGGCGACGAAGAACCACGCGAGTCCGCCGAGCTTCATCCCTACGCCGTAGTTCTCGACAAGACCCAGCAGGAGGGAGCCAACCACCGCTCCGGGGATGTTGCCGATACCACCAAGGACGGCCGCAGTGAACGCCTTGAGACCGTACAGGAAGCCTGTGTCGAACTTCAGCGAACCGTAGTACATGGCGACGAGGAAGCCGCCGATGGCCGCCAGCGCAGAACCGATGATGAACGTGAAGGCGATAGTGCGGTTCGTCTCTATGCCCATCATCTCTGCGGCTTCCATGTCCTGCGAGGTCGCACGCATCGCCTTGCCTATTCGGGTGCTCCTGATGATGTAGGTAAGGATAGCCATCAGCACGACCGAAACGCCGATGATGATGAGGGCGAGGACTCTTATCGGCACGCCGAACATGACTACGACCTGGCTCGGGACGATTGCTGTCGGAACGACGATCGCCTCGGGGCCCCACGTGAGGATGATGAGGTTCTGCAGGAAGATGGACACACCGATGGCCGAAAGGAGCGGGATGATTCGCGAAGCACCCCGAAGCGGTCGGTACGCTATCCGTTCCACAAGCCATCCAAGCAGAGCCGTGAGCAGGACGGACACGGCGACAGCCATGATGAAGTAGCCGATGAGCACTCCAGCGGACGTGTCGCTATCGACACCTGCCCATACGAGTGTCGTGATTGCGATGTAGCCGCCGATGGTGAAGATCTCGCCGTGGGCGAAGTTGATGAACTCGAGCACGCCGTACACCATCGTGTACCCGAGTGCGATGAGTGCGTATATCATGCCGACGGTCAAGCCGGACATTGTCAGGCGAAAGACATGCTCGAACGTCATCTGTGCATCCTGAGGGTTCTCGGCTTCGAATGCGCGACGGTTTCCCGTGCATACGGCTTGCACACAGTAGCAAATGAGTGAGTATGAAGCAAAAGGCGCGGGGCATGTGCCCCGCGCCTCATGTCGCGCTTCGATGCGGAGATCAGGGTCTCCGGATGGTCGTTCTAGTCAGCTGAGACCCACGCGCCGTTCTCAATCTTGTATCGCACGATTGTCGCAAGCCCCGCGGAACCGCCCATAGCCTCGAACTCACCGTTCGCGTCGAACCCGAAGGTTCCGATCACGCCGTTTACCTCGACGTCGCTCAGGTTCTTGAGGATGTCGGCCGGATCGGCAGACTCGCCCTTCTTGATGGCCTCTACGATCGCGACAAGCGCGTCGTGGTTGGTCTCGGCATAGGGGCCCGGTTCCTTGTCGGTGGCCTCCATGTAGGCTGTCTTGAAGTCCTCCCAGCCGGCCATGGAGTCCTGCGGGATGCCGCCGATAGTGGCCAGGACGCCCTCGACGTTGGCTGCACCGCCGGCTTCATCTGCGATCTCATCGGACTTGATGCCGTCGCCGCCCATGAACTGGACATCGGCCATGCCCGCCTCGCGGCACTGCTTGTAGAGCAGGCCGGCCTCACGGTGGTAGCCGGTGAACATCACGGCATCGGGGGCAAAGGCCTGGATCTTTGCGACTTGAGCGGAAAAGTCCGTGTCGCCCTCCTGGCCAGCCTCGCGGAGAACCTCGACGCCTGCATCGGTCAGATGACCCTCGACGACGTCGGCAAGACCGACTGCGTAGTCACCACGGTCGTCCATGATGGCGACCTTCTCGAAGCCAAGCTCGACACACCAGTCGGCAAGTGCCTTGCCCTGGATGTTGTCGCCGACACAGGTGCGGAAGAAGTTCTCGCGCGGAACGAGGTCGGCTCGTGTGGCCGAACCGGAGATCATAGGGATCCCGGCCTCAGCGTAGATGGGCTGAGCGGAGTTCGTGTTGCCGGAAGTCAGCGCGCCGATCACGGCGACGACGCCCTCGTCGATCAGCTGCTGGGCGACGATCGGGGACTCAGCCGGCTCACCCTTGTCGTCCTTGATGACAAGCTCTATCTCGTACTTCTTGTCTCCGGCTTCGAAGCCGGTCAAGTCGTCCCCGGCGAGCTTGATGCCTTCCTGTGCTGCGAAACCATAGTCGGCCAAGCCTCCGGTGAGCGATGTGTGAACGCCGACCTTGATCGTCTCGGTCGTCTTCTCGCCATCGCCGTCACCGTCGGTGGTGCAGCCAATCAGCGACGAAACGGCCGCAATCATGGCCGTTGCGAGCAGTACAGCGAGGATTGTGCGCAAACGCGTATTCGTCATGCGCTGTCCGCCCCCTTTCATGCCATTCGATACTGGACTTGACGGTTGATTGTACCAGTGTAGAGCCCATTAGTAACGCCCGCTCGACATGCTCCTTCCTCATCCGTTCGGGAATCCGCACCCTGGTAGCGTTGCGCGACCTGTTTGCGTGAGCTGGCCGGACGTTTGCAGCAGGGCAAGGCAGGGCGTATAGATATGAGACACGCCGGCAAACCACTATGCGACGGTGTCGGGAATGGTTGCGCGAATCATCGACTTCTCGAAACGACGCCCCGTGATCGCTGCTCTGGCCTTCCTGGGTGTCTGTGCCGCTGTCTGGCTGTCAGTTTCGGAGGCCTACACTTGGGTCGTGTGGAACCGTCTGATCGCGGAGACGCAGACGATCTGCGATGCGCCGCGCTCCGGACGAGATATCGACGCCACCTGGTCGTTCCCGTTCAAGGACACCACGTGCACCGTCGAAGTGACGATCGATGCGGGCGAACTCGAACTGGCAAGCCGAATCGACGCGGGTAGGGCTTTCCGCACGCCCATCTACCCGCGTGCGCGCCACCTGCCGCACTTCGTGTCGAGCCAGGCCGAGAGCCGGTTCATCCGGGATCTCGCCGACGAGTTCCGTCGCATAGCCGAAGAGATGAGCCTGGACGAGGACGAGCACCTCGAACTCATCGTATGCGCCGTGCAGGCGATACCGTACGGCGAAACAGAGGGAGATGTGTTGCTGCCCATCGAAGTCGTCGCGAACGGAAGAGGCATGTGCAGCGAAAAGAGCGTCTTGCTGGCGGCGCTTCTTGTCCGTGAGGGATACGGCACCGCAATGTGGGCCCTGCCCACCCAGAAGCACGTTGCCGTGGGCGTCCGGAGCGATTGGGTGCGGTTCGACGACAGCGAGTACGCGTACATCGAAACCACGCGCCCCGCGTTTATCGGCCACGTCTCGTCCGAGATGAAGGCGCGCGGTCCGATTGCCCGGCACCCGGTACTCATGCGCGTCAGCGAAGGCAAGGTCTACACCGCAGGGGAGCAGATCGACTACATCCTCGAGCGGTTGACCCGTCGGCCGTCTCTGGGAGACAGAGGCAGGCGCGCGTTTCCCCAGTACAGGACCTACGACGCCTACTACTCTCTGAAGGCTGTCGAAAACGACGTCACGCTGGAGCTGGCCCGGTTCGCCATGCAGAACACACATGATCGCGCGCGCGTGTACCGAACGCTCGTCTCCTCGGACGCGCTGTCGATCGCGTACTGAGCGCGAGTTCGTGTCGGAAGCGTTGCTGCTCGGCTAGAATCTTGGAGACCGACACAAACGGAGCGGCGAACCCGTCGGTTCGCCCCATTCAAGGAGAAGCTCATGTCGCGCACGCGAGTTCTTGGAATCCTGCTGATAGCAGCGCTTCTGTTGAGCGGCCTCGGTCTTGTCGGCTGCCTTTCGGAGATGAAGATCGGTGGATACGACACGTCTGACTCTGACGAGGATGACAAGGATGCGGGGGATTCAGGGGATGCAGCAGCCTTCGCCGTCGGGGAGTCAGTTGCCGCGCTATGGGATGACGGCAACTTCTACCTGGCGAACGTCACTGACGTCGATGACCGAGAAGTCGTTGTCAGGTACGCCGACGACGGCTCGTCCAAGACGGTGCCGGTGACAGACGTTCGCGAGATCCCGAACAAGGTGTGGAGGGTCGGCGACAGGGTCCTGGCCGTGTGGTACATGGGGCGATTCTACCCGGGTGAGGTCATCGCGGTCGATGGGGACACGCACACGATCGCCTGGGACGACGGCAGCGAACCGTCGGAGGTCGAGTCGGGGAAGATCATCGCGGAGGAGTAGCTCAGCCTTTCAGCATTGCCAGGGCCAGCGCCAATCCCGTGCCAGTCACCACTAGGCCCCCGAAGACGTAGTAGCCACCCGAGCCCCACTGGTCTCCCTTGGGGTTCTTGATGCCGAAGTAGATGGCCCAGATACCCGAGATGATGAACAGTCCAGGGCAGATGTAGTCGCCCACAGCCCTCTCCATCCCTTCAGGGGGAGCGTTTGCCGATACGATGCTGCTGAGATTGTCGCACTCCTGCAGTTCCTTGTCCCTGCTCACAGCGCGTGCTAACCTATCGCTCGCACCGAAACGCGGGTGTGGCGGAATGGCAGACGCGCATGGTTCAGGTCCATGTGGGCTTTAAGCCCGTGAAGGTTCAACTCCTTTCACCCGCACCACCGAGAACGAAAAGGGCTCCCTGGCGGGAGCCCTTGCTCTTCGTCGGCAAAGCGCGTATCGCCAGCGATGTCTAGCGGCCTATCCCTCGACGATCTCAACTAGCTCGAGGTCGAACGTGAGGTCTTCGCCGGCGAGCGGGTGGTTGAAGTCCAGTGTGACGTTCTCCTCGGCCACGTCCACGACGGTCGCGGACATGCGGTTGCCGTCCGGCGCCCGCAGCTCGACCATCCAGCCGACCTGTGGCTCGTCGCCCTCGAAGGCCGAGCGAGGAATCTCCTCGACCGCCTCTTCGAAGCGCTGGCCGTATGCTTGACTGGCAGGAATCGTGACGGTCGCCGATCCACCGACCTCGAGTTCGGCGATCGCGTTGTCGAATCCAGGTATGACTTCGCCGGTGCCGAGCGTGAACTCGAGCGGGTCGCGACCCGCACTGGTGTCGAACTCGGAGCCGTCTGCGAGCGTGCCGCGGTAGTGTACGCGGACCACGTCGCCGTCCTTCGGCTTCATGTGATGCCTCCTCTGGGAGCGGGCGATAGCGAAACGTCCACCCACTCTACAGCATTCGGGGACGTGGCGTGGCGAGCCTCGGTTCTGGTGGCAGGAGCGGCGCGCTAGGGCTGTTGCCCGGGCGGCTGCTGTGTCGTGCCGGGCTGCTGGGCTGGTTGGGTGGTGGCCTGCTGAGCCGTCTGGGTAGTCGTCTGTTGCTGCGCTGCGTCGCCCTGTGACGGCTGCTGTGCGGCACCCTTCTGGGCTATGACTACCGCAGTGCCGTAGGCGAGCAGCTCAGCTGCACCCTGGATGACCGCCGAGGTCGTGAAGCGCATGCCGACGATGCCGTTGGCGCCCATCTGCTGCGCGTGGAGAATCATGCGATCGAGCGACTGCTCGCGTGATTCGGCGAGCATCTTCGTGTACTCGGTTATCTCGCCACCCACGATGTTGCGCAGACCGGCGACGAAATCCTGGCCGACGTGCTTGGCACGGATCGTGTTTCCTCGGCAGACGCCAAGAGTGCGCACCACGTCGTATTCCTCGAACTTGTCCTGCGTCGTGATCAGCATAAAGAGCACTCCCTCACTGTCGGACGTTCTTCTCGTAGTAGGAGTCCTCTTTGTTGTTCACCCGGTCGAGCAGGACCTTGATGAACACGCCGAGGACGATGAGCGCGCCAAAGGCGTACAGGCACAAGGGCCCGATGCCGCAGATTGCGAAGATACCTTCCATCCCGGACCTCCGGTCGCATCATACCCTGTCTGCGTCCCGGACGGCCGAGGGGCGCAGGGCGGGCCGGCTCACCGTTCCTGCTAGGGGTTGGCCGTCCTGTGCCTCCGGCGCCGGAAGCCGAGCTTCATGGTCAGAATGCGGTCCGTTGAGAAGATGCGCGCCGCGATCACGACGAGCGCGAGGAGCCACAGGACCTGGTATGCGGCTCCCAGGACGACGCGCATCTGGTTGCCGAGGAACAGATTGGGTGCAGCTGTGAACGCATGAGTGAACGGAATCGCCATCACGAACGCCCGAAGCGCCGGCGCAGTGCTCTCGATGTCGATGAGCATCGAGAGGAAGTACGGAATCAGCGTGAGGATGATGAGCGGCGTGATCAACGCCTGGACCGACTTCACGCTTTCGGCGAAGCCACCGATTATCACCGCCATAGCGAGGGCGATCAGAATCGAAAGGAAGAGCGTCGTGCCAAGCATCATCCAGTCGACAGTTTCGAGTCCGAGTCCCAGGGCCGAGGCCACGTCGACCGTGCCGCTCGAAGTCTCGAAGAGCGTATCCGTACCGCCCGTGAGGCCCTTGAAGTAGTAGCCGAGTCCTATGAGGTACGCCGCGGCCGAGAGCAGCGCGACGAGTCCGGCGGCGACCATCTTCGCCATCACCAGCGATCTGCGGGTTATCGGTGATGCGAGCAGAGTCTCGAGTGTCTTGTTCTCCTTCTCGGAAGCGATAGTGGTGGCAATCATCTGGGACGCGAAGACGATCACGATGAAGAGGATGATAGGTATGAACAGGGTCTGCTGCTCTATCAGACCGTAGACAGCGTCGAGCGGCACGGGGGCTTCCATGGTCCCGACCGCCACGTGCTCGGTGAACTCAACGGGGTGTTTGACGGCGTCGGGATCGGTTCCCGGCATTCCTTCGGCGATCAACTGGCTGGATATGCTGCTGCTGACTGCCGAGAGCACGCTCTTGAGCATCTCGGTCTGACCCAGCGACATGAGCGAGAACGAACGCACTACGGCGTATGTCTGCAAGTCGGCTGGCCGACCGGCATCAACCTGCGCTTCGAAACCCTCCGGGATGTACAGGCCTATCGACAGGTTGCGCGCCCGGAGCTCTTCGGTCATAGATTCGGGCGCCGTGCCGCCGAGGTCTACTGCAGCGAAACCCGCGTTGTCCAGGGCCCGCTCGATCGATTTCGACGTATCGGTTTCGTCAAGATCTACGACTCCGATGGACTGGGTCGACCTTGTCTTCTCCTCCTCTTGGCTGAGAATACTGCCGAGGAACGCGAACATGAGGACTGCAACGAGGAACGGCACCAGCATCTGTGGGGTGAGCAGCTCGCGGAGTTCCTTCTTGAGAAGAACCAGGAAGCGCCTCATGACGCCACCGCCGCGAAGACATCCTCGAGCGTGTCGGCACCGTGTTTGAGCTTGAGCTCCGCAGGGGAACCGGTGTCGACGATCCGGCCCTCGTGTATCAGCGCTACCCGGTCTGAGACGTATTCGATCTCCAGCATGTTGTGGCTCGAGAGGAGGACCGCTGCGCCTCCCTTGGCATACCGCTTCACGATGTCGCGGACCTCGAGCGCGTTGAGCACGTCGAGTCCGGACGTCGGCTCGTCGAGGATTGCCAGGCGAGGCTCAGTCATTATCGTTCGGGCGAGCAGCAGCTTGCGGGCCATGCCCTTCGAATACGAACCGGACTTGTCACCGAGCCGTTCGTCGAGGCCGGCGATCACCCGACCGCGCTCGAGTGCTGCGCTGCGCTTCTCGGGATCGGCATAGAAGAGGTTTGCGACAAACTTCAGGTAGGTCTCGCCCGTCATGCTCTTGTAGGTGCCCGCCTCTTCGGGAAGGTAGGAGATGATCTCTCGAACGCGGTCGGGTTCCTTCAAGGCGTCGATGCCTTCGACGCTCACGCTGCCGGCAGACGCCCTCAAGATCGTCGCGACCACCCTCAGCGCCGTTGTCTTGCCGGCACCGTTGGGTCCGATCAGTGCGAAGACCTCGCCTTCGGCAACCTCGAAATCGATACCCTTCAAGGCCTCGATCTGACCGTATGCCTTGGTGAGACCGCGCACTTCGAGCACAGCTTGCGGCATGAGTACGCCCCCCTCGGAATGCAGTATGAGCTAGATTCTATACGACGTGACCTGGAGTGTCGCGTGCTACCATGGGCGCGGTGCAGACATGGATATCTACTCTCCCATCAGAGGCAAATGTACGTGGTGGCGCGAGATCCCGAGCGAAGAGGACGCGCACGACTTGCGCGTCAAGGCTCCGGACAAGCGCGTCAACTGCTCGTGCTTCGTAGAGGGGGAGTACTGGATTCACCGTAGTGCCGATGTGCCGAGCGACTGCCCGAACGCGCGCAGTTGTCGGTACTACATCAAGCACTACTAGGCATGCGACGCTGGTCGAGCAGGGCACGACGGACCGCCCCGGCGCGCATCGCGCGGACCCCAGTCTGCTGTCCAGCGCTCATCCTCAGGTACTCGACTGCCGATGATTCCAGGTAGGGACCACTGCGAATACGCAATCACAGCTGGTCCTCAGCGCCGATTCATCGGCTGCTTGCGGGCGCTGGAAAGATACAGCAAGCGTCGACGGAGGCCCGCCGGTGCCCCCCGGCGGGTTTCTCCGTGCTAGGCGTCGCCAGTCTCGAGCGTCTGTGAGGCAATCTCTTGCCTCAAGATCTCGGTGACTTCGGTGAAGGTCAGCCGGTGCTCTCGCGCCAGCCGGGCCACGTCATCCGCTTCGGGGCGGACGCTGCTGCCGTCAGGCATCTGGGCTACCTTCGCACGCACGCGTCCCAGCGACGTCTCGAACTCGAGCACCTCTCGCGCAAGCGTGACGCGTTCGCAGGTCGACATGCGCACGCCCAGCGTGCCGGTCTGTCGCATGACTTCTTCGGCGAGATCGGCCGCACTCTCCGGCGTTGCCAGCACATGCAGCACCCAGGCAGCCCGACCCTTCTTCATCACGACGGGCTCTTGCCACACGTCGAGGGCTCCGCGTTCGAGCAGTGCCTCGGCAGCGAATGCCATCCGTTCCGGAGTCACGTGGTCGAGATTGGTCGCCAGCTCGACGACGAGTTCTCGAGAGTCGTTCGGCGTCCCTTCCTCGGGAGGCTCGCCGAGGAGCAGAGAGGCGACGTTCGGCAGCTCGGTCTCTCGCGATCCGGCGCCGCGTCCGACAGCACGCAGCGTCATCGCCGGCGGGGGCCCGTACGAATCCGCGAGCGTCTTGACGAGCGCTGCACCGGTCGGTGTCGTGAGTTCGCCGCTGCCGGTACCACCTTCGACGGGTACGTTCGCGAGGAGTTCGGCCGTCGCCGGAGCCGGCACCGGGAGCGTGCCGTGCCGCGTCTCGACGATTCCAGAGCCGAGCGCGATCGGTGAGGCGACGAGCCGGTCGATGGCAAGCACGATGATGCCGAGGCACGTACCGACGATATCCGCGATGGAGTCGCTCGCTCCGACCTCGTGGAAGTGGACGTCGTCGGCAGCGACGCCGTGGACGCGCGCCTCGGCTTCGGCAAGAGCTGCGAAGACGGCAATACTCCGTGTCTTGACGGGGTCGGGGAGATCCGCCCGTTCGATCAGCGAGCGGATGTCGCTCCAAGTCCTGGACGGTTGCCCGGGTTGGGCGTTCAGACGTATCGCCGTGCCAGCGATTCCGCCTCGGACCGCAGTCTCGACCGACACGCGAACGCCGAGTCCGAGTGCGTCCAACCCGCTTTGAAGCTCCGCCGAAGAGAAGCCTGCGTCCACGAGCGCGCCCAGGAACTTGTCGCCGGAGATGCCCGACGAGCAGTCGAGGTAGGCGATCACGCTTGCGCCCCCTGTGAGGGCGCGTCGTCGGCAGCGAGAGACTCGGCGGTCTCGAGCTGGTTGATCCTGCTCGCCAGCGTCGCTGCGCCGAAGCCGTTGTCGATGTTGACGACCCCGATGCCGGGGGCGCACGAGTTGAGCATGGTCAGCAGCGGGGCGACGCCGGCGAAGTTCGCCCCGTAGCCTACCGACGTAGGCACGGCGACTACCGGCACCGAAGTGAGTCCGCCGACGAGCGAGGGCAATGCTCCCTCCATGCCGGCGACCGCGATTATCACTCGGGCCGAACGCAGAAGGTTCTGGTGCGCGAGCAACCGGTGGAGACCGGCGACGCCCACGTCGTAGAGACGAGAAACACGGTTGCCCATGACTTCCGAGCAGACGGCAGCCTCTTCTGCGACAGGGGAATCCGCCGTACCGCCGGTAGCGACTATGACGTGACCGAACGAGGGTCGCTCCTCGCGACGGTCCACGACGAGAACACGGGCCTCGTCGAAGTAGCGCGCATCTGGGGCGACCTGCGCGAGCGCCTGGAAATGAGCAGCACTCGCCCGTGTCGCGAGAAGCACGTTGCCTTTATCGAGAAGCTCGCGGCTCACCTTGCGCAGCTGCTCCGGCGTCTTGCCCTCGCAGAAGACCACCTCTGGAAAGCCGCAGCGCAGCAGGCGGTGATGATCGATCTTGGCCACGTCCACATCCGCGAAGGGCAGATCACGCAAGTGTTCGAGGGCGTCTTGTACAGGACGCTCGCCGGCCGCAACCGATTCGAGCAGTGTGCGCAGGGTCTCGATATCCATCCGGCCCTCCTAGGCAGGGCGGCTCATGAGGTGTGCTCTATTCGACGCGCCGTGTGACAGCGTGGCACTATAGTGCCACAGTCAAAGCCGCGTCGTGCGCCGTCGCGGCGGTATCGGGGGAGCTTCTCGCGAACATGCAGCCCGGACGCTGGACCATGAGCATGATGGAGCGATGGTACGTTCTCGCTCGCGCGTTCGGCTACCTTCTAACCTCTGCTGTTGTGGTTCTGGCTCTGATGAATCGCTTCGGCGATCACGACATCTACGTCATGCTGGCTTTCGGCGTGTTCACGGCTTCGAACGTAGGCTTCGTTCTCATGCGGGTGCGCGACCGCACCTCGTTCGAAGAAACCCTCCTTTGGATCATTGCGTTCGACCTGGCTTGGCTGGGTTTGCTGTCCTACGGTCTGCACGATTTCGAGGACCCTCTAGTTCCCGCACTCCTGGCAATGCCGATCTTCTATGCGTTCTTGCTCAGAAACCGGAGATCGGCGTACGTGGCACTGAGTGCGGGGGTCGTGTACCTGATCAGCCACCTGGCGTTGATCGGCATACACGATGCTCTGGCGCTGAGCTTCGTCGCGCTCAAGGCAGGAACCATTCTGTTCGTGGGCGGCGTTGCCACGGTCTGGGCGAGTTCCTATGTGGAACGGGAGCGTCTTCTCGAGGAAGGCCGCCACGAGAAAGAGGCCCTTACCGTGGAGCTCCAGCGTCGCTTGACCGAACTCCAGGCGGTCTCGCAGATCACCGAGATCATCCATTCGAGTCTGGATTTCGATCGAGTGGGACAACTCGTCCTCGACATCCTCTTGAAGGTGCTCGGAATCCCGGCGTGCGCCCTGTTCGTGATAGACAAACAGAAGGCGCAGACGCTGTTCAGCGCGAGTGTGGGAATCCAGGCGACATCTCTGCCGCAGGCGCCGAGGGGTCTCGACGCCATCGAGGACCTGTACGTGGCGGACGACCACTTCAGCTGCCAGTCGGTGCTGGACCACCCGATGATGATGGTCGTGTTCTGCGCGCCGGCGGAAGCCTTCGACCCGCTAGGCGACGAGGACCGTCTGGTGTTGCAGGCGGTGGCTTCAGAACTCGTGGTCGCGGTCGAGAACTCTCAGCTGTACAAACTCACAAGGCGGCTGGCCATAACAGACGAACTCACCGGACTGAACAACTACCGCTTCTTGCAGCAGAGGCTCGATGAGGAGATCGAGCGCGCCCGTCGCTACGGGAAGGACCTGTCCTTCCTCATGCTCGACGTGGACGACTTCAAGCAGTACAACGACGCGTACGGACATCTAGCCGGCGATGCCGCGCTGGCCGAACTCGCCAGCGTGCTTCGCTCGGCGGTGCGCGAAGTGGACGTGGTCGCTCGCTACGGTGGCGAGGAGTTCTCGGTGATCTTGCCCGAAACGGATGCGGCCGGCGCTTTCGTGGTCGCCGAGAAGGTGAGGGAGGGTATCTCGCGACACACGTTCGGCGAGGAGATGAGCGAGACGCCGCCACAGGTGACGGTCAGCGTGGGCCTCGCCACGTATCCGACTCATGCGTTCGACAAGGAGTCTCTCCTGCGCGAGGCGGACGATGCGCTGTACCGGGCGAAGACTTCCGGCAAGAACAGGGTGCGGTCACCGATCACCGGCCATCGACCCGCAAACGATCAAGCCGCGACGGTCTCGGAAGCCGACTGAGCGGGGAGGAGCTGACCGAGTGACAAGCTACGCATATCTGGGTCCCGAGGGCACGCATACCCACGAGGCACTCCTGTCTTTAGGTATCGAGGATCTCGTCGAAGTGTCGCGCCTTACGATTCCCGAGGTGTTCGTAGCAGTCGAGCGAGGGAAAGCGGAGGCGGGCATCGTTCCAATCGAGAACTCGGTGGAAGGCAGCGTCAACGCCACTTTGGACGCACTTGCGTTCGACTCGGACCTCGAGATCCAGCGCGAAGTCGTACGGGACATCCATCACGCTCTTTGCGTGTCGACCGATTCTCGCCTGGAGGACATCGTCGAGGTCGTCAGCCATCCACAGGCCAGCGCGCAGTGCCGAAAGTGGCTCGCCGAGAACCTCCCGCGCATTCCTGTCCGCGCCGCGAACTCGACCGCGGAGGCCGTTGAGCAAGCTGGGCATCAACCCGGGACAGCTGCTATCGGCACCCGGTTGGCCGCGGAGCGTCTTGGCACGAAGGTACTCGAGGATGCCATAGAGGACTACGCCGGGAATCAGACGCGCTTCGTGGTTCTCGGAAGGGGAATCAACGCTCGGACCGGCAGGGACAAGACGTCGCTCGCTCTGTTCATGAACGTGGATCGGCCCGGGACGCTTCACATGATTCTCGCGGAGTTCACATACGCGCAGATCAACCTGACGAAGATCCAGTCGCGGCCGACTCGCAAGGCGCTCGGGGACTACATGTTCTTCATCGACTTGGCTGGGCACGTCGAGGACGACAATGTGCGCTTGGCTCTCGACTGTCTGCGACTGAAGCTACGCACCGTGAAGGTGCTCGGGAGCTATCCGCGGGTCTAGGGACTACTCCTCGGATTCTTCGAAGAAGAGGAAACCGGCATCGTAGAGCGCCTCATCGTCCTTCAAACGCTCGATCACCGCTGAAGCGTCCTGCTCGCCTATCGAGACCACGTACGTGCCGTCGCCCAAGTCCGTGTAGGGCGCGTCGGAGAGCCCGTTGCGCGACAGCACGCCGTCGACGCTCTCGCCCGGCTTGACCCATATCGCGACTCCGCCGTCGAGGGTATCCATGCCGCGCGAGACGTCGGAGATCACGCCACCGCCACCCTGGTCTTCGTCGCCTTGTCCGGCGGTGTCGCAAGTGCGCCAGAACATCAAGATGACGACGACGAGTAGGATGCCCAGAAGAACCGTGCCCAGAACGGTGTACGAGCGTTCTTGCTGGCCCTCGTCGTCGTGACTCGGCGCCTGCGGCCGGACGCTTTCCGGGCTTGGCATCGACACCCCCCGCTCTCGACATACGGGGCTGCACTGCACCCCCGACTCCTCCATCGTCAGAGTATAGACCATGTTTTGCGCCAGGCACGGGACGTCCGACGGGCGAGATTCGGCCCGGCAAGCCAACCCGGAAACATAAGGACTAGCATATAGGTACCATAAGACGGTATTATGCACTTGCATGCAAGCACGCTCGCAAAGGAGGAGGCCACGATGAGTGACGCGACCACACCTGTCGACTACCGACCCATGTGGGAGGACCTCAATCTCGATCTGGAGATGCACGACGCGCTCCTGACAGCGATCCCGCAGCTCTACAAGTCCGTCTTCGCAAGACAGCAGAACCGTCCCGAGGGGATGCAGTACTTCGACTTCGTGATGCGAGAGATACACGGTCTTCGCGTGAAGGAACTCGATGATTTCCGCAAGGCGGGGAACAAGGTTGTCGGCGTATTCTGCTTGTACGTGCCGGAGGAGATCGTGCGCGCGCACGGCGCGTGGTGCGTGGGCTTGTGCGCCGGAGCCGAATTCGGCTACGACGAGGCCGAGCGCGTCATGCCGCGGAATACCTGCCCGCTCATCAAGTCATTCATGGGTTTCAAGCTCGCGAGAGTCTGCCCCTACGTGGAAGAGTCGGACCTCGTGATAGGCGAGACCACGTGCGACGGCAAGAAGAAGGCCTACGAGCTTCTGGCCGAGGTACAGGATGTTTGGGTCATGGAGCTGCCGCAGATGAAGCGCGAGAAGGACAAGAGATTCTGGCGCGACGAAGTCCGCGAACTCGTTTCCCGTGTGCAGGACCTCACCGGCAACACGATGACGGTAGAGTCGCTATCGACCGCCGTCAAGGAGGTCAACGACAAGCGCCGCGCACTTCAGCGCATCGCCGAGGCTCGAAAAGCGGATCCCGTACCCATCAGCGGCAGGGACGCCCTGCTCGCCGTTCAGGTCGCCTTCTACGACGACGTGGGACGCTTCACCGAGATGGTGAACAAGATCGCCGACGAGCTGGAGGAACGCGTCGCGGCAGGCGAGGGCGTTGCCCCGAGAGGCGCCAAGCGCATTCTCGTGACCGGCACGCCCATGGCGGTCCCGAACTGGAAGGTGCACGACATCGTCGAGAAGGCTGGCGGAGTCGTGGTGCAGGAGGAGCTGTGCACCGGTTCGCGCTACTTCGACACTTTGGTACCCGAGTCCAACGGCAGCCTCGACGCAATGATCGACGCGGTGGCCGACAAGTACCTCGGCATCAACTGCGCGTGCTTCACGCCGAACCAGGGCCGCTGCGACGATGTCATTCGGATGGCCAAGGACTGGAACGCCAATGGCATCATCGACTACTCGCTGCAGTTCTGTGATCCCTACCAGATGGAGTCGACTCTGGTCGAGCGCGCAGCCCAAGACGCCGGCATCCCGCATCTGAAGATCGAGACGGACTACTCGATGGAGGACGTGGGTCAGCTGTCGACGCGAGTCGAGGCGTTCCTGGAGATGCTCTGACAACGTGCGCATTCTGGGACTCGACATAGGGTCGCGCAGCGTGGACGCCGTGTGGCTTGAGGATGGCCGCATGGTCAAACACGCGGTGGCCGATTCCGGCTTCGACCCGGCGGCGGTCGCTGCAACCTTCGTCGACCTTCGGCATCACGATGTCCTCGTGTCGACCGGATACGGACGCCACACGGCGCGAGCAAGATTCGGCGGACGGGCAATCACCGAGATCACGGCCTATGCACTTGGGGCTTCGACGTTGTTTCCCGAGGCCGCCTCGGTGCTAGACATCGGCGGGCAGGACACGAAGGTCATCTCTCTTGGCCCGGCGGGCAAGGTCGCAGATTTCGAGATGAACGACAAGTGTGCGGCGGGTACCGGGAGGTTCCTGGAGGTCATGGCGAGAGCGCTCGGCTTCACGCTCGAGGAGATGGCGGCTGAGGCGATGAACGCCGAGAACGGCGTTCGGGTCTCTTCGATGTGCACGGTGTTCGCAGAGTCGGAGGTCATCAGCCTGGTGCATCGCGGCGAGGAGCGCGCGCGGATCGCGCGGGGCCTCCATGACTCGATAACCACGCGCACCCTGAGCACGCTCAGGCGAGTTGGTGTCCGCGGGCCACTCGTGTTCGCGGGCGGTGTCGCAAGGAACCAGGCGATCGTGAAGTCTATCGGCTCCGGGTTCGCCGGCGACGTGCTGGTGCCTCAGGAGGCGCAGATCGTCGGGGCGTACGGGGCGGCACTCGATGCTCTGCGCGCCGGCTGAGTCCCGGCTTGCAGCGGATGCGGTACGCGCTCCGATGCAATCTGTCCTGTTGATATCTATGATAGATTGGATGAATACGAGAACCAGGAGGACGGAAGAATGCCCGAATACGGCGTGGATCTCCACAACCACACGCCGATAGTCACATCGGACTATCGCGGGTCGCTCGCTACGACACCGCGCGATATCGTGCAAGCCGCTGTTTCTGCCGGACTCGATGTGTACGGGGTGACGGATCACTTCACCGCCGATGGCGTGTCTGCGATCGCCGAGGCGGCCGAGGAGGTCGCGCAGGAGTCCGGCCGACGAGTGCTCGTGCTCGGTGGCGCGGAGTTGAAGGTCTGCGCCAACGGAGACGAGGCTCACGTGCTTGCAGTGTTCGAGGCTACGCGAGCCCGGGGAGCGTTCCTGGACCTCGTGAGGGGCTTCGGCATGGAACACCCTGTGGCTCCGACTCCGGACCTCCCGAGTATCAAGCTTCATGCGAACCCGCTCGAGGTATGTCGTGCAGTCGAGGAGCTCGGAGGGATCGCCCTCATCGGCCACGCGGACCGCTTCTTCGGCGAGTACCGCTTGATCGACAGCCCGATGATCGACCAGCTGCTCGCGGAGCCTGCGGTAGCAGCGGTCGAGTTGTGCCACAGCGTCTCACACGAGCGATTGAGCGGAAGCGTGTCACCAGCCGTGATCGCGTGCTCCGACTCGCACAGCTGTGAGGAGATAGGTCATCGGCGATCGGTCGTGACGATGGCCGAGCTCAGCTTTGCGGCACTGGTCGAGGCGTTCGCTCGACATTCGGCGGTACCGATTCTCGGGTACGAGCGCTGCTAGTCGACTCGGAACGGCTCGTAGTCTTTCGGCCAGAAGAGACCGACGTGCGGTGACAGTTTTCCGCCCGTGTAGCGAACCGTGCCGCGCGCGTTGAGAAGCAGCGGCATGAAGTCCTCGCCCCTCAGGTGCCCCAGCGAACCTCGCGCGCATGCGCGTTCGTCGAAGGCATCGACGTCGTCGGCTCCGACCGCGTCGGACATCACCGCCAGCGCGACCGGGTCTCCCGAGTGGATCAGAGCCGTTCCCGAGGGCGTGCCGTGGTCGCCGGTCACGACGACGATACACTCCGGGGGCAGGCCGGTTCGGTCGGCTAGCCCCTCAAGTCCGGCGTCGATCCCGGCGATCAGGTCTCGCTTCGCTACGGGGTCCTTCGCGTGTCCGGCCTCGTCGGGACCCTTGTTGTGCACCAGGACGAACTCCGCGCCGCTCTCCAGCGCGCCCACCCCTGCGGAGAGTCGCGTGTGCATGTCTTCGGCAGGGTCGGAAAGCGCGGGCAAAGCGAGGTGTTCCATGCCGAGGACGGTGGAGAGTCCCGCGAGGATGCGAGCGGAGGAAACGACCGTGCCGCGCATGCCGACGTGCTCACGAAACGACGCGAGTCTGGGCGGCCGCGACGTCCACTTGAGCAGCAGGAACGGCGATTCCGGGTCGGTTGCGCCAACCAGTTCTTTGAGCTCGGCGTACGCGTGGCGCAGGTATGCCGTGAGTGCTCGGGAGGTACGCTCGGCCACCTGCAAGTCCTCGGCTGTGTCGAGCGGTTGCACGCTTCCCGCCTGCCAGCCGTTGTTGTGAGGGTCGGTGTCCGTGACGTCGGTGCTCGCACCGCCGGACACGATGAGCGCGGCCTCCGGCCCCTCCATGTGGACGAGGCGAAGCGAAAGCCCTTCGGCTTCGAAGCACTCGATCTCGGCGACCATCTCCGAGGGGTCGATCTCGCTTGGGCCCGGATAGCGCTCGATGATCGTCAGGGTGCCGTCGCTCTCGCGTCGAACCCGTACGAGCAAAGCGTGAAGCACGACATCGTCATCCGAGACTGCGACGCCGGCGCCTGCGGCTTCGAAGACCCCGCGCCCTGGATACTCTGGCTCGGGATAGCCGAATAGCACGAAATGTGCGAGTTCGGTGGCGGGTGCGCGGCCCGGCCCTAGTGGATTCAGGATGCCTGTCGCCGAGTGCTTGGCGAAAGCGTCGAGGTTGGGCGTGGATGCCGCCGCGAGCGGCGTGAGCCCGCCGAGCGCCGGCCAGGGGCGATCCGCAAGCCCGTCGAGCATCACGACGAGAATCGGGGGGGTCATTCGACCGACAGCGACTCGAGAGCCGCTTCGTACGCGTCGTGTGTAGCCTGGTCGAACAGCACGAACCGGACTTCCCGAACGTTCTGCGCCGCGGCAAGAGCCCCACGTGCTGCCTCCAACGCTACGGGTGCCGCCAGGGACACGGGGTAGCCGAAGATGCCCGTGGAGATGCTGGGGAAGGCAATCGAGCAAAGACCCTGTCCGTCGGCGATCTCGATGCTGGATCGGTATGCGTTGGCCAGCAGGTCGGGCTCTCTCGACGAGCCGCCGTGCCAGACGGGCCCTACCGCATGCACGACGAACCTAGCGGGAAGTCTCCCGCCGGTCGTGATTGCCGCTCCGCCGGTCGGAACGGCGCCGTGTTCTGCGACCCAGGCTCGGCATTCCTCGGCGATCGAGGGTCCGCCGGCAGCATGGATCGCACCACAGACGCCCCCTCCTCTTGCGAGTTGCGAGTTGGCGGCGTTGACGATGGCGTCGGCGTCCACGCGCGTGAGATCGCCTCGTTCGAGCGCGATGGATCGGTCGTCCGGGAGCTGAAACACGGCACCCATTCCTCTCACTTTCCCTCCAGGACGCCTCTCACCACCGTGTCCCAGGTTGGGAATGGCACGCCTTCCTGCTGGGCTCGCCAGGCGTCGATTACGGCACGTCCCATCGGCTCGAAGAACTCGGCAATGTAGCGCTCGTATCCATCCGCGTTGTAGCGCGCCCAGCCCTCGAGGTCTCTGTAGTTGTCCGAGAACAGGCAGCCGAGCTGCATGCCGCTCTCCGGCCACCCGTCGCCGAGGATTCCCTCGATGTCTTCGCTGCTCGACTCGCGGATGGGCTGCAGGAGTTCGACGTCTCCATAGGCCAGAACGCGGACAGAGGCGTCGATGCTTTCGGGCGTCTGGCTCAGTTTGACTCGCTCGTCATGGGTGTCGCGCTCACCGGCGATGACCGGTGCGCCGCCCATCTCCCACGACACCGGTACGCGCAACAGGTGCATGTAGAGGTGACATGCCAGGCACGGCGAGCACACGCCGAATCTATCCGAGATGACTGTCGCGTAGCGCCCGTTTAGCGCAGACCACAACTCGCCGTCTTGCAGGTAGGCCAGCTGCAGGATCGTACATTCATCGCCGAGGATCCGGTCGAGGGGTTCGAGTGCGAACAGCGGTGCCCTCGTGTCACCTAGCTCGGTACCAGTGAGCGCCACGGTGGGAAGGATCTCGGTGAAGCCGCGTTCGCGAATGGCAGCCACTGCGGCGGCGAAGCTGTCTCGACCGGCGATCTCCACGATGGCAAGAGTCATGTTCCGCACCCCTTCTCTCCGACGGGCGTCCTCGCCGCAATGTTCGGCACGAGTTCACAAACGCAGCGCCGTCTCCGTGCCGGCGAAGACGCGTACCCTGTTTGGCCGTAGTGTACCGCCTCTCCGCCTCCGGTAAACTTGCCACAGTCACTGTGTCAGCAGTCAGGCTGGGGAGGCGCAATACATGCTCGACGCGAAGTTCGTCCGCGAGAACCTTGAAGTCGTGCGCGCTGCGCTCGACGACAGAGGCACGAGCTGGGACACGTCGTCCTTCATGCGTCTCG
>Ga0224495_10000687_pt1 | contig 25829 bp, 20 predicted proteins | sample SF_Jul11_sed_USG_FD_168128 | JGI IMG/M metagenome (GOLD analysis project Ga0224495, IMG submission 168128) | Sediment microbial communities from San Francisco Bay, California, United States - SF_Jul11_sed_USGS_4_1 | ecosystem: Environmental > Aquatic > Marine > Sediment | place: USA: California...
TTCCGGGCGGGTAATCGTCGCTTCTCCCCTGGCGCGAACACGGTTTCGCGCCACCCCTTTTTTATTTCAAAGAAGATATGAGCATGGGCATGAAACTCAATAACCAGGTCAAAATGTATTAAAATGCGTGGTTTTGGGATTGCCTAACAAGTCGCTTCGATACGATTTTTGCGCCGTTCATTGAGTGAAAACGGCCTTAAAAGGCCGTTTTTGTATCGAAATGGGGGCGTAAAAATCACTCAGCGACCACTTGTTAGACAACCCCAAGACCACGCAAGTTTAAATCATTCTAACTATATATTGAGTTCATGCTTAATCTCATATAATTTTGCAATTTTACAAAAAATAGAACAATTATTCTTGACAACAAAGGCAAAGTATTTTATATTTCCTGCGACAATAATATTTCCTGCGACAATAATATTTCCTGCGACAATAAATATGCGGCAATATGTTGGAGGGGGAAAGTATGCGTCATTTATATTCAGGATTAGCCATATTGCTAATTCTTTTTTTTACTGGAATTTGTGTGGATCCATCTGCCAATGGTGGAACGGGTATGCCGGTAGCGCCCATGGGCGGGGTCAAAGTGAAACTGGTAGATCTGCCGGTGCGCGACGATGGCGATAGTGGTGAAACAGAACATACCAAGGGTATTAAGGCCATACTTGTGAATTTAAATAAAATAAATGTTTATTCATCCACCCGCGGCTGGGTGGAGGCCGTAAATCTGGTTAGCGATGCCTACCCCAACGGCTCTTTTTTTGAGCTGATCGGAGCAAAAGGCGCAACCCCCGAACTGGGTTTCTTTCAGCTTGAAAAAGACGATTATTCCAGAGTGCGATTTTATTTTGGCTCCAAAAATTATGTGATCGCCAAAGACCATCAGGGGGTTTTAAGAGATTATCCTCTACACATGGACTGGGGGGAACACAGGCAGGGCGATGAAAATAAAGATCATTCCAATTATTATGCCCATGCGTCCAAAAACAAAAACTCCGGAAATAAAGGAAATTCTGCCCCGGATAGAACAAATAGCGCCGCAGAGCAGAAAGATGATCCGTCAAAAAAGCAGGAAAATAAAAATGAAGAAAATGGCGAAAATGAAGAAGAGAATTATATGGAATTTCTTGTCAATGGCGGCTTTTCCATAAACCCGGAATCCGTAATAGAAGTTACCGTCGGGGTAAACCCTCTTGCTTCTGTTCATCACGATGAGGAACAAGGGTATAACTTTCATCCCGTTATGAAAGTTACCGATGTAAAAACAGTCGCGGGCGCCTCCGGATTAATCAGGGCGGCCACAGGCGGAAGAATAAGCATCGCCAATGACGTGACGATTGATATACCGCCGGGAGCCCTGCCCAGAGACACCAATGTCGCCATTATACCCAAACAAAAACCCGCGCCGGGCGATTACCGACCTGAGTTTATTGACCTGAAAAACTATGTTTTTTTGTCGCACAATCTGACGATGAACTCCATGGCAACATTGACCGTACATATTGACCCGGATTCGATCAACGACATCAACGCCGTCAGCGGCAATGATATGCTGAGCGAAGATTTTTTGGATATTCAATATTTTGATACGACCCAAAAAAGATACCGATCGGTGGGCAGAACCATGGACTTCAATAGTCATACCGTAGTCGCCCAAATCAACCATTTTTCAACCTGGGCGGCTGTGTTAAATACAGCCGCAATACTGGGCGCTTTCTACATCGTGAATGGTATTGTCAGTATGCCCATTGATATCATAAGCTGGCAAACCCGCGTAAATGTGATATTGCACCTGGGCTGCGACTGGAACACCACCAGTGTGGTAACGCCGCAGCCCGTAAGCCCGGTGAGCTGCGGCGGAATACCCATGTATAATTTTGACTCTCTGCGAGCAAAAAATGCAGCGGGGAAGTTTGTGTATATTACGAAAGTAATCGATAAAAAAACGAATCTTTATGAAACTACTACGCCAGAAACCGATTTCAAGGGTAAAGACCTTCTTCGTCCAAAATACATTGATTCTGTTGAAGTTGCGTGGTCTAAAAACAATGAGGAATATACGCCCGGCTATCCCATGAATCCCCTGCTTTTTATGATTAGCCAGAGTACTACTCCTGTTTGGGCTCAAGATGGACCTACATGGCTAAATTCGGATGTTCCTGGATATGCCTCGGTATATTATCTAAGTGAAATGTATTCAGATGTCACCCTCGGAGCCTATCTTTTTTATCACGTTGCCCAGCGCCATGACTTATGCGACAGCGAGGGGGGAACCTACAATAAGACATATGACGAATGCAATCTGGATTTTTATGGCCATAAAGCCAGTCCGGAGTCCGTAAAACGCGATAGCGCAGGCAAACTGCTTTTCCCGGCAAAATTTCCTTCTTTTTACAATGCCGCCAGCATTTGCCATTCCATGAAAAACGGCCCAGTCAAAGACCGCTGCTGGATGATGCGCGAAGCTTTTATGACCGCCATATCTGCCGGGGGGATTATCGCAGATAAAGGCGCTCATTATGGAAGCCATATTGGCGGCACATGCGATGACTATGATCTGGCCTTTGTAGATGATGCGTTAATTCAAACCGGAGTACCTGTTTCCATTAGGGCAACTGGAGTATTTAATCTTCCGAATGGAACATCCGAAACAAGGGTGTTGAGGACATGGATATGCTCTGGCAATACTCCTGATGCAGGCAAAATGCTGGATTATCTGGCAAGCCATGATTATCCGGAACTTGCCGGTATTGGCGCAGTAGTCAAAGACGGCAAATTGCCCGGCGTAACTTTTTTAAGATCGTCTAAAACCTGCAGTTTCCTGAATTCCTGGGTAGTACTGAACTGGCAGCTTGATCCCGGTTGGGAGAGTTTGGCGCATCCAACAACACCGGCAGGTTTTATAGACTGGCTACAGAATTTACACATGAATCCCTGGTTATATGAAGCCAAGTGGATTAAGGTTTACAGGGATAACAATCCACGGGGGCAAACGTCCCTGAAGAGTTTATCTGCGTTTCTTATATCGCTTATAACAGGCGGGTATTTTCAAATCCCGGCAGATGCATTATTGGATAATAATGCATTTAATGAGTACTTTTGGGCAACCAGTACAAAGATAGACCCTCCCAATGCGGTGCCCTGGTGGCCCTATGGGAATTATCATTTTTCTGTGCAGCCTACTGTACAAATATATCCGGGGCATGATTACAGTCGGCCTCCGTTTAATTTCCTGAAGGCAGATGCCGGAGATATTATGAACCCTGCCTTTTGGCAGATGATAGCTCCAGATGTAGCTCCTTCGACTTTTGTAAGAGGCGTCGATTATTGCAACCATGAACTGGGAAATTATTGCTGGGACACAAACACCTCATGCCCTCCGTAAGGAGGCCATGAGGCTTTTCAGTAAATATGCCAAAAATATGAAAAAGATTTGTCTGCTGTTATTTCTGGGTTCATTGCATCTGGCCTGTGTTAGCAATGATGATCGGTACTGGAAAGAGACCAAATTCTGGGATGGTTTAAAATTAAGAACCGCTTTCTGGGCGAACAACCAGTTTGTGGTATCCGGATCGGATAAAAGCGGTCAGTTGATTTATTTGACTTCAAGCGATGGAGCAAGCTGGGTACAGCATGGTACGGGTCTGCAGGGGGATGGTTTTATCGCGCTAAATAACCAATATGTGACTGTTGAAAAATCTTCCTACGATATATTTTACTCAAATGATTTGATCGTATGGACTAAAATCATTCCTGACATAAAACCAGCCATTGACACATCTGGTACATATCATTATATTATTTATGACGGGAAGCGCTATATTTCTGTTGATTCCGCCGGCAATATTAAGACCTCTTCTGACTTCCTGACATGGACGGTTCAACCTTTGGCAAATCCCAAATGGGATTTCCATGATTTATTTTATGCAAACAACATGTATTTTGCCTATGGGTATACCGATTCCAACAACGCACTAAGTCACACAATATTTTCTTCTACCGATGGGTTAAACTGGCGCGAAGTGTCTGATTTAAGGGGAATCGGCTTTGCCTCCGTGAGCGCTTACGGTAAGGGTAAATTTGTGGTAGTCGGCGATGGCGGGGCCGTGTTTACTTCTAACGACGGTAAGAAATGGAGCAATCACGGTATTTTTGCGGGTCCCAATCTGGACAAAGTGGTGGGCGGTTCAAAGGATTATATTGCCCTTTCTTCCAAGAGAACCCTTGAGATATGGAGTATCTCCGATTCGGTGAACTGGAAAAAATTTGTTTATCGCCCAACTCCCGAAGGTCTGGTGTACTGGGTTAGGGATCCTGACTGGAATATGAGCGGCGCAAGCAATGGCAGTACCTACGTTGTTGTTGGCTACGAATGCCTCGATCCGAGCGCTTGTCATGGTTTTATTTTAACGTTGCCGTAAGCAAATGAAGATGAAGACGAACAGATTATGGTGCGGTGAATTTATCAAAAGTAAATGGTTGCGTATGGCCATAACGTGAAACATCCATCTTAAAACACAACTCTTGCAGAAATTTCCATTGCGAATATGTTTGGCAGAGCCAAAACAATATTGGCGGTTTGACTTTTATAAAATTTGCCCGGAATAAAAACATCGCCGCTGAGGCGAATTTCGAGTTCCTTGCGGATTTGGAAAAAAAGGGAAACCATGTTTTCATTTCCAAGGTAACGGTCAAAAAAATCTTTATATATACCGTTGGGCGCGAAGATATTTGGAGCATTGTCAAAACGGGTTGTGTCAAAAACAAACCATGACATAAAATCCAGCGTAAGCCAGGAAATGGGCGAAAAGGAATAGCCAAAGTTGATTTGTGCGGCTCCATTTGCATGATAAAATCCATACGACAGGCGATTGCTGATTCCCTGACTCAATGAAAGAGAATACGGGCGAAATCCCCAGGCATGGTTCAAGATCAGACCTCCGGATTCGTGGTTTCCATATGCCGTAAATCCATAATTGGACTTGCGTCCGCTAAAATCGAACACGGCGCCGTCGGCATACGCAAGATTCAGAAAAAAAATATGTCTCATGTTTAACCAACCGCAGACAGAATAAAAAATGCCGCTTCTCGCAAAAAGTCCGTTGGTTGCGATGTCGTCTCCATTGCCCAGTATGTCGGGCGGCTTTCTGTCGATGCCTCTGGAAAATTGCGCTTCCAGGAGCATTTTAAAGTTTCCGGACTCAAAAAAAGAAGCCGCGCCATAGTGGAATACATAATCGTTGTCGGTGAAATTTCCGGTTCCGGAAGCCCGGTCTGTTCCGCCGGGTACGGGGCCGTAGCGCGTAAAAAAACTTTCCAGATAAAAACGCCATGTGGATTTATCTGAAGCGGCCAAAAAATCAAGGCTTTCAAAAAAAGCTCCGGAGCGAAAACTCAAAATATCCCCGCCGAAATTTCCGATGATGGATGGATTTTTTTTGGGATAGTCGGCGCAACAATACGCTTTTTCCGGGAGGTTATCGAGAATATCCATAAAATCAACGCCGATGACCTGAAAGGTTCCAAATTTCTCTCCCTTCATTTTCAGGACAATTCCGTCGGAATTTTCCGGCAGTATGAAATTGATAAAATAATTGTTGTATGTGCTTTGCATTTGTACCGGCTGGCGTCCGATGGTTGCCAATAGCGATAAAGCGTTTGAATCCAGAATGCGAATTGAGGAAAAAAGGCTTTTGATTTTCAGCAGGCTGGAAAAGTCGGGTTCGAGGGAAAACGTTTGAGGCAGATAATTTTTTGATTCGTTAAAACCGCCAAAATACGGGTTGCCGGAAATTTCGGTTTGGATATTTACATTCGAGGAGGCCTGCCAGAGAAGAAAAATTTGCACGGACGATTGTATATATAAATTGCTGGTATCGTTAATCGGGTCGCTTTGCATTAAATTGCCCAGGGCAAGAAAATTCGCCCGATTATTGCCGGTTATTTTGTACCCGAAATTCAGATTCTCCGACTGTATTTTGTTTAGCCCCTCATCGGTAAAATAATGGTAAAACTCGTTGTTGTTTAGCTCAGACAAATATGAAAAATTACGGGCATATTCCGCTGTCGCCATTTGCCCCGCCAAACCGGAGACTGTTTCAAGAAAAATCAGAATCAGGAGAATACGTAACCAAACCATATACCCATGTATAGGGAGGTTCGGCAATTTTTTTCACTTTTTTTTCAAAACAGGCAAAATTGTTTCAAATCGGGGTAATTTTTATATTTTTTTTCAAAATGTATAAAACTTCCGGATAAATGTTTCAAGACAGTTTTTTTTGATCGAGATTTTTGGGCCTGAGCCGAAATTCTTTTTCCAGAGCCATGATGCATTGCTGGGCAATATTGGTTCCCGTAGATCCTTCTATTCCTTCAATGCCGGGGGAGGGGTTTACCTCCAAAATCAGAGGCCCGCGTTTGGACTCGATCAGATCGACGCCGGCAAAGCTTAATCCCAGAATTTTTGCGGCGAGACGGGAAAGTTTTTCGCTTTCGATAGACAAGCGTGTGTCATGATGCGATCCGCCGCGGTGAACATTGGATCGAAACTCATCGCCAATAGACATTCGCTGCATGGAGGCAACCACCTTGTTGTTTAATACAATGGCGCGCAAATCGCGTCCGGTAGATTCTCCGATAAACTCCTGAATCAGTACATTTTGTCCCTGCGAAATCAGACTTTCGAGTATGGAGCGGGCTGAGCGTGCCGTTTCGGCCAGCATGACTCCCATGCCCTGGGTGCCTTCGGTAAGTTTTATGATAACGGGCGCTCCCCCAACTCCCTCGATGGCGATGTCAATTTCGCTGATGTTGTCGATAAAAAAAGTTCTGGGAACCGGTATGTTGTTTTGAGCCAGTATTTGCAGCGACCGGAGTTTGTTTCTGGATTTGGCAATGGCCTGCGTAGAATTTAATGTAATGACATTCATCATCTCAAATTGTTTGATGACGGCCATGGTGTAGCCGGAGTTGCGCTGTCCAACTCGCGGTATAATAATATCAGGTCTGGGCAAAATTTGCTTTTGAAAATAAACACGGCAGGCATTACGCTCGATAGAAAGCGTTAATGCCACAGGGGGAAAAACCTTTACTTTATGGCCTCTTTTTATCCCCTCTTCAAAAAAGCGCCGGGTAGAATACAAGCTGCGCGCATTGGAAAGAATGTAGATTATTGCCGGCTCGCCAAAGCTTTTTACAGAAGACATTGTTGTGACTTTTAACTCAAGAAGGTGCGTAAATGATTTTATTTAATTTTCATTTTTTTATTTTCATATGAAGATATCGGGCAGGAACATCAAGATCCATGTCAAAAGCTGGTAAAATGCGCAGTTTTGGGTCGCGAAGCTCCCCATAACTGCGCCAGCCTAAATCATTTTGACTGAATTTGGGGTTCATGCCCAGGATTAAAACAATAATTTTTTTACCTCGTCATAATGTGATACAGGAAATACGGCCATATTTTTTTTCAGGTATTCTGGCAGGTCTTTCCAGTCTTTTTCATTTTCCTGTGGAAATATGATTTTTTTGATTCCAATTCTTCGAGCTGCAATGACCTTTTCTTTTAATCCCCCAATGGGCAAGACCTGGCCGGTTAACCGGATTTCGCCGGTCATGGCAAATCCCTGCTTTGGAATTTTATTTTTATAAAGGGAATACAGAGCAGTAGTAATGGTAATTCCGGCCGAGGGTCCGTCCTTGGGGGTGGCTCCGTCGGGAACATGGATGTGCACATCGCGTTTGCTCCAGTAGTCATCGTCTTGAATAATGGTTTTAACATAAGTAAGGGCGATATCCGCGCTTTCGAGCATGACCTTGCCAAGCTGCCCGGTGAGTTTCAGATTTCCCTTGCCTGCAATAGAACGCGATTCAATAATCAGGGTGGTTCCGCCCATAGATGTCCAGGCAAGCCCCAGCGCGCATCCAGGGTATTTTAAAACCGCTTCTTCTTTTAGAGAAAAAACCGGCGGGCCGAGCACCTTTTCGGTTTCCTCAATGGTTAAATTTTTGGGAAAAGGTTTACGGGATTCCAGCGCGGAAACTGCTTTCCTGTAAATTTTCTCAATCATTTTTTCTACCGATCGAATACCGGCTTCCCGAGAATACGATTCAATAATAAACTTTAGACTGTTCAGGGATAATTCGGGAGCTGTTTTTGTGGTAAGTCCCACTTTTTCGAGAACCCGCGGAATTATGTATTTTTGCACAATCTTGATTTTTTCTTCGAGAATGTAGCCGGCAAGACGAATGACTTCCATTCTGTCCAACAGCGGCGAGGGAATGGTGTCGAGCGTGTTGGCGGTAGTTATAAACGTGACAAGGGACAAATCAAACGGCAGATCCAGGAAGTGATCGCGGAAGTCCCGGTTTTGTTCCGGGTCAAGGACTTCCAGAAGCGCGCTGGCCGGATCGCCCTGAAAGGAAACTCCGAGTTTGTCGATTTCGTCAAGCATGATGACCGGGTCTTTGCTCTTTACCACCTTTAACGCCGAGATTACTTTTCCGGGCATGGCGCCCACATAGGTTCGGCGGTGTCCCTTGATTTCGGCCTCATCCTTCATGCCGCCCAGAGAAAACCGGAAAAATTTTTTTCCCATGGCATGAGCTATGGATTTCCCAAGCGATGTTTTGCCCACCCCTGGAGGTCCCACAAAACAAATGATCGTGCCATGTACGTCTTTTTTATGCTTGCGCACGGCAAGATGTTCTATAATTCTCTCTTTAACATCGTTGAGTCCGAAATGGTCTTTGTCCAGAATTTTGCGAGCTCTATCGAGGTTGATATCCTTAAATGGCGGTTCAACCCAGGGCAACTCCAAAAGAGTGTCGAGATAATTTCGAATTACGCCGTATTCGCTGGAATGGGGATCTACATATTCAAAGCGCGCCACTTCTTCTTTGGCCTTTTCGAGAGCTTCTTCGGGTAGTGGCGTGGCTTCTATTTTTTTGAGGTAGTACTCGGCATCCTTGTCCTTGGGGCCGCCCAGACCTAATTCTTCGCGAATGGCTTTGAGCTGTTCTCTCAGGTAGTAGTCTTTTTGCTGGTGGTCGATTTTTTCTTCCACTTCGTACTGAATTTTTTTTTGAATCTTCAGAAGTTCCATTTCGCGACTCAGATATACAAGAGCCAGTTCCAGGCGTTTCTTAACGTCGAAGGTATCCATGATTTTTTGGAATTCGACCTTTTCCAGATTGAGAAGGCTGCATACAAAATCGCCGATTTTGCCGGGTTCCTCCACGTTTACAAGCGTGACTTTCATTTCTTCGGTAAAAAGAGGACTTTGGGCGGCAATTTCCTTGGCCTTGGTAAGCACAGCCCGCGTAAGAGCCTGCAATTCCTTGTCTTTTGCATTGTACTGGTCGTGGTGATAATTGACTTTTGCCAAAAGCGGGTTGGCGACGTTTATGTATTCCACCACCTTGAATCTCGTGATCGAGTTGACCAGAAGATGAATGCCCCCTTCCGGAAGGTTTATTTTTTTAATCACGCGGCAAACGGTACCCGTCGTATACAGGTTTTTTACAGAAATTTCATTGAGTTCGTCGTCTTTTTGCATCAGCAAACCAAGGAAATTGGTGTTTTTCAGGAATTTTTCAATTTGCCTCGTCAGCTCGGCTCCGGAAATTACGAGCGGCATAATCATGCCCGGAAAAACAGGACGATAACGAATGGGGATAACATGCAATTGATCGGGCAGGAGCTGGTCAACAGAAACAAGCATTTGGTCGGTCATAGTTTGAAAACATATTTGTTTGTTTATTGTGTCAAGGCCTTTATCAAAAAAAGGAGGCTTCGCCCCCTTTCGCGGGCACATGGTTGCCCGCTATCCCGCTCATAACCCAATTCGACCCGATTCATGATATTTTTTGGGCAGGCCAGTATTTGTCCACGAGATCTTTCCGGATGGCGGCTTCCTCAATACTGAAATTTTGCGCAAGAAGTCTCCAGGCTTCATCCAGTATATCGTTCATTTCGGAGGTTATTTCGACAGAAAGTATTTTCTCAGAATAGGCGGCGGCAAAATGCAGGCAGCGTTGGTCGTAGTCGGTCAGATCAAAGCCGTTTTCTTTTTTGGTGCGCGCGTTCCCGGCGTCTGCAAAAAGACGAATGCAGGTGTTCATCACCTGCGAATGATCTTCGCGGGTTTTTTTACTGATGACAAGTTGGCGAAGGCGCGACAGGGAGCGGAATGGATCCACAATGATTTTATTTACCTCAAGGTCGCGCTTTAAGAAAAGCTGACCTTCGGTAATATACCCGGTGTTGTCGGGTATGGCATGCGTAATATCGCCGCCGCTCAGGGTTGTCACGGCAATGATGGTGATGGATCCTCCGGCCGGGAACTGTACTGCTTTCTCGTAAATGCGCGCCAGGTCGCTGTACAGGGAACCGGGCATGGAATCTTTCGACGGGATTTGATCCATTCGGTTTGACACAATGCTCAGGGCATCGGCATAAAGCGTCATGTCGCTTAATAGCACAAGAACTTTGGCCTTGTCTCTTACTGCAAAAAATTCGGCTGCGGTAAGGCACATATCGGGTATCAATAGTCTTTCCACCGGCGGATTCTCCGTGGTGTTGATAAAACTGATGATTCTTTCCTGCGCTTCGGAATTGTCGAAAATATTTTTAAAGAACAGATAGTCGTCATTTGAAAGACCAATTCCTCCAAGAATAATAATGTCACTTTTTGTAGCCATGGCCACTTGCGCGAGAATAACATTGTACGGTTGGTCGGGGTCGGCAAAAAAAGGAATTTTTTGACCCGATACAATGGTATTGTTCAGGTCAATTCCGGGGAGCCCCGTATAAATTACTTCCGAAGGTTGAAGTCTTTGCACCGGATTTACCGATGGTCCGCCAATTTCAATCTCGTCGCCGTCAATTTCCGGGCCGCCATCAACAGGTCGTCCATAGGCGTTCAGATAGCGTCCCTTGAGTTCATCGCCCGCAATTAAAAAAGGAGCCTTGCCGGTAAAAATGACTTCCGAATCGGTAGAAATTCCCTCTGTGCCGGGAAAGACCTGCAGGGTGACCGCCTCATTGTTGATTTTTACGACCTGGGCTGGCCGGCCATCTACATAGCAAAGTTCTTCGATGCCAACGTTATCCGCTTTAACTTCGCAGGTTGCGCGCGTAATTTTTTCTATTTTTGTAAATATTTTTTGAAACGCTACGGGACGCATCAGTTTTCTCTCCCGTCAATGAGTTTACGCAGATGGGTTTCATGCGTATGAAATTCAGGCTCCAGATAAACAGAATAGTTCATTTGCTTTAATGTATTGATGATTCTTTTAAAATAAGAGCCTGCTTCTTCAAACCGCCGGAAATGGAATTTTATTTCACAAATGGAAAGAATTAAATCTACCATGTATTTTTGTCTTTTCAGAGGCGTTACAGCGTCAGTTTTGTCAAAGCTGTCCTGTTGGAGCAAAATAAAATCAATGACTTCGGACTTCCAGAAAGTTTCATGGTAATCTACCGGCACACCGTCGTCGCCGAGAATACCAATTTGCTCTTTAATGTCTTTTCCGTGAATCAAGATTTGCATCAGCGTTTTTATTTTTTCTGTCCACAAGACATCAAATGTCGAGTTTAAATTATGTTTTACTTCATCATATTCAAAATATTTTGAATAGCTCTCCAGAGGATCAATGGCCGGGTACCTTTTGCTGTCAGCGCGGTTTTGGGAAAGAGCGTAAAAAGCCCGCGCTACTTTTTTGGTAGATTCTGTTACCGGTTCCTTGAAGTTTCCGCCTGCCGGGCTTACTGTTCCAAAAAATGTTACCGAGCCGCTTTTGTTGTTGGTTAGCCAGGTGAAACCTGCGCGAGCATAAAAGTTGGCCACAATGGCCGATAAATCCATAGGGTAGGCGTCAGGGCCGGGTAATTCTTCCAGCCGGTTTGACATTTCCCGAAGAGCCTGCGCCCAACGCGATGTGGAGTCGGCCAGAATCAGCACCTTTAATCCCATGGCGCGGTAATATTCGGCAATGGTCATTCCAGTATAAACCGAAGCCTCGCGCGCAGCCACGGGCATGTTGGATGTATTGCAAATGATGATGGTTCTTTCCATAAGCTTGCGACCGGTTCTGGGGTCGTCCAGCTCGGGGAAGTCGGTAAAAATTTCTACCACCTCATTGGCTCTTTCGCCGCAAGCCACAATGATAATTAAATCGGCATCGGCATTTTTAGAAATGGCATGTTGAAGAACAGTTTTACCGCATCCGAATGGCCCCGGAATAAATCCCGTGCCGCCTTCGACCATGGGATTAAAAATATCAATGACCCGTATTCCCGTCTCCAGAATTTTATACGGTCGTATTTTTTCCTTGTAGGCTTTTACAGCCTTTTTAACAGGCCAGGAAAAAACCAGCGTAATCGGGATTTCATTTCCGAAACTATCGGAAAGGGTTGCAATGGTGTCATGGATGGTGTATTCTCCTTCTCTTGCAATCGACACCACTTTCATGTTTTCTTCCAGATAAAATGGAACCATGATCTTGTGTAAAATCCAGCCTTCTTTTACTTCCCCAAGCCATGTACCACCGGATACCGTATCTCCTGTCTTTATTAGAGGATGAAAAGTCCATTTTTGTACATTGCTTAAGGCAGGCGCGTGCATCCCTTTTACAATAAACAGATCGGTCATTGCATAGAGGTCATTTTGAAGGCCGTCGTATACTTTGGCAAGCATACCCGGGCCAAGCTGTACTTCCAGCATTTTTCCGGAAAATTCTACCCCGGTACCGGCCTTGATCCCTCTTGTGCTTTCAAAAACCTGCGCATAGGCAATGTCGCCGTTTACTCTTATGACCTCGCTCAGGAGCCTCAGATTTTTATGAAGTATATAACAAATTTCATTTTGAACCACCGCCCCTTCGGCCTTGATGGTGACAAGGTTTGAAACGATTCCTGTTATTTTGCCTTTAGTTTGCATTTGTACTTTTAATATAAGACTAAAACAGGAAAATATTTTCTACAAGAGAGGGGGTTTGACCCATTATCCTGTCAAAATTTTTTCTCCCTGCATGTTCATCAAGTTTGCTCCAGCGCATTAAAATATGTAATTTAAGCATAAAAGCAAGTATGGTATCTACTGAAAAAATTTCATTACCAACAATTTGATCAATCATTTCAAATTGCAATAAAAGAATTTTTTTTTCATAGTCCATTGTGCTAATCGAATTAAAGTTCAGGACTTTTGCTATCCATGGAAGAGTTCCGGATAGCGAATAATCCAGAGATTTGCTCTGGTGCAGGTTTTCTGTGATATCATTTTCGCCAATCAGGATTTGTCCCATTTTCTGGCCAATCCGCGGGATGTCTCTTTTTTCCACAGTTTGATTATGTTTGCGGCATTCAATGGCGGTAAGGACATTCTTTAAATCCCGGTCAAACAAAAACCATTGCTTTAACAAGCCGTTGCCGAGTTCCATAACTTCATCATAAAAAAAAGGATTTAAACGGTTAATGTTTCCATGCCCCGACATCTCGACAGGAAATTCGCGGTACATTTCAAGAAATAATTGCATGTATTTGGGAAGGGTGTCCAAAGTAACAATCTCCTGTCGCAGTTCCCGTTCGCTGTAATTTCCGAATGGAGAAAAGTCTGTAGAGTTTTTCTCGAGAAGATTTATCATGTTGCGGTTGTCGACAGGATAGCGAATGTAAAGCATAAGCAATTTGTCTTCATCGCACAAAGACTCATATACCTCGTCAAAAATGTACGACAGACGGGAATAGTCCTGTGTTGCTTCAAACCTGATTTCTGGCAATGATGAGTACAGATAATAATAGTTCGATCTCATTATTCTCCAAAAATCAGTTTACGGGTTTTCGTTTTTAGATAGCGTCGAAATAATTCCTGAAATGCGTTTAGGCTCATGTCGATTTTGTATGTGCCTCCCGTAGGAACTATGATAAATCCCGCATCCAGAGAATCGGAAAAATTTATTTTTATTTTTTTGCTGAGTATTTTTCGGGATTCATCCTCAAACCATTTTTTAAAAATGGCGATATCCTGCCGGGAAAGCAGAATTTCAAGATCAGGCTGCTCGTTTAAATCGCATCTCCAGTTTTCAATGATTGTGCTCACCCATTTAATTAATTGATTTGAATCGGAGAGCGCAGAAGAAAGTTTTTGATCGACAGCCTCGAATAAAATCATATCCACTACTTTTTGGTGAAAGTCATGGATAATTTCGCGCGCCGCTATTCTGATTTCTGTTTCCACATGAGATTTCTGAGTCTGGGCTTTTTCTTCTGCAGCCTGCATTATTTTTTCAACATCTTTGCGGGCAGTTTCCATCAGGAGCGCGGCCTTTGCCTGGGCTTCCTCGATAATTTCCGCAGCTCGTTTCTCTCCTCTGGCAACTCCTTCCTGGTATAGCGCCGTCGTAAGTTTGTTGGCCTGCTCGTTGGACATGGAAAATCAATTTGAATCGCTTTAAACCCGTCAAGTCTTTAAAAAAAAATTGTCAGTACGTTATATTTTTTGGATATTGATACCATTACGGAGGTAATATGAAAAGAAAATTCACCCTGTTAACAATTATGGTTGTTGCTTCTGGCTTGTTTATAGCTTCTCGCGTATCGGGAGTACAAAAGCACAGCAAAGGCAGTCAGATCAGCGTACAATTTCAACGATTGCTGCAGGAGCATCAAAATTTTATTCAGGCGGCATATGCAATTCCAAAAGCAGGAAAAGCAAATATTGCGAATGCCAGTTTTGAACAGGATTTTTTTCTGAACACAGCATTTTTGCAGGATGCCAATGTACAGGGATTTTTTCGTTCGGTAGAGGCCGATATGGACAGAACCGGTCATGCTGGATTCACCATGATGTCGTATTCCAATTTTATTATGGTGGGCGGGCAAACGCACAGCATCAATTATACCTATCAAAGCAATGGAAATGACATCACTTTTACAAAGCAGACCAATGAAAATGGAAACCTTTTTAAATCGGTTTACTATTATGACATTTCATCACAATCCTTAAAAGCGGACGATTACAAGGCAAATGAAATCGTTCATGAGAAAGTTTATAAAATTTAATCGACGGGACGGTTCTAAACAAAAAATTAGTCCCGGATGAACTGGATTATCCAGTCTCCTCCGGGGCGCAACCCCGCATGAATCCCGCAAGAAGCTGGCGACCGCTTTTTGCAGGCGGGATATAAATGAAAATGAATTTTTTAGACCAACTGGAAACTGCGTTATGAAGATGAATTCCTTTTTTAAAAGGATATTGATTTTTTCTGGTCTTGTTGTATTTGCAATTTTTCTAAGTTGTATTTTATATATATTTTCCGGAAATTCGGCAAGTGATGAAGTAACTGTTGAAATTTCTGAAGGCTCCGGGTTTAATTCTGTATTGAAAACCCTGCATGAAAAAAATCTTGTGGATAATACGGTTTTTTTTAAAATTTATGCGGCTTTGCGGCATGATTTAAAAAACATCAAGCCCGGCGAGTACCGGTTTAACGCCCATTCTAACAAAAAAAATATTTTGGACTCCATTACCAGGGGCAATGTGGTATTGTACAAGATTACCATTCCTGAAGGTTCCAATATGTATCAAATAGCCGATATCCTTGCCGACGAACTAAAAATCAACAAGCGGGATTTTTTAAGGGCTGCGCGTGACGGAACCCTGAGGGAAAAGTACAAAATATCCGGAGAGAGTTTTGAGGGATATCTGTATCCGGAAACGTATTTTTTTTCCAAAAAAGCAAATGCCTCTCAGATCGTATCTAAAATGGCAGAAACTTTTCAGGAACATTTTAAGGAAGAAATTACAGACAAGGGCAAGGCTCTGGGACTATCCAAAAATCAAATCATCATTCTGGCTTCCATAATTGAAAAAGAAACCGGGCTATCCAGCGAGCGCGAACTTGTTTCGGCGGTTTTTCACAATCGCATGAAGCGCGGGATGAAGTTGCAATCTGATCCGACTACGATTTATGGAATTTTTGAGCGGTATCGCGGCAATCTTGCGCGCCACGATCTTCAGGAAGAGACTCCCTACAACACATATAAAATCAAGGGATTGCCTGCCGGCCCGATTGCAAATCCCGGAATAAAATCGATAGAGGCAGCCGTTAATCCAGCGCCAGCTGCGTATTTATACTTTGTATCCAAAAACGACAAAAGTCATGTTTTTTCCAATAACCTGAAAGAGCACAATGCCAATGTCGACAAATACCAGCTCCACAAAAATTAACGGGCGGGTAGCGAGCGACCGTGGCGCGCGCGAAGGGTGGCTGCGCCACCCTTATTCTCTCTGGTAATAAATGTCCAGCAGTTCTTTTTTTTGCCGGTCGTTTGCCAGATGTACCTGCATGTTTTCGTCAAAATAGGTGGGGTAGACAATGGTGCTTTTATAGAGACCGTCGAAAAAAATATGAACGAGAATCATTCCCTGGCGGGTGCCTTCCCAGCGGGTCTGGTCAAAAAACAAATTTCCGAGACCATAAAAAATAATGCCCTTGCGGAATTTTTCAATTACCTGGGGCTGGTGAGCCTGCGTTCCAACGACAATGTCGGCTCCAAAATCTATGGCCTTTTGAAATACACCTCTCTGGTCGGGTTTGGTCATGGGGTTATAGCAATCGCCATTGCCTTCCACCTTGTATGCGTCGCATTCGGCAAACTGAAAATCCACGATTACGGTTTGCGCGTTTTTACGGGCTTCGCCAATATCCGTTTTCATTTTTTCCATATCAAATGGATTGGCTCCCGGAAAATCTTCCCTGGCCAGAGGGAGATCGTATTGCCAGTATACGTTGGCCTGATTGTAGGCAATGAGCGCTAATTTTTTGCCGGCAATTTCTACATACAGTATTTTTTGGGCGTCTTTCAGGTTTTTACCGCCGCCGTAATAACGAAGCCCGTTTTTTTCGTAAAGACGGAGGGTAAATTCACTGGCTTCACGTCCGTAGTCGTTGTTGTGATTTCCGGTAAGTTCGATAATGTCCAACCCGCAATCCTGCAATATTTTAATGTATTCGATGGGCGCGCAAAAGAGCATCGTTGGAATGGAAAATTCGCAGTTTTCCGTAAAGGAAACCTCATTACTCGTGTGCGTTAGATGAAATTGCCTTAAAAAAGGCGCAATTTTTTTACTGATAAACAAAGGGTCTTTCTGCTGATTTACCTTGTTTATTATTCCCCGGGCAAGGGCGGTTACGCCGGTCTGGGCAAAGGTAAATATTCGACTGAGTTCATCGCCAGAATTTGCGGATTCGCGGCTGGAAATCAGGGAAAGCATATATTTTTTGCCGGGTTCGTAAAAATAAATTCCATTTACCGGAAGAATGCGCATTTGCGGCGTAATCTCGGATATTCGTACGAGGGCGGTCTGGTCGGGATGTTTTTTTAAATAATTTTCAATATGCGATACTTGAATTATCCGGATGTTTTCAAAAACGGTTTTTTTTATTATATTCCAGGTTTCGCCGGAGACTACGATTTTGGTTGAAAAAATATTTTCAGGAGACGCAATATTGATTTCATCTGTTTTGCCCTGAAAATCGGTCACGGGAACAAGATAAATTTTTTCGTGAAATAATTTTTCATCTTTAGAAAATTCCCACAAATATGAAGGTATATCTTTTGCAAAAAGCGCATTCAGGAAAATGCCCTGTATCCCGGCTATCTGGATAAAATAAAGAAAAAATGTATATTTCAGGAATTTTAGCATAACGGGTTTGCCAGTTTATGCAACCCTGTTATTGGCGAAAATCCTTATTTTATCTGGAGCGCATTACCCACCTGGACTTCAATAGAGTAGATGGTTTTTCATCTTGCGAAAAAATTCCATGATGAAAAATTTTTACGCCGTTTTCTTCATCCGGGGAGCATACCGATTCTACCGGTTCGCCATATTTTAATTCTCTGAAATAATTTACGCACAATTCGCTTAAATCGTATTTGGTTCTAACTTCAACAGGTATGGCCTCAAGCGCCCAGTCGGCATAACGCGCGGCGGTTGCGTGCTGGTTGTAATCCAGATCGGCATAGTTGACAGAAAAACTTTTCTGAAAGACCGGTTTTAACGGAGCCTCCAGAGCTTCGATTTCAAATCGGTCTTTGTTATTGCGTTCAATTGCGTAGCCTTCAAACATTTCATCTGGAATGCGAACCGGTCGCATACTTTGAGCATCCACCATGATCCAGGTGCTTTGACCAGACGATAATATCGCTCCATTGTCATCTGTCATCTCAAATTTTCGGAAAGCATTAAATTTAATGATATTATGCCCCCATGTGCTGACGCGGATATTGTCATTTAACCGGGGATGTCGGCTAACTTTGATGTTCATTCTATAAAGAATCCATTTTAAATTATTTTTATCAAGGTAATTAAAGTCAAATCCGGCCTGGATGGTATGAAAAAGGGCAATTTCTGAATAAAAATTAAACAGGGATGCAATGGAGAGATCATTTTTTTGATCTACATGGTAAAACAGGATGGTGTAGTCGCGTGAAACCTTTTTATGGTTTTTTTCTATATTCATTTTTTATTCCTTCGTTAAACGAGATTTATGGACGAGATTATTTTATGGGCATAGACCAATAATTGCATATCCATACGCTCAATAATCTTACCAGCGGTAAGATATGCTTTCAGGTCAATACGTCAATATATTTTCAAGAATTGGTTCTTTCTAAATGGAAAAAAAGTCAAGGCCGACATATCATCATAAAAATCTAAAGGATGAAATTATTCTGGAAACTCTGAATTATATCGGGGAGAAGGGTTTTGAAACCTTGTCTTTAAGGGAGATTTCATCGAGGATAGGCGTGGCGCATACTGCGATATATCATTATTACAAAAACAAACAAGATTTGCTTGCCGATGTGGCCACCATCCAATTTCAGAATTTTGTAAATGATGTAAAACAAAAAAATACAAAGCTCCTGCATGAACCATACGCGCAATTGTTTAGCTATGGAAATTTGTATATTCAATATGCGCTTCATCATGGAAATATTTTTAAACTTATGTTAGGCAAGCAACCATTTGATCTTGTAAGGTATCCGGATCTAATAAAGGTTTCAGGAGGAGCCCTGCAATATCTTGTTGATCTGGTTAAAAAATGTCAGGAGGCGGGGATTGTCAAAAAAGGAGACCCGTTGCAGATTAGTCTTGGAATCTGGTCGATAACCCATGGTTATGCCATGTTGTTGCTGGACAATCGAATCGAAACCCTGGGTATATACGGATTTTCTCCCGATTTTTCAACGACTCAATTAACGGATTTTATTTTTGATTTCCTCAAAAATGGGCTACTAATTGATACAAAAAAATTTTATTGAGGTTCATGTTCCTGGGCATGAACTCGATATTCAGTCAGAATAATTTAAACGAGCGCAGTTTTGGGGCGAGAAGCGCCCCAAAACTGCGCATTTTAATACATTTTGATCTGATTATTGAGGTTCATGCCCAAGCTCCATCAAATTTTGTTTTTTTATGGGGATAGCAATTAATGGCTTGACGCAGGGTGATCGCATCTATTAAACGTGTCATTATGGCAAGAAAATGTGATATTACAGGAAAGGGAACAAAGACAGGAAACAATGTAAGCCATTCCCATAGAAAAACCCGCAGGCAATTTAAAGCAAACGTTCAAAAGAAACGAATTTATCTTGAGGATGAGAAAAGATGGGTTTCTGTAAATTTATCTACAAGAGCGATTCGAACCATTCAAAAAATAGGCCTTAAATCCCTGTTAAAAAAACATCCAGAGGCAAATATCAGGTAATATCGTTGAACGCTCTTTCCGGAAAGGTACGGAGAAACGTAAAGGTCTGTCCCAAATGCAGCGGGGAGTTGGCTCTTCTATGGAAGGATCGAAAACGTAGCGAAAATGCCTATGCTTCTGAAAAAATTCATAATTTAATTTGTACGATGTGTGGTTTTGGCCGTACAGAAAGATTTATCGATAAAAAATATCCCATTCAGGCGCGATATGTTGATGGGAAGATTATTTTTACAGATAGCGAAGGCGATGATGCATTCACCCCCATGATGGATGCTGCCACTATTGCCCGCTCAGAATAGAGCTTGAGCAACATTTAATCTTTAGATCGTGTGATTTGAATTGGCGCAGTTTTAGAACCTCCGCGATTCAAACCGCGCATTTACCTTCATTTTAGCATGAATATTGGAGTTTCTTCCAGTCTCCATCTCTATTCTTGGATAAATATTTTCCTAAATAAACTCTCATTAAGTAAAAAAAAATGCCGATATATTTAAAGTATGGCCAAAGCTGAAAATATTGAATTAAGAAAAATGGAAGACAATAAAGCCACTGGAATAGATACAGATCTATCTCATTTGGGAATAAAACATACTTTATCTGGAGAAACAGAAGACAGCGTAAAGTTTAAGCTGTTAGCTTCATTGCGCGTTCGCTTGGCCTGGATTTCTATTTTTATTACTATTTTAATTCCCATCATCGTTGGCGGAACCAGTATCGTGAATTTACGTGGTCAGCTAAAATATGAGGCGCGTATTGTAATTCGTCAGACTGCCAGTTTTATTCGTGAAATATTATCTCATACGTTGTTTGATCGATATTCTCATGTTGAAATGTTGGCCAGCATGGATATTGCAAAAAGCGGTGTCCGATCCGAGGTATCTCCAAAAATCAGGGGTCAATTAAATGAATATATTTCTGAATATGGTTTTTATTCCCTAATAATGATATTTGATCAAAATGGAATTTTAAAACAAACCAATAATCTGGATGCACAGGGCGAAAAAATTGATACAGACAAGCTTGTCGGGCGCAGTTACAGAACCTGGGAATGGGAGCGACTGGATACGGATACAGGGGACTATACATGGTTTACGGAGTGTGTAACTCCAGGGCGGGATAGGCCATATTTTACGTCTGTGGTTAGAAAATCAAAAACGCTGGAAGCTGTCGGTGTAGAGCCATACAATATTTTGTTTGCCATGCCAATCAAAAGCGGAGCTGAAACCATCGGTTGTGCTGTGACGGCTTTCAAAATTTCAGAATTCAGATTGATTTTTAATTTTTCGGTAAACCAGATGCGAAGAAAGTGGAAGTCATTTGAACTCGGGATCATTGACAGGAACGGTCTTGTGATCTGGGAGTCCTATCTGCAAAACAAGGAAAGCTTTAAAACCAATGTAATTAACCTTGGCGCGGAAATGGCAACCCGGTGGAAAAAGACAGGCCAGGGCACTATCGAAGATGAAGAAATTCATGAAAGAACGAAGAAACTTATGTATACAGGTATAGTCAAGGAAAGCGGGTTCAGAAACTATCCCGGACTTGGTTGGGGAATTGTTGTGCGAGCTGAAATTACGCATATTATGGAACCTGCAACAAAGGTATTGATTAGTACTTTAATTGTTACGGGTATTGTCGTATCCCTGATTGTGGTAATGATATTTATTCTGGCGCAAAAAATAACAGGTCCGATTGACCGGTCGGTAAGCTTGATCGAAAGAATTGGAGAGGGCGACCTTACTGCCATGATTAGCGTTGAAACAAGCGATGAACTTGGAAAACTTCAGTATTATTTAAATCAAACCATTTATAACTTGCGAAACCTGGTTGAGGCTCTTGTAAATGCACGAAAAAAAGCATCGGATGTTTCTATTGATTCATCAAATAAGGCCAGAGAAGTTTTAAGGGCAAGCCAGGAACAGGCAGCCCTGCTTGAAGAAGCTTCAGCAGCAATCGAGGAGTTGGGACTTTCTACACAAAGTATATTTGAAGCTTCTCAAAAGCAGTTGGCTGGCGCTGAATTAAATTCCAAGGCAATGGATGACTTGAAATTAATGTATACAAAATCCGCTGATATTCAAAATCAAATCAGCAAGGAAGCCGAAGAAAGTATGGGGTTTGCAAGATCCGGGGGATCAGCTGTGCAATTATCCATGAAAAGTATGGAAGAAATTTCTGAAACATCTCAGCGAATTCTTGGTATTATAGACGTTATCAATGATATTGCCGATCAAACAGATCTTCTGGCGCTTAACGCTTCAATTGAAGCAGCAAGAGCGGGTGAACACGGTAAGGGATTTTCGGTGGTTGCCCAGGAGATTAGCGAACTTGCAGAAAGAAGCTCTGCTTCAGCCAAAGAGATTGCCCGGTTGTTAAGAACGGCAAATCAAAAGGTGGAACTTGGTACAGACAAGGTAAATGCAACCAAAGAGATTTTTGAAAGAATTATTGTCTCCATGGATAAACTTACGCGAGATATTCATATTGTACGTGAATTCGACAAAAAGCAAAGCGAATCGGTTGTTCAGACTTCCCTGCGTGCAGGAAATGTTGCGCATCTTTCAAGGGAAATTGCAGAGGCGACAAAATTGCAGAGTCAATCCAGCGAGGAAATTCGAAAAGACATGGCGAGAGCAAATGAGATTACAGCCAACAACGTGGATCAGGCAGAATCCCTTGATTTGCTGCTCCAAAATCTGACAGGAATTCTCGATGAAGTTGGATCGCTTGTGCATAATTTTACATTGCCCGAAAAAAACAAAATCCAGGAAGTTTGATATGTTTCTGTTTTTGGCTTGTGCGCTCACTAAAGATATTTTAAATACAATCTTACCCATTGTTGTATGTTCGATGGGCTGATTTCCGGGATTTCAATATTTGAAGATAATATTTTTTTCTCGGCAAGCGAAATTTCCTTTTTGCTGAATCCCATCGTTTCCAGAGAATCCGCAAGGAGTTCTGAAAAAATATCTTTTTCTTGAGAATGCCTGGTTTCGGATTTTTCAGCAAGCTGGTTCTTTATCATCTCTAACTTTTTGCGCTTGCCTTTTGCCTCAAAAATAATTTTCTCCGACTTGGATTTGCCAATTCCGGGAACTTTGGTTAGAAATGATGAATTTTCATTTTCAAGCGCTTCAATAAATTCACGGGTTTGACAGTACGATAATATGCTCATTACAATTTTCGGGCCTATGCCATGCAGAGAAACCAGAAAATCATAAAGTTGTGCTTCGTGGTGGTTTAAAAACCCAAAAAGATTTCTGGAATTATCCCCATACTGAACCCGGGTAAAAATGAATATAGTATCTTCAGTATTTCTGGCGGATAACTTTTCCGAGTCAAACAGCGTAATATTTATTTTATAGCCTACCCCATTTACATCCAGCAGTAGTTCCAGAGGCCTTAAATCAAAAATTTTCCCTTTCAGGAATGCGATCATTTTGGCCTCATTGCAGAGTTGCGATAATTTAGCCATGCATAGAGAGCAAGCGAAAGTCCATCAGCTGCATCATCCGGTCCAGGAATTTCTTCAAGGTATAACAATTTTTTTATCATCCTGTCTATTTGCTTTTTGTCGGCGCGTCCATTTCCCGTGATCATTTTTTTCAGACTGGTTGGAGAAACAGCCGCGTAGGGTATCTGGTGTTTTTCAAGATCGAGTAAAATAACCCCTCGAACCTGGATAAGCTGAACTCCAGTAGTGAGATTTTTTTTTAAAAAAACCTGTTCTATCGCGCAATGCGTTATTTGAAACCGGGTGATCAGGGATGTCAGATTCAGGTGCATTTGCAAAAGTCGTTGTGATTCGGTACTTTTGGCGTTTGTTTCAAATACACCGGATGTAATGTATTGTGGTCGGGAAAAATCGCTACCGAAGGAAATGATTCCATAGCCAAGACGCGCATAACCGGGGTCAATTCCAAGAAAAAATTTTAAATTTTGATTGTTTTCTTTCGGCAGTACGTCTTTTCCGGACAAGGATGGCGAAATATTCTTATTCATTGATGAGGGCTTCATCAGAAATGCTTAAGTTGTAATATACATTTTGTACGTCATCATGGGATTCAAGGGCGTCAATCAGCGTCAGGTTTGATTTTACTTCGTCCGCGCTTAAATCAATATTGGTTTTGGGGAGATATTGCAGCTCTGAATGTAAAATTTTCCAACCGTGTTTTTCAGCCATCGGCGTTAATTCTTCCATTACTGCATGGAAGTTTTCCTTTAATGTTTTAATGACAAATTCATTTTCATTATTTGTCTCAAAATCGGCAGCCCCGATTTCAAGGGTCAGCTCGATCAAATCGTCTTCTTTTAACCCGGCTGCCTCAAGAATAATGATTCCCATATGATCAAACAAAAAGCCAACGGAACCAGTTTCGCCAAGGGATCCTCCAAGTTTCGAAAAAATATTTTTTAGCTCCGGAACCGTCCGCGTTTTCTTGTCCGTCATCACTTCGATTATATAGGCGATACCATGCGGTCCATAGGCTTCATATGTTATTTCTTCGTAGTTCACTCCTTCCAGTTCGCCGGCGCCTTTTTTAATGGCCTTTTCGATATTTTCTTTTGGCACATTAAAATCCCGAGCCTTTTGCACTGCCGTTCTCAGGCGAGGATTGCTGGTCATATCGGATCCGCCAAGTTTTGCTGAAATCATAATTTCCTTGGCTAATTTTGTAAATTGTTTACCGCGCTTTGCATCTGCGACGCCCTTGCGATGTTTAATATTATTCCATTTGGAATGACCGGACATATTACCTCATAAAAATCAGGCTACTTTTTCTTGAGCCATTTCATCATGGAACGCAATTTAGACCCTACTTTTTCAATAGAATGGTTTGCTTCTTCTTTCCTCATGCGGTTGAAGTTGGGAAAACCTGCATTCGTTTCCTCAATCCATTGTCTGGCAAATTGTCCGCCTTTATCTTTTTGAATTCTTTCCAGAACTTTTTTCATCTCGTTTTTTACATGACCATCAATGACTTTTGGGCCGCTTACATAATCTCCGTACTCGGCAGTATCCGATATGGAGTCTCTCATGTTGGCAAGGCCTCCTTCATAAATTAAATCTACGATAAGTTTTGTTTCATGCAGACATTCAAAATAAGCAATTTCGGGGTCATAACCGGCTTCAACCAGAGTTTCAAATCCGGACTGAATCAGATGAGAGACTCCTCCGCACAATACGGCCTGTTCGCCAAACAGGTCTGTTTCGGTTTCTTCGCGAAATGTGGTCTCCAGAATTCCGGCTCGACCTCCACCGACAGCCTGCGCATGGGCAAGGGCTCGTTTGCGAGCCTCACCGGTTGCGTCCTGGTGAATGGCAATCAATGCCGGGACTCCGCCGCCTTCGGTAAAAACCCTTCTTACAAGATGTCCTGGACCTTTTGGAGCTACCATGTAGACATCGACTGTTTTTTCTGGAACAATTTGATCATAGTGGATATTAAAACCATGAGAAAATACGAGCGCTTTTCCTGCTTTTAAATGGGGTTTGATATCGTTTTCGTAAATTGGCTTTTGTACTGTATCAGGAGCCAATATTTGAATAATATCTGCCAGGGCTGCGGCTTCCGCCGGAGATACCACCTTAAACCCGTCCTTTTGGGCAATTTCTACCCGGCGCGATGTTGGTTTTAAGCCAATAATAACGGTTAAACCAGAATCCTTCATGTTTTGAGCCTGGGCATGACCCTGAGACCCATAACCGATTACCGCTATAGTTTTATTTTTTAATACATTTAAATCGCAATCCTCATCATAATACATTTTAGCCATGATATCTCCTTTGGTGTAAACAATAATTGGAGATACGCGCCGTCAAGAAAAGTTTAGAGATTGGCAGGAACTTAAAATTTAGTTTCCGCCATTTTAGTACATTTTGATCTGACTATTGAGGTTCATTTCCATGCTCGGTGGTCAGGCAACATTTAATGCTCCCAAACTCGCGCAGGTAAATTGAAGAAAGGTTCGCTTTTTCCCGAAAATTTCATCCCAAAATGGAGAATCCCTGCAAATTTTATACTCCTTGCCATAAAATCAAATTGGGACGCGGG
>Ga0224495_10000688_pt1 | contig 25825 bp, 20 predicted proteins | sample SF_Jul11_sed_USG_FD_168128 | JGI IMG/M metagenome (GOLD analysis project Ga0224495, IMG submission 168128) | Sediment microbial communities from San Francisco Bay, California, United States - SF_Jul11_sed_USGS_4_1 | ecosystem: Environmental > Aquatic > Marine > Sediment | place: USA: California...
GGATAATCCACGAATATCAGACTGATTCATCGTCGAAGCCGCCTGCACCTGGAAGTGTTTTCAAGAAAATGTAAAAATAACAAAATGATAACTTGACAAAGGTCGTTCCATATCAGCCGCCAGGATCTTCATGTCCTCTTTGAGCTCTTCGACCGTGGGACAGTTTTCATTGGTTCGGGAAGTAGTTCGATAACCCGAGTAGGCAATGGCCGGGTACTTGTTGTTGCCAAGCAGCTTGTGACCGTTCTTGAGTGGAGTCTTGAAATGCCGGTTCGGCGTGCTTTTTTCATTGTCCATTCGGCAAATACACTCCGTGCACCCGTTCAGCATGATGAAACTCATGAGCAGCAGGGCTTGAAGACGTTTGAATAGAAGGTTCTTTTTCATGATATATTTTTCTCCGCAAGGAAGTTATGCTTAACCTAACCAGAAGGCCTTGCGGAATTCAAGTGTTTTTTAGAGCGATTTAAGCGTCTCCGGCAAGATCCAGAACAAAAAAAAGACCTCTCCGAAAAGAGGTCTTTCTTAGGCATTACTTCTTTGGTGGTCCGTCTTATTTCTTACGACGAAGCAGCAGGCCGCCCAGGCCCAGCAGAGCCATGGTGGCCGGCTCTGGAACTGCTGTAATGGAAGCATTGTCCCAGTAACCGTTACCTGAACCGCCAGCATCTACCATATGCAGGTAAACCTTAGCCATCTCAGTCCAATCGCCTTCCGGATTTGTTGTGACGGTGAAATCAAAACCATCGCTGATCACACTATCAGCAGCAGGTGAATCTAGTCCACTGACAGAGACGACACCTGCGGTATACCAGTAATCCCACCAACCTCCATCGTTCCAATGGAACATATCAACCTGAGCAATAACTTGTCTGTCGCCAGTTAGCTGGAAAGCATCATGACCGATGAGCGTATCAATCGAAAAGCTATAATCACCAGGTACAATCCCTGTGACTTCTTGAGCAACGCCACCATCAGTCCACCAAACACCAGCGTCGGTGTTTGGTGCTGTTCCACCATAGTCAGCTGTGTGGTCAGCAATACCAGCGTTGTTCCATGCGGCCCAGCCGGTTGCACCATTTTCAAAATCGCCGTCGGTCACCAGTTCCGCGCTCGCAATGCCGGTCACTGCCAATAACGCTAAAATTACTAATACTTTCTTCATCTTTCGATCCTCCACAAAATAGGATTTTAAAAAACGTTACATTTACAATATTTTACGTAGCACACACTACACACACATCACTACTACACACATCACTACAGGTTTTGGTTAATGAGATTTTGGTTGGCTTCGGTAATATTATGGAGAATACAGAAAAAGGACAGTTGGCTCAGCCGCATGTTCTGTCCGGCGTCCTGCCGATGCTTTGCTGCTTGGTCTTTCATCTTTCCATACTCTCCTGCAAAAAACTCAGCAAAAAGCCGCCGAGCCGAAACAACCGATTGTTATATAACAAGCAACCGGTTTCTATAATTATTATAATACTGTTTCAGGCAGGGCAAGTCAAGGGGGTATTGCGGATTTTTAAAAAAATATTTTTATCCCATAAAATACGGCGCCCCAAAACCCTTCGGCTGCCGTACAAATTGCGATGTCTAAAATAGGAAAAATACTGGGATTTGAAAAAAAACAGGCGATATTGGATGTCATTAATTAAGTAATTATTTCATATCGCACGGGTGGGATATAAGTTTTTTCTAAAAAAGAACTTACAGCTGAATCAGGGCGTCCTGATGCATAGAAACATTTGCTCTGATTGTCCTCTGAGCAGAGAGAAACCGATTGCTAATGCAAAAAAGCTCAATTTTTTTCTTGCACTGAACCGACAAAAAATCGTAGATTGTAGTGTGGTTTTGGTAATTAAGTTTTTTGGTTAGTGTGCTTGGGAAAGTAAATAAGAACTTTTTTCGAGGGAAGACAAGGTGAGGTCTATGAAACAAAAAGCGTTTACCCTGATTGAACTGCTGGTGGTGATCGCGATCATCGCGTTGCTGCTGTCGATCGTGATGCCGGGCCTGCGGAAAGCCAAACAGCACGCTCTGCGATTGATCTGCAAGACCAACCTGCATAACTACGGCATCGCCGGCAATGTGTATCTGTCCGAGAACGATGAACGGTTTCCGGATCCGTGGCAGAGCCTCTATGACAGTTGTAGTGCCTGGGACAACTCCTGTTCAGGGGTTTGTACCAATCCCACGCACCAGTCATTTCCCGGTGAGTCACAGCGGTATTGCCGCTGGCACAATGCCGATTACAGCCTGGCAAGCCATCCTGAGTACGCGGGTCCGTTATGGTCGTATCTGGAAAGCGAAGAAGTAAACCTGTGTCCGGTTTTCCGGAAAGTTGCTGCCAACCGAGGTTCCGAGCATCCGCTGCATGTGGCCGGTATTGAGATCGAGCCGCAGTTTGGCTACAGCCAGAACGCCTACCTGGGAACCTCGTTTTTCAGCGGTGTGCTCAAGATGTCCGGCGTCCGGAGCCCGGCCCGCACATTCTATTTTGCCGAGGAGAATATGTGGGTGTTAAACCAAGCAACCGGCTATCGTGAAAACCTCAGTTCTGCGGTTTTAAATGACACGTCTTTGCTGGCCCGTACCGAACCAAAGAATGCAAGCGATTATGATGACTGCTTTGCGACCTTTCACTCCCCGCCCGGCGGCGATTACAACGAAGGTACCGGCAACGCGGTGATGCTGGACGGATCCGTTGAGTCGGTCCAGCCGCATGAGCAGGGAACTTTTAAGAAAGCCTGGCCCGGAACGGCCATGGCACTGTAGGGCTTTGGAGTGAGATTTTAAGGTGATGAGAATTGTAAAATATTAATCTTTACTTATGGAGGTAACTTAAATGAAGAATGTAATTTTGTTTTTAATGGCAGTATCTTGTGTCTTGGTCACGGCACCTGTGAATGCAGGGACGTTATTGCCAAACGGAGACTTTGAAGGGGACACTTTTGTTGGAAGAGGCGGCAATATTATGCCGGTTCTGTGGGATAATGCCAACAACATTATTGACGGCGGTTGGGGAAATCCTACTGTAGATCAAGATTATGCAACCGATGGCTCGAATGGGTATGTTATTTCGCAATGCGACGGTACCAACGCCACACCTGGCGGATATTCCGTTGTCTTCCAGGAACCACTCATGTCCTTAGCCGAATTGGGAATCCCTGCCGGAACAGAAATTACGCTTTCCGCTGACATTATTGACCTTGTGGTAGGCGGGGGTGACGTCGGCTCAATATTAAAGGTTGAGGCCTATGCGGCAGACGGAACTACCAAAGTGGGTGAACTCGAGACCCAAATCGCCGGCATCACAGGTAGTTGGGCCAACTACTCAATGAGCTATACGCTTCCGGCAACAACTGAAACTGTTAAATGTGTTTTCGGCGTCAGTACGGGATGGGGCGGAGCTAACGCGCTGCCAACCGAATCCGGCTTCGACAATCTCGCAATAGATGTTGTGGGCGGAACACCGGCGCTGTTTCCCGTCCCGAGTGTTGGGGCCGGCTATAGCTCTGCTGCCACAACGATAAGCTGGCAGAATCCCGATCCGATTAATCCTGCAGATACGGTCACCGCAGCAGCTTATCTGCTGGAAAGCGACGTTGAATTGACGGATCCCAATGTAGGCCCCGGTGATCCCGGTGTTCAGACTCTGACAGTTGATGCAGGACAGGAATCAGCCACAGTTTCGCTGGCCGATGACAAATACTACTACTGGGCGGTTCATATCACCGATCCGAATTCCGGAGGCCCCATAACGGTCCCTGGATTCACGTGGGATTTCCAGACCTTTGATACACCGCCTGTTGTGGATGCCGGTGTTGATCAGTATCTTGTGAAAACAGGATCCAGCCCCATGGTGCTGACCATTGATGCAACAGTGACCGATGACGGCTCCAACACGATCACGTGGACCGACCTTACAGATCCTGCTGACAAGGACCCGGGCACCACGGTAACGATCAACAGTCCCGCAACAGAGGATACGACCGTCGACCTGACGAATGCGGATCCCGATGCTGTAACAGGTTATTACGTTTTCGAAATAAGTGTTGATGATGGCGTCAATCCGGCTGTTACGGATACCATTGATATCGTTGTCTATCCCACGTGCCGGGAAGCGGCTGAGGGAGATCCCGCCAATACCTTCTATGATGCAAATGGAGCCGGCGATCTTGACGGCAGCTGTAAGGTAGACTTGGCAGACTTTGCGTTATTTGCCGCAAGCTGGCTGGATTGCGACGCGTCCAGGATCACATGCCCGTAAATGGTGCAATGGTTAAATAGTTGGTTCATAAAATTGCGTTTCAAAGGCCGGGCTTTGTGCTCGGCCTTTTTTTAAAAACGTAGTTATAAAAGATGGGTTCCTGATGGACCTGAAAACATCAAAAACTAAAAAGCGGGCTTTCACCCTGATCGAATTATTGGTGGTGATTGCCATTATCGCACTCTTGCTGTCGGTGATTCTACCGTCTCTGCGAAAGGCCAAGCAGTCCGCCCAGATGGTGCTGTGCCGCAATAACCTGCATCAATGGTCACTGGCGATCGGAACCTTTGCACTGGAGAACAATAACGAAGTGCCCCTGTCAACCACATACGGTGTTTCCGGTGACAAGGTCACCGCATCCTTTCCCAATGAAATGTATCTGGACCAATACAACGGCCAGTTTTCGCTGGGTGCAGAGACACGATCGTGGCAGGAGAAAATGATATCGCATGAAGTGATTGGGCCCTATCTGCCGGGTTTTAATGATATGGGCTTGCGAACGGACCGCAGGTCCGAATTCACCAGCCATGAGGAAAATTTCCTGCTGGACGGCGTTTGGCGGTGTCCTCTTGCAAAGAAGCGGGAAATCGGAATTACGATGGATCAACTGACCGCTTCGGGCCGCAGTTTTTTCCGCCTGGACTATTCCTATATCGGCCGGGCGGATTTGTGGGCTGACAGTATGTTCCCGGTTCTGTCGGATCGAAAGGCGCTCGTGGGCAGGCAGCCTGCCAGTGGCCGGATTATGTTGATGGACACGATATTTTATTGGCAAGACGGCGATCCCGCCGAACGAATCTACTGGTACAATCACGGCAAAAACGGACCCTCCGGCGAGGGATCGACAGCGTATCTGAAACCGCCCCGGGATATCATTGGGGTTAACCAGGCCTTTGGCGACGGCAGCGTGAAGTGGAAAAAAGTCGACTCCAACGGCAGGTTCCAAAGCGAGGGATTCCAGACGAGAGAAAACCGTCACACCTTTATGGGCTATAATGGCTATTTGTTCTTTTAAGGTTGACAGGTCTGGCGGACAAGGTCGTGTTGTCAGAAAAGGTCTATTTATCAGTTACTGTTGATGTCCTTGATTTTCCTGAGGCAGATCGTCGATGGCAGTATCTTTGAGCATCATTGTCAAGGGGGTATTTATACCCGGAAATTCACCGCGGCGCTCTTCCAGTTCCGCTCGAATTTCATGGGCGCGTTGTTCTGTGATTGTATAGGTTGCAATGATCCCGAGGGCGATCGCGGAGGTGACGATCGGAACACCGACATCAAACACCCTTAACAGGAACAAGGTTTTTTCTTCCTGACCGGCCCCCAGCGCCACATCGAAACCGGAACCCTTGAGCATGACACCTGTCAGCAGGCCCGCCAGTGCCATGCCGACCTTAACCATCCACCAGTAAATGGCGCCGAAAACACCCTCACGCCGCTGCTTCGTTTGCAGTTCATCGTAATCACAGACGTCAGAGATCATTGAACCCATCAGCGTAAACAGTGAACCCGTTCCAAACGCGACGAATGGTGCCGCAAACAGCAGCCAATACGGATGTTCCGGATTGTAGCCGACCCATTTAAGGGCATATCCAACGATGGACAGCGAGATGGTGATCAGGAATGTTTTGCGTTTGCCCAGATGCGTGGCAATCCAGCCGGTCAGCGGAATCACGCACAACGTGGCGATGGATGTCAGCATCCCAAACCAACCCATCAATTTACCCGCCGCTAAATCATTACCGAAAAATAAATAGTAGATCATGACATAAATCGAAAAGGACATGCCGAGCTGGAAGCCGTTGAAAACAAGGAACGTGGCCCCGCACAGCTTGACAAACGGGCTGCACTTAAAGGTGATCGCGATACCCTTGAAAAATTCGCTCATGTTTTGCCAGAAACTTTTGACGACTTTTTCGACAGGCGCTAAGCTTTGTCTTTCTCGACAGAAGATTGCCGGGACGATGCCAAGTAAGGCGACGATGGCTCCGACCGCAATGGCCAGCGTACGGGCACCGTGAACGGTATCCCTGAACAAACTGCTGGCCATGATGGCATAGAACCAGGGAACGCCGAGCCATGCGAGCTGGCCAACCGTGTTGGCGAAGGCATGCAGCCGTGTACGTTCATGATAATCCGGTGTCATCTCATAGCCAAAGGCGACAAACGGTGTCGCATAAACCGTATAGGCCAGGAAGAAGAGAATAGACATGCACATGAAGTACCAGAAATAACGGACGAAGAAGCTTTCTGCTTTCTTAAGCTTGATCGAATCGATCGTTATCATCCCTTTGCCCTGCAGCCCTGTAAAACCAATACTTATGTTTTTTATGGCCTGTGCATCCAGCCCCTTGTTCCCGTTTTGATTTCCATAGGAGCTGCGATGTTTTAGATCTTCCAAGCCAAACTCGTAAAGACTCCCTTTTTCGTTATCTGGGGCAAAATCAATAGAATAGGATTCGCCATCATCACCGCCGGAAGTATCAAATACCTCGCTGGATGCATCGGCAGTTCCGGCTTCATCGAAAAAGGCGCTGAATGACTGATTTTCGGGGATTCCCGCATTTATTTCAACTTGGGGGAACCCATCAAGATTGGTTGCATAAGCAGGAGTATTTGCCAGAGCGAACAATTCAGGGCCATAAAAAACAAAGCTGGCGTTTGACTGCTGATCGGCATTGTAATTCAGAACTGTTCCGCCACCGCTTTTATAGACAATCGTTGTATCATTTGGCGAAAGACTTTCAGACGGGCTGAGGGGGTTTTCCGCTAAAATATCAACAAAAGCAACGTCCTCCTTAAAAATGCCGGCAACTGTCTCGAAAATGTTTTTTTGCCTGTCACGGACGCTTGGGTCTTTATGAAATTTGAAAGAATCGACTGTGATCGTTCCGTCTCCCTTTAGTTCTGGGAAACGAACGACAATGTTTTTTATAGCATGAACGTCGAGTTGCTTCTTTCCATTTTGATTTCCATATGAAGCGTTGGGTTTCAATTCGCTGAAATTGAATGCGAAAACACCCCCCTGCAGTTGATTTGACGCAACTTCAAGATAAAACGACTCGCCGTCATCACCCGCTAAAGTTCCGAATGTCTCACCGCCCTCCGGGACAACTCCGGCCTCATTAAAAATGATTTCCAGCAAAACACCTTCAGGGATTTCAGCGTCTAATTCCACAGATGCATATTCGCGAAAGTCTGTCGCCTTTACAAGTTGTGCTTTTGACATCAGCGACCGGGGGCCGTAAAGAACAACGCCGCTTTCTGAGGGCTGTTTTTTGTCATAATGGATGGCAACTTGGCCTTTAATGACCTTCTCGCCATTGACAACGACGGTTCGGGCTTCGCGAATTACAATATCGGCTTTGTTTTGAGAAGGATTCTCATAGTGAACCACTGTTTTGTCGGTAAAAAGATTGATGTAGCCGGAGGGCAACTGCCACATCAGGGCAAAGATAACCCCAGCCAGCAATGCTCCAATGAGGATAAAAGGTCTGCGTCGGCCCCAGCGAGTACGTGTATTGTCCGAAATATACCCCAGCATCGGATCTGAAACGGCATCGAATATACGGGGGATCGCACCGATAAGACCAACCCACAGCACATCCATGCCAAGGCCCAAGTTCAAAATCACGACCATGGCTGGCAGGGCGGCCGCCTGCGGATTGTTCACAAGCATGCCGACAGCATAGGCTGATTTTTGTTTCAGAGAAATGCGATCTTCCGGAACAGTGGCGTAATGTTTTTTTTGGTTCATCTGGGCCTTTTTTGATGAGTTGTGCTTTCTTTAATTACACGACCCATACAACTATACCGGATTACGCCAAACGTGTCAATAAAGACTTGACAGAAGGGGCAAGTAATATTACAGTAGCAATCGGTTTCTATTTGTTTCTGTGAATTCGGGATCCCCGGAGGCGTCGCGGCCTGTTTAAGGGTAAAAAACCGACCTGAAAATACCCGATAGCACGAGAGAATCCACAAAAAATCCTTCTGTCATATGGCCCGACAACCGGAGCAGTTGCGATACATTGTTATTTTTTTTGTTTTAGGCCTGATTTAGCAACAATTTGCTTGATTTGACAGGGCTAATGGAATATAATAATTAGGTAACAGCAACCGGTTTCTTATTGAGAACCACGATTATCGGACAATGTGGACCTGGAGTAATTATGAAAAATGGAGTTCCGAGCTTAAATGACGTTGCCGAACAGGCGGGTGTGAGCAAGTCTACCGTCAGCAGGATATTGAACAACCGATTGGGTAATGGCTTTTCCGTTAGACCCGAGGTTCGTTTACGGGTGATTAAGGTTGCCAAAGAGATTAATTACCGCCCCAATCTGATTGCCAAGAGTTTAACGATGCGGTCGACGCAAATGATTCATATCCTTGGCGGTAATCACGCGCTTAGTGACTTGGGGAATATTTATCAGACGGTGGTGAACAATATTACCCAGGTCGTGGATTCGATTGCGAAAGGGTACGATGTAACGGTTGATATGTCGCGTCATACTGCCGATTCCAGCGAGATGCCGGCATGGAAAATCGATGGCGCGATCATTCTTGCCGCATGTACACCGGCCACAATGAGTGAGATTGTCCAGATGGGCATTCCTTATGTGGTTGTTAATGGGGCCTGTCCGGACGACGGTTTTTCGGTGGTTCCGGATGACATTGGTGGGACGCGGATCGCCCTTGATTATTTCCGGCAGCTGGGGCATACGAAGATTGCCTACAGCGGGCCCTTGCCGCTGTATTTGGCGGGACACAGCAGTCTGCAGGACCGCCACGACACCTATTTGTCTGAAATGGAATACTTTCATCTTGAACCGATTTTCGGCTCCCATGATACGCTGGATTCTGCTGAGAATTATCTCAAAGAAATCGTGCTTGAAAAGGGAGCCACTGCGATACTGGCGTATGGACACATGGGGGCATTGAACCTTCTGCAGGCGGCTCATTCACTGGGCATTGCGGTTCCGGAGAAATTGAGCGTCATCTGTTTTTGTGATGAATACGCCAATCAGGTTATGAGTCCGGGCCTGACCTTTATCGATTTGGGTTCCGAAAAAATGGGGAAAGTGGCTGCGGAGTTGCTGTTGGATCAAATTCAGCATCCCGGCCAGGTCAAACCTCACCGGATTCATTTGAAAGAAAAGTTGGTGGTTCGTAATACAACGGCTCCGCCGTTTAATCAATAAAAGATGTTATCGATTTCAAGAAATTATATTTTTCATGAAAGACATTTTGGCCTAAGATGATTACAGATGTTTATAAAAAGACAGCGAAGGCATCAGGTGTGAAGATATCCGATGAATATACCTTAGGCGAGCAGGGGCGATTTCAGATCACCCATTATGACAGGCAGCCGGCATTTGCAAGCTTTCTGCCCGGCATCGGAGGTCCGGATGGCGTTCCCTTATGGTGTTTATATGTCAATCGCGGACAGGCGGTCAGTTCCTTTGGTGTTGGCAACAAGGACCATGCGGTTGTTGAATTTCTTTCGGCCAACTGGGCCTATCAATTGGCCGGAGTTCAGGGGTTCCGTACCTTCTGCAAGATCGATGGCCAGTATTATGAACCCTTTCAGAACGATTTGAACTCGGGACAACATACCTTCCAACGCAAAATGGGTGTTCAAATGGACCGCCTTTTTATTCAGGAGGAAAATCAGACGCTCGGGCTTCGATTTGAGGTGACCTATTTCAGCCCCGTAAACAAGCCCATCGGTTCGCTGGCCCGACTGCTGACAATTACCAATACCGCTTCAAAACCCCATCGCCTGGATGGGTTGGATGGGTTGCCGCTGATCTTGCCGGCCGGTTTTACCGATGTCGGCATCAAGACAATGCGGCGTATTCATGAGGCGTATGCTTCCGTTCGTATGGTTTCCGGTAGTGTTCCTTTTTATGCCGCGAAGGTTCTGGCGCACGATGAGGCGGAAGTCGAAGAAGTCCGAAAGGGGAATTTCTACGCATCCTGGCTCAGCAAGGATGGACTTCTGGTTCCGATAGAACCGTACTATGATTCGGATTTGATATTTGGCGGCAACCAGGATCTGGTGACGCCGCATACATTTATTGAGCAGCTTGTGTTGGATCGAAGGCAGCAGGTTCCGGAAAACAAGCTGCCCTGTGCGATGGCGCCGTTCAACATCAAATTAGAGCCAAATGAAACAATGACGCTGGTGTCTTTGGCCGGCATGGCTCCAAACGAATCAATGTTGACTTCATTTCTGGCTCAATTCAAAAACCTGTCTGACTTGGAACAGCAATCACAGCAGAGTCGTGAATTGATTTTGTCGCTTACAAAACCGGCATTCATGGTCTCATCCTTGCCTCAGTTGGATGCTTATGCGCGTCAGAATTATCTTGACAATATTCTCCGGGGCGGTGTTCCGGCGTTAATGCCGTCTAAGGCGGGGCCGACATTGCTGCATCTGTATTCCCGCCGTCACGGCGATGCGGAACGCGACTATAATTTCTTTGATCTGCCTGCCTGTCCGCTGTCCAGCGGAGAAGGCAATTACAGAGACATTTGCCAGAACCGCAGGAGCGATATTTGGTTTTACCCTGAGGTACTGGATCGGGAGATCCGGATGTTTGTCAGTTTGCTGCAGGCCGACGGCTATAATCCTCTTTCGATTAAAGGATACCGCTGGTGTCTTTGCAAGGAACACGACTCCCTGCAATGGTGTCCCTCGCTCGAACCGGCGGCACGCGCGGCCTTTAGAACGCTGACAGGCAGCAGTTTCCTGCCGGGCCGGATCCTGCAATGGGCGGATTATTACAATGTTGAAATTCCGAGTCGCTCTCAATGGCTCCGTGACATCTTGTCACACTGTGACATCCACTTGGTCGCATCAGGCCATGAAGGCGGATACTGGATCGATCACTGGACCTATATCCTGGACCTCATGGAGGCCTTTGATGCTGTTTATCCTGACAAGACAGAAGAAATGCTGATCCAGCAAAGGGACGTTGAATGGTTCTTTGAAAAGGCCCATGTGGTTGAACGGCATAGAAAATACTTAAAGCGGAAGAACGGTCCTTTACAATTGGATGCCGTTGTTGATACAGATGAATTACCAGCGATGCTGCCGAGAGTTACCGTTTTTGGGAAACTGTGTACTCTGCTGGCGATCAAAGTGGTTTCTTTGGACTACGAAGGCCGCGGTATTGAGATGGAAGCGGGCCGGCCGGGTTGGAACGATGCCATGAACGGGCTTCCCGGGCTGTTTGGCTCATCAACCTGTGAAGCGGTGGAAGCATTGCGACTGGCCAAATGGCTGCTGAAGGTTCTGCCGAAAATGCCGGATACCGAACTGCCGGTCGAAGTCGCAAAACTGATCGAGGATGTTAATAAGAGCTTTGAGAAAGCGTATGATTGGGATTATTCCTGCAAGATTCGTGAGTCGTTCCGCAGGAAGATATATGCCAATCATTCAGACAGTGTCAAGCAGGTTTCCGGACTCCGGCTTCAGCAGTTGCTCGAAGGCATTGTATCGCGTTTGGAAGAGGGACTGGACCGCTCGGTCGATTCAGCAACCGGTCTGTTGCACACATACTTTTCTCATATTCCTTTAGACGCCAAAAAATCTGACGGTGGTTATTGCCCCGATGACTCTGTTTGCTTGGAGATAAACCGGTTTGAAGCGAAGCCGCTGCCGTTATTTCTGGAAGGCCAGGTCCACTGGCTTAAGGTCTGTTCAAAAGACAAAGCCCGCCAAATTTACCGCGCTGTTCGCCAAAGCCCGTTGCTGGATAAACAGCTTCAAATGTACAAGCTGAACGAATGTCTTCAAAGCTGTTCACCGGAAATCGGCCGGGCGCGCACCTTCAGCCGCGGCTGGTTTGAGAATGAATCCATCTGGCTTCATATGTCGACGAAGTACCTGCTTGAGCTGGTCAACAACGGTCTCTACGAGGAGTTTTACACAGATGCCGAAACCATGCTGGTTCCATTCATGGACCCGAAAGTCTATGGCCGCAGCATTTTGGAAAACTGTTCATTCATTGCCTCTTCGGACTGTCCCGATCCGGCCGCCCGTGGGCGTGGCTTCGTGGCACGTTTGAGCGGCACGACGGCAGAATTCATTCACCTCTGGTTGGTACTGACGGTTGGCCGTACTCCGTTTACAATGAAAGCCGGGAGATTATCACTCGGCCTCAAACCGGCTCTGCCGGCTCAATGGTTTACGGAGAAGGCGGTTGATGTTCAATGGGGCAATCAACGAATCCAAATCCCGGAGAACGCATTTGCCTGTGCGATGTTAGGCAGTATTTTATTGGTATACCATAACCCCGACAGACGTAGCACGTATGGTGAAAATGCCGTTCGGCCAGTCAAATATCGTCTCGATGATCATCAGGAAGTCACGGGTTCTGAAATCACTGGCGACGTCGCGCAAAAAATCCGCAGGCGGGATGTTCAACGCATCGATGTTTGGCTGGGGTGAACGTGCGGCCACACAATGACAAGGGTATCTGGGATCTCGAGACCGTAAAATCGTAAACATTTGACTCAAAGCAAAAGAATGCCCCCTTTGTGCATGAATTGCCACAGTTTGGCGAAAACCTTGCCCTCTTGGCTGCCAAATGAGGTAACTGCTATCCCGCCATTGTCTTTTTCATTCAGTTAGCGATGATCGCTTTGGGATCCTGTTTTTCCACGCTGGAAGTCGGGACTTTTTTTGTTAGTGTTATTTCGGACAGTTGTCCGGCTTCCCACATGCCGTCTGGTTTTATTTTCATCGTTCCGGTGTCCCGGAAGAATTCAAGGCAGGCAATTGCGTAATCGATGGCCGCTTCTGTGCTTGCGTTTCTTGCTTTGAGAAAATCTTTCTGCGCATCCAAAACATCACGCGTATTCGCGCGATCATACTGGAGCAGCAAGAGTGTATTTTTTGTTCGCTGCATGGCAAGCTGGGAGCTCTCGGATTCAACGTCATAGCGATGACGTGCTTCTTCAACCTGACGACAGGCTCTTTGGACCTCAAGAATCAAGGTGTCGAAAGTCTCCTGGAACGCGCGTTCCTGCTGAACAAAGCCGATAATCGCTCGGCGATACGCGGTTTTTTCAGCCAGGCGGTCGAGCGGTAAGTCCAGTTGCAGTCCGAGTTCATAACGGTCCCGGGTTTTTCGCAGTTCGCCCGGATCCATGTCAAAGACCGTTCGGTTTGAGGTTTCGGAATCGTTATAGCCGATTAAATTTAATTCTGCGCGGATGGCATCGGCGGCGACATCCACTTTTCGCCGGGCGTCATCAACCCGGTCTGCCGCGTTCATGAGGTCCAGGCGCTGAGCCAGGGTAATTCCGATGGCCTCTTCTTCTGAGATTTCTAAATGACTCGAAACGGATTCTTTCAGCGCCTCGAGTTCATGCATATCCAGCGACACCCAGACATTCGGCCCAATGGCGAGCTGCAGCTTGAAGGCATCCAGCGTGTTTTTGTAATCCCGTTGAGATTGCATGTAATCTGCGAATGCTGCCAGTTTGTCCTGACCGGCCTGTTTAAGTTCATGTTGGGGAAGCCGTCCGGCGAGTGCCCGTTTTTCCAATGTTGCATACATCTCGACGAGGGTATTGTAGTGGTTCCCGGCGTTGATAGATTCGTCATTCAATTGCAGCAGGCGATAATAGTCCGAAATGATCGATGTGACAAATTCCTTCCGATACCGGTTAAAATCGCGAATCTGATAAAGCGTATTACGCTGGGCTTGTGTCAGATTTTCCATCACGATTTTGCGACTCGAACCCCGTAACAGGGGTTGGGTAACCATTGCGGTTGCCACGGTGGAAAAGCCGCTGCGGTAATCGCCGGAGATGATATCCATCCATCCCATGCTGATATCGGCGCTTACCTGCGCACCGGTGGCAAGCAGTCGCTGGATACCTAAATGGCCAAAACCGCCGGCACCGCGGTTGTCCGCGTCATTGGCGAGGCCGCCCCGACCGCCCCCGAAGGGAATCGGTTCATAAATATGTCGAGCGTCGATCAGGTTCAGGGCGGTTAAGTAAAGCTGTTCCTTTTCTGTGGCGTAAGCACGGTTGTGAGTTGTCGCGAGCGAAACCGCCTGAGGAAGAGTCAGAACATTTGAAGGGGATAATTCGATTTGAATCGCGATACCGTTGTAATCACTTTCCGCCTGAGGCAAGCCGGCATCTGGGATTCTGTAATTTGAGCGGTCTCCCATCGCATCTGTCCACGTTTCATCGATAATGGCGTAAACATCCGCGTCCATCTGTTCAACGGTCCGGGATAAATCGGTCCGGCACCCCGCAATCAGACAAAATATGCCAATCCATAGCACGCATCGTAAAAATTCATATCTCATCCAATCGTCTTTCAACGGGATTATTACAGTAGGGTTTTGATGCCAAGCACTTCATTATGAAGGCATTGAAAACCTGGCTGTATCGGGATCTTGATTGACCGCCCCCATTCCGGCGTGGTCGGGATCTTCCAGAGTCGCTCCGGTATCAATTCCAAAGAGGCCCCCATGTGGGAGACTTGCGATTCAAAGCTTTGATGGGGAGCACTTTGAGAAATAACTTTGACCCGGAGATTCACGTCGAAACGACCAATGTCTTTTTGAGTCGCCCACGCCATGACATACTCGGGTTCTGGTTTGACGACCGTCATGATCGAATCGCCGCGAACAACCGTTTGGCCGGCTTTATAGTTGATCGTGTTGACGACGCCGTCAAAGGGGGCGACTAAAACAATGATATCCCGCTGTGCGATAAGCTCCTCGATACGTTTCTCCTGAACCAGGATGGCCTGCCGAATCGGAGCCAGCTCCCTGTCTGCGGTCTGTGGTCGGACGGGGACTTTCTGTTCAAACTCATCTTTGCGTAAACGGGTGGCTTCATAGTCCGCCTCGGCCTGAGCGAGCAGCTCTTCCGAACGCATCACTTGCTCTTTAAGGACAGCATGACTTGTCTGTGCTTTCTGGAGTTCATATGCTTCGGCCGCATTCTGCTGCACCAGCTCTTTAACAATTTCAATCTCAACTTCCAGATCCTTTAAAGACAGACGGTCCGGCTCTAAAGAAGATCGAATCTGCAGTATCTCCAACCGGGCCTGTTCCAGGTCCACGGCCATCCGCCGCTCCATCGAAAGCACGTCAATCTCATGCTCATGCTGGTCAGCGACAAAACGATCCTCAGCCGCCCGCAGTTGGGCTTTTAGTTGTTCGAGTTCGGCTTCAGCCGTCGCACGCTGGGCCTGAAGGGAAGCATCTTCGTACTCTTGTCGGGCAACCGTATTTTCTTTAATGACAGCAAGTGTCTCGCCCTTTTTGACCGTCTGGTAAAGACTGACAGGAATCGAGCGAATATACCCCGTTTCGACACTGTTGATGGTCTGTTCGTAACTATAGGCGATGCCCTGCAGTTCAACGCGTTCGGATTGATGAAGGAACAAAACAGCGACAACGCCAATCGCCGCAAACCATACGAACGAGGGCAGCATTCTCGTCAACAACCTACTTTTTTTCAACTGAAGTTTCATGGACGCGGTAATTCCCCTCTTATATTTGCAGTAATTGTTCCTGAACGGTTAAATTCACATTTTTGATGCCTTCGATCTTATGCAGTTCGGCAAGCATCTGTTCATTTTTGTTGGCGTTTTTTATCATAATCTGATATGCATATTCAACATACCGATCGCCAAAGTCGCCGTCTTGAGAAGAAATCATAGTGTGACTTCGACAAAACTTGTTCAGGATGGCGGCAATCGGATGACCGCTTACGATATGCCCTTCAAGACTAAAACGCAGAAACGCATTATGGGGTTGATGCGATCCGAAATCGGACAGGTACAAATACAGGATGATCAGGCATATCACCAGCGTGCCGATAATTGCAACAGTATAACGCTGTGAACCCGTCGCCATACCCACAACCAGCGCGCTGAAAATAAACGCGATATCCCGCGTGTCTCTGATGATATTCCGAAAACGAATAATCGAAAGTGCTCCCATTAATCCAACCGCCACAATGAAACTGCCGGCAATGGTGGACATCACCATGGAAACAATCACCGTGATCAGAATCAGTGATTGCACAAACGAACGGGAATACGAAAGGCCGCTGTGCGTAAAATAATACAGCCAGGCAAGCAGTTGGCCCAGAACAAAGGCCAACAGAAGCGACAGCAGGACGGCCTGAAGGCTGAACTCCGATGTATTCGATGATGCGTTCTCAATAATTTGCCAGACTTTTTCCATATTATCCACCTATATGACATTGCATTCCGGAGAAGCCCATGAAGCATGACTCTTTGACACTTGAAACGTATTTAGACATCGCGGTTTGTTTCAGATCGAAGATTTTAACCATGTCGCTTAACCACGCCGGATATTGGTTGTTGAATTTTATTTCAAGAATCACAAAACCCATCGGGATGCGCTGCCAACCGGAGCCATTGGTCGTGATAACCGGGTAATCGATAGCTTTAAAACTCAACTTGCGGTCAAACGTAATTCGAAGGCGATTGCAGGAGTTGTCTTCAAAGGCCTGCCGCATGTAACGAACCAAGACAACCGGACGTGCCTGAAGCATCTGCACGTAAAGCAGGAATTGATGCAGAACCTCAATGTCTTTTTTGTGAAGACCCTCAGGGATGCGATGTGCCTGAATGATATCGGAGAAACTCGATTTTGACAGCCGTGCTCGATCTTTCAGAATCACCCTGTTCAAACGCCGCTTGATTTCAAAGAAACAGGGCGAATCCGGGTTGTCGTCATAGCAGCGAACGCGTAATTTAAGTCGGTTGACTTTCCTTTCAATCGTTTCCCGGCAAAGGTGAAATTCTTTAGAGTCAAAGTATAAACTTGAAATTGGATACTGGCAATCCGGGCATTTTCTGCAATATTGATCGGCTGAAACATATGACTGGATGTATCGGGCAATGGCACGCGCTTTGCTTTCCTGGATCCGATATTTCAGCTCATACCGGCACGACAGCATCGAATCCTTACGTACAGTATGAACGCGTGGAACGCGATCCAGGTGCTTACCGGCGACATTGCTCGCGGAAGACTTCCCGGGCATACGAATCGGAACAACGGTTGACTCCGATTGAGTGTGCTCCTTATGTATTTCCTGAATCGACATCTGCAAATACCTCGACTTCTAATCCGGCGTTCATAAACGTTTCATCGTTCTAAACCCCTATTTCGTTCGGTCTGCATCCGATCGCACTTTGGCAAGCTCGAGTCCATTCACCAACGGGCGAGTTTGGGTGTATAGTAGTCCGGAATGTTGTCGCCATTGGCTGCTGCTGCCCGGTTTGTAACAAGTCCGCTCGGATCTGTTGTTGCACCGGTTATGTCAGCCAAAGCACAGGAACTTTCCATCAACCCAAAAAACCTCCGCTTTATTGCTTCCTTAAATACTAAAACCACCCTCTATCCATGTCTTCTCTTCGAAAAGACACGCGCCTTAAAAACCCCCATCAAATTGCCTCCAAGTAAGACAGATGGGCACCTCTAAAAATTCAAATTCCACAATGCCAATGCCGCGTTTTTATCCCGTCACTGTCGTTCCGGGCTTTTGTTTTCCACATTTTTAGAGGTTGCCAGATGGCTTTGCTCAGCTTTTCAAGGACACTGCCAATGTCTTCTGCCGTCATACGATGCTAACGTATCCATGGTTTTGCTGTTGCATTTTCAGTATATACAAAAGAACTATAATAGTTGAATTTTAACATAATTATAACAAAAAATCAATTAAAAAAGATTCATTTTGGGACAGCCAAGGAACATCGTACCTCCCTTGTAGTGCTAAAACTGTTTTTCGTAGCAAAAACATGGTTTTACGATTGCATTTTCGGTATATATTATGCAAACGAATTATACGATAAAACAAAAAAAAAGATGCGGATTTGGCTCTTTTTGCTCTTTTGTATGGGGGGTAATAGAGACTGAATCATGAATAATGGTATTGAATAATGGGGTGAGGTCTTATATAGTGAGCGCGTTTTCACAAAGTAAAGCATCAATCTTAAAAAACGGAGTATGAAGATGGCGAATGTTGTTTTAGAGACAGCGATCGAGGGAGTCCAGGGTAAGCACGGAAAGGTTCGGGATATTTACGACATTGGAGATTCACTTTTGATTGCCGCATCAGACCGGCTCAGTGCCTTTGATGTCATTATGAAGTCGGGAATCCCTTACAAAGGACAGGTTTTGACCCAGATTTCAAAATTCTGGTTCGAATTTCTGGATGGCGTGGTTGAAAATCACCTGATCACGGATGATGTTTCGCAGTTTCCGGCTCCGTTTTGTGACTACCCGGATCAGCTCGCCGGACGGACGATGCTGGTCAAAAAGACCAAGGTGTTGCCGGTGGAGTGTGTGATTCGCAGTTACATCACCGGTTCCGGCTGGAAGGAATATCAGCAGTCCGGGACGGTGTGCGGGATTAAGCTCCCCGGCGGACTGAAACAATGCGAGAAACTGCCGGAACTGATCTTTACGCCGGCGACCAAGGCCGAAATCGGTGAGCACGATGAGAATATCGATTTTGCTTCATGTGTTAACGTTATTGGGGCTGAAAAGGCTGCGTATGTTCGCGACAAGAGCATGGAGATTTTCCAGAAAGCCAGCGAGCATGCGGCATCGAAGGGGATTTTGCTGGCGGATACAAAATTTGAATGGGGCGAAGTGGACGGCAAGATCATTCTGATTGATGAGGTTTTAACGCCGGATTCGTCGCGGTTCTGGCCCGCGGACAAATACGAGCCGGGGCGGGATCAGGAAAGTTTCGACAAACAATTTGTCCGTAACTACCTGGAAGAGATCAATTTTGACAAGTCGGGCCCCGGGGTCATTTTGCCCGAGGATATCATCGAGAAAACTTCTGCTAAGTACATCGAAGCGTATGAGAAGCTGACCGGGAATCCGTTTCGGCCCGCGGGGTAATTCATGCCTGATGCGGTGGTTGAACTTGAGAACGTGAGTTTCTGCCGGAAGGAGCGGCAGATTCTGTCGGATATCTCATGGCGGATCGAAACAGGCCGGCACTGGGCGATGCTGGGAGCCAACGGTTCCGGCAAGACGACGCTTCTCAAAATTCTGACCGGCTATGAATGGCCGACATTCGGCAGCGTGCGGGTGCTGGGCGAGCGGTTCGGACTGTGCGACATCGGGCGTTTGCGAAAGCTGATCGGCTGGGTCAGCAGCGCCATGACCCAGCGACTGCCTGCACAGGATACCGCGGCCGACGTGGTTGCGTCCGGTTTGGACGCCTCCATTGGGCTGTATCGGCACGTTACCGACGATGAATACCATAAATCACTGGCAGTCCTGAAGCAGTTGAAAGCCGAATCCATTGCGCCGCAGGATTACGGCACGCTGTCGCAGGGCGAGATGCAAAAGGTGCTGATCGCACGGGCGTTGGTGGCTGAACCGAAAATACTGATCCTCGACGAACCGTGCATCGGCCTGGATCCGGCGGCACGGCAGCGATTTTTGCAAGATCTGGCCACACTGGCCCAATCGGATACCGCTCCGACGATCATCCTGGTCACCCATCATATCGAAGAGATCGATCCGTGGATACAGAATGTCATGCTGCTCAAAGACGGCAAGCCGCTTGCACAGGGCCGACCCGATCAGGTCATTACCAGTGAGCGGATGAAGGATCTGTTGGAATGCTGTTGCAGTGTTTTCCGGCAGGGCAATGAATTTCTTCTTCGTGTGGATGCGTAGCCATGGACAACTCGCGGCGGGACTATCGCAGGCAATGGGGTCAACTGCTGGTGCTGACGGCGGCGCATTTTGTGCTGGACAGTGTGCCGGGTCTGATGCACACGGTCCTGCCGGGGTTTCAAGAGTCGTTCCAGTTGAGTGTAGCCGCCGGAGCGGTGCTGTTGACTGTCTTTCTGGTCGCGGCTAACGGTATTCAGGTTGCCATTGGCCATATGCGTCCGAAAGCAGATCGTCCGCTGTTTTTGTATGTCGGTTTTGTGCTGGTCTGTGCGATCGGGTTATTTGCGGTGGTCACGCCGGGTGAGTGGTCGCTGGTTTGGCTGTGCCTGATCTCTGCCGTCTGCGGTGCCGGCGTCGGCATGACACACCCGGAATCCCTGCGGGCGGTGCATCGGTTTGACCGCATTTCCTCGGCGGTCAGTTCGTCGGTCTTCATGGCCGGCGGCGTGGCGGGCTTTGCCTTTGGCGGATGGATCAGCACGCACCTTTACAAATCATTTGGACTTGGCAGCTTATTTCCATTTTGCATCGCCTCGGTCGTTGCGTTGCTGGTAATAATATTCTTTCGAATTCGACTGGCGGTTGACCGGGACCAGCCAAAAAACGAGCAAGCCCATTCTCAAGGATCACTTCCCCCATTTTGGCTGATCATTGCAATGGCCACCTTGGTTGCCGGGTCGATGACGGTGTTTGCCTGGATCATCCCGCAACACATTAATCAGTTGGGGGTTGATCTGACGCTGGGCGGTCTGTCGGTGTCGGTCTTAAGCATCTCCGGTGGTGTTGGCGCCGTGGTGATGTCCAAATGGGCGCATCGCGTCGGTGAATTCAGGATGGTTCGTCGAATGCTGGCGGCAGGTATTCCGTTTATTATCACATACCTGTTTTTGGTGTCGCATCGGTTGGCATTGGGATTACTGTTTGTCGGCGGTTTCTTCTGTTTTGGGGTGTATCCTATTTTAGTCAGTATCGCGCGGGGATGCAGGGGAACCAATCTGGGCCAGCGCATGGGCTGGGTCGTCGGCGGCGTTTGGCTGCTCGCCTGTGGCCTGCCGATGCTGCTGGGGCCGGTCGCCAACCACTTTGGAACCGGGGTGATCTTATTTTGTATTCCGATTGGATTTGTGCTATCATTGACGTTGTCGATTGTGAGCGGGAAACGTGATTGATTACGACTTACATATCCATACAGAGTACTGCGGCCATGCGACGGGGATGACGGTGGCTGCGATCCTTGAGCGGGCCGAAGCCATGGGCCTGTCGAGTATCGCGATCACTGACCATATTTTCTCACATGATGACCATGCGGTGATTCAGAAAATCCGAGCCGACGTTGCCGCATACGGACCGGCACTGAAAGTCTATGTCGGCGCCGAGGTGGATGTGGATTATGAACATACCGACGGTCGATTTGTGACCGATACGTTTGAAGGACTGGATCTGGTTATTGCCGGGTTTCACTATGTGCCGACCGTGGGGAATTATCCCCACAGCCCTCAGGATAATACACTGAATGCCGAGGAATTCTTGCAGCATTGGCATGATTCACTGCTTGGGATCGTGTCCAATCCGAATGTCGATATCCTCGCGCATCCGGGACGGCTGCTGGCCGCCGGGGTGGACCTGGACGTGCATTTTGAGGACGCCCTGTGCATCTTTGCCGAAGCGGCGGCCCTTTCGGCTCAAAACAACATTGCCTGGGAGATTAACGAAATGACCGGCTGCCGCCTTTTGCCGCAGTGGTGGGGCCAGTGGCACCGTATTTACGAAACCGCGCTGGCAGAGGGGGTCAAACTGGTGTACGGTTCGGACGCCCATGCACCCGAAGCCATCGGCACGCATGAATATGTCGATATGATCCTGGCCAAACTGCCGAAAAACTGCCTCGCACGCCCGGAAGAAATATTGACCCTGAAGAAAAAAAATAAATAAAAAAACTTTCGTGATCTTCGTACTACTATCCGTCATCTTTTTGTTTTTTCTGTGCGTTTTTGAAATTAGAAGTCTGTAACGGGTTATTTCATAATAGCTTATGCCAAAAGGCCAGGGTGTTCGCTTGAAATAGTGTTATATTTCAAGGAACTTTTTGGATTTGTCCGATAACAGTGGCATGGTTTAACTGTTTTTTTAGGAGTACTTACCATGCCAGCAAAACTGATTGACCAAACGGATAACAAGCTCACAGTACAATTTACCGTTGAACTCACCGGCCAGATGCTTGCCGATGAGCAATCGCTACAACAATCACTGAATGAGGCCGGCCGCGGGTGAAGGCGACCAACGGAAGCCGTAACCCGGGGGCAAGAATCCACCACATCTCTCCCGACCCCACAGGGGTCGAATAATACCGCGTTTTTTTGTAAATTGTTGATTGGAAATCGGGGGTTTTGGTTGGAATTGGAGAAAAATGGGGTACACCCAGCCACGAATGAACACGGATTATCACAAATTATTTTCATGAAGAATACAAAGGGAGATTCCTTGTTAGAACTGAAAGTTCGCCAGGTTGGTAGCCGGGGTGTGTGCTCGTCCCGCCATAGCTCGCAGAGCGACGGCGGAACCCCCCCCGGAAAGAGATTGCTCCCCCTGTCCTCCAAGCCCCGACAGAGCCTGCCCTGAGCGCAGTCGAATGGGGGCGGCACATTTTGATTTAATTTTGCAAATTGTGGATTGGAAATTGGGAGTTTCAAGGTATAATATCCAAAAGCTTATCTTTAACTAAGAGAAGGCGAGCTTGTTTATGAATAGAGATCCATTTTATAATGATATTATTAATGGGCTTAACAAACCATTAGCCCCAGAGTTATTTGAGCAATCCGTTTGTGATATACTCAGATCAACATATTCAACTTTAGTTCCATTTAAGGGAGGATCTGATTCAGGTAGAGATGGGATTATTGCCAACATTGAAGGGGAACCAATTTCTTTAATATGTACTACGCAAAAAGATGTCATAGAAAATTTCACTAATAGCTTAAAGTCGCATTTAAGAGATGGGATTAAATCAAAAAAAGTTGTTTCTGCAACCTCAAGAGAATTAACAACGAAAAGAAAAAATAATCTTTATGAGCGAGCAGAAGAGCTTGGTTTTACTCTGATACAAATACACGACCAGCCAGATATTGCAAATAGGTTATACGAAAGCCCTAAATGGTGTGTTGAGCTACTAAACATAACTGGGAAACCACCCGCATTGTCATGCCTACCTTCAATACGAAGGGCTTTTGTTGATATCCCGTTGTTAGGACGTGAAGCAGATATTGAATGGCTTAATGAAAACAACGAGGATTTGTTGATTGTTGGACAACCCGGATGCGGGAAGACATATTTATTATGGGATTATGCCAAACGAAATAATGGTTTGTTTATAAGAGATCATGATATTGGAGAGGTTGCAAAGTCTCTCAGAAAACAAGAACCAGAGATAATTATTCTTGATGATGCTCATATTCATGTCGAATTAATCTCAAAGCTTCTTGACTTGCGACAAGAAACTGGAATTCAGTATCGGTTACTTGCGAATTGTTGGCCCTTTCATAAAGACAACGTATTAACCGCAATGCAGATTCCTGATAGTAGCAATAAAGTACGAGAACTAAAATTGTTAAGTCGAGATACAATTGTAGAGGTAATCTATGCATGTGGTATTGGAGGGCCAGATCAACTAATAAATGACATTGTTAATCAATCAGGAGGTAAGCCAGGGCTTGCAACTACATTTTGCTCTCTGTGCAAACAGGGTGGCTTTGAAGACGTTGTTCTGGGAAAAACGATCAAAAGAGAAATAACAAGAGCATTTGAATCAATGCAAGAAGATGTTATTTCGATCCTTGGGGTCGTCTCGCTTGGGGGTGATGGAGGTATGAATATTGATGACATCTCAAAGATTACCCAAGAATCCAAATTTAGCTTAAGAACGATCTTGGTTAATCTTTCTGCAGGTGGCGTCTTAGAAGTTCCCAATGAAAAACAATTTATTGTTGTCCCGGAAGCTATACGATGTTTTTTCGTTAAGGAATTATTTTTTGATAAAATTAAGTGCTGGAGCATTGAAGAATGCCTTCCTTATGTAAAAAACCAAGGTGCCACATTGCGAGTCTTGTTAAATGCGATGCATAGGGACACAAATATTTCACAAGAATTTATTAGGCAAATGCTTGAAAGTTATGGAAAAGCTGAAGATTGGCGTATTTATGCATGGCTGGGTGAAAGAGAGGTGAAATGGATTACTGAAAGTCATCCTGAGAAGGTAAAGGAAATAGTTGAACCGGGTTTGCATGTTGCTCCTAAAGTTATACTTCCTTTTTTATTTGAAGACGCAATAGGAGATGAACGACCACTTCACTCAACATTAAATCATTCACTCAGACAAATACAGGATTGGATAAAAGGTGCTTTCAGAAAAGAAGATAAGCCGGTAGCACGAAGAAGGATGCTATTAGATGCCATTCTAGAGTGGAATTCTAAAGGGGGTGATTTTGATATAACTCTAAAGATTTTAGTAGACGTGCTTGATCCTGGATTTAGGACAACCAGGATCAGTCCTGGATCCGGAATGCAATTTACGTTTACACAGGGCCATTTAAGTAAATCCGAGATAGTAGAAATCATAAGTCTTTGGCCGAAGATATTTGAAATATTGAAAAAATCACACATTGAAAAATGGGAGTCAATAAAAAAAATGGTCCATACTTGGCTCCATCCTTATTATGGCAATAAAGGCGTGCCGGATTCGATAAGGAAATTGATGAAGTCTTTTGTGAGAACAATACTGTCCGATATTTTGACGATATGTGGGGAGCATCAAGGAGTCTTACATTGGATAAAGAGTGCGTCTAAACGATGCAATCTAAGAATAAATGTAGAGCTCAATAAAGAGTTTGAAATAATCTTTCCTACAAGAGAATTTCCTCGTAATTGGCAAAGAGAGGAACAAAAGAAGGAGAAGAACATATTGAAATTGGTCAAGGAATGGGAAAATAAAACTCCAAGATGCATAATCAATAAGTTAGAGGAATTTGAGGAAGATGCAAAATCTGCAAGTATTTTTAATTATCAGACAAGCATTAGCTATGTATATTGGAAATTTTCAGAAAAAACTAAAAATCACAATCTATGGATAAATACATTTTTGAGTTCTGAAAAAGAGCATGATAGCAGACAACTCTATCCGTTTATAATGAGAATGCTGGATGCTAGGCGAAGCAAATGGAAAGAGCTTGTCAATAAGCTAATGAGTTCGAAGCAATACCGACTTGTTACTATTCAACTTATACTTGAGACGAATGACCTGCCTTCTGATATCACAGCCCAAGCGATAGAAAATGCAAGCGAAGTCGAACCTCTAATGTATTCACGTCTTCGACACCAGGCACCAATTCAAACATTAAAGGGACTACTTGAGCACAAAGACAATAAAGTTGCAGGTTATACTGCAATAAGCATCTGGCATCGCGACCCAAAGGGAGAGATTGACGATGAAATAAAAGAGTTGTGGAAGAAGGCCATAGTTAGATTTGACGATTATGATGAATATCTTTTGCAAGAAATCTTGGGGTCTGATTCTGGAATAGCTTTTGAATGGCTTGAATATAATTTTGATAACATTGAAGAGCATGTAATATTGATGGAATCCAATGCTACAGTTACCTCCGCAATAAAAAATCTTTCGCTCTCGCAAAAAATAAAGTTGCTAGATAAATTAGAGAATAATTGAGACTGTAGCAACAAAACAGAGTAATTTTGATCTATTTTGAGTCAGCATGCCGATATTCCACTATGGAAATAGAATTCTATAGTGGAGACTATCGCAATGCTTGGACCCGGTGACTAT
>Ga0224495_10000689_pt1 | contig 25807 bp, 23 predicted proteins | sample SF_Jul11_sed_USG_FD_168128 | JGI IMG/M metagenome (GOLD analysis project Ga0224495, IMG submission 168128) | Sediment microbial communities from San Francisco Bay, California, United States - SF_Jul11_sed_USGS_4_1 | ecosystem: Environmental > Aquatic > Marine > Sediment | place: USA: California...
TATTTTTATCTGCATTCATTTGTGGCGCTTGTTGGTTTCATACGCTTGTTGGTTCATTTTTCTTGACACGGCAACATCATATTCGCCCTTTGATTCTCCAGGAATTAAGGAAAAACATGTTTCGAATTCATGCCCAGAATCGCTTCGGATTTTCCAAATTTCCAGAAAACCTTTAAGAACGAATAAAATGGATAAAACAGAAAAACAACGGCGAGCTGACGAGGTAGAAAAAACCGGATCAAAAATCTTATTGGATACTATATTGGCAAACGGGGTAGAGGTCTGCTGGGGCTATCCTGGTGGAGCCATATTGCCCTTTTATGACGAAATTTATCATTCTTCGATAAAACATATCCTGGTTCGCCATGAACAAGGCGCGGCTTTTGCGGCGGAAGGCTACGCAAAGGCAACAGGAAAACTGGGCGTCGCTATTTCTACCTCTGGTCCAGGGGCAACCAATCTCGTTACAGGAATAGCCGATGCCAAAATGGATTCTATCCCTGTTTTGTTTGTGACGGGTCAGGTCGCTACAAAAGACATTGGTACCGATGCTTTTCAGGAAGCGGACACATATGGAATGAGTATTCCCATTACCAAGTACAATGCATTAGTAAAAAATGTCGACGATGTGGCGAGAATAACCCGTGAAGCAATAACCGTGGCAATGTCGGGGCGGCAGGGGCCTGTCCTTATTGATTTTCCAAAAGATATCCAGGCTGCCACATCCAGAATTCTTCATGCCGAAGATTTGCATATTCCGGAAATTCACTATAAAAAAGCCGGGTTAATTGGTGAAGTGAAACATTTGATAGAAGCCATCAACAGCTCCAAAAAACCAGTTTTATATGTTGGAGGCGGCGTTATTTCCTCGGACACTTATCATCTCCTGGGAAAATTAGCCGGGAAAACCCAAGCCCCGGTAGCATCTACGCTTATGGGTCTGGGAGCTTTTCCCGGGCAGAACGATTTGTTCCTTGGAATGCTTGGAATGCATGGAACAGCATATGCAAATAAAGCCGTAATGGAATGCGATTTGATCGTTGCTCTTGGAGCCCGTTTTGATGACCGCGTAGCCTTGAATGCCGGTGAGTTTGCCTCACAAGCTGTACGCGCTCAGGTGGATATTGATATTGCTGAAATTGGAAAGCGCGTGAATGTCGACATTCACATCGCTGGCGATCTTGCCGATATCATGCAGCTTTTAATTGATGGGGTACAGGAAGTAAAATCAAGGCCGTGGGTTCAGCGTATCCAGGAATTAAAAGAAGCAAGCCCTTTAAAGTACAACCTTGTAAAAAACGCAATAAAACCACAGCACTTTATTCACCGGTTAAGCGAGCGAACTTCAGGAAATGCGGTGATTGTTACTGATGTCGGTCAACACCAGATGTGGGCGGCGCAGTTTTATGCCGTGAACAAACCCAGAAACTGGATAACTTCTGGCGGCCTTGGTTCCATGGGGTTTGGTCTGCCTGCCGCTATTGGCGCCAAATATGGGAGACCTGACGACGAGGTAATACTGCTAACCGGAGATGGTTCCATACAAATGAATATTCAGGAACTGGCCACGGTTCGAATGTACAATATACCGGTGAAAATTATCCTTTTTCACAATGGTTTTCTTGGGATGGTTCGCCAGTGGCAGTCTCTTTTTTATGGGGAGAGATTTTCATCCTCAAAACTACACAACAACAATCCTGATTTTTGTAAAATTGCGCAAGCGTACGGAATTGCAGCAAAAAAAATAAGCTTGCCTGATGAAATGGAGCAGGGAATCGATTTTATTCTTGATTCAAAAGATGCGTGTCTGCTCGAAGTAATGATTCCCGATTATGAACATGTTTACCCGATGATTGCCTCCGGTCATCGATATGAAGATATGATTGAATTTGACTCTTCTTCCGAAGAAGGCGAATTATTTTCGGTAATTCCTCACAAAAAACAGCAGGGAAAAGCAAAATGAAGCATATTCTTTCGGTTCTCGTAAAAAACAACTTTGGAGTTTTAAGCCATGTTTCGAGTCTTTTTACGAGGCGAGGTTACAATATTGAATCGCTCTGTGTTGCCGAAACTCATCAGCCCGGTTCATCGATTATTACGATGGTGGTTGACGAAGACGATCAAATGATTCGGCAAATCGAAAGACAGCTTTACAAGTTAATTGATGTAATTAAAATTGAAGACCTGACAAATGTAGATTCCATTGAACGGGAACTGATGCTGGCAACAATTCAGTCAGAAAGAAGCAAGCGGGAAGAAATAATGAGCTTGATTAAAGTGTTTAACGCGGTCATTGTTGATATGACCGATTCTGTTATAATGGTGGAAATGACAGCCGATCCCCGCCATTTACGAACATTTATTCAATCCATTTCCGAATATGGCATAATTAAAATTGCCCGCTCTGGCAGTATTGCTCTGCCTTATCTTTCCGGGAATGAAAAAATATGAGTTCCGGAAAAAAATATGCGGTTATTATTTTAACTGGATTTTTTCTTGCAAATTGCACTCCCTCGGTAGAAAGGTACAAAAACAAAGCAAGAAAAGCCTTGCAAAATGAAGACAGCCAGAAGGCTCTGCAGTATCTGCAAAAAGCATTTGAACTTTCGCTTGACGACCAGTTTTTCCCGCTTGGGAAAAATCACGAATACTCAAACCTCTATTCTCCTGTAAATCGCAATAAAATGCTTTTGGTTGAAAATCAACCGTCAAAAGTCAAGGCCTACTTTACAGTTTATGAAATAGCCAGAGACAATGACTGGAGAAGGCGCGTTAAGGGTTTTATTCGCAATGTGGCGCTCTCGCCGGATGGACATTATGCCCTGTTACATATGGAACAATCTGAAAATGTATGTAAAATTGATTTGTGGGATCTGCAGTCGCGGGAGCAGGTTTCTTTTTCCGGCAATATTCCATGCAATGAATCCGGCGGGGTTTCCAATACCGGCGAGGTAGTGTTTATCGGGCAAAACAAGGCGGTAAACAGATTTATTCCCGACTCCGAAAAGTTAGATGAAAAGTATATTGCAGAACTTCCATCGCCTCCCGAAAAAAGTATTCCTGCCTGGGGGAGCTTTCAGTTTAGTCCCAGGAACCATCTTTATCTGACATACGGAGCATTGGGGCTTTACCATCTTTACTCCGTAGAAAAAGGTCAGCTAAAGCTTGTCAACAAGGATGCGGCTTCCCCAAAAATATTTTTTTCCTATAATTCAGATAACCCGGGTTTAATTACCGGCGGAGCCAATAATCACCAGGTAGTTTTTTTAAATGTGGATCATAGCTTTGACGAAGTACAGTCATTTCCGGTACGCTTCTGGAAAGACGCTGTTTTCCTGAATAGCAGCGAGTATTTTTATATAGAGGACGAGCGGCTTGTATATGTGAACAACAACAAAGAAGACAGGTTGTTATTTTGGGCAAGCAAGGTATATGCGGATACGTCGGGTAAGGTGTATTTATTATCTCCGCGCGGAAGTTTGATAGGATATAACAAGGTGAATCCGTCAGAAGAAAGCAAAGCTATTTTTCAGATGGGCTGGGAAATAAAATAGTCTTGACAGAGCGCCCGAAAAAACAAGCCTATCTTATTAATATAGATTGGTTGACTTCCGATAATGAATATATTATATTAAGGATACATGAGTATTGACGCAGGGTAGGTTTTTTTTGCCCGCGATGGTCAGAAACACCGACTATTGTTGATCAGTACTTATGTAAAAATAACAGCAGGGATGGACATCTATGGGGAAATGGATTACGTGGACTAATGAGCTGGCGCTTGGCATTGACGAAATTGATGAGCAGCATAAAGTATTGGTTGAAATATTAAATGATGTCTATGAAGCGGTTAATTCTGGAACAAAAGACGAAAAACGTTTAAAAAAAATCGTGGATGGAATGTTGCGATATGTAAACTTTCATTTTGTAACAGAAGAAATGAAAATGATTAAAACTAATTATGGCGACTATAAAACCCACAAGGCACAACATGATTCTTTTGTGGAGAAAGCCATGGAATTCCAGGCGGCCTTTAGAGAGGGAAGTCAAACTCTTCCTGAAGAAATGATGAGCTTCCTGAAAGACTGGTTAATTAACCATATTCAGGGAACAGATCGTCAATATGTACCTTACTTTAACAGAAAAGACTGATTTACTTTAAGCCCCGATCTAAAAAAAACTGACCATATTTCATGTCACTTTTCATAATATGATTAATCAGCCAGTCTTTGATGAAATTTAAAAGTTGGACATTTAGTAAATTACTCTGACGTTGGATCATTTCCTTCATGTTATCGAGTTCCTTGATAAATTGATTGTGTTCTTCCTTGTGTTCTTTTAAATATGGATATTGAAATTTTATCATCTGTTCTACTTCGTCATTAAAATGTGTTTTGGAATACTCGCTCAATTCTTCAACAACAGAAACAATCGTAGCATTATCTTTTCTCATTTTGATAATCGCATAAATTTCATTCATAAGTTCAATGAGTTTTTTGTGAGCCTCATCAAAACGGGATATTTTGACAGAAAAGTTTTCTTTCCATTCAAATAATGACATAACCGCTACCATGCTCAATATATACAACAACGCTCTGCACGTCAATTGCATCTTGAGAAAAAGCTGTCATAATCTTGAAAACAAGGATCCTGGGCAGGAACTTGAAATTCAGTCAGAATAATTTAAATTAGCGCCCCAAAACTGCGTATTTTATTAGATTCTGACGTGAATATCGCGAAGTCCATGCCCAGGCATGCTAATTTAATTAATTCTGCATTATCCTGTTTTAAGAGAGTCCAGAATTGCAATATATTTGCTTGAGGAATATCGATACTTAAACAGTTTTTCCAGATAACTTGCGTTGGCGCTTCCGCTTCCATCTTTCCGGACATATGCTTCAATAAGAGCAAGGTGCATTTTTTCCGCTATTTGCGGATTGCCCGATTTTTCGCTTTTTGATAATACGGGTTCCCTTAAAATAATTATCGCATCTTCGTATCTTTCCTTCTTGATGTACTAGATTACAAGAAAATATATTAATTCGGCTGTAATATCTTCATTTGAGTTTTTTTCAGCATTTTTTATACCTTTTCGGCATGCCCATATGGCTATCGAATATTTTTTTGATAGAAATGCGCGTTTGCAAAAACTCAAATAGTCTGCCTGCCTTGTTTTACAGTCGGATTTTATTTTTCGAAGTTTTTTGTAGACAGTAACTATATTTTTTTCACTTTCAATGTAATCTGTGGGGCAATATTTTTCGGAAAAAACGGGATTGGCCAGGGTCAAGGCCAAAAGAAACCACGTAAGCCGTTTCATAGTTCATTATCGTCTGCAACCGGGCGGTAATAAAATTTCAATCGTCTGAAATTACATGAGATCGGCATGGGTATGAACCTCAATAATCAGATCAAAATGTATTATAATGCGCAGTTTTGGGCGCTTCGCGCCCCAAAACTGCGCTTATTTAGATTATTCTGACTGAATTTCGAGTTCATGCCCAAGCTCTCAGTACTCATTGAAATTGGTAACTTCTCAATAATCAGGTATTATATATATTCAAAACGAGGGGGAAAATATTTATGTCCCATCGTGGGCACGGGATTCAAATTATCAGATATTCGGGAGAACGAAAAAACTCCCCTGGTATGCTTCTTATTGGAGATGATCCAGCGAATGACAGAAGAGGTTCGGCAGCTAAAAGATGAAGTCGCCCGATTAAAAGGGAACCCTGCCAGACCCAGCTTAAAGCCAAGTACCACCATAGACATTGATAAACTGGAAAGGAAAAAAAACCTCCGGCGCTCATCTGATAGCTGACCTGACAAACCTGATGAAAATCAAAGCTGGAACAATTTACAAAGCCTTACCTGATTATTGAGAACTTACTGAAATTGCACGGCCTTGATTAAAAAGTTCTTGCAGAAACGAAAATAAATTAATATTGTATCCCGAAGGAATATTTTCATGAAAGCCAAAACGAGAAAAAAAGAAAATGTCTGGATCATTGAACTTGACGGCCCCATAAAATCCGGAATGGAGTTTGATCTGGCAGATGAGCTGGAAACATGCCTTCATCAAAACGAAGTTCCCAAAATTATCGTGAACATGAAAACCGTTCCTTTTATAAATTCGGCGGCGCTTGGAATTTTCCTGAATATATTTAAGGAAGTGGAAAAAAAGAACGGAAGATTTGCGCTTTGCGCGATCAGCCCGGATGTGGATAATCTTCTGGAAATAACCAAGCTGAGCTCGATACTGGAAGTCTATAAAAATGTAGATGATGCGCTGGATTCCATCGAAGACTGATTTTTGAAACGAATTCTTATTCCCTATAACTATTACAAATTCTGGTTTTTGCTTTTTTTTATTGGAATGGGACTGGTCGTGCCTCAGGTAAGCCCGTTTGTGTTCTCGGAACTGGAGCTGCGCAAACCGGGAATTATTTTTTTTCTGGGTCAGGTTTGCATGACCCTCGGAACTTTTACAACCGGTTATATTTCGGATAAAACCCTCAAGGTGCGCTCGCCGGTTTTAATGATGAGTTTTCTTGCCGGCATTTCCATTTACTTTTTTTCAAAAATGGACAACACTTTTCAGTCGCCGCTGATGTACTCCTGTCTGTATTTTGGACTTTTTATGTTTTCCATCGGGGGAATTATTTCCCTGATGAATGTCTCGTATCTTCAAAATGGCTTTGAATCAAGAAATTTTGGAAGGGTTCGCCTGTTTGGAACGGCCGGATTTGCCCTCCCAAACGGAATACTGATGTTTATCCATATAACGCCTTCGACGGCCTTGAGGCTTAGCGCCGGTTTTTTCCTCATGAGCACTCTGGCGCTATTGACCCTGCCCTCGGGCAGGGACATTCAGTTTCAGGCCGGAGAAAAAATTACATGGCGGCGGATGCGAAAGCTCTCGACTTCGTCGTTGTTTTCGTTTTTTATCATCATTTTATTCTTTTTTTTCTTTGGTTTTTCAGCCGCAGAGTATATTGTAAGCGATTATATCAAAAACTTTTTATTTGTCCTGGATCCGGTTGCATTTTCCTGGCTTATCGGCACGCTCGTAGAAATTGTAGTTTTTTTTGTATCGCCCTTTATTTTAAATCGATACGGACCTGTCTTTTTAATTGGAATCAGTCTGTTCGCCGGCATTCTCCGAATGCTCATATTGGCATGCTCCTCTAATCAACTGATCATTCTTTTTTCACAAAGCCTTCACGGAATACAGTTTTCGGGGGCATATCTGGGCTCCTTGATTTACCTGAAGGAAAAAGCTCATCCGCAGAGACTCGGTTCGGCGCAGGCGCTATTTACCAGCTATTCACGCGGCATGGGTACCGGAACCGGCGCGTACATATTGGGAAATATTGCAGGAGGCGGAAACTTTCAGACCGCCTTTCTTATTGCCGCCGCAGTATTGTCCGTATCGCTCATTTTGCTGCTGGTTTTCAGCCGGGTGGAAAAAAAACATCGCTATTTTTTTGACGGTTAATTTTCCGGAATTACGCAGGCAGGTTTTCGACATTTCCTCTTGTTCAGCGCTGCCGTTGACTGACAGCCCAGTCGTGGCGGCCACCCCATTTTTTTAACGGGCTCTGGCAGGTTTCGTTACGTAATTTTGAATCAATGAATTGTCTACCACTTTGGGCTTGATAATAACGCGGTAAGAATCCGCAATAATGCTGAGCCAGCTTCTGGATCGGTAGGGCATTCCGTGCTTCCGGGCTATTTTTTCTATTTCGCGGCCAAGACTTTTTAAAAGAGACGGGCTTACCTGCGGGAAAAGATGGTGATCCAGATGGTATTCCACGCCGTTTACCAGCGTTCCCAGAAAACCAACGCGGAAGTTGACCGTGGAAAACATCTGGCGGCTGTAGTAATTTACTTTTAAAATGTCTTCATCAAAGTATAAAGCGTCTCTTACGTAATGCGTGGGGGCAAGGGCAAAAAAACAAAGCACGCCGGAAACAAAAAACCGGGCTATGTATAAAACAAGGATATCCAGCAGCGGGAAATAATACCAGAACAAACCAATCCAGAAAACATAATGACCCACAAGGGCGATGACTTCAATTATATACAATGCTTGTGTTTTACTGTCCAGTTCACTAAAACTGGAAAATTTCCTGAATAAAAATTTCCAGCCCATAACCTGCAGCATGTTGACATAAAAACCCACAAGAACCGGAAAAGCAATCCACTGGTATTTGTAGTATATTTTTGCCATGGGAGTGGCTTTTTCCAGTTGTTTTTCGTGCAGCACAAACCAGGGTAAAATATTGGTGTCCGGATCGATGGAAATGATGCTTGTGTTTGGGTGATGCAGTTTGTTATGAAAATTGTCCCAAAATGCCGACGAAATTCCTATGATAAAAGAAAACCCAAAGATATCCATGAACTGGTTCACGGTGGCAGACTTGAAAGAATTTCCATGCGAAGCATTGTGCGAGCATGTGGCAATACCCACAGACCCCATTCCGGCTAAAACGGCGCAAACGCCCTTTAACCACCAGCTTTCAACATAAAAAAATGCAAATGCCGGAACGATAGCCAATACAAGATTTAGAGTCCATGAAAAAATAATGAAACCGACAGGGCGATCCAGAAATCCAAGTTCGCGAAGATTTTTCTTTAAAATCTTCATGTCCTTGTCAAATGCGTTAAACTGGTTTGTTAATGTACTCATATTAGAATCTTAAATTTCGATACTGTCAGATTATCGAGTCAAGTTGGATTATAATCGATAAATTCAGCGCTTTGGAAAAGAATCCATATCCAGAGCCGCCGTCAAGAATAATATTCTCAAGAAATTCCTGCTTCGACCGACATTAACGGTATGGATAAGCATATACATTCAAATGATCTTGTAGAGATTAATAACCTTTGTGAAAAATTGATTCAAATTTTTCAGGACGAAGAAGGCCTGTACCTTGAATTAATCAAGAAAGAAGACTTGAAAAAAGCGGCCATTCTGGAGCGCAATACGGAAAACCTGTTAAAAATCAGCCGCGAACAGGAAGATTCCCTGAAAATGGTAGATTTAAGAGAAAAGGAAAGAACAGATATTATCCGGCAGATATCGCAGTTCTATCGACCAGCCATAAATTTTGAAAAAATTTCGGAAATCGCGGATTTACCGAGGTTGCCTTACCATATGAAGGAAAAACTTTTACACCATAGCTATGCCCTGCGGGAGTTAATGTTTACCCTGAAAAACATTACAAACATCAATCAGGAAATGCTGGAAGACAACAAACGTCTGTTTGACTCTCTTATTGAAGAGCTCATCGATGATAGAGACAATACCTATGGCCCTGCCGCGCGAAACAAGCAATCTTCAGGACCGCTGTTTATAAATCTGAACGGATAAAAAGGAGAAAATTATGCCGTCAACATTCATGGCGCTGGAAACAGCCAAGCGCGGACTCAACGCCCATCAGCAGGCGCTTCAGGTAACTGGTCACAATATATCCAACGCAGACAATAAAAACTACTCCCGCGAAAGAGTCAATTTTACCGCCATGTCCCCTTTATATGATCCTGCAATGAACCGGGCATCGGGAGCCGGAATGATTGGCCAGGGTGTTGTAATTTCATCAATTGAAAGAGTACGCGATAACTATGTAGACGACAGAATTATTGAATCTGCCCAGGGCAAATCATACTGGGAAGTTCAGCAAAGATATTTTGAGCATGTAGAAACCATTTACAATGAGCCCGGAGATCATGCCCTGCGATCAGCTCTGGACAATTTCTGGAATTCATGGCAGGATTTGTCTGCTTATCCCGAAGAATACGGCCACCGGGAAGTAGTGAAAACCCGTGCCGAAGAACTCGTTTCCAACATCCGGTCTACTTTTGAGAAACTTCACAATTTAAGAGGCCAGGCAGATTTTGAACTTCAGGCTACCGTAAAAAAATTGAATACCATGGGAGCCGAGGTCGCCGATTTAAATAAAAAAATAATTAAATCAGAGGCGCTTGGAGATCGTCCCAATGACCTTATGGACAGAAGGGATCAGTTGATTCAGGAACTTTCGCAAATGGCAGATATTTCCGTATCCAGATCGGACGCCAAAGGCTTGATTGTTTTTATCGGCAGCGAAGTTCTGGTTCAAGACGGCGTACTCAATAAATTAACACTCAAGCCAGACGCATCCAATGAGGGATATTCCAAAATATACTGGGAACAAAGCAATACGGAACCCGTTTTTTCCAACGGATCCATTTACTCGCTTATGCACATGCGGGATACTGTGTTGAAAGAACAGGTTGATAAAATGGACTTGCTGGCCGTGAACCTGCACGATATTGTAAACTCGATTCACAAAGATGGTTTTACATTAACCGGCGAAACCAATATTGAATTCTTTAAACTTGAATCTCTTTCAAGAGAAATCACAGGCAACGCAGACCTGAACAATGACGGGCAAAATGATTCCAGCGCTGTTTTTAAAATCGCCGGGAACAATCAGTTAAAAAAAGACAGACCCATTGGCATCAGCGGTTTGCTTACATTTATCCGAAATGATGAAAATCATACGCCGGTGCAAATTTCCTACAGGGAAAACGAAACCCTGGGCGATGTTATTAAAAGAATCAACAAGTCGGGCGCAGGCGTTGTGGCATATATGGATCACAATGATCATCTTGTTTTGAAAGGGATAACCGCAGAAGACAACTGGCAAAAAAACTTTATCATTCGTCATATCGAGGATTCCGGAGAGCTGCTGGTTGGCTTTGCCGGTATGCTTCAAAACTCCGGAGCGTCGGGAGCCTACGATTACCGCAGAATTAACGAAATTCAAAAGCTTCAGGCAGGGCGCGAGAACATTACCTTTTCGCCTGTATTGCACGCCGCAGGTTCGATTGCATTAAGCGATCAAATAATAAATAACGTTGGCATGATTGCGGCCACCGGAGGCAAGGATATTGGCGGAACCGGAGACAACAATTCGCCTAACGGACAAAAGGACGGTCAAAATGCGCTTAAGATTGCGCAGGCCATGCGCCATGAAGATGTTATGGTTGGTAAATTCAATAATCCGGAAGAATTTTATAATGATCTCATCGCGCGGCTTGGCGTAGAAAGCCGGGAGTCGAAAGACAAGGTAGAGGGGAGCGACATGATTATGAAAAATCTTGAAAACATGCGCCAGTCTTTTATGGGCGTTAATCTTGACGAAGAAATGTCCAATATGGTTCAATTTCAGCACGGTTACAACGCATCAGCCCGAGTCATGCAAACCATTAATGAAATGATAGAGTTTCTGATTACGCGCCTTGGGTAAAAATTCAAAAGAGGTAGAATATGAGAGTAACACAATCCATGATTCACAATGACCTGGTTTTAACTTTAAACCGGCAAAAAAATTCCCTCGAAAAAGTGGAAAATGAAATATCCACCGGGGTTAAGATTCAAAAACCCTCGGATGATCCGGTTGGCGCGGCCAATCAGAATATATTGAGTTCCAGGCTTAATGAGATAAATCAATACGAACGTAATGCGGGCGACGCCAGAGACAAGATTAATTTAATTGACGGGAACCTCGGGCAGGTTACAGACATCATGCAGAGAGTCCGGGAGCTTGCCGTTCAGGCGGCCAACGGTACAAATTCAAAGTTTGAATTGTCTGAACCCATTGCGCGCGAAATCGAACAGCACCTTTTGGCTCTTGTGGATATTGCCAACGGCAAGGATTCCACAGGCAAGACGCTGTTTGGCGGAAGCGTCATTGAAAGAAATTCCTTTGTAGCCGTGTATTCCAACAATGTCACCGACGGCAATCTGGATAACGGGAGAGCTTTAAGCGGGGTTGTATATCAAGGGGATATACTTACGCAAAAAAGAGAAATTGAGCGCGGTCAGCAAATGGATATTACTGTTCCCGGAAACAGGGTTTTCTGGGGCACGAACATGACCATTGCTTCCAATACGGATGCGTCGAATTATGTAGCCCGGGGCAATGAATCCTTTGCCATAGACGGAGTAAAAATAGATGTCGCAGCCGGAGACACGCTCAATGAAATTATCAGAAAAATCAACAATTCTCCGGTAGATGTAAAGGCATCTATCGGCGCTCAAAATGATCTTGTATTAACGACAAAATCTCCGCATCAAATGTGGCTTGAAGATGTAGAAGGCTCTACCGTACTTCAAGACCTTGGCGTAATTGACGGGAACAATCCTGCCCCCGGCAACAATATCAGCGCTTCTGCCCTCGTTACGGGAATGTCGATGTTTGATGTAATTATTCAGTTGCGCGATGATTTAATACGGGGCGATCAAAACCAGATAGGCGGACGTGACATGGAGGCCATAGATATGGCGATGGATAATGTATTGCGTTATCGTTCTGATGTGGGAGCCAGAGAAAACAGACTGGAAACCCATGAAAAAAAACTGGCGTCGGACAAAATCTATACCCAGGATTTGCTGGCGAAAAACCAGGATGTTGACATGGTAGATTCGATTGTTCAGTTAAAGTGGCTGGAGTCTATCCACGGCTATGCTTTAAAAGTGGGCGCTGATTTAATAAAACCAACACTAATGGATTTCCTAAGATGAAAAAAACAACAATAGAAACAAGACATTTTGGATCAACCGAAATATATGAAGAAGAGATAATTAATTTCCCAAATGGAATTCTCGCGTTTGAACAGTATAACAATTTTGTTATCCTTTCGGAAGGCGAAAATTCTTTGTTCCAGTGGCTGCAAAGCCTCGAAGATCCGGGACTGGCGTTTTTAATTGTAGACCCGTTTTACATTAAACCGGATTACGTGCCCGATGTTCTTGCAAATGAAATAGAGAATCTTTTTGGCAGCACCCGTCTGGATCATTTGACGCTTAGATGCATTATCACGATTCCACCAAATAATCCGGACAAAATGACTGTAAATATGCAAGGCCCCCTGATAATTTCGACAGAAAAAAAGCTTGGCGGCCAGTTTATTTCCAACAATGACTCCCACCATGTGCGTACGCCGGTTCTTGAACTGGTTGAGGCCGGGGAAATTGCTTAATGCTTGTTTTGAGCAGAAAAATAAATGAATCGATCATTGTCGGTGAAAACATTGAAATTTTGATAGTTGAAATCAAGGGAGACCAGGTAAAACTGGGCATCAATGCTCCCAAAAGCGTTTCTGTCTACAGGGGCGAAATCTATCAGGCAATACAGGATGAAAATAAAGAAGCGGCCAAATCCATGCTTACCGACGATGTGGGTAAACTTCTGCAAAAGAAAAAAATTCCTAAATCCAGATAATATTTATATAGGGATCTTTTTTTAAGATGGAATAATTTAATTTGCCTATTTTTTGCTTGAGTTTCCGGTCGCGAATATTACCGTTCGTATCATAAAGTTTTTTAATCAAACCTTGAATTTTTTCTGATAATTCAGGAATGCTCTTCTTTAGAAAACCCTGGCTGGCAGTACCTATGTATTGTATTTGTTCCAGTTTTTTTGTTTTCTCTGAAATGATTAAATTACATATTCCGGCTCTGGAAAGATTCGTGCGGTGGGAATATAGCGAATATTCCGTATGAATTTCTCCTTCTTCTATCAGTTGCGGAATAAAGGGCAGCCTCATAACCTCAGTAATACCGGCATTTAGTTTATAAATACAGTTGTCATCCAGAACCTTGAATTGAACCGGAGAGTTTGCGCCCAGAATACCCGGAAATCCCATAAAGTGTATATGATCGCCGTGAACGGGAATCAAAACGCGGGGATCCAGCCAGGAAATCATTTTGCCGATATCTTCCATTCGCGCATGACCGCTGGCATGAACTTTTAAATCGTAATCGGCAAGTCCGGTTATTTTTACTCCTTCACGCGCGATCTTGTTCAAAACAAAATGAACCTGATCCACATTGGATGGAATGATGCTGGCGGAATAAACAAGCAGATCTCCGGCTTCGGGTTTCAAGGGAAGAAGTTTGCCCTCGGCGAAGCGAAACAATGAAGAACCCTCGTCAGCCTGGCATCCGGAAATTAACCAGAGAGCCTGCTTGTCTTCCGCATCGGGTTTTCTGTTATACCAGAAAGGTTCATCCATTATTTTTGCCTCAAGAGCCGCATCCAGATGCGAAATTATGGACTGTCCCCGTATACCCAAACGCCGGTTGTATTTTCGCGCAATTTTATGAATTTGAATTAAACGGTCAATCTGGGATGCAAACGTAGTCATAAAAATACGACCTCTCCAGTTTTTAATAACGCTTTCCAGGTTTTCGGCGACAATACTTTCGCCGATTGATTTACCTGAATTCAGGGTACCGGTGGAATCACAAAACAAAAAATCCACGGGACCAAAATTCCTGATGTCAGATTCATTGAACCGCTCTTCGTTTCCTTCTATTTTAAAATCGCTGGTAAAAAATATTTTGCGTCCAGTCCCTGCCGGTTCAAGACCTACCGCAAAAGTTTGGGGAATGGAATGGGGCATAAAAAAATTGTGAATGTTAAAATTACCAACCTGGAATTTTGTGTTTTTTTTCAGGGGATTGTATGCAAAATAATCCAGGTTTATTTTGTATTCGCGAAGGCGTCTCTTGATTATGGCAAGCGTAAAATCGCTGGAAAAAATCGGAATATTACTTTGCATTTCAGAACAAATATAGGGCAGAGCTCCTACATGATCTTCATGGGCATGCGTAAAGATTATTGCATCGGGTGGAAAAGCTTCAATTAATTCTTTGGGTGGAATAATTCTTCGCAGCCCCGGCAGACTTTGAGACGGAAAACCGCATCCCACATCGAGCCAGATAATGGTATCGTTAAAATAAAAAATTGTAAAATTTTTTCCAAAAGAACCAACGCCTCCTCCAAAACAAACATAAAGCTCGTTTTCTTTCAGCCGGTCTCGGATAATCCGGGTAATACTGCTATCGCCCGGTAGATCCAAATCCATTTTCACCGCGCTTCGTTTGATTTAGTTGATCGCTTTCCAGCCATTCAAATTCAATACTTTTTTCGAGAATTAACTGGGCAATACGCTCCCCGTTTTGAATTGTATATGGCTGGCTTCCAAGGTTAATTAGCAGTATTTTTATTTCACCCCTGAAATCGGAGTCTATTGTTCCAGGGCTGTTAATCATGGTTATCCCATGGTTAATCGCCAGTCCGGATCGGGGGCGCACAGACAAAATATATCCTGCCGGAATTTCAACTGAAATTCCGGTAGATACGGCGGCTCTTTGGCCGGCAGAAATGGTCAGAGGCTCTTTTAGGTGCGCTTTAATGTCGCAGGCTCCCGAACCATGTGTTTGCTTTTCTGGAACAGCAATTTTTTGGTCTGATTTTAAATATTTTACAGTTAAAAGAGCCATGATATTTATGTTTTATTGCCTTGTCCGGTTTCGGACTGATACATATCCAGGATTTTTTTTATATTGTGGTCGGTATGGGTTGGCAGACGGGCGCCAAGATGCGTGATTACTCTGGAGGCAAAGTAGGTTCCCAGAATACAACACTCCTTTAGTGTTTTATTGTGTAAAAGTCCGTACAGACCTCCTGCGGCAAAAAGATCTCCGGCTCCGGTTGTATCAATGGCATGAACAGGAAAACTGTTTACGGCAATTTTTTCCTCTCCATTGCGTTTTCCCCAAGCTCCCTCTTTCCCAATCGTAAAAAACAATGTGTTGGCAATTCCGCTGATAAAATCAAATGCGTCTTTTGAGTTATTTTTCTCAGACAGAGCCAAACCTTCTACTTCGTTGCAAAATAAAATATCCACATCCCACTGGACAAAATCCATGATTTCCTTACGAAAATTGTTTACTACAAAAGCGTCGCTTAGCGTAAAGGCTACTGGTATGCCCAGTTTTTTTGCAGTCCGCGCAAACTGGACTGCGGCATTTCGCGTGTCTTCGCCGGTAAATAGATATCCCTCAACGTAGACATATTTTGCGCCTTTGATAATAGTTTCGTCAACATTGTTTTCGTTTAACTTTGCGGATATTCCAAGATTGGTTACCATGGTTCTCTGGGCATCCGGCGTAATCAACACAACCGATGTTCCGGTACCGCTGGTTTCCCCGTCGGGACCTGGAAATCCAACAAGGCAATTGGCCATATCCTGCGTATAATGCAAACCAAAATCATCGTTAGCTACTTTGCCCATATAATACGACTTTATGCCGGCGGCTCCAAGTCCGTGAATCGTATTTGCTGCGCTTCCGCCGGAGCATATATTTCTGGTTTTACCTTCCAGTTTTTGCAGCAAATCCTGTTGTTGCGCATACTCAAATAAAGTCATCGCTCCTTTTTGAATGCCAACTTCCTCGATAAAGCTGTCTTCAACCTGCACCTGGATATCTACCAATGCATTCCCGATTCCCACTACATCATATTTCATAATTTGTTTTTGAATAAAAATGTAGAGTGTAAAGAGAAAAAATATATATTTTTACCGAATGACGGGGTCGCACTTGCCCATGCCTCCATCAGATTGTTTTCCGGTTTCTGTTTTTAATATAATTTCCCGTAAAATGATCCAGTTCTTCAAGATCAATATTTTTCTCGATAGTTTGCCGGATATGCCTGGCCGCTCCCGGACCTTTACCAAACGTAGATATAAATATCGAATAATGATTTTTTTGTAAAACGGACGGAGAAATAAAGTCAGAGAATTCTTTTTTGTCTACAAAATTCAAAAGAATTCCTGCATGATGGGCATCTATCAATATCCGGGATTCCAGCTCCGGATCGTTAACGCCCACATACGCAATATCGAAACCAGTCAGATCACTTTTTTCGTAATTTTTTTGAACGATTTTTACCCATGACTTGTTTAAAAAGTCTTCGTGAATTTGCGGCGCAATGACAGTAATTTCCTTTTTAATCTGGCGCAAACTTTGGAGCTTTTCCCGGCAGGCGTTTCCGGCTCCGATCATTAATATTTTTTTTTCTGTTACATTTAATAATACAGGAAGGTATTTTTCATTTTCTTCATTGCGAGATTCTTCATTGCCCGGATTCATCGTATCGACCTTATTTTTGGGCGATTTGATTTGTAAAACAGGATTTGGGATAGGGATCGGAGGAGTCCGGGTTGCATACGAGAATTTTTCTTTTCTATTGACAGTCTCCCTGTATTTTTGTTTTTTTGCTTGCAATATTTCGATCCAGGAGAGATTTTATAATTGAGCTTGGGCATGAACTCGAAATGTAGTTCGAATGATTGAAGTTAACGCAGTTTAGGAGCGGAAGCGTCCCAAAACTGCGCAGATTACTACATTTTGACATGAATATTTTAGTTTTTGTCGAGGGCACAGAAGAGGATGATATATGCTAAATAAAAAAATTGTTTGGATCGCTCTGGGTCTATTTTTTGGATCATGCGCGAGTTCTGATATGAAAATAAGCACTCTTGCTGAAGGGCTTGGCAAAGCAGCAGAAAAACTACCCAAGCCAACGGCAACAATTGAAAAATTTGATATAAAGAAAATATCTCTCAGGGATATCACATTTACTTTTGATATTGCCATAAACAACCCATACTCTGTCGCAATAAATCTGGATGCCGTTGAACTCGACTTCTCCGCAGAAAAAAATAAATTGTTTCACACGGCAACATCCAAAGGTTTTAAAGTGGCAGCGAAGGGCAAGGCCGTAAGCAGTTTTGATGTTACCTTAACCTATGAATCTATAATAAAACTCGTTCAGGATTATAATTCGCATGACTATTTGGCCTGTGATATCGATGTAATGGTAATTATTCCCATACCAAAAACAATCTCAAACGCGCCGGAATCCGTCAAGTTGAACTTTAAACTGAGCCAAAAAATTCCTGCAATTAAACCAAAAATAAGTATTGCCGGTTTCAATGTTATTCCGCCATCCCAAAAAGATATTGAGGATGCCATAAAAAAATCCGTTGTTTCTGCAGGAAAAAATGTAGATCCTTTGAAAGCTGTAAATATGTTCCGCTCATTGATTCAGGGAAAACCTGTGGAGAAACCAGAGATAAAGCCCGAAGATCTTGACTTGAAATTCAAAGTTAATTTTGATATAATACTTGAAAATCAGGCCAGGGCGCCACTAAAATTTAACTCCCTGGAATTTTACTTTATTGTAAACTCGGATCAGCTCGTAAACGGTAACACGACAGTAGTTTCAAAAAATGAAACCACTTCTATTCTTCATATAGTTAATGAATTTAGTTCAAAAAATCTGACAAAGGCAGTTATCAATGCCTTTAAAGATGGAAGGGGTAGTTTTACTTTAAAAGGAAATACATCTCTTCATTTACCGCCGGAAATATTAAAACATCCTTTACTGCTGGATTTCAAGGAAGATGGCAATTTTAATTTGAGGTAAGTGAGCTTGGGAAAAAAATGGGATGTCTGAAGAAATAGCAGCACAAAACCCGATGTATGGAAAATTTGTAGCTGACAAACTGAAAATTTTTTAAATTTAAGAGAAGGGGAACCAAATGGAAAATCTTGCTTTGATGTTTACAGTAACATCTCAAAAATATCAAAATCGGCCTGCTTTTGCAACAAAGCGCGGAGAAAAATTTCAAGCGGTTTCGTTTGGAGATTTGTATGAACAGGCCAGCGCACTTGCCCTGGGAATTATGGATCTCGGCGTCAAGGCGGGCGATCATGTTGGCTTGATTGCCGACAATCGTTTTGAGTGGATACTGGCAGATATGGCTGTAATAATGTGTGGTGCAGCAGATGTTCCGAGAGGTACGGATGTTACAGACATTGATATTGCATATATTGTGCCGCATTCCGGTATGAAGGTTTTGTTTGTAGAAAACCTTAAAGTGTATGAAAAAATCAAAAAAAACAAAAAAAGAATACCGGGTCTTAAAAAAATTATTTTAATGAACTCTACCGAAAAACCTCCAAAGGGTGTGGATTCGTTGTATGCCTTAATGGAAAAAGGCAGAAAATTGCGTCCAAAGAATCAAAAAAAACTGGATGATCGGATAAAAAAAATCAAAGGCAGCGATTTATTTACATTAATTTACACGTCGGGGACAACAGGCAGACCGAAAGGCGTCATGCTTACTCACAGCAATATGATTTCCCAGTGCAAAAACATTCCCATAAAATTAACCGATCAGGACAGGATGCTGTCTATTTTGCCTGTCTGGCATATCTTTGAAAGGGTGTTTGAAATGGTGGCAGTTTATTCCGGCTGCTGTACATATTATACAAATTTGAGGAATTTACGCGATGATATGAAAATTGTCAAACCTACATTTATGGCTTCGGCGCCGCGCTTATGGGAGAAGGTGTTTACCGGCATCCATGCCAATATTGAAAAATCATCTGCCGTAAAAAAAATGCTGTTTCACGCAGCATATTTTATCTCCCATAATTTTAACAAAGCCCGGCGTTTTCTTGCGGGCAAAGAGCTGGATACAAAAGGCAGAAATATAGTAATTTCCTTTTTCAGGGCTATTTATGAAGTAATCATTTTTATTGTCCTGATTCTCCCGGAAAAATTATTTGATACTATTGTCTTAAAAAAGGTTCGGGCGGCTACCGGTGGCGAGCTTAAGGGGTCGATTTCCGGTGGCGGAGCATTGCCCATGCATATAGATTTGTTTTTTAACAATATCGGAGTACCTGTACTTGAGGGGTATGGCTTGACAGAAACATGTCCGGTGCTTGCCGTAAGAACATTTGAAAATCTTGTGATCGGTACAATTGGCCCTGTTTATCCGGAAGCCGAGGTTCGTATCATGGATTTAGCCGACGGAAGTCAGATTTATCCAGAAAAGAGAGGAGTCAAGGGCGAGCTGCATGTGCGAGGTCCCCAGGTGATGCCGGGTTATTATAAAAACAAAGATGGAACTTCGCAGGTGCTGACCAAAGACGGATGGTTTAATACAGGCGATATTGCCATGATGACATATAATAATTGTCTCAAACTTTTCGGTCGGACAAAAGACACCATTGTATTGTTGAGCGGCGAAAACGTAGAGCCAGTACCTATCGAAAATATGATAAATCAATCTCCTTACATAGATAACTGCATGGTGGTTGGTCAGGATCAAAAAAATCTGGGGGTACTTATTGTACCAAATCTTGAAGCTCTGGAGCAGTACGGAAAAACCATGAAAGCCGTTTGTTCCAGTAGCGAGGCGATGGCGTTAATTAAAGAAAATTTAAAGAAACTAATTAATGTCGAACATGGCTTTAAATCATATGAAAGAATTGTTGAATGTGCCTTGCTGGAAAAACCATTTGAGATTGGCGACGAGATGACAGCAAAGCTCTCCATAAAAAGATATGTGATAGCAGAAAAATATAAAAAAATAATTTCTCAAATGTTTTCAGGGTAATGAAGATCCTGATTATTATATTTTTTTTGCCGAACGGCAATTATTATAGTAAATCTTAAACAAGAAATATTCTAAATTATTGTTTTTCATTTGTGGCTATGGGGTGGACAACCCTGCAAAGTTTCAAATTCTGGTTTAAGTTCATTACTGGAGTTCATTGTCAGGGATTCCGATAATAAATCAGGGATTGTTTTAAGAAATCTCAAAACTATCGGGCTTTTGAGGTTCATTATTACAGTATATGATGATTTGATAATATAAGTCGTCTTTTTAGCATTTTTTTCGGCATAAAAGGCAATTTATACATATAATGTGGGTAAACAATTTTGACGCTGGAAACATTTGAGCAGAATAAAATGTTTTTCATTTGCGAAACCCATGAGTACTGACTTGGTTCGGTAAGTTTGTTTTGGGGGCAAAAACAGATTTATCGGGGTCTGAGTCAGCATTCATGACGAAATCCATTAAAGTTAGATTAATGGCAAAAAAAACCAGGAGATATAAAGAATATTATGAACAAGACAGTAATGATTATTGATGACTCAGCTTCGATTCGCCAGGTAGTTGGTTTAACCCTGAGAGATTCCGGGTATACGGTTGTAGAAGCATCCGATGGTCAGGATGCATTGAACAAGCTGAAAGGAGACAAGATTCACCTGATAATTTGTGATGTAAACATGCCCAATATGGACGGAATAACTTTTGTAAAAAATATCAAGAGCGATCCCCAGTATGGTAACTATAAATTTACCCCTATTATTATGCTGACAACAGAATCTGAAGAAGCCAAAAAAATGGAAGGTCAGGCGGCTGGAGCCAAGGCATGGATCGTCAAACCTTTTCTACCAGAAAAATTGCTTGTTGCAGTTCAGAAATTAAGTCTACCGTAAGGGATCAGTACGATGGATATTGAAACAACGAAAACCGGCGATGTATGTGTTATTTCACTAAAAGGCGATTTAAATATTTACAGTTCCCCGGCTTTGTGCGAAGAGCTCAAATCAATTTTTGAAAAATGCGCCAAAGTAGCGCTTGATCTTGCAGGCGTTTCTGAAATGGATACTTCCGGATTGCAATGTCTTTTGGCCGCCAAAAAATATTCTTTTAAAAATCAAAAAGCATTTAAAATTATCAATCACAGCCCTGCGATTATCAAGATGATCGACCTGCTTGGCTTGATCGGATATTTTGGCGATAAAATCAAAATTCCTGCCGATGAAAGAAGCAAATACTCCCTGAAATATGGAATTAAAAAACAAAGAGTTGTGATATAGTTATGAAACTGGATGCGGTAAAACAAACATTTATTGTCGAGTGCTCAGAGCTTTTGGGCGATATGGAATCGGCGCTTCTCGTTCTTGAAAAAAATCCCAAAGACAACAATTCCATTAACGCGGTTTTCAGAGCAGCGCATACGATCAAGGGATCTTCCGGGATGTTTGGATACTCCGGTATTGTGGAATTCACCCATGTCATGGAAAACTTTCTGGAAAAACTCAGGCAGGGTAAGTTTGAAGTAAATTCCGATATGATTGCGGCTTTGTTAGGCTGCGGGGATCATCTTTCGAAGCTTGTAAGTTTATTTACGAATAGCGATAATTATAAAATAGATGATGCTACTGTTATGCGGGGAAATCAGCTCCTGGAATCTCTTACGAAAACCCAGCCTGGAATGGAGTTAAAAATGCCCGATAAAAAAGCAGTAGTAACCAGTAATAATACCCAATCGCAGGAGCGCAACGGAGTATCGAATCCTTATTGGCATATTTCACTACGATTTAAGAAAGATGTGCTTCGCCACGGTCTTGACCCGGCATCTTTTATCAATTATCTCGCAGAAAAAGGGGAAATCGTAAATGTAGCCACGATCGCCGATGCAGTACCCGACCTGGAAAAACTGGATGCAGAAGAGTGTTTTCTGGGGTTTGAAATTTCTTTTAAAAGCGAATCCAGTCTGGATGAGATTGCCAATATATTTGAATTTATCGCAGATGATGCGTATATTACTATCATTGAACCTTGTGGTGAAGTTGAAAAATATCAAGAACTGATAACTCATCTGCCGGAATCGACCGAACGGATGTTTGAAGTTTTCTCTGAAATGAATGTTGTTACAAAAAGTGAACTTGGGGAATTAACACAAAAAAAATCTTCTCCAGAGGAGAGCAAAGTGGTTGTTGCAGAAAAAATTACAAAAGAGGGTTCCATGGATGATTCTCACGAAGAATTTTTTTCCAAAAGAGAAGAGCAGACTCCCGATGAAAAAGCATCCAGGACAGTTGCCGATACTGCGGCAAAGTTTATTCGCATTGAAGCTCAAAAGCTGGATAATTTAATAAATCTTGTGGGAGAGCTTGTCATCAATGTCGCCAAGGTGCGCCAGCTTTCAGAGATAAACGGGGATAAAGAAATTATAGAAGCTTCTCTGACTATGGGGCGGCTTGTCGAAGAAGTTCGAGATTCAGCCATGAATATACGCATGGTTCAAATTGGCGAATCTTTTAAAAAATTTGAAAGAGTTGTCCGCGATTTAAGTCGCCAAATGGGCAAACAAATTGACTTTAAGGTGATAGGCGCTGAAACCGAACTGGATAAAACTGTCGTGGAAAAAATCAATGATCCACTAATGCACTTGATTCGAAATTCCATCGATCATGGCATTGGAACTCCCGAAGAGAGACAAAAACGGGGTAAAAAACCCGTGGGAACGCTTGAGGTCAACGCATTCCATGATACCGGAAATATTGTTATCGAAATCAGCGATGATGGAGAAGGTTTAAATAAAGAAAAAATATTAAAAAAGGCGATAGAAGCAAAATTGGCGAGACCTTCGACATCGTACACAGACGATGAAATTTTCAGTTTTATTTTTGAACCTGGTTTATCGACAGCCGAGAAAATTACAGATGTTTCAGGCCGAGGCGTTGGTATGGACGTTGTGAGGCGAAATATCGAAGCTCTTCGCGGAACCATTGATATTAAAAGCGAGGCGGGCGTGGGTACAACCATGAGAATTTCCCTGCCGCTGACTCTGGCTATTATTGACGGATTTCTGGTAGAGATCGGATCTGTGGCGTATGTTATCCCTCTGGATATGGTGCTGGAATGTATCAACATATCTGAAGAAGACGAGATCAGCAAGGAAACCGGAAATTTTGTCAACCTGCGCGGAGAAGTTTTGCCTTACCTTCGAATGCGAGATTTTTTTAATGTGGATCTGACAAATAAAAAGATTCAGGACAATATTATTGTTGTGCGTTACGGCGTACATAAAGCCGGCTTGCTTGTCGATCGATTGATTGGGGAATACCAGACAGTAATCAAACCTCTGGGAAAAATATTTGAAAATCTTCACGGAATCAGCGGCGCAACAATTCTGGGCGATGGCAACGTGGCGTTAATCCTTGATATACCCAAGTTAATTAAACATGCAGCAGAGCTGGAAAACGTGGATATGAAGAAAGAATGAAAAATACAAGGAGCTTGACTGATGATACAAATGTTTAGAAATATGAAAATTGGCGTTCGATTGTACATGCTTGTTTTTATGATGATCGCCATCTCCGTGATTATTGGCATTTTGGGAATAAGTGGAATGCAGAATCTTAATGCCGGACTGGATACCGTTTATAATGATCGGGTTGTACCTTTAAAACAACTTAAAGAAATAGCAGATAATTATGCTGTTGATATAGCTGTTACATTACAAAAAGTAAAATTTGGAAAAATAAGCGATGAAGAAGCATTGCAAAAAATTAAGGAATCCAATAGTTATATACATAAAAACTGGGAGGCCTATAAGAAAACGGAGTTGGTTCCGGAAGAAGAACGACTTATTAAAATTTTGGAACCCCTTATGGTTAATGCCGATAAATATATCGATAAACTAATGGTTGAAATAAAAGAGAAGCATAAATCAGCTTTTGAAAAACTATATGATGCGCAGATCATTGAAATAATGGCGCCAATATCAGAAAACATGGATGCTATAACTGCAGTTCAAACCGATGTTGCCAAAGATGTGAATGATTCCACCGCAGCACAGTACAAACGAAATTTTCTATTTTCGATCATCGTAGGCGTTTTGGGTATAGTCTTGTCCATGGTTTTTGCCATGTTTATTATTGGATCCATTACAAAACCGATCAATCATGTTATGGCCGTATTTCATGAGATGGCCAATGGTAATTTGATGAACAAAATTGAGGTGACATCCAAAGATGAAACGGGTCATTTATTAGAGAGTTTGGTTGACATGCAAAATAAATTTTCAGATATTATTGCCGATGTGGTAATAAATGCCGGGTCGTTGTTAAGCGCCGCCGAGCAATTGTCGAGTACAGCGCAATCGATGAGTCAGGGCAGCAATGAGCAGGCTGCATCGGTTGAAGAAAATAGCGCATCTCTTGAAGAAATGTCGGCAAGTATTGGACAAAATGCCGAAAATGCAAAATTAACAAATGGAATTGCTGAAAAAACCTCCAAAGAAGCAGAAGAGGGCGGAAAAGCCGTTGCTGAAACCGTAGAAGCGATGAAACAAATTGCCGAAAAAATCAGCATGGTGGAAGATATTGCCTATAATACAAATCTTCTTGCTTTAAATGCGGCTATTGAAGCCGCAAGAGCGGGAGAACACGGAAAAGGGTTTGCCGTAGTTGCATCGGAAGTGCGCAAACTTGCCGAAAGGAGTCAGATTGCCGCTCAGGAAATCAGCACACTTGCAGTAAACAGCGTGGATATTGCAGATAAAGCCGGTAAATTGCTTTCTTCGATAGTGCCCAATATTAAAAAAACAGCCGATCTCGTAGAAGAAATTACTGCAGCATCGGAACAGCAGTCTTCCGGAGTGACTCAAATGAATAACGCCATGGGTCAGCTTGATAAAATAACATCCAGCAGCGCTTCAAGCGCTGAAGAACTTGCTGCGACAGCCGAAGAAGTAAATTCCCAGGCTCAGGGGCTAAAAGAATCCATGTCTTATTTTAAAATTCATCAGGACAAAATGCTTTCCGCTTCTGCCGGGAATGATCAAAAGTCCAATAAGACTGGTCATGGACAGTATGCGCCTGGTTCTTCTCAGGCAAGCGGAATTCCGGCGCAAAGAGCGAAGGCGAAAAAGTCTGAAACAGATTCGGGATCAAGTATGGCCAATAATGATGGCCTGAATGATAGCGTCAAAACCGGTAAAACAGTAAGTCGCTCGCAAAACAGGGATTTTGACAAGTTTTAAATTATGGAAGGAGAGCGATTATGACAACGGAAACAGAAGTTCTGGAAAAGACAATGGCTGATCTTGAAGATGCCAAAGCTCGCGGGATAGACATGGAACGCCAGTTTTTAACGTTTCAGATTGGACCGGAAGAGTATGGCATTAATATCCTGAATGTCAAGGAGATCATCGGTTTTTCATCGCTAACCAAAATTCCATTGGTGCCTGAATATATTTTAGGCGTTATGAATGTCCGGGGAAACGTCGTGCCGGTAATTGACC
>Ga0224495_10000690_pt1 | contig 25802 bp, 23 predicted proteins | sample SF_Jul11_sed_USG_FD_168128 | JGI IMG/M metagenome (GOLD analysis project Ga0224495, IMG submission 168128) | Sediment microbial communities from San Francisco Bay, California, United States - SF_Jul11_sed_USGS_4_1 | ecosystem: Environmental > Aquatic > Marine > Sediment | place: USA: California...
TGCGTATTCGTGGATAACGGCCTGCTGCGCCTGAACGAAGCGGAACAGGTGATGAAGACCTTCGCGGATAATCTCGGGGTGAGGGTGATACACGTCGATGCCAGCACGGAATTCCTGCATCACCTGACCGGCGTGTCCGACCCGGAGCAGAAGCGCAAAATCATCGGCCGCGAGTTCGTCGAAGTGTTCCAGCGCGAAGCCAAGAAATTGCCACAAGCCAAGTGGCTGGCGCAAGGCACCATCTATCCCGACGTGATCGAGTCTGCCGGTGCAAAGACCAAAAAAGCACACACCATCAAATCGCACCACAACGTCGGCGGCCTGCCGGAAAGCCTGCACCTGAAATTGCTTGAGCCGTTGCGCGAACTGTTCAAGGACGAAGTGCGCGAACTGGGCGTGGCGCTGGGCCTGCCGCATGGCATGGTATACCGCCATCCATTCCCCGGCCCAGGCCTGGGCGTGCGCATCCTCGGCGAAGTGAAACACGAATACGCCGACCTGCTGCGCCGCGCCGATGCGATCTTCATCGAGGAACTGCACGCCACCAAGGATGAGGAGGGCAAGTCCTGGTATGAAAAGACCTCGCAGGCATTTACCGTTTTCCTGCCGGTCAAGAGCGTGGGCGTGATGGGCGATGGCCGCACCTACGAATGGGTGGTGGCACTGCGCGCAGTGCAGACCCAGGACTTCATGACCGCGCACTGGGCGCACCTGCCCTACGAGCTGTTGGGTAAAGTTTCCAACCGCATCATCAACGAAGTGCGCGGCATCAACCGCGTGGTCTACGACATCTCCGGCAAGCCCCCAGCTACGATTGAATGGGAGTAGCGACCCGGACACGGTGCGGCGAAGCCGTCCGGTGCGGGCAGGGTCGCCATCCGCGAATCAGGTGAGTGCGGGAATGACGCAGTTTTTCCTGAGCGGAAACCCGGACACGGTGCGGCGAAGCCGTCTGGTGCGGGCAGGGTCGCCATCCGCGAATCAGGTGAGTGCGGGAATGACGCAGTTTTTTCTGAGCGGAAACCCGGACACGGTGCGGCGAAGCCGTCTGGTGCGGGCAGGGTCGCGATCCGCGAATCAGGTGAGTGCGGGAATGACGCAGTTTTTCCTGAGCGGAAACCCGGACACGGTGCGGCGAAGCCGTCTGGTGCGGGCAGGGTCGCGATCCGCGAATCAGGTGAGTGCGGGAATGACGCAGTTTTTCCTGAGCGGAAACCCGGACACGGTGCGGCGAAGCCGTCTGGTGCGGGCAGGGTCGCGATCCGCACCAGTATTGCAAGCTTTTGAAATAGCCTGATTTATCCCTGTTGTTCAACGCATTGCTTGTCTTTCGAACTGATATCTTGGCATCGTCAAATTAGGTACAGCACTGGTGCGGTGTACGCATCATCCGATACGAAAGGGCAAGGCAATGTCAAAACCATCCGCGATCCGGTTAACCGGTATCGATAGCAATAAATATATCATCCTCAGCGATGCTCCAGAGCAGGCCATCAATCAATGGCGCAGCGATGCAGAGTCTGAGCTAGCCGAGCATGTCGAAGTTAGAAGCCGGGAAGATGCCAGGCATAACGGATCGGTCAAGGCCAATATCGAGGCGGCGAAATTGGCGATTGCAGAAGCAGATGAGGTGTTTTTACGGATATCGGGCAACAGGGCCGGCGTAGAAGATCCCGAGCTGGAACAGTTGGGTCAGCGAGTGGAAGCGGAGAAGCGCGCGGCACAGGCAGCGGAAATCCGCGCGTTGCGCGAGCAGGATCTGGCGCGGCTGGCACGGGAAAAAGAATCCCTGGAAATCGCCGTGGCGAAAACCATAGAAGAAAAAATCCAGAAAGAAAAGCTGGCTATCGACCAGCTGAATTCCAGGTTGACCGCTGAGCGTATCGCGATGGAATTGATCCAGTCCCAGGCCGAGGCGGACAGGAATGCAACGCTGCTTCAGGAACAGGCCAATGTGCTGCTGCGCAAGGCCGAAAAGAAATCGCAGGAGCGACTTGCTACGGAAACCATGGCCAGCAAAGCTGCGGCATTCAGGCTGCAGACCGAGCGTGAACTGGCTCTGCTAGCCGAAAAACGCGCCACAGCGGAACTGCATGCCACGCGCGAAGCCGAACTCAGGTTGCGTGCTGAAACCAGGGAGCGCTCCTTGCCGACGGCCACTGAATAGTGCGGCATCACGCCGGGAAAACAGTCTCAACTACTACATTCATCAGTCAGTGAAATGCGGGTTGGCTCACTCCGTCCCCAGTAGTCATTAAAAAGAAATCGACTCCGGTACCTTTTGTCTTGATGCCGTCACTGGAAATCAGTAGGGTATCCGCCAAAAAATCCGCCGCCTGCAACGATCCCCGTATCGCGAGGCTGTATTGGCCGGTAGCATTGTTCCGGAACACCGTTGCGGAAAATCCGTTGAAGAGGGTGTCCGGCTGGTGACTGACGACGCTCCAGTCGGCGACGAAGGCGGCGGCTTGGGAGGTGGAAAATTGGCCATCGCCAGTGGTAAGGGCGGCAATTACACGATCTGTCGCAGTAATCGTCTGATTGAGGTTGCTATCCCATAGATTGGCGTATGCAGCCTCAGCAAGTTGAGCTTGTTGGAACAGATTTTGGATTGTATTCATTTTTTGCTCCCATAAAATTGTTCTGTAAATTGCCACATGAGACTGCTATTTCGATCACCGCCATTGCAATGCCCATTACGCAACCAAAACTTCAACGGCCCAGGTGGCCCCACCTTATTCTTTACTGAATTGCCCGTCCCAAAGTCCACATAGCGTGCAAGCACATTATTCTTCTTTACGTCCTTTACCTGTTGTTCCATGCGAATAATCGGCAACAAACGGAAAGTATCTTGTTGAGTAACAACCCAGTTGAAACGCTCATTGAGCAAAAATGTAGTCGTCTCACCATATTCGTCATCGAATTGCTCGTACTTGGTTGGCGATCCAGTTTTGCTTTGTGCAGGTAGCGTCTCCATCACCCCCGGATTCTCAGCCTTCCACTGCTCCAGCGTCTTGTAGACCCAGAATCCCGCCTCCTTCTCGCAGTAATACCTGTGCGCCACGACGGTGGGTATCCAGTCCCAGAACACCAGGTTGTACATCACGAACGCGGCGGCCAATGCCCACAGCCATGCCCGCTTGCCATGCTTCTGCGCGTAGACCACCGCCCCGGCCACCACCCCGAGCGAGATCAGCAGGTAAACTCCCATCACCATGAATATGACTAAGCCCATTACGCGCCCTTCCTTTCGCACTTGAAGCTCATCATGTTGCGTCGCTCCAAAGGTACCGGAGTCGATTTCTTTTCGTCGTTCATCATATTTCCCCTTATAAATCCAAACCCATCTGACCCGGCAGTACAGCGTTTGATGGCTCGACCTCGCGCCTGCCGCGCGGGCGCAATCCGACCTTTCTGCCCAGTGCCGCTTCCACCTGCTCACTGAAGCGTTCACTGCCCAGAGGCAAGCCCCGGTTCGCTGCCTTGCGTATCTCGTCCAGCGCTTCATCGTCCAGGTGTGCACGGAACAAAGCTCGATACGCCGCTCTGCGCGCTGTCTCGTCCGGTCCCAGTGCCGTGTATAGCGGATGGTCGGTTATCAGTTCGCTGCCCGCGCCCAAGCCGTGCCAGCGGTAGCTCGACCAGCGATACTCCCCGGGGTCGCGCACCATGCCCGCACGCACGGGGTTCAATTCGATGTACCGGTAGCAGGTCAGCAGGTATTCCTCGGCCTGGATCAGGCTCGCTTTGTATCGCCCTTCCCAGACGCTGCCGCTGCGCCTGTATACGCGGTTCACATATTGCGCATAGCGCCGGTTGAGTGATTGCATCAGGCGTGAAATGGCATCCGGGCGATGTGCCGTCAGCAGCAGGTGGACGTGGTTGGTCATCAGTGCATAGGCGTGAACGTCGCATGCATATTTCTTTGAACCCTCGCGCAGCCAGTGCAGATAGAACAGGTAGTCCTCGTCGGCAAAGAAGCAGGCTTCGCGATTGTGACCACGCTGCACAACGTGCTGCGGTTGGCCTGCGAGATTGATGCGCGGTCGGCGCGGCATGGTTTCCTCTTATCTCATTCCGTTAAAAAGAAATCGACGGTACCTTTGTCTTAGTCTCATCGCTCGCCGCTTCATATAGGCGATTCTCCGCCATGCTTGACTCGCGTAGCCCATTGGCTACAATGACATCATGCAAACCGAAATGACGGAAACCTATCGCGACTGGATAAACAATCTCCGGGATTTGGTTGTCCGTGCCCGCATCCAGGCACGCATCGCGCGGCTGGCGCAGGGTAATCCCGGTCAACACCGGGTATTGAGCGGCGGGGTGTGCGAGTTGAAGCTGGATTTCGGTGCGGGTTACCGGGTGTATTACACGCAGCGCGGCAAGACGCTGATCGTGCTGCTGGCGGGCGGCGACAAATCCAGCCAGAGCGCGGACATCAAGACTGCGCTGGCATTGGCGAAGAATCTTTAGGAGAACATCATGACCAGAAAGAAAACAGGCAAGACCAAGACGCTTCCTTACGACGTGGCGGAGCAATTGAGGACGCCGGAAGAAATGGCGCTTTACCTGGACGCCTGCATCGAGGAGAGCGACGGCGATGCGGCTTTCATCGCCAAGGCATTGGGCGACATCGCGCGCGCGCAAGGGATGACGAAGGTGGCGGAAGGCGCGGGCTTGAGCAGGGAGAGTTTGTACAAGTCGCTTTCCGGAGAGCGCGTGCCGGATTTCTCCACCGTGCTGAAGGTGATGAAGTCGCTGGGGCTGAGGTTGCATACTGAAGTTGCTTGAGCCGTCTCCCGCGCTTGCCCGAATACCCCAAGGTACCGGAGTCGATTTCTTTTCGTCGATCATCACATTTCCCCTTATAAATCCAAACCCATCTGACCCGGCAGTACAGCGTTTGATGGCTCGGCCTCGCGCCTGCCACACGGGCTCAATCCGACCTTTCTGCCCAGTGCCGCTTCCACGGTACCTTTTGTTCCGCAAAAAGAATTCGACTCCGGTACCTATCGTTTTGGGCGTTTGGTGCACTTACAGCTAGCTGCCCAACCATGTCCCGTAATAACGAGGTGAGTGACTGGAGCTGCGCTGCACTCAATGGTGCGCCGCTGGGGTTAAAACCGCTCAAAAACTGGATAATGTCTTGTGGTGTCATGGTGGTAATCTCGAGTTAATTATTTTTAGTTTTCAAATCGAACATTCACTTGGGAAACGCGGCTCCGGTTATAGAGCCACCCCCGTGCATCCAGCGCTTCCTTGATGAGCTGCAGCACGTCATCCTTCCGGGTTTGCAGCGATTGCGGAATTATCAGGTGGTGTATGCGCCAGGTCAAAACGTCCCCTTTTTCCTTGTTAATTGCCATATGCTCCTCTGCCGAAAACCCGATCAGCTCACCATGCCAGCTCAGCACGAATCGGTAATCATTCGGAGTGCCTTCGTACCCCCCCCCAAGATATCCACTACTACTAAAAAGGCATCCCGCTCTCGGTCTATCGTCCATTTCCATAACGTCGGCTTTGAGCCATCTGGTGCGGTAACCACCTTGAATGGGAAGTTCTCTTTCAGTTCTTCGGGTATCAATTCATTCACAAATGCCATGATCGTCCTCGCTCTGTAACGGTCAAAGGGGTCAGCTTCGCATTAAGTTCTCGCATTTCAACACTCCCGCGAAAAGAATGTGAATTTAATGGCGTCATACTTCATAGATCTAACCAACCTCATCACCTGACTTGATAATGTTTTCATCCCACTCTCCCCGTACGGTTGAATTTCAGCCGACCCTATTGATACATCCGCCTGCTACCTGCTATTTTTTCGCCTTCTCCAACTCTTCAGTGCGCCTGGCCAGCCCGGCGATCTGCGCCTGCTGTTTGGCATACACGCTGACCAGTTGTTTGGCGGTGTCGGCCAGTGCTTTGACGGCGATGGTGAGTTCGTCTTTCCTGGAATTGACCTGGTCGATGCGCATCATCACCAGTTGTGCGACTTCGTTGGGGTCGCTGATCGCGCGGCCGGGTTGAGGCCTGTGGTGTTGGGTCATCTGCAGTTGTGGCTTTGCTCATGGTTCGTAATGTACCGGAGGAGTTGCTTTGGCTACCTGTCTGTGTGCGCATAGCAGATTTTAGAGCTTCTCCTGCAGCTCATCCAGTAAAGCCGCCGTCTGCTCCGCGTTTGCAAGTATCTCCCCGCTGATCCAGAACACATCCTCGGCGCGGCTGCCCAGCGTGTTGATCTTGGCGCGGTGCAGTCGGATGTTGTGCTGGTCCATGATCAGCGCGATGCGCGCCAACAGGCCCGGCCTGTCCCCGGCGACCAGCGACAGCATGTACATGCCCTTGTGATCCGGCTTGATCTCGACTTCGGTAGGGATGGGGAAGTGCTTGAGCTGGCGGCTGATGCGGCCCGTCGCGGCGGGTGAGATCGGCTTGGCCTGCATGATCTGCTGCGCGAGCTCGAATTCGATGTAGGTCATGATGTCGCGATAGACGGTGGTGCTGCGCATCGCTTCCATGATCTGGAAGCTGTTCAGCGCGTAGCCGTGCCGGGTGGTGTGTATCTTGGCCTCGACGATGGTGTAATTCATGCGCGCAAAAAAATCGCAGATGCGCGCGAACAGGGCGCGCTGGTCCGGGCAATACACCATCACCTGCAATCCCTCTCCGATGCGGCTCAGGCGTGCCTTCACGATGGCGTCGCCGGTGTTCACCTTGTAGGCCAGCAGGCGGGTATGCCAGGCGATCTCCTGTGCTTCGTGGTCCATGAAGTAACTGTCGTCGAGCTGTGCCCACAGCAGCTGGTAGCTTTCCGGCGCCAGTGCATAGAGATTGAGCGTGTTGGTTGCCTCGCGGCGTATCTCGCCGAGGCGGTCTGCCGCCTTGCCCTCGCTCATGTGGCGGCGTGTCAGGTGGAACAGGTCTTCGATCAGCTTGGCTTTCCACGCATTCCATATCCTCGGGCTGGTGCCGCGCACGTCGGCAACGGTCAGCAGGTACAGCGCGACCAGGTAGCGGTCGTTCCTGATCTTGCCGGCGAAAGCCGCGATCACTTCGGGATCGGACAGGTCCTGCTTTTGCGCCGTGGCGGAAAGTACGAGATGGTTCTCGACCAGCCACACCACGAGATCGGTGTCTTCGCGGCTGAGCAGGTGCTGGGTGCAGAATGCGAGCGCATCTTCCTTGCCCAGTTGCGAATGATCACCGCCGCGCCCCTTGGCGATGTCGTGGAACAGCCCGGCGATGTACAGCACTTCGGGGCGGGCGAATTCGCCGATCAGCTGGCTGCAGAAAGGATATTCGTGGGCGAATTCCGCCACGGCGAAGCGGCGCAGGTTGCGCACCACCATCAGGATGTGTTCGTCCACGGTGTAGACATGGAACAGGTCGTGCTGCATCTGCCCGACGATGCGTCCGAACGCGGGAATGTATGCGCCGAGGATGCCGTATTGATTCATCCTGCGCAGCGCGTGCAGCACGCCTTTGGGCTGGCGCAGGATCTCCATGAAGCATGCCCGGTTGTCCGGGTCGCAGCGAAATGCTTCGTCAATGTGGTGTTGCGCACGCCACAGTGCGCGCAGGGTGTTTGCGCTGAGATCGGTGAGTTCGGCATGTTGAGCCATCAGCAGGAACAGTTCGAAGATTGCAGCGGGGGTTTGCTCAAACAGGTTCCCGTCGCGGATATCCAGCAGGGTTCCGACGGTCCTGAATCGTTCGTTGAGTACATGCACTTCGGGTGATTCATGGAATAGATGTTCGCGCAGGTTCTGCAGCAGGATGGTGTTGAACTGAAGTACCGCTCTTTTAGTCTGGTAATAGCGCTGCATCAGGTGTTCGCTGGCACGACGGGTATTCGATGCGCCGATACCGAGCTGCCCGGCTAGCGGGGTCTGGAATTCGAATATCAGGCGGTCCTCGCGCCGCTTGGCGAGGTAATGCAAATGGATGCGCAGGGTTTGCAGCAGTTCATCATGTTCCGAGATCTGGTGCGCTTCGGCATCTGTGATCAGACCTGCCTGTGCCAGCTCTGCCCAGCGCGTGCCCAGGCCTGCCGCGCGCGCTATCCAGTTGATGGTATGCAGGTCGCGCAGGCCGCCGGGACTTTCCTTGAGATTGGGTTCAAGGTTGAAGTCCGCATCGAGGTAACGATGGTGGCGTTGCCGTTGTTCCTGCAGCTTGGCAAGGAAGAATTGTTGCGGGTCGAGGTATTGATGCAAAACATTGTCCAATTCGCCGGACAGCCTTGCGTCTCCGGTGATCAGGCGCATCTCGAGCAGGTTGGTCTGCACGGTAATGTCGGCGGATTCCTTCAGGCATTGCGCGATGGTGCGGATGCTGTGGCCGACTTCAAGCCCGATGTCCCAGAGCATGCCGATCAGTACTTGCAGTTTTTGCTGCAGGGCATCGTCCGGTTCTGCATACAGCAGGATCAGCAGGTCGATGTCGGATCTCGGATACAGCTCGCCGCGGCCGTAGCCGCCTACCGCAACCAGTGCGATGTTTTCCGGCATGGCCAGTTGCTGCCAGACGTTGCACAGATAGCGGTCGATCAACCTGCTGTGTTCGCTCAGCAAGCGTGCTGCATTACCTTGTTGAAGAAAGTCCTGTTCAAGAGCCAGTCGTTCGATGCGCAATGATTCGCGCAAACCGGCGATCGATTCAGTTGCTCGGTGGGGGAGGGCAGCCATCTGAAACGGTCAACACTTCGAACCCGGTATGGGTGACAAGTATGGTGTGCTCATATTGCGCCGACAGGCTGTGATCCTTGGTGACCACGGTCCAGCCATCTCCCAGTTGCTTGATGGCCGCTTTGCCGGCATTGATCATCGGTTCGATGGTGAAGGTCATGCCGGGTTCGAGTTTCAACCCGGTCTTGGCGCGGCCGTAATGCAGCACCTGTGGCTCTTCATGAAAATTCTGTCCGATGCCATGCCCGCAGAATTCTCGCACCACACTGTAGCCCAGCGGCTCGACGAAACTCTGGATGGCATGGCCGATGTCTCCGAGGTAGGCACCCGGTTTGACCGCATGGATGCCGCGCCACAGTGCCTGAAAGGTAGTCTCGCATAACCTTTTGGCCTGTATCGACGGCTCACCGACATAGAACATGCGGCTGCTGTCGCCGTGGTAGCCGTCCTTGATGACGGTGATGTCCAGGTTGACGATATCGCCATTCCTGAGTGCCTTGTCGCTGGGCACACCGTGGCAGATCTGGTGGTTGATCGAGGTACATATCGACTTGGGGTAGGGTTTGTGTCCGCTCGGCGCGTAATTGAGTGGGGCAGGGATGGCTTTTTGCACATTGACGATGAGGTCATGGCAGAGCTTGTCCAGCTCATTGGTGGTGACGCCCGCTTTGACGTAAGGTTCGATGTAATCGAGGACCTCACTGGTCAGGCGGCCTGCGACACGCATTTTTTCTATTTCTTGCGGGGTTTTGATGGAAACGGACATATGCCTTGTAATATTTTCGGAGATGTTTGAGAATATCACGCGAGTTCTGTTGATGCCAATCAGGGATTGGAACTAAACTCTGATTGAGGCTAACCGTTCCGTGATGCAAATTTTAACTGAACCATCTTTTGGAGAAGACATGAAAATTATTTTAACGTCCGCATTATTGTTTGCTGTGAGCATGAACACTTTTGCCGCGGATGGCGGCGCGGTAGTGGGCGGCGCGGTGGGCGGAGCCGCCGGTGCGGCAATCGGATATGAAGTGGGCGGGAAGAAGGGCGCGATTGTGGGTGCTGCGATCGGTGGCGCGACCGGCGCGACAATCGGCGCAAACAATTCCACTGCGGTTGCGGTAACTGTGAAAGGAGACCATGACCATGATGATGAGCATGAACATCATGACAAAGGGCGGCATAAGGGAAAGCACAAAAACAAACATAAGAATAAGCACGACCATAAGCATGATGATTGAGGATACCAATTTTCCCGTCATCAGTTCGAATTGGTTGTTCTGACATGGGGAAATAAAAAAGGCGCGTTAAGCGCCTTTTTTATTTTGTTTGCCCCTGAAGATGGGAGGCTGTATTTATTCATCGCCCCGCCATGAATGGCCGGGTTTGATGATGACGCTTAAGCTGCAGGCCAATTATGAAAGTCAGAAACTAGAGGCCGGACAGATATTCAGAAACTGCTTCAATCTCGGCATTGGTCATCAGCTTGGCTATGTCGGCCATCATGCCGGACGGATCGTTTTTGCGGTCGCCTTTTTTGAAGTCAGTCAGTTGCTTCACCAGATAGTCCTTATGCTGGCCTCCAATCAACGGGAAGACTGCATTATTGGGCGACTTCCCCTTGCCGTTCTCGCCGTGACAGTTGATGCAGCCATAAACACCGGTGGCGGCATTGCCTTCGATATATAATTTCATTCCGGCTTCGCTAGATCCACCCGACCCCTTCATTTGCTTTTGGCTGGCGAAGTAAGCAGTGATGTCGAGTAAGTCCTGACGCTCAGTTACCGTTGCTGCCATGCTGCTCATGGTTGGGTCGACACGGGCTTCGGATTGAAAGTCGCGGATTTGTTTCTGCAGGTAATTTGCAAACTGACCGGCGAGCTTGGGAAAGTTGGGAGCAGCACTGTTGCCGTCTTCGCCATGACAACCCTGGCACATGGCCGATTTGTCTTTTCCTGCAGCAGGGTCGCCTTTGCCGATGCGTTGTTGTATATCTTCTGCGCTATCCCCGGCATAGGCGCTAGCTGAAAACAAAAATATGGACAAAAGCGCAGCAGATCCTTTCTTGATGTGTAACATGTATCCTCGCTTGCATATCATGGTTGTTGGTTTCGGTGAGATTGTTTCCTATAACCGTTTCTGCGTCAATGGTGATTTCCCTGCCGAATTGCATAGACTGGCAAAATACCCAAAATAATTCACTGTGGTATCCAAGCTCTGATGAAACGACTGGCCGTATGAACTAATACAGCCTAATTTGCAGGGCTAATCATCGGTTATGCAGGGAGATTCATTAATTTTGACTGTCCGGCAGTCATTAATGGATAACGGAAATATTTCCGAGACACCATTCAATCAATAAATACCTGTTTAATCATATACTTGACTGATCGAGTTGGGCGGAGTGGCTAGTGGTTCAATCAGGGATGTTTATCGTCAACAGTTTTTCCCCATCCCAATTGTCACCTGCATCGCTCTTGTCCACTGTGTAGAGGAGGGCATAGAAGTTACTGGCCAGACAGGTATTCAGCAATCGCCTCGATATCGGCATCGGTCATTTGGTTGGCCAGCTCACTCATCGTTCCAGACATATCGGTGTCGCGAGCGCCTGTCTTGAAGTCGTTCATCTGTTTTATCAAGTAGTCCTTGTGTTGGCCGCCGATCACTGGGAATATTGAGTTGTTGGCGGGCCTGCCCTTGCCGATTTCGCCGTGGCAGTTGAGACAACCGTGTTTGTTGAACAGTTTTTCTCCAGCTTCATTTTTTACCGGGGTGCCTGTCATTTGTTTTTGACTGGCAAAATAGGCCGAGATATCGTTCAGATCCTGCCGGTTGGTCAAGGTGGCTGCCATGTCAGTCATGGTCGGATCCCTGCGGGTGCCAGTCTGAAAGTTGTTGATCTGTCTCTGGATGTAGGCGGCATATTGTCCCGCGAGCTTGGGGAAACTGGGCACCATGCTGTTACCGTCCTCGCCATGGCATCCTTGGCACATTGCGGACTTATCCTTGCCTGCAACCGGATTGCCGCCGCCGATCCGTTGTTTGATTTCTGCTTCGGTGTCACCTCCATAGGCAGATGCGGTCGCTAGAAATACTGATGTGAGCCCTGCACTGATGAGTTTGCTGGTATTTGACATATTTTTCCTATAGGGCGGATATCCTGACCTTATTGTTTCCCAATTGCACCTGCAGCGTCAATTTTTATATTCACTTGATCATGGTATTAAACGGAAATTTATTAGACAGGCTTGGGAATATCAGTGTTTACTGATAACGCAAGGCTTCTATAGGGTCGAGTTGTGCAGCTTTTTGCGCAGGATAAAAGCCAAAAAAGATACCTACTGATGCAGCAACGCTGAATGCCACGATGACCGAGCTTCCTGAGATGATGACGATTGTGCCGGTTAGTGCCTCCACCAGCAATGCGCCGCTGATACCCAGCAGCATGCCGACAAAGCAGCCGATCACTGAAATGATGATGGCCTCCAGAAGAAATTGCATCAGGATGTCGTTTTGGCGCGCGCCGATGGCCATGCGGATGCCGATTTCGCGAGTGCGCTCGGTGACAGAGACCAGCATGATGTTCATGATGCCGATGCCGCCGACCAGCAGCGATACTGAAGCAATTGCGCCGAGCAGCAGCGACATGATGCGAGTGCTTTCAGCGGCAGAATCCGCTGCTGCGGTGAGATTGCGCAGGAAGAAGTCATTATCCATTCCTTCTCGTATCCGGTGCCGCTGGCGCAGAAGCTCGGTCATGGATTTTTCCACTGAGGGCATGATTTCTTGCGTTGCGGTCTGCACCATCACCATACGCACCGAACCTGTAAATTGAGAGCCGAATACTTGGCGCTGTGCGGTGGAGAGCGGAATCAGGATGGTGTCGTCCTGATCCCGCCCATCCATGCCCTGACCTTTTTCAGCCAATGTCCCGAGTATGACAAACGGGCTTTGCCGGATGCGTATGGTCTTGCCGACCGGGTCATCACTGCCGAACAGGTTTTCTGCCGCAGTCTTGCCGATTAATGCCACTCGCGTGGCGGAGCGCACATCCGAGTCGGTGAAAGCAGCACCAGAAATTACCGGCCAGGAACGCGCATCCAGATAACCCGGTGTGGTGCCAATGATGGACGTATTCCAGTTGCTTGGTCCGTATATGACCTGCGCGCTGCCGGGGTGTATCGGAGCGACGGCATGTACTCCTGGCAGTTCGGCTATGGCGTCGGCATCACCGACCGTCAAGGTGAGATTGCCGCCTCCACCTGATCGTACTCCACCAGTCGAGGTACTACCGGAAAGAAGCACGAACAGGTTGCTACCCATCGCGGCAATGGTCTGTTTGATGGCATATTGCGCGCCCTGCCCGATCGACATCATTAGCACCACTGCACCGACACCGATTACCATTCCGAGCATGGTCAGCATCGTGCGCAGCCGGTTGGCGCCCATTGAGCGCCAAGCTTCGCCGAGTATTGCGAATATCATGCGCCAGCCTCCATTTGATGTTGTGCCTGATCGCTGACGATACGTCCATCAAAGAATCGTACTTTGCGATTTGCGTGGCGTGCAATGTCCTCTTCGTGTGTTACCAGCACAATGGTGATGCCGTCTCGGTTTAGTTTCTCAAACAGTATCATGATCTCGTTGCTGGTCTGACTGTCCAGATTACCGGTGGGTTCATCTGCAAGGATAAGCTGCGGGCGGTTGACCAAGGCGCGTGCTATTGCCACGCGTTGCTGCTGTCCACCGGAGATATTGTTGGAGGTCGATGCTGCATAGCCTCCCAGCCCTACCTTGGCAAGTAGTTCTTGCGCCCGCTGGCGGCGTTCTTCTCGTTCCGTGCCGCAATAGATCAGCGGCAGAGCCACATTTTCCAGCAGTGACATGCGCGGCAGCAGATTGAAACCCTGGAACACAAACCCGATGGTGCGATTGCGCAGCAAGGCCAGTTCGTCTTTGCCTAACTCTGCGATGCTGCGCCCATCAAGAAAATAGCGACCTGAACTAGGTTTGTCGAGACAGCCAAGGATGTTCATGAAAGTAGATTTTCCTGAGCCGGACGGCCCCATGATCGCTACGAATTCTCCTGCAGAGATGCTGAGATTGACATCATTGAGTGCGGGAAATAAACCTGCAGAAGTCACATAGGACTTGTGCAAACTTTCGATGCGAATGAGGGATTCGCCCATCAGAACATTCTCATCGGTGGCCTGCCTACAGAACTTGATGGTTTGTCAGCTTGCGTATCGCCAACGACGATTTGATCGCCTGCCTTTAGCTCTCCGCCGATGATTTCAGTATTGCGATTGTCGGTGATGCCTAGCAACACGCTGACTGGCTTCAATTCACCTTCTTTCAGTACATATAACTTGCCTGAAAACGCATCCCGCTTGGATTTTCCACCACCAGGCAATTCAGCGAAACGGTTGCCACTGCGATTTTGTGCATCAATGCCTGGGTTGGCAGCCAGTTTTTGCATATCTGTTTTGGCTGGTTTAAAACGCAATGCCGCATTGGCAACCATCAGCACATCCTTGCGTTCGGCCACGACGATGTTTACATAGGCCGTCATGCCGGGAAGCAGGATTTTCTCGGGATTGTTCACATTGATTACCACGTCGTAGGTTACAACATTTGAAACGGTGGTGGGGTTCAGGCGTATCAGCTTAACCACGCCTTCAAAACTGCGATTTGGGAAAGCATCCACGGTAAAGTGCACGGTCTGGCCGATGCGGATGTTGCCGATATCTGCTTCGGCGAAATTTGCATCGATCTGCATCTTGGATAAATCCTGAGCTATCTTGAACAGCGTTGGGGTCTGCAAGCTGGCGGCAACGGTTTGGCCGACATCTACTGAACGGTCGACTACCACACCGGACACTGGCGAGCGGATCACCGAGTAGGCAAGGTTGGCACGATCCTTTTCCACTGTTGCTTGAGTCAATTTCAATTGTGCTTCCGCGGATTTTTTTGCTTGTACTGCGCTATCAAGTTCCTGGCGCGAGACATATTCCTGAGTGTACAAGCTGCGCATGCGTGCCTCGTTGGCAGTTGCCAATTCCAGCAAGGCTTCGGCACTTTGCACATTGGCCAAGCTTTGTTTCTGCTGTGCGGAAAGCAGGGCATCGTCAAGCTCCAGCAAGATTTGCCCCTTCTGAACTTTGCTATTGAAGTCTACATAGAGTTTTTTTACTGTGCCGGAAACTTGGGTACCTACACTCACCAGTGTTACCGGATTGATCGTGCCGTTGGCCGAGACAATCTGGCTGATGTTGCCACTTTCCAAGGGTTGCAGGCGATATTGCGGCGGAACCACCAAATATAGCTGCCTATAAACGGCGCTAGCGGCGCCGATGACGACAACCGAAAGAATGGTCAAGACTAGCCGGGATTTTAGTAGGTTTTTCATCAAAGTCATTGTTGTTAGTTTTTTCGGGGTGAATCTCCGACGGAATTTTGACCGTTGGCATCCGATAAGGTTTGCAGCAATCCCGCATCCAGGCTACCCATTGCCTGTGCCAGTGCGGCGCGGCTGATGTTCCAGTTGAGTGTGGATTGTATGCGCTGCTGGCGTGCGCTGGCTAAAGCATTTTGCGCATTAAGCACATCCAGCATACTGCCCACACCGGCCTTGTAGCGACCCAGCACGACACGTTCAGATTGTTCAGCGCTGTACAGCAAATCGGCACTGGAGCGCAATGATTGCGTTGCGGTAGTGAGGTGCTGATAAGCTGTCCAGACATCCAGTGCCACTTGTAATCGCAATTGTTCGAGCTGGGCATTTTTGGCTTCAACTTGCATTTCGGCAGCGCGTGCATGGTAGGTCGGCGCAAAGCCTGAAAAGATTGGTACGCTCAGGTTTATGCCCACAGATGAGCCACGAGTATTGACACCAGCGCTTTGCTGCCGGTCGCTGGAAGCGGTCATGGTGATTTTTGGCATGTCTGCTGAGCGAGCTGCGTCGACACCGGCTTGAGCGGCCTTTACTTGAGCGGCGGCGGCCTGTATATCCGGGCGGCGCTGACGCGCTTCTTCGATTAGTGCGTTGATATCACCATCAAAATCATGAGGCATCGCCGTTGTATTGGCTGGAATCAAGGATACATTGCGGTTGGCATCCAGTCCGATCATATTTGCCAGAGTACCTTGCGCGTTCTTCAAGTTCCCATCAGCGCTGATGCGGTTCAACGTGGCTTGCGAATAGGCAGTCTGGGCTTGCAGCTTATCGGCAGGAGTTGCGCTTCCGGCGTTATAGCGGGCTTCCGCCGCCGCAAAACTTTCCTTGGCAGTGTGTTCCGATTCTTTTGCGGCATCAAGCGCGGCAACTGCGGCCTGGGTTTGGTAATAAGCCTGCACTGCAGTCAGGAAAACCGCCTGAACCGTGCTGTCCTGTGTGGCACTCGCGGCAACGAGCAATTGACGTGCATTTTCCAGGTTGGCCGCGCGTGAACCAAAATCATACAACAGATAGGAAAGCGTCAAGCTGATGCTGCGTTGCTCAACACTGGTGGCGGTTCCGGATTTGCTGTGCATGTCTGAGGCACTCAGGCTGGCGCTAGGCAGGTAGCTCGCTTTGTTAATTCCGATCTGTGCCGCATACATGCGAGAGCTTGCCCACACCTCTCTGGTTTTTGGATTGCTGCACAAGGCCAGGTTGACGACATCCGGCAGGCCGAGGAGTTTTTGGCTAGGCACCAGATCGCGCACCAAGTTTTGAACAGAGTCCGCACAGGGGTCGTCAACCATGCCGTCTTGGCGCAATGATGGTTTAGCAGGCTGCATCGCCTTTGTGCCGAACGGGTCAATACCTTCACCAGCCAAAGCCGAGCCATTGCACAGAAAAAGCAGACTTATAACAACCAGCCCCCCGGTAATTTTTCGGCGCTTCGTTAGTCGTTTTACCTGAGGGAAGTACAATTGTTGAGTGTGCATGCGCATGAAGCCTTATTCCATACATTGTATCGGCTCATGATTATCCAGCAATACCTTGTTGGCAAGAGAATAGTTTCAATGAAAGGGTTGTCAATTGAGTGGTGCGACAAAATGCCGGGTTTTTAAGTATGTATTTTGCATGTACATGGCATGCGTAAGGGTAATCATCAACCACAGACCTCCACACCAGTTTGCTAGTCTTTAGTTCCTGGCATATTGATCTCAGTATCTTCAGAGTTCCTACTCAATGCGCTAACTTATTTCAATCAGGATTTCTTGCCAAGATACCGCCAGATTAAGCTGGCCAGCTCCCCAATACTTTATCCGCAAAGGTCAATAGGTAATAGTCAGTGTGCGGACTTGTGATGCTGTACAGGTTGGAGCAGCGCAGGTTCCAGCCTGTCCTGCAGCCATGGAGCCGTTGATGAAAAAGGATTGTGCAATTCCGGTGCCGATGCTGGTCAAGGGATTGACTCCGCCAGTGGCGATTGTATTCAGTGCCAGCGTGTAATTCAATCCCGCTACCACATCGACAGCAGCATCCAGTGTCATCGTATATGCCAGAGAAGTGGTGCAGGTGACTCCGAAAGTGGCGCTTGCCAGTACAGGTGCAGGACTGAATGCAGTGTAGGCAAAGGCGACATTGGCTGGTGGGGTCGTGATGTTGCATGTGGCTGGTGCGATGATGGAAACCGGGAATGTGCCGTTTGTGAATGTCACTCCACCCGGCAAACCACCAGAGAAGGTTATGGAAACGGTGTCGGTATAAGTGCCCTCGGGTGGAAGGGCCAGTTGTCCCGCAGGAATGCAGCCGTAGTAGGTATAGATATTGGTGACAGTTGTATTTTTTGCCATAGGGACGATTGCTTGTGCCGCCGGTAGCAGGGTGGCACCCTTCCATGGGGTAAGGCAGGCAGCATCCGTGGCCACATGGTAATTGAGGAAGCTGCCCGCCAAAGCAGCGCGGTTCTGGGTGGCAAGTGCATTCAATCCATTTCCGGCCGCAACCTGATACCTCACGTTTATATTGGCGGGGCCGGCGGCATTATCTCTGCTACAGGTCACCGAAAATGTAGTGGAGGTTATGTTGGTGGTGACATTGGTGGGCACGTAACCGCTCGAAAATCCGGCGGAGCCCAAACTGCAAATGATCGCAGCCTGTGCAGAGGTGGCAAGCGATAGCAAAGCTACGGTTCTCAGCAACAGGATTAGCTTTTGTTGAAACAATTCCGGCTTCATCGTGCAACTCCTTTGCATAACAGCGGACCTAAGCGGGCAATTTCGTCTGGTGACTCTGGCTGAAGTGTTACTTCAATTTTACATTGCTGGCCGTTCCAGTTCAGCAACACTCGATTGGATAGTTGCAGGCCAGTGACGAAAGCTTCGCCGCGCCGAGCCACATAAAATTCCTGTTGATCTCCTTCGATTTGCACAATGGCTCCTGCAGGAGCAACTTCGCCATCTTCCAGCATGATTTTCAACAATGCTCCGCGGCCACCACGCACAGGAAAATCAATTTTCACTGCGCTGCGCCATGCGGGCACGGCGTTCTGTTCGATTGAATTAATTTCCGCGCTCATCGGGAGCTCGTTGGGATTCAGCCTTATTGCATTGTTCTGGTAGGGGATTAGCCTCGGGATTAATGCCATGCCGTGGGTGTTGGTGTGGGTTAGCATATTACTGCCCACGCCAATGCCGATATTGTCATAACCCGCAACTTCGACAACCGCGAAGCTCTGATCCACGCGCTGGGTAGCAAACAGGTTGTTATTGGCTAACACCAATCCGCCGTTGGCGCCAAGGCGTAGCGCAGTCTGGCCGGGTGAGGTGCTTACATCGCCGGTCAATCTTCCATAGTGTCCCAGATAGTACAAGCCTCCTTCTGTACGATTTTGCTCTTGCTGGCGTCCAGCAAGAGCACGCCAGCCAAGGTTGTTGTCTTGATCTGGATTCTGCATGGCAGAGACATAAAAATCCTGTTGCCCGCCATGGCTGTTCGCTGATGCGCTTACGATCCGGTTGCTATCCAGCGGCATAACGAAATATACCCCTATTGATGTGCCACTGGCTCCTGCAATGGCACGACTGGCGGAAAGGCTCAGAGAGTTACGATCACCGAGGCGCGTGGAATAGTTTCCCGACACAGTGGACACACTGGTGTTGTCATATCGGCTGAATGTGGCAAAGCCTATTCCGAACGAACCGGCAGTCTCCGAGGAGTAGCTCCAGTTACCCGCCAGTTGCAATTTGGCTGGCAGGATATTTGCGGCTTGGCCTAACTGGCGAAAGTTTTGTGAGGCTCCCTGAGCTTGGAATGACACACTGCTACGCAGACTTTGTTGTTCCATGCCCAGCAACCACAGACTTCCGTTCTGGCTTTGCCCATGGCTGACCGCCAGTGATGCCTTGCCCAGTATTCGACTGGGCAGGGCAGATACCACGCTCAACCCTACTGTCTGCAATTGTGCTGCCGCTTCCGCGCGGCCTTCCAGAGTCAAAGCATTACTATAGCCGTGGCGCCAAGTGCCACTGGCAAAGCCCGGACCGTAGCGGTTACTGGAGGTTCCTATATCGCGTCGTATACTTCCGGCCTCTATGCTCCAATCGTTCAGGCCTGCAGCCAAGAGCTGTGTGCTGGTGAAGAATGATTGCTCGATGATGGTTTCGCGCCCAAGAATATCACGCACCACCATCTTGACGTCACCGCTGCCGGTCAGTATCGGAAAGTTGTCGATAGCAAATGGACCTGTCGGCACATTCGAAACTTGGCGCAATACATCGTTGACGTACATCTCCACGGTGGACGGTGCTGTAGACATGCCAACCAGTGCGGGAATAGGTTGGCTGACGAATCCCGGGGTCAGTCCAAAGTTTTTGCAGTATTGGAGGCCTCCATAGTAAACATTATGTCCCCACATGCCAGCGCGAGTACTTGTGTCACCTATTCTGAGAGTGCGGTTTTCGTCCGGAAAATCCTTGGTGAAGGTGGTTTCCAGTCGAACCCAGCTGCGTGGGTTGGTTGATGCAGCATCGTTAGTCAAATTACGCCCGGCGTGGCTGGTGGTGAGGACTCCCCATGAGTTGGAGAAACCAATTTCCGTGAGCAACCCCAGATCCTTGGCAGTGGGCGCATTACGTAGAATTGAAGTCGAATAATTCAAGTCGTAGTTAAAAAACACGCTGGGAAGAACCGGGCTGACTACCGGTTTTTTAGACATTTCCTGGGTCAACCGGGTTGCAGCAAATGCTTCGGGGGAAAACAGTAATTCTGCAGACTGGTTGGCAAAGTCCAGTTTGAACTTGTAGCCCGGTACGGCAGATAACGGCCAGTACGTCTGATCATGGAGTTTAAAGTCGATAGGCTTTGCATCGGGAGGTAGTTGTACGCGCCATTCCTCAAATGCTTCGAATGGTGCATACATGACCCCGCCGCGTTCCAGCAGCAGCCATGTGCCGCTCTTGGATCCATTTACCACGACCTCCAGCGGCAGAATGCGTTCAGCAATTTGATTGGCAGGGGACGCAGTTGAGGCAGCGGTATTCTGAATCGGCAACGCTGGCGGCGTTCTAGGGGGCGGCGTCTCAGAGGTCAGAAGTTTTGTTTGCGCAGAGGTACGGGCTATTGCCTTGGTTTTGCTTGGCTTAACTTTGGTTTTGCTAGCAGCGTTGGTCTTAAGGGTGGCACCTGGTTTTGCAGTAGTGTGGGTATCAGTTGTCTGCGACTGCGCTACGGCTGAGCTGGCACAAAGAGCAAGCAGTAGCAGGAACAGGCGCGGGTGGAGGATTAAGCCCACGCTGGAAGCCTTATTCGGTAAGTGTTACATCGAAGATCTGTTTGAAACCGTCGTCCAGCCTCACCGTGAGTTTGGCTTTGCCGCCTGGGATGCGATTGCCGGCAGACTTGATGTCAAAGTTGCGCTTCAGGGTTGGCAGAATGTAACTGCCTGTGTCCCGGCTGGCCAATTTTTCTCCTTCGGGGCTGGAGAGTGTGAAGTCGATCAGTTGAGCATATGCGTTACCAGTGTTCTCACAGACAGCTTTAACCGCGCTTGGTGCTGTTCTTTCTGTTGTGCATTCAAGTTTGTATTTGGCTTTAGGGGGTGTAATGAAAACAGGCAATGAAAATGCGATCGCAATCTGCAATTGCAGGTTGCCCTTGTTTGGTTTTGCTTCAGGTATCTCGCGCACGATTAACCGGTAGGTAAGCTGATCCGCTTGTTGTAGCGGGCGCAACCTGGCGAGGCGCACGACTTGGCGAGACTTGCCGGCCAGCTTGATAATAGGAGGGGAGAGCAATAGATCTTCGGTAAGCACCAGATCATCCTCGCCTTCCGGCTTCTGTTTCCACGTATACACATCGGCCTGCATCACCAATTCCTCATCACCCTCGTTGGTGATAGTGACGGCGACAGCCTTGTCTTTCGGAGTCATGAAGATTCTTACCGGTGTGACAGAAAAAGGACCAGCCCATAGTGGAGACGCGAGACTTGAAGCTAGCAGGGCAAGTAGCACCTTAGTCAGGATTATTTTCATGCTGGATACCGATCTCCGTAGGAAAAATACATAGAAATTCACCAACCTATCATCAACTCAAGGTAATCCAGATGGGCCAGATTGACAACTCGCCAGGAAGTAACCGTGCCCCCACCCGTGTAACTGCCTATAGAGCCCATTGATTCGCCTGTTCTTGAAGCAAGGGTCACAAAGCGAAAAGCACCATCTTGTGTGGCTATCCAAGGCAGGTTCGAAGTATCTCCTGTAAAATCTACCGTGGTTCCAGAAGAGCACATGACAGTCACTGCTTCGCCAAAGGAACCGATTTTGGTACTGTTGCGACACAAACCCAAGTTTGCAGCATCACCAATGGATTGGCGAACTACAACATTGAATTGCATATTGATTTGTGCTGCGTATGCGGTTAAAGCCTCCAGCCCGATCACCGCTGCTAATATAACAGCTCTTGCAGCAGTGGCCGGGCGAATATGTGATCTGAATGCGGCGATTATGTTCATGGATAGCGAGGCAGCGGAGCTGTCTGGCATCAAACAATTTGGCCGATCAAACCGGCATCGTTCAGTAAGTAATTGTCAAAGTGCGAACTTGGGTTTGCACACCTGCACAGGCAGTTGCGGTTCCACCAGCGCAATCGCCCGCTTGACCACCAGCCATGCCACCGGTAATGGTAACGGTGCGCACGTCTGCTGTTCCTACCCCACCTAAAACAGCGGTAGCCGCTGTACCTGTAGTAGTAATCGCTGAGCCAGCGGCAAGCGAGTAATTAAGACCGGCGATTACCCCATAATTACTGACGTCGAACGCAAACGTCGGGGCAGCAAGGCCGCGCGTGCAGGTGATTGCGAATGAGGAAGTTGGTGCCGGAATAGACGCTCCGGTAAAGGCAGTGTATACGCCAAAGTCCAAATTCGGAATTGCGGCTGCCGTGCATAGTGCCGTAAGATCGGCTAGCACATTAAAATTTGTTGGACCTATGGTGGCTGCATGAGTGACAGGTGCTGTTGCAGTAAACATGGCTGCTGCAATGATAGAGGCGGCAAGTTTTTTCATTTGATACTCCTTGGTCATAGAATTTAGGGTTCAACACACAACTTGTGTGCCGTATGCAAACCTACGCAAGAGTCATACCAATATATTGACATATACGTTAAATAATATCCCCCAATTCGAGATATTAGTTTAAAATATATATACAACCTTATAATATTACAAGCAATATTTTATATTGGCCTGCCATCTATAATGGGTTTTTGCCTATGCCTTTGGCTAGTATCTAGACCGTTTCAAATGAATTCATTGTATAGATTGCCTGATATAAATAGTCAGGAATATGACAATTATGTCGATTTTTCATCAAGTTGAATTTGTGATTGCATGCTTTTGAAGTCAATTACGAATTTGACAAATTATGGCAATCCTCTAGGGCAATGTGTGCGGGGTGAGTTAGGCATGGTTTACGAAAGCATACAAAAAAGCACGCCTAAGCGTGCTTTTTTGTTTGTTGCATGCCGATGTTAACGGCTGTTGCCATTATTGCCGCGTCTGAGGGTATAACTTGGGCGATCACCGGCACCTGAGCGGCGTGGTGCGCTATTGCCGCCGCGATTCTGGTTGTTGCCGAAACTACGCTCTGGGCTGCGTGGTTGGACGGCAGTTTGACTGCGGCCTAGTCCACCAAAACCCTGCCCACCGCCAACACCTAGAGTATGCCCACGGGTAGTGTTTCCGTTGGCTTGCCCGTGCCATTGGCCATGACCTTCTTTCCTTCCGGCGTGGCTATGACGGCTGTCCGGCGCGCTGTGATGGAAGCCTGCGCCACCATTGTTGCCATTGCCGGTGAATGCACTGCTGCGGTTTCCACCGTAGCCACCTCCATTGCTACGGTTGCCACCGCTGAAACTGCCCGAACGCGGAGCGCCGTTGCGCGGACCATTGTTGCCGCGTGGACGATCCGATGACAGGCCGGTGCGCAATTTGTATTTTGGCTCCAATCCTTCGATAGTGTGCATCTTGATGCTTTGTTCAGTATAGCGCTCAATGCGTTTCAGTAATTGCGCATCGCGGTTCGAGGCGAATGAGATGGCAATGCCGGTAGAACCGCCGCGACCGGTACGGCCGATGCGGTGCACGTAGTCCTCGGCGAACTTGGGCAGGTCGAAATTGATCACGTGCGAAATGCCGCGCACATCCAGACCGCGGGCGGCCACGTCGGTGGCGACCAGCACGCGCAGATTGCCGTTGCGCATGTTGAGCAGCGTACGGTTGCGCTCGCGCTGATTCATGTCGCCATGCAACGCCGCAACGGAGTGGCCTTGCGCCGAAAGCTGGTCGGCAATGCTGTCGGCATCGCGCTTGGTGGCGGTGAACACCAGCGCCTGATTCAGTTCCACGTCGGTCAGCAGGTGGCTGAGCAGCTTGTTCTTGTGCGCCACGTCATCAGCAAACATCATGCGCTGCTCGATGTTTTCGTGCTTGTCCCTGGCGGCCGAAACAGTAATCTTCTTCGGAGCCTTGAGCAGGCGCGAGGCCAGGTTGCCGACCACGCCATCCAGCGTTGCCGAGAACAGCAGGGTCTGGCGCGTAGTTGGAGTGGACTTGGCGATGCGTTCCACATCGTCGACAAAACCCATGTCCAGCATGCGGTCCGCTTCGTCGAGGATCAGCACTTCCAGGCGCGAGAAGTCGATGCGGCCGCGCTCCAGATGGTCGATCAGACGGCCGGGCGTGGCTACCAGGATATCCACGTGGCCGGACAGCAGACGGTTCTGCACCGGGTAGGGCATGCCGCCCAGGATGCTGATGATCTTGAAGCGCATGTGCTTGCCGTATTTCGTGGCGGCATCGCAGACCTGCTGCGCCAGTTCGCGGGTCGGCGTCAACACCAGCACGCGCGGACCTTTGCCCGGCAGGGCAGAAGGCGTGGCTAGGCGGTTCAGCACCGGCAGAGTGAACGCAGCGGTCTTGCCGCTGCCGGTTTGCGATGAAGCCATCAGGTCGTGACCGGCCGTGATTTCCGGGATGGCCTGCGCTTGGATAGGAGTAGGCTCGGTGTAACCAGTCTCGGCAATTGCCTTGAGGATGGCGGCGTTCAAATTCAGGTTTTCAAATGACATCTTGTTTCCTTATTTTTATGATCAAAAGGAACCCAACTCGTGAGGCAAGACGCAAGACTGCATCCGGTTAAACCTAACCGGATGCCGAATTGAATTCCGGCATGACGAACTTAAAAGTTCCCTTACGTGAGCGCGGCAATACAGCCCGTTGAACGGGGAGGAGGTGACCGGCGCATAAAACATCGTTGCTAACCGGAAAACCCATAGAGAATCCTGTGGGGTTTTTAGACAGGCGCGATTTGATACGCGCGAGAGATAGGTCAGAAAACGATGAACCAATGCCGCTTTGGCGGCGGCAATGCGCGCATTATACGTAAGGAAAAAATAAAAGCCAGTGAAAGTTTAACAAGCTGTGCCTTGTGCTAGAATGCGCGCCCTTTTCAAAGCAAGGCTGTATCCATGTCCCGCCAACTCCGCAATATCGCCATCATCGCTCACGTTGACCACGGCAAGACCACCATGGTGGATAAGCTGCTCAGCCAAGCCGGTTCTTTCGCTGCCCATAAACATGTCGCCGAACGCGTGATGGACAGCAACGACCTGGAAAAAGAGCGCGGCATCACCATTCTGGCGAAGAACTGCGCCGTGGATTACGAAGGCGTGCACATCAACATCGTCGACACGCCCGGCCACGCCGACTTCGGCGGCGAAGTGGAGCGCGTGCTGGGCATGGTGGATGGCGTGTTGTTGCTGGTGGATGCGGTCGAGGGCCCGATGCCGCAAACCCGTTTTGTCACCAAGAAGGCGCTGGCGCTCGGCCTGCGGCCTATCGTGGTGATCAACAAGGTGGATAGAGACGGCGCTCGATGTGACTGGGTAATCAACCAGACCTTCGATCTGTTCGACAAGCTGGGTGCGACCGAAGAGCAGATGGATTTTCCGGTGGTATATGCCTCGGCATTGAACGGCTACGCCACACTGGATCTGGCCAAGCCGAGCACCGACATGCGCCCGTTGTTCGACGCGGTGCTCAGGAACGTTCCCGCACCGGATACCGATGTAGATGCGCCGCTGCAATTGCAGATCTCCGCGCTGGATTATTCCAGTTTCGTCGGCCGCATCGGCGTGGGCCGCGTGCGCCGCGGCCGCGTCAAGCCCGGGCAGGATGTGATGGTGATGAGTGGCGACAAGCCGCCCAAGCGTGCGCGGATCAACCAAGTGCTCGGCTTTCGCGGCATCGAGCGCGTGCCGCTGGATGAAGCGCTGGCCGGCGACATCGTATTGATCAACGGCATCGAGGAAATCGGCATAGGCGTGACGATCGCTGACGTGAACAAGCCCGAGGCGCTTCCCATGCCCAAGATCGATGAACCGACGCTGACGATGAACCTGATGGTCAATACCTCGCCTTTGGCAGGTCAGGAAGGAAAGTTCGTCACCAGCCGGCAGATCCGCGACCGCCTGAACAAGGAATTGCTGGTGAACGTGGCACTGCGCGTCGAGGATACGAACGAAGCCGACGTGTTCCTGCTGGCTGGACGCGGCGAATTGCACCTGACGATATTGCTGGAAAACATGCGCCGCGAAGGTTTCGAAATGGGCGTGGGCAAGCCGCGCG
>Ga0224495_10000691_pt1 | contig 25777 bp, 24 predicted proteins | sample SF_Jul11_sed_USG_FD_168128 | JGI IMG/M metagenome (GOLD analysis project Ga0224495, IMG submission 168128) | Sediment microbial communities from San Francisco Bay, California, United States - SF_Jul11_sed_USGS_4_1 | ecosystem: Environmental > Aquatic > Marine > Sediment | place: USA: California...
CTTCGAATCTCATCTTCCGGGTCTCCTGTAACCAACGTGCCCGGCTTAGGGATGATTCCATTGCGTTTCCCCAAACCGGACATATTACGTGCTACAGAACCGGACATTTCATTTGCTCCCTACAGGGTAAAATGATCAGCTTGGAAAAACCACCTAGAATTTATAAAATGGCATACGTACGATGTGTTGCATGAATACAACCCAGTTGGTTGCCTAATCGCCTCTCCTCGGCTAACATCGAGCCACTTTCTTACCTAATTTGAAAGGTCTACGTGTCGTTGACAAGACTTATTTTTCTCGCTTTCATCACCTTTAGCGCGGCCTTTCTCCCTTCCTTTTCCCATGCAGGAGATGTTCCCGAGTTCAGCAATCAGGAATCCGGTGAAATCGCTCCCGAGTGGCTGCCTTCCGGACGTGATATCCGAATAGAATTGATTCCGCTGGCCGATTCCGAAGTACAAATTGCCGCATCTGATTTGTGGGAACGCATACGCGGAGGATTTGCGATGCGCGACATGAATTCCAGACTGATCGCCGTCCATGAAAAATGGTATGCACGCAATCCTGAATATGTCCTGCGCATGTCGGATCGCGCGAGACGTTACCTGTTCTACATTGTTGAGGAAGTGGAACGTCGCGGTATGCCTACAGAGATCGCACTGTTGCCTATAATCGAGAGTGCTTTCAACCCCGGTGCCAATTCGGTGGCCAGCGCTTCAGGTATATGGCAGTTTATTCCTTCTACCGGCAAGCACTTCGGCTTGGAACAGAACTGGTGGTATGACGGTCGCCGCGACATTGTCGGTGCAACTAACGGTGCGCTGGATTATCTGCAAAAACTGCATAACCAGTTCGGCGACTGGGAACTGGCGCTGGCAGCCTATAATTGGGGAGAGAATGCTGTCGCACGCGCACAAGCATCCAACCGCAGACGCGGCAAGCCTACCGATTACGCCAGCCTGAAGATGCCGCGCGAAACACGTAACTACGTGCCTAAATTATTGGCCATCAAGAATATCGTCAGTAATCCGGAACAGTTCGGTCTGGAGTTAAGCAACATCCCCGATGAGCCCTATTTCGAAGCTGTGGCGACTTCTCAGCATATCGATGTCAAGGTCGCCGCAGAATTGGCAGAAATTACTATGGATGAATTCAATGCGCTCAATCCAGGCCATAATCGTCCGGTGATCCTGCAGGAAACCACCAATGTATTGTTGCTGCCAATAGACAATGTCAGCACCTTCCGCGAAAATCTGGCCAAAACAGATCAGCGTCTGGTCTCATGGCAATCCTATCAAAGTCAAAAAGGCGAAAGTTTTCAATTGATCGCTTCCCGTTTCGACATGACGGTGGACGAGTTACGCTCGGCGAACGGCCTCTCCAAATACGCTCAGGAGAGTAACGGGCAGACCCTGCTGGTCCCCCTCTCTGAGGAAGAACCCGCCGCCAAATTTACCGCATTTAATATGCACCCTACTGCGGTACGTGAAATGCTGGGCGCTGTCCGCTACAAGGTACGCAGAGGTGATACGATCTCCACCATCGCAAGACAATTCAAGGTTAGCCAGAGACAATTGATCGAAGCCAATAATGGACGCACATTTCTGCGCGTAGGCAAGAGCTTCAATATCATACTTTCTGATCGTCCAACCTATCGTACTAAACGCAAATTATCGAGCAATGGCAACTACACAGTACGCCAGGGCGATACCATCTCTACCATTGCACGCCGCTTTAAGGTAAGTCAGGATCAGTTGATAGAAGCAAACAATGGAAGCACAGTGCTGATCGTGGGCAAGCGTTTTGATATCGCCGACATCCGCGAGAAAAACGTCAAAGTTGCCTACAGTGGCTCAAACAATGACATCTAACGAAGTATCAGGATTGCCTATAGATAGGGTTAGGTCAAACATTTCTATCACAATGAAATCTCCTTGCACGACCTCATCACGTCTTTAAGCCTTTAAGCCAAGATACTTTAATGCATCATCAGCAACCGCAATGCTTGATGCTATCCCAAAAATTGAACCTCCTAATGTCTAGCCTGAATTATTCGTACAAATAGCAATGCACGCTATGTGTCGCAGAATGTATGCTTACCGTCGGATATGCGGCACGACATTGCGCACGGGCGTGTGTGCAGCGTGGCGCAAAGTGGCAACCCTGCGGGGGATTTGCCGGTGAGGGCAAATCTCCTTCAAGCCGGATTCTTTGCTGCCCCAACCGATCAATACGCGGCACAGCAGACAATAATGCCTGTGTATACGGATGCTTCGGAAGGCGCAACACCTCTTCCGCCGTCCCGCGCTCGACGATGCGCCCGAGATACATTACACATACTTCATGCGCAAGGTATTCCACTACGGCAAGGTTATGCGTAATAAACAAGTAACTCAGGTTCAGTTCCTGTTGTAGCGATTTCAATAAATTGAGGATTTGCGCCTGCACCGAAATATCCAGCGCACTGGTTGGCTCATCACAGACTAAAAGTTGGGGTGATACGGCAAGAGCCCGTGCAATTGCGATGCGCTGACGTTGTCCACCGGAAAACTCGTGCGGATAGCGCCACTTGGCAGCACGATCAAGCCCAACCTTGTCCAGCAACTCATCCAGTTGCGCCTGTCGCGATGTACTGTTGCCGCCAATACTCAACGCACTCATCCCCTCTTCCAATATCTCTGCCACACGCATCTTTGGATTCAGCGAAGCGTATGGGTCCTGAAACACCATCTGCATGTTGGCACGGTATGCACGTAACTCCCCTGCACCGAGTCCTATCAACTCGCAACCTGCAAAGCGCACACTGCCGCCAGTGGGTTGAATCAACTGCAACATTGATTTGCCCAACGTAGTTTTGCCGCAACCGGATTCGCCCACCAGTGCAAGCGTACGACCTTGAGGGATATCAAACGTTACTCCGTCCACCGCTTTAACTTGCCCGATCTTACGCTTCAACAGCCCACTGCGAATGGCGAAGTGGACTTGAAGGTCGAAAACTTGCAAGCGCGAAGATTCAGAAGTTACTGGCTTATTACCCCCTCCTGTTTGCGTGGCAGGTTCAACAACGGCAGATGACAGCTCTTCTTCAAAACCGGCTTCTTTATCTTGATACAAATGACATCGCACCCTCTGTCCGTCTTCAAGTACTGTCAATTCCGGGGACTGCTCACTGCACCGTGACCATGCTCTGTCGCAACGCGAAGCAAAACGACAGCCGCGTTCAACGCTGCCGAGCGATGGAACATTGCCTGGAATCGCCGAAAGCAACTGCCCTCGCCGACGTTCATCCGGCATTGCAGCGAACAGTTTTTGCGTATAGGGATGCAAAGGGCGGGAGAATAGCTGTTCGCGAGAGGCTCGCTCTACAATCTGCCCTGCATACATCACGCCGATGTGGTGTGCAGTTTCCGCCACCACACCCAAATCGTGCGTGATGAGCAACATTGCCATACCTGTCCTGCTTTGAGTCTCACGCAACAATTCCAGCACTTGAGCCTGTATCGTCACATCCAGTGCAGTAGTAGGCTCATCGGCAATGAGCAGCTTGGGGTTGCCGGCCAATGCCATGGCGATCATCACGCGCTGCTTCATTCCGCCAGAAAGCTGGAATGGGTACTCATGCACACTCCGGGCCGCGTCCGGAATGCCCACTTGGTCGAACAGCTCTACTCCGCGTTGCCGCGCAACCATACCACTCATCCCCTGATGCAAGAACAGCACTTCACTAATTTGCTCACCCACCGTCATCACCGGATTAAGACTCAAACCCGGCTCCTGAAAGATCATCGCAAGCTTGCCACCGCGCACCTTGCACATCTCGCGCTCGCGCAAATCAAACAGTTCCGCATCATCCAGTTGCACTGACCCCGCCATATTTTCGATCCCATCCGGGAGTAGACGCATCAGCGAAAGCGCAGTCATGGATTTTCCGCAACCGGACTCACCGAGTAGCGCAAATGTCTCACCCGCCGCAATGTCAAAGGAGATATCGTCAACAATATTCGCACCGTTGCGTAAACGTGTGGTCAGGCCAGTGACCTTGAGCAATGAAGTCATGAGTCAGCCTCGGTGCGATTCAGGCGTGGATCAAATGCATCACGTACGGCATCGGCGAACAGATTAGCCGCAAGTACCAATACCAGCATGAAGCCGAATGCCGAGACCAGCGCCCACCACACCATCGGCTCGCGCGCCATTTCCAGTCGTGCCGCATTGATCATAGTGCCGAATGAAATCATCGAAGGATCGACACCCACACCGACGTAAGACAACACCGCCTCGGCCAGCACCAGCGCGGAAAAGTCCATCACTAGGGCGATGAGGACGATATGCATCACGTTGGGCAAAATATGGCGGGACAAAATGCGCATCGAGGACACGCCAAAGGATTGTGCAGCCTGTATGTATTCCATCTCGCGTAGCTTCAGGGTCTCACCACGCAACAGCCGGCACAGTCCCGTCCAACTGGTCACTCCGAGGATCAGGCACAGGAACACCAGCCGCAGGTCGGCACGGGAGGCGGTTGTATCGAACCACTCGGGATGCGTGTCGATGGTTACCTGCATCATCAGCACCGCCGCCGCGATCAGCAGCACGCTGGGAATGGAACTCAGCACGGTATAGATATACTGGATGACATCGTCCACCCAACCGCGAAAATATCCGGCGGCGAGTCCAAAGAACAGGGCCAGCGGTAATGTCACCAGAGTTGTCACCGTACCAATGATGAGCCCGGTGCGGATGCTCTTCAAAGACAGGTACAACACATCCTGCCCGACCTTGTCCGTCCCGAGCACGTGATACTCGGCAGCCAGGCTGGCGATTGCCCCGATAAGCGTGGTCATGGCCAGGATAGTGACAGATACTGCACGCTGGCTCATCCATCGCCTTGCCAACCACACCAATAATCCGCCAGCCAGCAACCCGGCTAACGCACCTATCAGGGCGCGCTTGGCCACATCCGCATCGCGCTCAGACACATCGTTCAGGTGCGCTCCGCCATATTGCAGCCTGGGATAATCGCGCACGATATTGCCCGCTGCGTCCGACATGCTCTCCTTGGCATACAGGGTCAGAGCGAAAGGCGCGGAATAGGTTTTCTCCTTGTACATTCTGAGCGGCTCGACCAGCTTGTCGAACACACTCAATACTTCCGGCGAATATACCGCCACACCCTTGCTTTGCTCCGGCAAGGCTGTGCGGTAATGCATGCTGTCTAGCAAACCCACCACCACAAACAGCGTCAATACCAGCAGGGATACCAGCGCCACGCTGCTCTGTGCCACACGTCGCCAGGGCAACAGCAGATGCTCGCGCTTGCGCACATACCATGTCGCGGCAATACCGGCAGCCAGCAACAGGAACACCAACCTGTCGCTCCACAACATCTCAATCATGAAACTCATGTGAGTCGCACCCTAGGATCGACAATGGTGTAGGAAATATCGGTGAAGATCAGACCGGCGATGTACAGCACCGAACCCAGAAACACCATCGCGCGGACCACGCCAAAATCCTGTGCATTGATCGCATCAATGGTGTAACTGCCCAGACCGGGGATACCGAAGAACGATTCAGTGAGCAAACTACCCATGAACAGCAGCGGGATGACCACGACCACGCCGGTCAGGATGGGGATCATCGCGTTCTTCAACACATGGGTGAACAGCACGCGCAGTTCGGATAGCCCCTTGGCACGCGCAGTACGCACATAGTCCTTACCGATCTCTTCGAGGAAGATGGTACGGTACCAGCGACTGCTGGAGCCGATGCCACCCACCACGCCGATCACGATAGGCAGCACCACAAACTTGAAGCTTTCCGCCCCCCCCGCATAGCCGGAGATGGGAACCAGATGCCACAGCTTGCTCACGAGAAACTGTCCGCCAATGATGTAGAACAGGCCTGAAATGGACATCAGCAGCACGCACAGGGCCACGCCCGCCATATCCAGTGCGGTGGCACGAAACAAGGTCATCAGCAATGCAAAGCTGACATACACCACCAGACCCACGAGGAAGGTCGGCAGCGCAATGGCGAGACTCGGGCCCATGCGTGTGGATATCTCGTGACTGATACTGCGATCGTCATCGGAATAACCAAAATCAAACACAAACATGCTGGCGGATTTTCCCCAGAAGATCGTGTCGGTGAATGTACTCGCGCCACCAGCCTCGCTATTGATCAGCATCGGCTTGTCGTAACCGCGCTGTTGTTTCCACTTATCGATAGCTTCTGGTGTCACGCGCTTGATGCCCAGTTGCATGCGCGCCATGTCATCGGGGGTATTCACCACGAAGAAAAGCGCGAAGGTGAGCAGGTTCACCCCGATGAGAATGGGCACGGCATAGAGGATTCGGCGGATGAGATATTCAATCATTCAAAAATCAAACCGAATATCCCGTAACGCAATTCAAATTCGCGACTTACTGAAGTTGGTGCATAATTAGCCAGTTTCATAGAGTTTTACGAGTTGCCTCAAATTGAGTAGAATTAGAAGGTGAGTGTGCACCCCAAGCTAGTGCCCACCCAAATCAAAGCCAATTGATTGCACCGAGCTAAATAGTACAACAATATAAATACTATAAAATAACAAAATAACGATCAGAGGAGAATGACATGTTTCACAATAAAATTTTCATTTCCGTGTTCCTCGCATCCGTCTCGATCTTCTTGGCATCCTGCGCGAACACCAAGGAAGGGCAACTATCCAGCACGGAAGCCGATGCAACTATCGAAAGTTCTGTTGCGCCAGCCCCTGAAGCTACGCCAGCCCCTGAAGCTGCGCCAGCCCCTGAAGCTGCGCCAGCCCCTGAAGCTGCGCTCGAAATTATCGCCCCATCATCAGCTAAATCAGACAAAACAAAATCTTCTACTCAAACCAATAAAACCGCCAAGACGGGCAACGAGAAAGTTGATGAGTCCAAATTGCGCGCAGGACACGGAGATCCTGTTGCCGGTGCAGACAAGGCTGCGTTATGCATGGGGTGTCATGGTGAAGTTGGGATTAGCATGGATCCTCTTATCCCCAAGCTAGCAGGTCAATATGGCGACTACATAGCCAAACAAGTGCGAAATTATCAATCCAGTATCCGTACACACCAGATCATGGGTGCCATTGCAGCTTCCGTCACTGATGAAGATCTGGCTGATATCTCAGCCTATTTTGGCAGTCAGCCTCTGATGAAGGGCGACACCCCATCAAAAAATCAGGTTGGCAAGGATCTGTTCGAACATGGTGACCTGTCCCGAATGATGGTTCCCTGCAATAATTGCCATGGCGTCACAGGCAAAGGGCAAAATCCCCGTAACGCGACATTCCCAGTGATAGGCGGACAGCACAAGGATTATCTGCGTGGGCAAATACTCAACTTCAGAAAAGGTAACCGCAATAACAGCCCCGGTGGAATCATGAATATAATCGTTCAGAAATTAAGTGATGCCGAAGTCGATGCATTGGCGGAGTACATTTCCGGACTATAGCCACGCTTCGGCCAGTCTCGTTCTCATCGCGACTCCAGCCTTTAATTCAGAATTATCTTGGGAGATAAAATGCGCAAATCAACACTTACGTTATCGTCATGGCTGATACTGGCTATTTTTACCTTGCAATCTTCGGCAGTTTTTGCCGAAGATGATGCGCCAGCAAACATTCGCGCAGACATTGCCAGCGGAGAATTGATTTTTAACGAAGGAAAGGGAGACGCTTCCGCGTGCATGGGTTGCCACGGCATGAATGCCTTGGGCAATGACGATATGGGCGCCCCCCGATTGGCAAACCTCGGCCAAGTCTACATCGTGAAGCAATTGACAAACTTTGCCAATAATGAACGCACTCCAGAGGGTATGGGTGCCGTAATGAACGGTGTCGGGATGGCCTTAAGTGAGCAGGACCGCCGCGATGTGGCCGCATACCTTGATTCATTGGAATATGTTTATGAATCGTCCGACCTGAAATCTCTTGCATCCAGCGGAAATAAAATCGGAAAACCTGAAGCGGGGAGACAGATTGTCGCTAAAGGCATTAAAGGCAAGGTTCCGGCATGTCAGGATTGCCACGGATTTAACGGCCGAGCCGCCCACATTCCCGCAATTAACCAGCAAAGATACACCTATCTAGTTAACCAGTTGAACAACTTCCGTGAAGGCAACAGAACCAATGACCCCAAGGTTGGCAAAGTGGGGATCATGCAGGGCATTGCAAAAAAACTCACTGAAAGTAACATCGCCGATATCGCTGCATTTCTTTCCACCGCAACCGGGGTAACACCTTAGATTTTATATAAATACAAATTCTCTCAGCAAAAAATCATAAGAATAAATAGTAGCGCATTTGCCTAAAAAATAATGACACGAGGAGGAACACATGATTCACTTCAAAAACCACATGGTCGCTTTGCTAGCTCTGGCCGCCCTGCTTGCCGGTTCTTCTGCATACGCTCGTGACGAGAACGCTGATCCGCTTACCGGACGCGTTGGCAAAATTGAGGAAAGCGCGGACGTAATTAAAAAACGTACCGGTAGCGGCGACACCGTTGCTGGTAAAGAAAAATCCCAGCTTTGCCAAGGTTGTCACGGCGAAGATGGTAACAGTATGGATCCGCTGGTACCCAAGCTTTCAGGACAGTATGACAAATACATCGCCAAACAACTCCGTAATTATCAAGCCGGTTTACGCACCCACCAAATCATGAATGCCATGGCAGCGACTATCAGTGATGAGGAGCTGGCCGATATTGCCTCTTATTTTGCCAGTCAGCCAAAAATGAAAGGCAAAACTTCATCAACCAACGAGCAGGGCAAGCATCTATTTTTGAAAGGTAATATCTCAAAAATGGTGGTTGCATGTGTCAATTGCCACGGCGTGGGCGGAAAGGGATTAACTCCCAACACATCAATGTTCCCGGTGATTGGCGGTCAGCACAAAGCTTATGTGCTGAAACAGCTCCGCGATTTCAAGAAAGATGAGCGCTTCAACAGCCCGAACGCCATCATGAACCGAATTGTCAGATCACTCAGCGATGAAGAACTTGATGTATTGGCCGAATATGTTTCCGGGCTGTAATCAATCCGGTTCGTAATCCAAACTGGCAAAAAATATCCGGTCATCCTAATAGTTGGTCTGGGACTTTTTGGTTCGATTATTCGCCTGATACAAAGTATGCCTGGATCACATTAGGAGATTGGCGTGTCTCACCTTAAATTCAACTTTGCCGTTCCATTGGTGCTGGCCTTCCTCCTCCCGGCCACCAACCTGCTCGCCCAAATCGAAGATGATTCTTTGATTTTATTGATTAAAACAGACCGGCCTGGCAAGGCTGAAAAAAATAATTCACCGCTATGCCGCGGTTGCCACGGTCAGGAAAATGATTTAAATCCGCTCACTGGCAAGATACATCATGGTGATGATAGCCCCGAAGCCATCAAGGAACGCAGCGGATCAGGCGATCCTGTTGCGGGTAAAGAAAAATCTCAGTTATGCCAAGGATGCCACGGTGAAGACGGTATCAGTTATGACAGCAAAGTCCCCAAGCTGGCGGGACAATATGGGAAATACATTTCAAAACAACTCCGCAACTATCAGTCAGGCCTGCGTACGCATCAAATCATGAATGCCATGGCAGCAACTATTGGCGATAAAGATCTGGATGATATCTCGGCCTATTTCGCCAGTCAGCCAAAAATGGACGGGGGAAATTCAAAAAACAACCCAGTGGGAGAAAAATTATTTTTCCATAGCGACACTTCAAGAGCACATATGGCATGCGTCAATTGCCATGGCATTAGCGGCAAAGGGTTAAGGCCGGGCACCTCGATGTTCCCTGTGATTGGCGGTCAACACAAAGATTACTTGTTTGACCAACTGCTTTCTTTTAAAAATGATGACCGAGTAAACAGTCCCAGTGCCATCATGAATAAAATTGCCAGCGCTTTGAGCGATGAGGAACTCGCAGCGTTGGCAGAATATATTTCCGAGCAATAGTTTTCGATTCGACAATGATGACCTGTGCCACAATGTGGCATGAAAACGACCCAACACAACCAAATTGTTAAAGTTCCTGTGCAAACCAGGGCGATCGCACCGCACTATGCAGGAACCGAAAAATTTCCACTGACCTCTTGGTTGTTGTATTGTCGCCCCGGTTTTGAACAAGATTGCGCACACGAAGCACTCCGTCAGGCTCGGCAACAACGACCTCTAGTAATCGACGAACAGCCCCCCTTTATCACCAACAGTGGTTACGTCACCATCACCCTCAACCAACAATCACTGTCCTATCGCGACCTTATCTTTACGCGCCAATTGATACGCCTTCATAAAGTCATTGTTGACCTACCTGAGCGCGACCGCCTTACCCCGATACTCGCTGTCATCAACTCGCTACATGAAAGTTTCGGCACCCTGTGGCTGGAAACGCCGGACACCAATGATGGCAAGTTGCTTTCATCCTTTACACGCCGTTTCCAGCCTCTGCTGGAAGGCGCACTGCGCGAACAGGGACGTTTACAGGATGATATCAAGCTGCCGCGTCTGCATGTTTTTTTTCCCGATAAATCTTCCGTGCTGATCGGCACCAGCGATCAGCACAACAGCGTCAATGCACTGATGGGGATTGTCCGTCAATCAATGCCTGCCGAAGCACCCAGCCGTTCTACACTGAAGCTCGCCGAAGCAATAGAAGTCTTTATGGATCGAAGTGAACAAACTCGCCTGCTACGCCAAGGTATGCATGCGGTCGATCTGGGAGCTGCCCCCGGCGGCTGGACCTGGCAACTCGTTAAACGCGGCATCCGTGTGACCGCTGTCGACAACGGCCCGATGAAAGGTGTTCTCGCGAGACATCCTATGGTGGAACATCTCAAGCAGGACGGATTCAAATTCGTGCCGCGCAAAGCGGTAGACTGGCTGGTGTGCGACATGGTTGAGCAGCCTTCCAGAGTCGCCACACTGATTGGAAGCTGGTTTATCGCGGGTTATTGCAAACACGCGATATTCAACCTCAAACTTCCGATGAAGCAGCGCATCGTCGCGCTAGACAGTGCTTTGGGCGGAATACGCAAACGGCTGGATGAAGAGGGCATCAACTTCCGCATGAGCGCAAAGCATCTCTATCACGATCGCGAGGAAGTGACAGTTTTTCTTACCAAAACCAAAAATTAGCGTTAAACAATCCGGAAAGTACAGATTCGAATTGAATTCTGCTTTTAAAAATTACTACAGATTTCGACGGCGTATCTCCTGCAAGAGTCCCTCTGCCGCATCCTCCACCATATCCAATACACGCTCAAATCCATCGGTTCCTCCGTAATAAGGATCCGGCACCTCGCGTTCAGCATGATGGCGCGCATACTTCAGAAATAACTGTGGTTGGATTTCACTATTGCGCGGAACGAGGCGCTGCAAAATGGATAGATTGGCTCCATCCATGGCCAGTACGTAATCAAAGCGGTTAAAGTCGCGCTCCTCCACCTGTCTGCCGCGCAAGTCGCTCATGTTATAGCCTCGTTGTTCAGCAGCACGCTGGGTACGAGCATCAGGCGGATCGCCGATGTGGTAATCGTGAGTTCCTGCGGAATCGATTGTTATCTTATCTGCCAAACCGGCATTCTCTACATAATGCCTGAACACGGCTTCTGCAGTGGGAGATCGGCAGATATTTCCCATGCAAACAAACAGCACCCTGATTTCTTTTTTCATTTTCTTGCTTCCATGCAACCATATAACGATCAGTATTTTAACTGCTGAATCGCATCGATATATCTTGATTACTTTACTACGGTATAGTAGCATCCACTCATCAAATAAATCAGGAGAACCAAAATGGAAATCCCAAAACGCGACGGAGATGGCTATCTCGAAGACATGAACATCTGGTCACCCGAAATTGGACAGGCCATGGCCGATTCAGACGGCTACGATCTGAATGAAACAAAGTGGACCCAGATTATGAAGGCGCGAGAGTTCTATGAAGAATTCGGGACAGTGCCACCGATTCGAAAGTTTGCGAAGTATATCGAACTGGATCAGAAGGAAGTATTTGATCTGTGGATGACCGGGCCGATGAAGCCCATCACCAAATACGGCGGCCTGCCCAAGCCCACCGGCTGCGTCTGATCTGCGCTGTCCCGCGTCTCGATAATAAGAGGCGTGGCCTGCACTGAATGCCTCCATGCGAAAACTGCACCAGCTGAATTTCGAGAACAGTTTCGCGCGCCTGCCGGACAGCTTCCACAGTCGGCAGCTACCCACGCCCCTGCCTGCCCCCTATCTGGTCAGCTTCAACGCCAATGCCGCACAGCTGATCGATCTGGACAGCGCCGAAAGTTCGCGGCCCGATTTTGCCGGACACTTCTGCGGTAACCGCATCCCGCCCAATGCCGAACCGCTGGCGATGCTCTATGCTGGGCACCAGTTCGGCCACTTCGTCCCGCAACTGGGCGACGGGCGCGCCATCCTGCTCGGCGAGATACGCAACCGCGCTGGTGAACTCTGGGATGTTCAGCTCAAGGGCGCAGGCGTCACCCCCTATTCGCGCCAGGGCGATGGCCGCGCGGTGCTGCGCTCATCCATCCGCGAATACCTGTGCTCGGAAGCGATGCATGGGCTGGGCATCCCCACCAACCGCGCACTATGCATCGTCGGCAGCGACGAAGAAGTCTACCGAGAGTCCATCGAAACCGCCGCCGTCATCACCCGGCTTTCACCTTCGCATGTGCGCTTCGGCTCGTTTGAAGTGTTCTTCCACCGCAACCAGTACGACCACCTCACCACGCTGGCCGACTACGTGATCGCGCGGCATTTCCCCTACATGGCAACGGACAAAGACAAGTATCGGCGGTTCTTCGATGAGATCACGTTGCGCACCGCAAGGCTGATGGCCCAGTGGCAGGCGGTAGGATTCGCGCATGGCGTGATGAACACCGACAACATGTCAATACTCGGCCTGACCTTCGATTACGGCCCGTTCGGCTTCATGGAAGCCTACGATCCCGGCTATATCTGCAACCACTCCGACCCGCACGGGCGCTACGCCTTCGACCAGCAACCCCAGGTCGGGCTGTGGAACCTGACCTGCCTGGCACAAGCGCTGTCTCCGCTGATCCCGCAGGAAGAGGCCGAAGCTATCCTAGACAGCTACGCCCCAACTTTTTACGCACACTATACCGGGCTGATGGGTGACAAACTGGGGCTGAACAACACCAGCGAGGACGATATTCCGCTGATTTCCACTCTACTGGAAATGATGCAGGCCAGTCGGCTCGACTACACCAATCTGTTCCGCGGCCTGGGCAACTTCGATACCGCCGCCGGTGCCAACAATGATGCGTTGCGCGACCAGTTCATCGACCGTCCCGCTTTCGATGACTGGGCCACCTCCTATCGCGAACGCCTGCGAGCGAGTGACAACATTGAGCGCAAGGCGCGCATGGATAGCGTCAATCCAAAATACATTCTGCGCAATTATCTAGCGCAAGGAGCCATTGAGCAGGCCGAAAAACATCGCAACTACTCGGAGATAGACCGCCTGCTCAATCTGCTGGCGCGACCTTACGACGAGCAACCGGAGATGAAAACCTATGCCGCACTCCCGCCCGAATGGGCTCAACATATTTCGGTGAGCTGTTCCTCCTGAATATTACGCATTAGCCGATCATAGTAGCTCCCGTATCCCATCCGGGTATGTTGCGCCAACTCAGCTGCCTGTAGAATGCATGGGTACACGACCTCCCGCCAGCCTAAATGCCTCCTAACACGCCCGCACTACCCGTTACCAGAAGCATCTCCTCATTGCGTGATTTGCTGCCTTTCCTGCGCCCCTATCGCGGCAGAGTAATATTGGCTTTCGTGCTACTGATCGCGGCTTCTGGCACGGTGCTACTACTACCGCTGGCATTTCGCGATCTGATCGACTTCGGGTTTGGGCAGGGTGAAAAATCCCATGGTGCACTGTTGGGCACCGAGAGTCTGAACGAGCATTTCGCGATTCTGTTTGGTCTGGCCACCCTGTGGGCGCTAGCGGTGGCGGCGCGCTATTACACGGTGAGCTGGATTGGCGAGCGGGTGACTGCGGATCTGCGCAGCGCAGTGTATGCACGGGTGCTGAGGCAATCGCCGCAATTTTTCGAGACGCTGCAAACCGGCGAAGTGCTCTCAAGACTAACCGGCGACACCACGCTGATCCAGACCGTGGTGGGCAGCTCGATTGCGATGGGCTTACGCAGCCTGTTCCAGTTCACTGGAGGAATGGTCATGCTGGCAGTCACCAGTTTTTACCTGTTCTCGCTGAACCTCGGGCTGATGATGTTACTGACACTGCCAATCATCCTGATAGGCCGAAAAGTTAAAAAACTCTCTCGCGAGTCACAGGACAAAATCGCCGATGCCTCTGCACTGGCCGGCGAGATACTCAATGCGGTGCCAACGGTTCAAGCTTACACACAGGAGCAGCGCGAAACCAGCCGTTTTGCGAACAGCGCGGAGCTGAGTTTTTTCGCAGCAATCAGGCGCACACGGGTACGCGCCGCGATGACGGCGATAATCATCACCGCCGTGATGGGCACGATTATCTTCGTGCTGTGGATTGGCGCAAATCAGGTTCAACAGGGCATGATGACTGGCGGCCAGCTTGCCTCGTTCATCCTCTATGCGGCGCTGGTCGCGGGCGGCGTAGGTACGATGGCAGAAGTGTGGGGCGATGTGATGCGTGCGGCCGGCGCAACCGAACGCCTGCTGGAATTGCTGCATGCCGAACCCGGCATCGCCGAGGCCGCCTCACCAAAATTTCTGCCGCAGCCCGCGCAGGCAGATATCTGTTTCGAGGATGTCAGCTTCCACTACCCTTCGCGCCCCGAGACCGCCGCACTGAATAATATCTCGCTAGCCATCGCCCCCGGCGAAAGCATCGCACTGGTTGGGCCTTCCGGCGCAGGCAAGACCACCCTCTTCCAGTTGCTGCTGCGTTTCTACGATGTCACCGGCGGCATAATCCGTCTCAACGGACAGGACATTCGCCAACTGACCCTGCACGACCTGCGCGACAAGATCGCCATCGTGCCGCAAGACGCGGTGATCTTCTCGGCCAATGCACTTGAGAACATCCGCTATGGCCGCCCTGATGCCACAGACGATGAAGTGCACGCCGTGGCCAAGGCGGCACTGGTGGATGAATTCATCGCGCGTCTGCCGCAGGGCTATCAGACCTTCCTCGGCGAACGCGGCACACGCCTGTCCGGCGGGCAACGCCAACGCATCGCCATCGCTCGTGCGATGCTTAAGAACGCGCCCCTGTTACTGTTGGATGAAGCCACCAGTGCGTTGGATGCTGAATCGGAGATATTGGTACAACAAGGATTGAACGCTGCAATGTGCGACCGCACCACACTGATCATCGCGCATCGCCTGGCCACCGTGCAGAAGGTTGACCGCATCGTGGTGATGGAACATGGCCGCGTGGTCGAAACCGGCACCCCGGAGGATTTGCGCAAGCAGAGCGGACTTTATGCACGGCTGGCAAGTTTGCAGTTTGATGTCTGACGAAAATCAGCGAACCGTAGAACCAATCACCCCAGCGCAGGATAGTCGGTATAGCCCTTGGAACCTGGCGTGTAGAGCGTAGCCATATCCAGCGCATTCAAAGCCGCGCCACGCTTCCATCTTTCGACCAGATCGGGATTGGCAATAAACTGTTTACCCACTGCGATCAGGTCGCACTTACCTGCTACCAAGTCGCTTTCAGCGCGCGCCGCATCATAACCGCCAGACAAGATCAGCTTGCCCTTGAACTCGCTGCGGAACGTCGCCTTCATGGAATCGGGCACCTTGGGTGCGCCCATCGACGAATGATCGACCAAATGGATGTATACCAGCCCGCGCGCGTTCAGCTGCTGCGCAAGATAGGTGTAATCAACTTCCATCTCGTCGTACAGCTTCATGTCGCTAGCAACACCAAAAGGTGATAGCCGTATACCGACCTTGTCCTTGCCGATTGCCGCAATCGTGGCATCGGCAACCTCAAGCACGAAACGCGCGCGGTTCTCAATCGACCCACCGTAACTGTCGGTGCGCTGGTTCGAAGACGGGCGGATGAACTGCTCGAGCAGATAACCGTTCGCACCATGCAATTCGATGCCGTCAAAACCTGCTACCACGGCATTCTTGGCTGCCTGAGCATACTCATCTATCGCTGTTTTAATATCCGCATCAGTCATCGCCTGCGGTGTGGCAATCGGTTTTATTCCTTCAGCATCGGTATACATTTCACCTGCCACCATCACTGCGGATGGGGCCAGCACTCTTGCCCCCCCGGGCAAATTAAGTTGATGTGCAATGCGCCCGCAATGCATAAGTTGCATGAAAATTTTTGCACCTTTGGCATGAGCAGCAGTGGTAACAAGCTTCCAACCGGCGATCTGTTCATCTGAAAAAACTCCCGGCATGCGCGCGTAACCCAGTCCGTTTGGAGAAGGCGAGGTGCCTTCGCTGATGATGAGCCCTGCACTTCCACGCTGCGCGTAATACTCTGCCATCAACTTGTTCGGAATATTTCCGATTGCGCGGCAGCGTGTAAGCGGCGCCATGGTCAAATGGTTCTGCAAAGAAACCGAACCTAGATTTGTGTTGGAAAATAGCCGGGACATGATTGCCACTCCTGAAAATAATTTTGTTAGATAAAAAGACTAGGGGCTGAAGTAGATTAGCACTAAATATCAGCCCACTCCTTAAGTAATTTCAGTTGTTGTTTTGGCGTTCCATAATTAAATCTAAACTCACATTCCTTGAGGAATAGTGGGAACAATTTTTTAGGGATTCCGTTGTACTTTCTTAACACACGCTTGGCCTGATTCCAGAAATTCTCAATGCCGTTGATGTGGTTCTTGCCAGTTGCAAATAGCGCTGAATGATTAATCCGGTGATGATGGAAATCACTCACATCCAGCGCGTTATAGCTTCGATAACAATCCGTATACACAATGCTGTCAGGCGCCACCTTCTTGGTAATTAGCGGCATCAGAGTGACGGCCTTGGTGTCATTTACCACCTTGGTAAATACCTTGCCACCACGTTTCAAAATGCCAAACACCACCACCTTGCCAGCAGCGCCACGTCCTCGCTTACCCTTACGCGCACCACCAAAATAGCTCTCATCTAATTCAACTGCGCCATCAAATATCTCCGTCGCTTGCAGCTCCACATGATGGCTGATTACCTGCCTAATCTTTTTGTAAAACAGCATCGCGGTATTGGGCTGGATACCCAGTATATTTGACGCTGATCTGGCCGTTACTTCCAGCACAAAAAATTCCAGCAATCTTAACTGCTGCTTTCTTAATAACTTACAGTGAGTTATCTTCATTTGATTAGCTTAACATCTAAGCTAATCTACTTCAGCCCCTAATCAAAATTTTTGAATAGTACAAACAAATAAACGCAAAATCTCCATGAGGTTGTATGGCTATATCTATCTCAAATAGCAAATAATATTCTTCATACAATGCTTATTAAAAGCATCCGGCATTGTTCACTTCCCTGTTTATTCCTGCTATATCACTCTAACATGCATGTTTGTGCAGCAATTATCGGTGAATATAGACGCTTATTTTATAAATCACTACCTAACTGACATGTTGCCAAATTGATTCAGACGCTCCTTGTTTCTGATTGATACAACGACTTAGAACAAACAACAAATCCGACAAGCGATTCAAGTACTGCAGGGAATATTGTGGTATCTTGTACTGATGTGACAACAAAACCAAATCTCGCTCCGCCCGACGTGCCACCGCACGTGCCACATGGCATAAAGCACCAGCACGAGAACCTCCGGGCAGGATGAATTCGCGCAATGGAAGCAGACCAGTGTTATACCCGGTAATCTGCTCATCCAGCCATATGACTTTATTTGATGCAAAAATGTCCCGTTCTGGGAGCGCGATTGCCCCACCCAAGTCAAACAAGTCGTTTTGAATCCTTAATAATGCCAAGCGGATATCTGATTGAAGTTCTTCGGTCAACAGTACTCCAAGCTGACTGTTTAGCTCATCCACACTGCCCAGCAGGGCAATGCGTGCATGATCTTTGCAAAGACGCGATCCATCTGCTAAACCAGTGCTGCCATCATCGCCAGTACGGGTAGTGATTTTTGTCAGTCTCATATCTACCCCACAATTATTGACGTTCAATACAAGTCAAATATATCTTCGGATCCGGCAAAGTACCACTACGTTGCGCTTGCCAGATCATCTCTCCCAGGCAATCCATCATCTGATGTTGCGCGTCGTGTTCAGATTCCAGCTTCCGGGTTAGCCGCACAAAATGTGCTCGTACACCCGCCGGCTGGTCAATGGAAATTTGTTCTTCTATGGTCAGGTGCATCATCATATGCAAAAACGGGTTTGCCTCACCCTGATCAGGCTGGTAGTCCCGATTCTGGTATCGGTCAGGGTCTTCCAATATCGCGTGGTACTCCGGGTGAATTTCAATTAGTCGTGAGACCAATGCTTCTAGCGGTGTAAGCATTTCCTGTTTCCTGTACTTGCGCCAGGATTCAAACAAAAAATTGCGTGCATCGTCGCGTGAGGGATTAAATAGCACTACGATTCCTTATTCTTGTATTCGCATAAATCGTAAATGAGGCACGTCCCGCATTTTGGCTTGCGCGCTTGGCAGGTGTAGCGACCATGCAAGATGAGCCAGTGATGCGCATCATGCTTGAATTCATCAGGCACAAATTTTATCAATTTATGTTCCACATCTAACACGGTCTTGCCCGGTGCCAGTCCAATCCGATTTGAAACTCGAAAGATATGAGTATCAACCGCGATAGTTGGCTTCCCGAAGGCAGTGTTGAGAATCACATTGGCAGTCTTACGGCCCACGCCTGGCAAAGCTTCCAGCTCTTCTCGTGTTTTCGGAACTTCTCCGCCATGTCTATTAACCAGTAAACGGCAAGTCTCAACAACATGCTTGGCCTTTGTCTTATACAAGCCGATACGCTGAATAAGACTACGCAGCTTTTCTTCACCTAGGTCAAGTATCCCTTGCGGGGTGTTTGCTACGAAGAACAGTTGTTTTGTGGCAGCATTCACGCTCACATCGGTTGCCTGGGCGGAAAGTACTACTGCAACCAGCAATTCGAATGTTGATTGATATTCAAGTTCGGTCGTAGGATCGGGGTTGGCTGATTGTAGTCGCAAAAATATCTCACGGCGCTTGTTTGCATTCATGCCGCCTGCATTACAGTAGATTGCGTTGCCTTCGTACGGAGTCTCTCTTCAATCCGCAGATTTACCCAGTTCTTCAATGCAATCAACAGGCCTAGTGCAATGAATGCCCCCGGCGGCAATATCGCTATCAGAAAACCGTGGTAATTCGGTATTACGGTAATCACCAGCGCCTTTGCCGCATCGCCAAATACCAAATCAAAACCTGACAGTAGCGTACCATGTCCGAATATTTCGCGAATACCTCCCAGCAGGGTGAGCACAGCAGTAAGCCCCACTCCCATTCCCAAGCCATCCAGCACAGACGCACGTATTCCATTTTGAGATGCAAAAGCTTCTGCTCGTGCAAGCACGATACAGTTGGTGGTAATCAAAGGCAGAAATACTCCCAACACCACATATAGCGGGTAAGCATATGCATTTATAAGTAATTGCACGATAGTAACAAGGACTGCGATCAGCAGAACATATACGGGAATACGCGCTTCATTGGGAATTACCTCTCGAATCGCGGCAACGATGCCACCAGACAGCGTCATCACCAATGTAGTTGCAAGTCCGAGACTAAGCGCATTCACCACCGAGTTGCTGATTGCAAGCAACGGGCATAGTCCAAGTAATTGGACTAACCCAGTATTCTGTGTCCAAAGTCCGTTCCAAATAATATCTTTCATTTCTTGGCTGGTCATCTTGCCTCCTTAGCACGCGTCTATCTTGATATATCAAAGGTTATCTGTGGAGCTTCAGCAAAAACCTCTTCCCGGTGCAAAGCAAAGTACTTCAATACTTTGCGTACCGCTTTCAAAACTGCGCGAGGAGTAATGGTCGCGCCCGCCCTGTACTCAAATGTACCACCGTCTTTTCTTACCTTCCAGTCTTTCTCCTCAGCGCTTTGCAGCGAGGCCTCTTTGAATATATTTATCCAGCCATCTTTGGCTATCTCAATATAATCACCCAACCCCGGTGTTTCTTTGTGTGATACAACCCTCACCCCTCCAATTTTTCCGTTCTCGTGAATTGAAATAATCAAATTTATCTTACCCCCGTATCCATCCGGCGCAGCAGCCTGCAGCACTGCAATTGATGCCTCTCCGCGCATCCGTCCTCGATAAACGATGGTTTTTTCATCGTTGCCCAGCAATTCATCTGCCGCAATACGCACAGTATCTTGCATAATGTCGTTATCATATGCGGATGTTGGCGCGATTTGGGAAATCAGCTTCAGCTTCTCATTTTCTTCACTGAGCGTAATGGTATCGTGCGTAAGTTTGTAAGTCAGAGCAAGCAATCCAGTTCCTATCAGCGCAAAAAATAATAGATTAAGCGCAGTATGAAAAGACGCCTTGGCCATCGTGCGTCTCATGGCTAGTCTCCTTTTTTGCTGCTGACTTTGGTTTTCTTACCGAATACTTTGGGCTGTGTGTAAAGCACAATAAGCGGCACACAAATATTCATCAGCAAGGTAGCAAAAGCCGTCCCATCCGGGAAACTTCCAAACGCGCGTATCAGGTATGTAATCACGCCTGCCATCATGGCAAAAATTATTCTTCCATTTTTTGTTGTTGGGCTGCTCACCGGGTCGGTGAGTATAAAAAAAGCGCCTATTATTGCCGCCCCTGAAAACCAGTGAAACAACGGGGCAACATAATGATCCGGATCCGCTAAATGAAATATACCGGCAGTTACAAACAATGTGCATAGATAAGCAACGGGAATATGCCAGTTGATAATGCGGGAAGCTAACAAATACAGGCCTCCGAACAAAAATCCCCACGATACCAATTCGCTTCCGCGACCCGCAAGACGTCCGTAGATCGGCATGCCCAGTATTTCATTCACGTGTTTATCCAAATGCAAATGGGTTTTTAGTGTATCCAGTGGCGTTGCCATCGTTATGGCATCCAGCGTCACATGTTGTGGTAGCACACCGAAAAACATATATTTCAATTGAGCCGCAAAGCTTAGATCTATCTGTCCCAGTCCGTGTGGTGTAAGCCATTGCGTCATTTGCACCGGAAATGAAACAATCAGTACGGCAAAACCCACCATTGCCGGATTGAAAAGATTGTTGCCCAACCCACCGTACAAGTGCTTTGCAACAGAAATACTGAAAGCCGTACCTACCACCACCAGCCACCAAGGTGCAAGCGGCGGAATAGATAGCGCCAGCAACCATGCGGTCAGGAGAGCGCTATTGTCTTTCAGGAATGGGGCAATTGGCCGGTTTCGCAGCCTAAGCATCACGGCCTCGGTTCCCAGCGCGGTAATGCTGGCCAGCGTGATCGACACCAGAATTGCCGGGCCAAAATTCCAGACGTACATCGCAATACCGGGAAGCAGTGCCATCAACACCTTAAGCATGATCCGCTCCACGGTATCTGGTTTGCTAATGAATGGCGAGAAAAATGCGCTCATGTTATTCCTTTTGAAGCACTACTTCCTGCCGGATGGGTTCTGCCGACTTTGCCGCCGACTCTTTAGCTGCAAGCGCAGCCCTCTCTTTTGCTGCCAGCTTTTCCGCCTTTTCTTGTTTCTCGCGTTCAATCCGGTATTCACGGAACTCATGCCGCTCCCGCGCCCTGTCCGCACTGTGTTTCTCCTGCGTACGCTCCCTTATTTCGCTCTTTGCAAATCGATAATACTGTACCAACGGAATATGGCTCGGGCAGACATAACTGCATGCGCCACACTCGATACAATCAAACAAGCTAAATGTTTGTGCCTTACCGAACTCCTTGGCCTTGGCAAACCAGTATAGGTCTTGAGGTTGCAGATTTACTGGGCAAACCTCAGTGCAGCGAGTGCAGCGTATACAGGGCTGAGTCGGCGGAGCGGGTGGAAACAGCTCTTCGGACGCGACGATGATGCAGTTACTTGCCTTGACCAGCGGAACCGATGCTGATGGCAGGCGCATTCCCATCATCGGCCCTCCCATTATGTATCCATTGGAGCCCGGTAATTCTCCAGCCTGTGCAATTAACTCGTTAACTGGGGTTCCAATCAGCGCTTCGAAATTCTGTGCCCTGCGAACATTTCCCGTAACCGTGACTATGCGCGACAGTAGCGGTTCTCCATGAGTGATTGCACGCCAAGCACTAAACGCCGTAGCCACATTAAAACATTGAATGCCTATTTCTGCTGGGAGCTTCCCGGATGGAACCTCTAAATCTGTAAGCACTTTTATCAGTTGCTTTACGCCACCACCCGGATAAATTGTTGGGATAACCACGACTTCGAAAGCATTACCACTGTCCGTAACTGCTATTCTCATAGCAGCGATAGCCTCTGGTTTGTTGTCTTCAATGCCGATTAACACTTTTTCAGCAGCAAGAATGAAGCTTAGTATCTCCGCACCCTGAACAATCTCCGGGGCCCGCTCTCGCATCAGGATGTCATCACAGGTTATATAGGGTTCGCATTCTGCGCCATTTAGTATCAGAGTCTTTACCTTGTGCATTCCCAGCTTCAGCTTTACATCACTGGGAAATGCCGCCCCACCCTGACCGACCACCCCGGCCATTCGCAATTTTTGTCGCAATTGTTCCGGCGTGTTGCTTCGATATTCTGTCTTCTCGCATTTAATCCATTCATCCTTGCCATCCGGCAACAATATGGCACATAGGTCTGGCAACCCGGAAGGATGCGCAATTTGTTGCGACTCTAAAGCCGCAATAGTTCCGGAGGTTGGCGCATGAATAGCACTGGAAATAAATCCTTCCGGCATCCCAATTAACTGGCCTTTCAGTACATAATCACCCTCTAACACAACTGGTTTGGCGGCTTCTCCAGCATGTTGCTGAAAGGGAATCACAAGACGAGAAGGTAAACCGGGCTGCGCGATTCGATTTTGCGTTGATTGTGATTTGTTGCTTAGCGGATGAATGCCGCCGTGAAATTTGTGCAGCGTTCTCATTGCGCTATGTCCATTGAATAGGCAGGATACCGCCACTTCCAATTGGTAATCTTTTCAGCTATCGGCAGCATAGCGATACAATCCACCGGGCAGGGTGCAACGCACAGTTCACATCCAGTACATTCTGTTGCGATTATTGTATGCATTTGTTTCGCCGCTCCGACAATAGCGTCAACCGGACAGGCCTGAATGCAGAGCGTACACCCTATGCATGTGCTCTCATCAATATACGCAATAGACTTGTCTCTGGGTTGCGTATCTGCGCCAAATGGTATCGCATCTACACCCAGCAATTCCGCCAGTTTTTGAATACCCTCTTCTCCGCCTGGCGGACATTTATTTATTTCCACCTCTCCGGCGGCAATTGCAGTCGCATAGGGCCTACAGCCCGGAAATCCACATTGCCCACATTGTGTTTGTGGCAAAACAGCATCGATCTTTTCTACCAGTGGATTGCCATCAACGCGAAATTTTATCGCGGAATATCCCAATATTGCGCCAAGCACTATCGCCACTCCTGACATCACCAATAGTGCGCTTAGCATTATTTGATCAGTCCCGAAAACCCCATGAACGACAAACTCATTAATCCAGCGTTAATCATCGCAATTGCCGACCCCTTAAATATTACCGGTACGTCCGCCCCATCCATGCGTTCGCGCATTCCCGCGAACAGAACCATCACCAGTGTAAATCCTAGCGCACCGCCCATACCAAAAAATATCGATTCAATAAAGTTGTGCTTGGCTTGAACATTTAGAAGTGGGATGCCAAGTACCGCACAATTAGTTGTGATTAGTGGCAGATAAATACCCAACACCTGATACAACGCCGGACTGGTTTTCTGTATCACCATCTCGGTAAATTGCACAATACCGGCTATTACCACGATAAAAGAGAGTGTTGTAAGATAGTAGAGTTCTGGACCCAAGAGATACTGATTAATCAAATAGCTGGCACCGGAGGCTAGTGTCAGCACAAAGGTTGTGGCCGCGCCCATCCCGATCGACGTCTCCAGTTTTTTGGAGACTCCCATGAATGGACATAGTCCTAGGATCTTGACCATTACGATGTTGTTCACGAAAACCGTAGCAACCAGGATCAATAGATATTCAGTCATCGAAACACCCCAAATAAACAGATTTGGATTATCCCTCGATTCACAGGCCGCTTCAACCGGGTTGGCGGCATATTGATATACCCAAAAGGTAGATGGTTTAAAATTTTAAATTGCTATTAGTAAGAATTTTTAGTTCATATAATACCGGATGACTTCCCAGCTAAGTAGGCTCAGCAATATCCAGCTAATCATTTTCAATAGCGAGTTGTACTGCTTTTGTTGTTTAAAAATTCTGCGCAACATCTCTTCGTTGTTGCTGCCCGAATCATTCGTCAGATAACGGTGCATCAAACGCGGGAGTTGAGGCAACAACAAGGCATAGTTCGGAGCTTCAATATGTAGCGTCTTTATAAAACCACGCCAACCTATCTGCTCAGCCATCCAGCGCTCCAACCAAGGTTTTGCGGTCTTCCACAAGTCCAATTCTGGATTTAGTTGTAAGCCCAACCCCTCAATATTTAGGAGTGTCTTTTGTAGCAGCACCAACTGTGGCTGGATCTGGATCCCGAAGCGACGCGACGTCTGAAACAATCTTAATAATACACGACCGAACGAAACTTCACGCAGCGGTTTGTCGAATATTGGTTCGCACACCGCGCGAATTGCCGCCTCCAGTTCATCTACACGCGTTTCGGCGGGAGCCCATCCGGATTCGATATGCACCTCTGCAACACGTTTGTAATCTCTACGAAAAAAGGCAATGAAATTTTGTGCCAGATAACGTTTATCAATATCGGTGAGCGTCCCCATAATGCCGAAATCCAGCGCTATATATTGCCCGTTAGCTGCGACTTGAACATTACCCGGATGCATATCCGCATGAAAAAATCCATCGCGGAACACCTGTGTGTAAAATATCTCTACTCCGTTGGCAGCCAATTTGGGTATATCCACTCCGGCGGCACGAATCGTATCTATCTGACTGATTGGAATGCCATACATGCGCTCCATTACCATCACTTTAGGCGTGCAAAAATCCCAATACATCTCTGGAACCAACAATAATTGCGACGTCGCAAAATTGCGTCTAAGCTGACTACCGTTGGCAGCCTCTCGGGTCATATCCAACTCATCCCCCAAGTGCTTTTCGAATTCTTCAACAACCTCGCGTGGCTTCAGGCGGTGACCATCTGCCCAAAGTTTTTCTACTAACTCCGCCGTTACTTTTAACAGCGCTATATCGTGAGAGATGATGCGGTTGATACCCGGTCTCAATATTTTTACTGCGGCATGGCGGCCATCCGGTAACACCGCAAAATGTACCTGAGCCACCGAAGCGCTGGCCACCGGTATTTCTTCAAAACTTTTAAATACTTCTTTCAGTGGCTTACTATATGTCTCTTCCAGCACTGCGATCGCCTGGTCTGAAGGAAAAGGAGGCACCTGATCTTGAAGCTTCGCGAGTTCATCGGCAATATCGGGTGGCATCAAATCGCGCCGAGTGGAAAGCATTTGTCCAAACTTTACAAAAATTGGCCCGAGATTTTCCAGCGCCAAGCGAAGCCGAACCGCTCTTGGTTTAG
>Ga0224495_10000692_pt1 | contig 25777 bp, 19 predicted proteins | sample SF_Jul11_sed_USG_FD_168128 | JGI IMG/M metagenome (GOLD analysis project Ga0224495, IMG submission 168128) | Sediment microbial communities from San Francisco Bay, California, United States - SF_Jul11_sed_USGS_4_1 | ecosystem: Environmental > Aquatic > Marine > Sediment | place: USA: California...
AACAAGTTGCCCGCGAGATTTCCGTACAGCGAGATCAGGCGCCTGCCTCGCGTGCCGAATCCGCGGCTCGCCACGGCGCGCCTGAGCGACCGCAGCTGGCTTCCCAGGACCGCCGCGTAGCGGTAGAGGAACACGAGCATCGTCACGAAGACAGCCGGCATCCTGAGCGCACGCAAGGCTTGGAAGAGGCGAGCGGGTGGTGTCGTTGCGGTCACCAACAGCGTTGTATATGCCGAAAGCCAGGCTTTCGAGACGATGCCCCAGGCGACCAACCAGCCGCCGGCATACGTTTCGCCGACGGAGGCCAGGCTCCAGGAACCGCCGTGTCGAGCAAGCGGTGCGAACAGAGCGATCGTACCCGCTATCGGCAAGACGATCGCACTCCTCGCCAGCAGCACGCGCAGCGGGATGTCGGCGATGGCGGTCGTCGCGAGCAGCAGGGCCGCCAGGAGTGCGAACTCCGCTGCCCGGGGGGGAGGGGTCAGCACGACTGCGAACACCAGGATCAATGCTGCGATGATCTTCGCCCTCGGGTCGAGGTCGTGCACCGGCGTGCAGAGGCTCGAGTACGTGTCGAAGGCCAGCGCGTGTCCGTGCGCGTGCGCCTCGGTCCCCACACCATGGTGATGTGTGTGCTCGTGCACGACCCCGTCGTGCTCGTGACGGTGTTCGTGCAATTCCGCGGGATGAGTCGAATCATCCCGGCAGACATCTTCTCCGTCGTGTTCGTGCATCTTGTCTCCCGGCGGACCTAGTCGCGCTTCGCGGTATGCAGCTTGCGCTTGCGCGCCGACGAGACGATCGCGTAGAGCAGCACGCTCGTGACGACCAGTCCCACTACCCCTGCGAGGACTCCCGCAACAGTCTCGTTGTTCATGCCCGGAATGACGTAGTCGGGAATCGGGCCTTTGGCTGGGGAGACATCGCCGACAGCGCGACCGATACCCATTTCGAAGTAGACGTATTCCAGTCCGTCCGGGTGGCTCGACGCGAGGAACGAGAGCCCCGTCGCGATCAACGCCACTACACCCAAGACGACCGCGACGCCACGCACACTGCGCTGCTCGACCTGGGCAGGACGCTCGATGAGATCCGGTCTGGTGGCAAGCACGTAGGCTATGAGTCCGGCCGTGATGAGTCCTTCACCGATGCCTATGATGGCGTGCCAGAAGCCCATCGCACCTGTTATCAGCCAGAAGTTGGCGTTCCCTGAGAGCCAGATCTCGAGTCCTGCAGCCAGAGCTGCTGCGACGCAGGCGGCCCAGGCCGCCACGAACGCGCCGACCATGCGCCACCGGCGGGAAGCGCGCACCGCGATGATCGCTCGCCACAACGCGTATCCCACGAACGGCGCGAGCACGGCCATGTTGAGGACGTTGGCGCCGAGGGCGAGTAGGCCTCCGTCGGCGAACACGAGAGCCTGAACCAGCAAGACGGTCGTCATCACGATCACGGCGGGCCACGGGCCGAGGAGTATCGCCGCCGCCGCGCCCCCGGCGAAGTGACCGGACGTCCCGCCGGCGACAGGGAAGTTGAGCATCTGCAGCGCGAAGACGAGCGCCGAAACGACCGCCATCATCACGATGCGTCGCTGGTCGAAGTGCTTCCGGACCCACGCAACCGCATACGCGACGAATCCCGCACTGCTCGCGCCGGCTGCGGCCACCGTCGGCGCGTTCAACATGCCGTCGGGAATGTGCATCCAGGGCCTCTTCCGCTCCCTACAGTTCCGCTCCACCGGTGGTCATCACGAGCTTCCCGTGCTTGACCCCCTTGGTGCCGAGGAGCGTGTCCGCGATGTACCTGACATCGTCCCCGGAGCCGCGCACCACCAGCACTTCGAGACAGTTGTGCGCGTCGAGGTGTACGTGCATGGCCGAGACGATCTTGTCGTGGTGTGCGTGCTGGAGGGCGTCGAGCCTGTCTGATAGGTCGCCGACACCGTGATCGAAGACCATGGTGACGGTGCCCACGATCTCCTCTTCCGAGCCTTCCCAGGCGGCCTCGACCAGGGCGTCGCGAACGAGGTCGCGAACGGCTTCGGAGCGGTTGACTCCAGCCCCCCTGCGACGAACGAGCTCGTCGAAACGTGCCAGCAGTTCGTCGTCCATGGTGATACTGAATCTTGCGAGGCGGGCCATCGAAGACCTTCCGGAGTGTTACGGATGGCCACAATAGTAACACGCCCGACATCGCGGTCAAGCCTGCCGGGCGCACTCTCAAGCTAGTGTAGCGGGACTAGACGCGTTCGACGGTCACGTCGGGGGTTCCGCCGTTCTCCGCAACGTCGGACGCGCGCTCCAGTTTCGAGCGGGCTTCACCGATCATGACGGTCACCTGGGCTATCTCGGCGCTCGACGCCGAGAGGCCGCCATGGTCCGCGAGATGGTGAAGCTGCTCGAGCCACTGCTGTACCATGCCGAGGGCATCGCCGCATTGGCCGAGCGACAGTCTCATCTGGGAGACGTTTATACCGCGCTCGCACATCGTGGTCTCCTTGTCAGCCTATCCACGGCGCGAGCTCGTCCACGAGGCGCTTCTTCGGCATCGCGCCGACGAGCTTCTTTGCGACCTCGCCATTGACAAAGACGAGCAATGTCGGGATGGACAGAACGTCGTACTTGGTGGCTGTCTGCGGGTTCTCGTCGACGTTCAGCTTGCCGATGATGATCTTGTCCGAGTGCTCCTCGGCGATCTCCTTGAGTACCGGCTCCATCATTCGGCAGGGCCCGCACCACGGTGCCCAGAAGTCCAGCAGGACCGGCTTGGCATTCTCGAGGACATCGGACTCGAATCCTGCGTCCGTGATCTGCATCATGTCGCTCATCCAGCGTCTCCCTTCCCCTTGTCGATCTCAAGGCCGCGGCAGGCGGCTAGATCGAGCAGACTCGCTCATCAATGTATCGCAACGCTTCGAACGCCGCCGAAGCACCCTTGGCCGCAGCTGTGACCACCTGCTTCAACTCGGTGTCGGTGACGTCCCCGGCAGCGTATATGCCCGGCCACGCCGTCCGCCCGTCGTGGTCGGTCTTGATGTACCCAGCTTCGTCCAGGTCCAGCATGCCCGATACGAGATCGCTCGCGGGATCGATGCCGACGAAGAGGAAGACTCCATCAAGCGGCAGGTGCTCGTCAGGCTCCCCGTTTGTGGCGGCGAGGTCCACCCCCGTCACCCTCCCGTCGGCACCTGTGATCTCCTTGACGATGCGGCTCCACTTCACCTCGATCTTCTCGTTCGCGAAGCAGCGCTCTTGGATGCACTTTGTCGCGCGGAGTTCGTCTCTGCGATGGATCACATAGACCAGGCTGGCGAACTTCGTGAGGAACAACGCTTCTTCCACTGCGGCGTCGCCGCCACCGACGACCGCGACCACCTTGTCCTTGAACAGCGCACCGTCACACGTTGCGCACCACGAGACTCCTCGCCCCGTGTACTCGGCCTCACCCGGCACTCCGAGCTTCCTCGGCACCGCGCCGGTAGCAACGATGACCGCCCTGGCGAGGAATTCATCGCCGTCGGAGGTCAGAATCTTGAAGTCGAGGTCGACCGGCTCGATTCGCTCGATAGTCGCGAAGGTGCGTATCTCAGCGCCGAACTCCTCCGCCTGGGCGAGCATCAAGTCGCCGAGTTCCTGTCCCGAGAGTCCTTTGGGGAAGCCTGGGTAGTTCTCGATCCAGTCGGTGGTGACGATCTGTCCACCGGGAATCGCCTGTTCGAAAACGATGGTGCGCGCCCGCGCTCTCGAAGCGTAGAGTGCAGCGGTCAGACCGGCGGGACCCCCGCCGATGATTGCGATGTCGATCGTCTCCAGGCTCACGGGCTTCCTTCCGAAGACGTCGAGACACCGGAAGACTCTGCTTCCTGCTGGACCTGTTCGAGCAGGGCAAGCGCTCGCTGCTGGTCCTCGTGTTGGTTCGAGTCGCTCTCCGTCAATCGCACGACCTTCTCGTACTGAGCGATGGCCGCAGCGTAGTCGCGACGCCCTTGCCACATGAACGTGCCCAGATTGAAGTTCGCCCTCACATGATCTGGGTTGACCTCGAGCACCTTACCGACCTCCTGGATCGCACTGTCGGTTTGCCCGACGTAGAACAAAGTGATGGCGTAGTCGGTGCGGGCGTCATGGTCGTCCGGCGAGAGCGCGAGATACCGATCGTAGTACCGCCTTCCTTGCTGGGCGAAGTTGAGCGCCGCAGCAGGATCCGTGGGCTCCGCGAGGTCGTGAAGGTCGAGGAAGTAGTCGGCCATCGACCGAAGTGCGTTCTCGTCTTCCGGGTTGCTCTCCAACCGAATCAGATTATCGAGCGCTTTCTGTTGATCCGAGGAAAGCAGCTGCCGGAACTCCGACGGTATCCCGGCGCTCTCGGATGGCGTGCGCTGCATTCCCCATATAGCTACGACGACGATGGCCGCAAAGACCGCGAGAGACATGAAGAGTATGCCTAGGGGAACCTTGTAGCGCTGGAACGGGCGGATCACATAGCGCCGCATGAAGCTTCCCTCGACCCCGTCTCCGTGGCGGTCTACCTGAAGCCCAAAAGACTGCGCCTTGAGCAGCATATTGAGATCGTTTGTGACGACGGTGAGCGAGTCGCAACCCGACAGGCATGCCTGAACCGCGACGGCGAGTATCCGATCGTCGGCGTTGCGGGTGCTCAGGCCTTCGGGCATGTCGAGTTCGGCGTCGAGGGGCGCTACCCTCAGAGTCCCGCCATCCGGAAGCTCCACGCCTTCGATAAGACTGCCCTGCTCTGAGAGCTCGAAGAGCATCCGACTCACTTCGCGGCCCCTGAATCGCAGGTCCGGGTCGACCCGGGACGTCTTGAGCTTGTCCAGCTCTCCGAGCACGGTTTCGGGGATGATGATCTCCGCATCCGGGAACGCGAAGATAGCGCCCGGGTCGGCGAGCAGGACGTTCGTATCGAGCACTATCGCTCGCATTCGGCTCTGGCAACCTCTCTTCCCACTAGCGGTTCTCGACGGCCTCGTCGCGGATGACCCAGTCGGAGGTCAAAGGTCGACCCTCGAAGACAACCATCAACGAACCGAGCGCCCACGTACCGTAGACCGGTGCCTCCGTCCATACGGAGGCAGACTCACTTGTCCATTCGAAACCGTAGATCGTGACTCCTTCTGACGACGCATGGTTCGAGGAACTCCCCCATGCTGAAGCTTCGTCTCCCGCGCGAGCGGCGATGCGCGCAGCTTCGTTTGTTGCCTCTACCAGGTTGTACTTCGTGATGATCCATCTACCGAGATCGTTGACGATCGTGATGCCGATTGCGGCGATTGCGACTGCGTAGACGATTCGCTTGATCATACCGGCGATTCCTCGTCTCCGTGGTCTTCCGGTCTCCTATCTCCACGTTCGATCTTACGGTGAATGGTATCAGTAGGCAGGGCGCGTGTGGTGCGCCGCACGATGAAGAGCAATATGCCCGCCAACAGGGCGACCACGCCGCCCGTGATGGCCAGGCGATCCAAGTACGAGGCTCGCACGCGCACGGTCGTCTCGTCGAGAAGGACGTCCCCGGCCCACAGCTCGACTCGCATCTGTCCGGACAGGGAGGACTGCAGGTCAACGGGCACGGTGTGGTAGTTCTCGGCCGGCTTCAGCACGAGGCTCTGCTCGCCCGGCTGTCTGATGACCATCCCCTCGGCCGACGTCCTCAGGGCTACCACGAGACTCCGATCCGTGTCGTTGATGACGCTTACCGGCACGTCACCGCGTGCGCTGGACAGGGTGATATCTTTAGCCGCGACCGAGACTGCGTCGAGGGTTTCCTGCGCCTTGCGCGAAGCTGCCGCCGCGTAGGATCTGCCCCGATCCGCGAGTGCCCAAGTCCCGTCAGGTCCCGCCCAGCAGTGACTCTCCGCTACGAGCGAGTCGTCGATTGCGGCGAGGGCACCCTGGTCCGTGGTGCCGAGGGCAGATGCGAGTCCTTCTGACCACCTCCGGGATTCGGCTACCAGCGGCCAGTAGTCGCCGGGTGCGTCCGGGCCGGTATCTGCGATCTCGGGCAGTTCCAGCGAACCGAGCGGATCTTTCAGCACTTCGCTGGCGAGCGCGAAGTCGGTCCAAGGTGTGTCGGCGAGGCTGCGTACGCAGTTCTGGAGCAAGTCCGCGCTCCCGCGGTGCCCGGCTCCAAGACGCAGCATGGCGACGATCGGATTGGTCGGGGTTTCGGAGAGGGACCCCTTGAACACGCGCGTCAGGAATGCCGGGCAATCCCCCGTCGAGAGAGCGTTGCTCGCGGTTCTGTCTATCAGCAGGGCCGACATTCCGCCCGTGTCGAGCGAGTAGCAACCAGAGGCAGTGCTGGTCACGGCCAGGCTTTCCGGCTCCACGAGAACGAACGAAACGTGGTTCTGGGCCAGAGGAGAGAGGGCGTCTGACGGCAGTACGCCACCTGCGAGCATCGTGCCGGCGGCAGGCGTGGTCTGCAGCGAGGTCAGGCATGCGGTCAGCCCCCGCTCAAAGTGGACCGAAAGGTCGTCGGTACGCATCATCGCGCGCAATCCTTCGATGTCGGGATCCGCGTAGGGGACGTGCAGCAATTCGAGACGCCCGGTCTCCATCGCGGTCTTCAACAGTTGGAGCGTCTCCCTGTACTTGACCGCAGTCGGGTCGTCCGCCGGGACTTCCTTGACGCCTTCGGGCGCGATCAGCTCATAGCCTTGAGACACCCGGTACCATTCCTCGAACATTACCGGCGTGCCGACGAGCGACACCCTCATCTGCAGGTCGGAGAGCGCCAGGGCTGCGAGCCGTTCGACCTGCTCGCGAACCAGGTCGGCGTCCGCCGGATCGATGGAGAACCTGCCCTCGGGGTCGGTGAGCAGAATGCAGTCGATCTTGGCCACCAGAACCACGGGCACCGGCTCGGTCGCCGAATCGTACACGAGCAGGTCATCCTCGATGATCCATTCGCGGACCCCGCCAGCGTCCGATCGTACTCTCAACTCCACCGGATAGGCGCCGGCATCAAGGTCCAGGTCCCCGAGTTCGCGCGCGTACTCGAAGCTTGCGGTGCCGGTCGCGACCTCGTTGCGCACGAACGTCTTCTGGAAGATCAGTCGACCGCTCGGGCGACGGATCTGCAGGCGCGATTCCAGGTATTCCGTCGGCCGGTCCACGCTCACGCGGACGTTGAAGTGAAAGGCGCTGTCGCTTGACACAGCGGGCGTTTCCTTGTCGAGAGCCACGAGTGGCTCACCCGCGGCAGTCTTCTCGGCCGAGGACACAATGGGATCGGCGAACCCGATCGAGGGCGCGAGCCACACGACCAGGAACGCCGTTGCAGCGACGCCGAGCGCGACGCGGCTCGCCGAGATACGACGCATCGTTGCAGACTCCAGATTCGCGTGCCTCGTGGCCAACCGCTCCAAAGGGGACGGGGTGTCACGTGGCGAAGATTCGGGCAGAATGATTATCGCATGACCGCCACGAGAGGAGCCGCAAGCAATGTCCGAAGCGAGCCGAGCGCAAGAGATGCCCGACACGCTCCCGTTGATACCACTTCGGGATCTCATACTGTTCCCGAATCTGGTCGTTCCGCTTTTCGTGGGCCGGGAGCGATCCATCAACGCTCTCGAGGAAGCCATGCGTCAGGGTCATCTCGTCGCGCTCGTGACGCAGATGAAGGCCGAGACACAGGAGCCAGAGCACGAGGAGCTCTACGAGATCGGTTGTGTCGCATCGATCATGCAGGAGTTGAAGCTTCCTGACGGTACCGCGAAGGCGCTTGTCGAAGGGCAGCAGCGCTTCAGGATACTCGAGTGGCTACACGACGATCCGTATCTGCGTGTTCGGGTCGAGATCATCGAAGAGGAAGTCCGGCTCGATGTGGAGATCGAGGCGCTGATGCGAGCACTCATCAGCGACTTCGAGCATGCGTCGGAACTCGGCAAGCCGATTCCGCAGGAGGTCCTGATGGCTGCCTCGACGATCGAGGAACCGGGCCGCCTCGCGGACTTCGTCGCTTTCCACCTGAATCTCAAGGTCGAGGAGAAGCAGCAGATCCTCGAGGCCCTCGATCCGAAGGACCGGCTCGAGAAGACTGCGAAGTTCTTGCGCAAGGAACTCGAGATCCTCGAACTCGGCTCCAAGATTCAGGATCGAGTGAAGGATCAGATGACGAAGACTCAACGCGAGTACTTCCTGCGAGAGCAACTCAAGGCGATTCAGCAGGAACTCGGGCAATACGACGAGATCCAGGCCGAGATGGACGAGTACAAAGAGAAGATCAAAGAAGCGGCGATGCCAGAGGAGGTAGAGGAGAAGGCTCTAAAGGAGTTGGGGCGCCTTGAGAAGATGCCGGCGGCGAGCGCGGAGACGAGCGTCATCCGGACCTACCTCGACTGGCTCATCGGCCTGCCCTGGAACAAGGAGTCGGAAGAGAAGCTCGACTTGATCGAGGCGCAGAAGATACTCGACGAGGATCACTACGGTCTCGAGAAGGTCAAGGAAAGAGTTCTCGAATACCTAGCGGTCCACAAGCTGACAGACCTGATGCGCGGACCGATCCTGTGTTTCGTCGGTCCGCCAGGCGTGGGCAAGACATCGATTGGCAAGTCGATTGCCCGAGCTTTGGGACGGGAGTTCATACGGATGTCGCTCGGCGGCGTTCGCGACGAGGCGGAGATACGGGGTCACAGGCGCACCTACGTCGGTGCGCTGCCCGGTCGAATCGTGCAGTCCATCAGTCAGGTCGGAACGAACAACCCCGTGTTCATGATGGACGAGGTCGACAAGGTTGGCGCCGACTTCCGCGGCGACCCTACCTCGGCCCTGCTCGAGGTGCTGGATCCGGAGCAGAACTTCTCGTTCCAGGACCACTACCTGGAGGCGCCGTTCGACTTGTCGAACGTCATGTTCATAACGACCGCGAACCTGCTCGATCCCATTCCGCCGGCACTGCGCGATCGCATGGAAGTCATCCACTTCCCCGGCTACACGGAGGACGAGAAGCTCAACATCGCCGTGCAGTACCTGGTCCCGAAGCAGCTCATCGAGCACGGCCTCGCACCCACCAAGCTCGAAGTCACCGGTGAGGCGATTCGGGAGATCGTGCGTCGCTATACGCGTGAGGCCGGAGTCCGGAATCTGGAGCGAACGATCGCCATGATCTGCAGGCAAGTTGCGCGCAAAGTGGTCGAAGGTAAGAAGGGGAAGACCCGAGTCACGGAGCGTACGCTGCACAAGTACCTCGGTCCGCCGAAGTTCTCGTACGGGCTTGCCGAAGAGCGAGACGAGGTCGGTGCGGCGACTGGGCTGGTGTGGACCGAGGTTGGCGGAGACATCATCTACATCGAGGCGACGAAGATGCCCGGAAAGGGCAAGCTGAACCTGACCGGCCAACTGGGCGAAGTGATGAAGGAATCCGCGCAAGCTGCGGTTTCATACATTCGCACGCGGGCGGCCAAGCTCGGCATAGATGAAGACTTCAACGAGAAGTACGACATGCACATTCACGTGCCGGCGGCCGCTATTCCCAAGGACGGCCCTTCGGCGGGCATCACGATGGCGACATCCCTGGCGTCCGTGCTGACAGGCTGCCCCGTGCGTCGCGACATAGCTATGACGGGAGAGATCACTCTGCGAGGCAGGGTTCTGCCGATCGGGGGGCTCAAAGAGAAGCTGCTCGCCGCTCATCGGGCCGGCATAACTACCGTGCTTATCCCGAAGGAGAACGTGCGCGATCTCGAGCTGCTGCCGGAGCGCGTTCGCGACGAACTCGAGACGATTCCGGTCGAAAACATGGACGAGGTCCTGTCGAAAGCTCTCGTGCGGAACTGCGTGAAGGGCCAGAAGAGGGCGAAAGATTCTTCTCGGAAAGGCTCTTCGACGGGCAAGGCGGCCTCGAAGAAGGCCTCCTCCAAAGGCTAGACTCGGCCCCGAGGTTTCAGGCGCGAGGCGGCCTTGGATTGGTGTCAAGCCCCGGACTGAGATGCTGGTAAGTCTGGGGTTTAGCCAAGTCAAGCGCGTCTTTACTAGCTCGGCTCTGTGAGTCTGAAGACTCATGTGTGGGTTGACGGTTCGCTCCGATTGCCGGGTTGCGGCGCCCTGCTTGGCGCATGCTTTGGGTTGCACCGCGGGCTGCACGGCGTTATCGCCGCCGGAAAGCTGAGAAACGGGCTCATCCCTCAGTCATACTTATGTAGGATGCGTTTCGTTCCCATGTCGAAGCCCTGACGGGGTATAAAGGCCTCAAAGGTGCCGAGAGGTGCCGGCAGAATACGCCCTAGCAGGCGATCCATAAGCAGGCCCTAACGGGAGACGCTGAAACGTCGGCGTAAGAAGCGGTCACTTTTGTAGCCGGCGTGGAGTCAGTAGTGAGACCGGCCCGTGTTGTACGGGGCGGTCTTCGTTTTGTCTGAGGGGTGCCGGCGTGAAAGGTGAGAGGGGTTGGATGCAATGACAAGGAGCATGCACCGCAGGTCGATCGCGGCGCGGTTGCTCACCTCGTGCATTCTGCTCGTCGTACTCGTGTCGTTCACAGGTATGGGCTACGCCGTGCCTCAAGCGAGTGACGCGGACACGGGCACATCCGAGGAGAGTTCCGCGACTGTACCCGTAGACCCACCGCCGGAGGCGGAAGAGCCGCCGGCGGAAGAGCCGCCGGCCGACGAGGCTCCAGCTGTCGACGACGAGGCCGAGGAAGCTGACGTCGCCGAGGTGACGCTTGAGATCGAGCCTTCGATCGCGGGTGAGTCGCTGCTTGCGCCAGTCGCACCCACAGCGGACGCGGTCTCCGCCATCGGTTCGGGCGACGTGAACCTGGAAGGCGTGAGGAAGGGCAACGGCTGGGTCAAGGGCAACCTGCAGTCGTACATCGAGGGCGAATGGGTTCCCTACCGCGTGTGGATTCGCAACGACAGTGACGCGCCGGTAGTCGTTCCATCGGTCACTGTGGATGCCTTCCACTACAAGGACGGCAAGGGCATCTACTTCGACCAAACCGGCGACTACCTCTACTACACGACTCCGACCAAGCCCGACTTGGGCGATTCGACGTTGCCGCAGGCAGGCTGGATCCCCTTGAGCCTCGACTCCCATGACGTTCCGTCCTCTGGAACCTACGGAGTCGACGCACCTGCGCTGCTGACAGTGATCAGCGGAGGGCAAGTGACCATTCCCGCCAACGAGTACGCGGTCTTGTACTTCCGGGGGCATTTGGCGCTGACGTTCTACTGGAACACGCAAGATCCGCCACGGGACGGCTGGGGTCCCTACACGGGCTCGCCCGGCAACATGCAGATTTCGGGTGGCCTGCCGGCCAAGACAGTGCCGCTGCCTACCGTGGAAGTGCCTGCAACGACCATCAACATCATCAAGTTCTACGACACGGATCATGACGGCGTGAAGGACGCAGACGAGAACCAGTTCCTGGATGGCTGGAACATGCACCTGGCCACGGTAGGTACCTTCCCCTGGGAGGCCAGCAAGGAGACCACTCAAGGAGGCGTCGCCACGTTCACGATGCTGCCTTCGGGGATGGACTTCCTGGTCTGGGAGGACACGAAGGCTGGGTGGCTGACGAACACGCAGCAGCCGATAGCGGTGACGACTGGTGCGGAGCCGGTCAACGTCTACATCGGCAACTATCTTCCCGAGTATACGAAGACGTTCGACCTCACGTTCGAGGGCTCCGCTCCGGCTGGAACGACCTTCTACGTGGTGTATAAGCTCAACGGTGTCGATCAAGCCCCGCTGTCGCTGGGCGACTCTCCCTATTCCGCGGAGGTGACCCACCCCGTCGGCAGCGTGATCTCAGACGTGCGGTGGTACGCCACCTGGCCGTACGGGACGGGTCAGAGTGTCGACATCCTGCTCGGCACGACTCAGGGAGAGACGATCGAAGAGGACGTGACGAACCCGTTCACGTACGGAGGTACGATCCAGGGTCAGAAGTTCGAGGACCTCGACGCCGACGGCGTGAAGGATGCTAGCGATCCAGCACTAGCCGGCTGGGAGATCGTGCTCCAGCGCCAGGTCAACGGTGGCTGGGTGGAGTACGCGAGCGACACCACGGATGGGAGCGGCTACTATAGCTTCTCCGGCGTACTTCCCGGCACATACCGGGTGTCGGAGATTCTCAAGACGGACGTCGCCTGGACACAGTCGGCACCGACCGCCCCCACCTACTACGAGCTTTTGTTCGAGGCGGGAGACTCCCTCGTCAAGAGGACAGAATACTCCGGCAAGAACTTCCTCAACTGGGCTCCGGCGTCGATCGAGGGCTACAAGTTCGAGGACGAGAACAACAACGCCGAGCGCGACCAAGGTGAGCTGGGCCTCATGGGCTGGCTCATCTACGTCGACTACAACGACAACGGTAGTTTTGATGCCGGCGAGCCGAACGACACCACCGATGCAGACGGCTACTACTTCATCGACGGCATCACTCCGGGCACCTACTTCGTGCGCGAACAGCTGCTTCTTGGCTGGACGCAGTCGATGGGCACGTACCAGGTCACGTTCGAGTCGCGCGGCCACTACGGTGGAGAAGGCCAGTATGATTTCGGCAACTGGACCACGGGCGGCTTCGAAGGCTACAAGTTCCACGACCTGAACGCCGACGGCGTCTGGGATGCCGGCGAGCCGGGTCTGCCGGACTGGACGATCGAGGTCCGAGACGCTGCAGGCGCACTTGTCACCTCGACCGTCACGGCTGCCGACGGCTACTATAACTTCGTGGACCTCGGACCCGGTGACTACGTGATCACCGAGGTCCTGCAGGCCGGTTGGACGCAGTCGCTTCCAGGAGCACCCGACTACGAGTACGAAGTCACTCTCGAGTCCGGCGAGTTCCCGGAGGAGGACTACAACTTCGGCAACTGGACCACTGGCGGCTTCGAAGGCTACAAGTTCCACGACCTGGACGCCGACGGCGTTTGGGACGCCAGCGAACCGGGCCTCGAGGACTGGATCATCGAGCTTTCGACGCCAGCTGGGGCACTTGTCGCCACGGCTTCCACGGATGCCGGCGGACACTACAGCTTCACGGGTATCGAGCCTGGTGACTACGTGATCACCGAGGTCCTGCAGGCTGGCTGGACGCAGTCGCTTCCAGGAGCACCCGACTACTACGAAGTCACTCTCGAGTCCGGCGAGTTCCCGGAGGAGGACTTCAACTTCGGCAACTGGACAACGGCGACGAAGTCCGGCACGAAGTTCGAAGACCTTGACGCCGACGGTCTATGGGACGCCGGCGAGCCGGGTCTTGCTGGATGGATCATATTCGCCGACTACGATGACGACGGCGAACTCGATGCGGGTGAGCCGTCAACTCTGACGGACGGCACTGGCTACTACACCCTCACGGACGTGCTTCCTGGCACGTGGATGATTCGTGAGCTCATGAAGATGGACTATGACTGGGTGCAGTCGCTGCCAGGTGAACCCTACTTCGCCTACGAGGAGTCGTTCACTTCGGATCAAGACGTGTACAACAACGATTTCGGCAACTGGGCTCCGGCATCGATCCGAGGCATGAAGTTCAACGACTTCGACGGTGACGGCGAGCGTGACGGTGGCGAGCCTGGCCTCGAGGGTTGGCGCATCTATGTCGACTACAACGGCAACGATGCTCTCGATGCTGGCGAGCCGTATGACGACACTGATTCCAACGGCGAATACGAAATCACCGGCGTCAAGCCGGGCACGTACGAGGTCCGTGAGGTTCTCAAGGCCGACTGGACTCAGTCCAAGGGCGGCTTCATGGTCACGTTCGAGTCGCGTGGCGAGTACTTCAGCGAAGAGGGCGAGTACGACTTCGGCAACTGGACCACTGGCGGCCTCGAGGGCTACAAGTTCCACGACCTGGACGCCGACGGCGTCTGGGATGCCGGCGAGCCGGGTCTCGGGGGCTGGACGATTGAGCTTTCGACGCCGGCTGGCGTACTTGTCGACACGACCGTCACGGAGTCCGACGGCTACTACAGCTTCGTGGACCTCGGACCCGGTGGCTACGTGATCACCGAGGTCCTGCAGGCTGGCTGGACGCAGTCGCTTCCAGGAGCACCCGACTACGAGTACGAAGTCACTCTCGAGTCCGGCGAGTTCCCGGAGGAGGACTTCAACTTCGGCAACTGGACTACGGCGAGTGTGCACGGCTACAAGTTCCACGACCTGAACGCCGACGGTGTTTGGGATGATGGGGACGAGCCGGGCCTCGAGGACTGGATCATCGAGCTTTCGACGCCAGCTGGGGCACTTGTCGCCACGGCTTCCACGGATGCCGGCGGACACTACAGCTTCACGGGTATCGAGCCTGGTGACTACGTGATCTCCGAAGTCCAGCAGGCCGGTTGGACGCAGTCGGCTCCCGTATCCGGTTACTATGACGTGACGCTTGCCTCCGGCGAAGTCTCGGAGATGAGCTTCGACTTCGGCAACTGGACCACGACTGAACTGCACGGCTACAAGTTCTACGACAAGAACGCCGACGGCGTCTGGCTTGGTCCCGACGAGATGGGCCTTGCGGGGTGGCAGATCAACCTCGTAGGCACGGCGGGGAACGGCGATCCAGTCAGCCTGATGACGTGGACCGATGCCGACGGGTCCTACGAGTTCCTGGACCTGACTCCTGGGAACTACACGATTTCGGAGACCCTCAAGCCCTTCTGGACACAGACCGCTCCAGCAGGAAACGTGTACAACGTGACGCTGCAGTCCGGAATCGTTCCCGAGATGAGCTACGATTTCGGCAACAGCGAGGATGCGGAGAAGACCTTCGAGCTAACGTACCTCGGCGATGTGCCTGATGGTGCGTCCATGTTCGTGGTCTTCAACGTCGGAGGATTCATCTTCAACGGCAACGACCACTACGCGGTTGATGACTTCGACGTGACACTCCCGCTCGTTGAGACACCGCCGGGAAGCGGCTTCTTCACTGCCAAGTACGACGTCATGCCAGGCACGACTATCTACAACGTGCGTTGGATGGCTGAGTGGAACGGCGAGGAGATCCTGCTAGGCCAGACGTCTGGCGTAGAGGAGATCAACGAGCCGGTAACCAACGAGTTCGAGTACAGTGCGGAAGTCGTCGGCAGCAAGTGGAACGACACCAACGTGGTCGATTCCACGCTTCCCGGTGACGGCGTCTGGGACAAGATAGGCGAGCCTGGTATCGCCGGCTGGACGATCGAGATCTACCGCATGTCTCCTTCGATGGAATGGGTGCTCTACGGCACCGCGCTCACGTCAGGCGGAGGCGACCTGGGTGCCTACTCCTTCACGGGTCTGCTCCCAGGCAAGTACTACCTCGCCGAGGTAATCCCGGAGATCGGTGGACAGCCGATCATGACTCAGTCTGCCGGTCCTATGGGTGTCGGTGACGGGCAGTTCACAGTCTCCGACGACTTCAACAACAAGGAAGAGCCAGTGGACTTCGGCAACTACGAGCTGGCCTTGCCGTTCCCACCGGACGTGGGCCTCGTCAAGGACGTGACTCCCACCGTTGCGAAGCCGGGCGACCTGCTGACATACACGATCACCTACACGAACTACCTGGAGCCGATTCCTGATGGCGAACCGTTCACCATAGTCGACGACTACGACGACGCCCATGTCGTCGTCGTAGATGCGGCCGACGGGATAGTTGATGACGGCAAGATCACCTGGAACCTGGTCGGCCCTCTCGCTACGGGCGAGTCAGGTTCGATCACGTACACGCTTAGGGTGATCGAAGACATGCCTGAGGGTAAGACGAACATCGACAACACGGCGGTAATCACGCTGGAAGGCGACACCAACCCCGACAACAACATGGATTCAGCGCGTGTGGTGGTCGAGGAGCCGTTCCTGCCCTTCACCGGCGCGGACGTCTTCCGACTGTTCGTTATCTTCGCACTCGCGCTTGCTGCGGGTGTGGCACTGCGGCGACTTGGGCGTAGCGCTGTGTCATAGGCGCGAGCCCATCTCTCGGCACGGCAAGGCCCCGGTGGTTGCACCGGGGCCTTGCTCTTTCTCAGAGGACGACGGACTTGCTGCAACAATGCTGCGTCTCAAGCTGCAATCGGGTGGCGGCTCTGCTAGCGGGGGATATTCTCGCCCCAGTCGATGCGCCCGTTGTCCCTCCAGTCGATGATGTGCCAGACCTCGTGGTTGAGGATCGTCGAGAGGCTCGCTGTGTGGCTCGGGCTTATGACGATTCGCCCGCTCTGGTAGTAGCAGATGGCTTGGTGGCCCTGCGCGTCGCCGAAACTCACCGTCGAGCCTGCGAGAATCGGGTGCTTGCCGATCAGTCCCGACAGGATTGACTGAGCCTGCGCCAGTTCGCTACCGCTGGAACGCTTGGAGCTCGATGAAGCTTTCGTGGCGGCGGACTTCGCGGTAGAACCCGAGGTGCTGCCGGAGGTCGATCCGCTGCCCGCCGAGCTTGCGACCTGCTGGACGGGTTTCGGCACCGGCGCGGCCTTCTTGTACGCGGCACCGGCGAGATCGTCGGATGTCTTCTGTGCGGGAGCGACCTTCTTCTCGGCCCACTTCTCGGAAGCCGAGAGCTGCGGCGCGAAGCTCGCCCGCCACTTGCTGCCATCGCGGACTGCCGAAGCCATTGCAGGCGCCGTCCCGGCGATGATGGTGACGGCAATCATCGAGGCTGTCAGGCGAGCGATTGTTGCGCGGTATCCCGTGTTCATCGGTCTGTGCACCCCTTGGGTACGAGCCACAGCGCACATCGGCCCGGCTCCTCCCCGTCCTGGCTGGGTGGATCCGGGCCGACAAACGTGTCGGTCTCGTACCCGGCGGTCCGGCTGCCGTGAGAAGGTGACCCTTCCCGTAGACCCGTGACTTTGCGAGGCTCGCCTTTCGGCGAGCTGTGCCTTTTTCGGGGAGCGCGTTGCGATGTGCTGCTTTCAAGTTTCTACACTTTTGGTATCGGCACGCGGGCGTGTCATCCTTATAGGGAATCTGTGGTTTTCGTCACGTTTTTTCAGGAACCGCCGTCACATATATCGGGAGGCTTCGAAGGCACATGAGGGAAGATCTTGGGCAACGGAGAGACGATGAATGCGGGTTCTGAGATGACCGGCGACGTATTCGTGGCTGGCAGGAGTCCAGGTCCGGCCGCCACCATCTCGCGAGCCCTGGGCAACGTGTTCATAGGGGTCGCGCTTGGCCTCGGCTGCTATTACGGACTCACCGATCTAGCTGGGCACCTTCGCCAGGATGTGATGAGAGACTCACTTGAGGGCCTGGGTGCCGTCGCGGCGGCCGACCCGGGCGACCATCTCGTCGAGCCGACGGCCGATTCGCTGGACTTCACGGGTTGGGCCGAGGAGGACGAGGCGTATTGGCTCGCACTCGAGGACGGTGGTCCCTTCGGCAGACTGATCATCGAAGAGATGGAACTGGACACGGTCGTCGTCAAGGGGCAGTCTCGAGAGAACCTGAAGAAGGGTCCCGCGTGGGTGGACTACACCGATCTGCCCGGGCCTACGGGCAACTGCGGCATCTCGGGTCACAGGACCACCTACGCCGCACCATTCCGGCGTCTCGATGATTTGGAGCAGGGTGATACCATCGACCTGTACTCGCCGTTTCGACGGTATCGCTATCGTGTGGACGACGTATTCGAGGTCACACCCGACAAGGTCGAAGTCATGGATTCGACCGAAGAACCGTCCTTGACGCTCACCGCGTGCCATCCACCGTACAGCGCGCGGTACAGGTTGGTTGTGCGAGCGACTCTGGCCGAAGTCGTAAGGTTTGAGGAGTCTTCGTCCCTCGGAGAGTAGACGGAGGTATCGCTGCGTGCGTGTTCTCGTGACCGGCGGGGCCGGGTTCATAGGCTCGAACCTCGTGGACGTGCTGGTTCGCGACTTCGAGGTCGGAGTCGTCGACGATCTGTCGACCGGCAAGGCCGAGCACGTCAACCCCAAGGTGTGGTTCAAAGAGATGGACATACTCGATGACGGTTTTGCGCGCGCCCTCGGCGAGTTTGGACCGGACGCCGTTGTGCACCTTGCCGCGCAGCCCAGCGTCGCCGCTTCGCTGCTCGACCCGGACAGGGACTGGGAAGTGAACGCGGAAGGGACCCGTCGCGTAGCCGAGGCGGCACGCGACGCTGGAGCGGTTCGCGTCTACTCGGCGTCCTCGGCCGCGGTATACGGTGAGCCTGTTGAACTCCCACTCCCCGAGAGCGCCCAGAAGGATCCTTTGAGCCCCTACGGCCGCTCCAAGCTTGCATCTGAGGAGTTGCTGGCTTCGGAGTTGGCGAGTTCGGCCGTCGACTTCGCCAGCCTGAGGTTCTCCAACGTATACGGTCCCAGGCAGGACTGGCGGGGCGAAGGCGGCGTGGTCGCGGTCTTCTGTGCCGCGCTCGTCGCCGGGCGCGTGCCGACGATCTTTGGGAGCGGCAAGCAGACGCGAGACTTCGTGTTCGTTGGAGACGTCGTCGCTGCGATCGGTGCCGCGCTGGTTTCGGATTCGCGCCTCAGGGACGATCCCGACGGCGGGCCGGCGTACAACATCTCCACGGGCCAGCAGACGAGCGTGGAAGCGCTCGCGAAGGTTCTGCGGTCGTTCTCGGGCTTTGCCGAACCGTACAACTACGGGCCGACCCGCGAGGGCGACATCGAGCACAGCGCTCTCGACCCGCGCAAGGCCCGCAGCGACTTCGGCTGGGATGCAAGGGTGTCTCTCGAGAACGGACTGGAGCAGACGTATCGCTGGTTCCTCGGCAGCGAATGAGCTCGCCGAAAGACACTCGGCCAGATCCTGCCGAAGTGCGGAGACTGTACGAGGCGAAGGTGGAGGCCGAACTCGCGCAGGCCGACCGGGAGGTTCCCGGTGGCGTTGAACTGGGCAGCGGCGGGGATCTGTTCGCTCACATCGTGCTGCTGAAGGGCCTTCCGGGCCCGGCGGAATCAGCCGGGGGTGGCGCGCTCTCTGGCCCCGATGGAGATGCTGCCAGGAAAGCACTCGCTGCTCTCGGAATCGAAGACATCGCCGTGTTCTCAGCGCTCACTCGCCCCGAGTCCTCCGCCGAACCTGAGTCGACAGCGCGCCGTGTCAGGCGGATCGTCGAGGCGATCGATCCTGTGGCAGTCGTTGCACTTGATGCGGATGCGGCGGCCGATCTCGCGCGGGCCTTCGGCGTCCGGCGTATCCCATTCGGCAAACCTGTGCAGTCACTCGGTCGCACGCTTCTCGCGGTGGACGGGCTGGAGGCGTCTCTTGTCGAGCCGGCGCGCAAGCGACGGGTGTGGGCGCAATTCAAGCGATTGCAGATCGGGCGGAGTCTTCTGTAGTCGGCCCCAGCAAAAGAAGCGCCCGTGCGGGCGCTTCTGTCAGGGGCTGTGGAGACTCTGTGTGGCCGTCGAGACTCTAGTCCTCTTCAATCTCCTCGATCGCTCCCATCGGACATTCTTCCATGCATGTGGCGCAGGCACTGCAGTCGTCTTCGTTGACCGCTTCGGCCGTATCGCTCACGATCTCGAGCACGCCTTCCGGGCACGCGTCGACGCATATCCCGCAGGCTGAGCAGTCGTCCTCGTTGATGATCGGTCTCGGCATCGTGCCTCCTCATGCGGGCGGGTTGGAGCAGTTCCGCCCGTAATGTACAGACCGCGCACGCGGATGTAAAGGAATGTTTTGGGCGGGGCGCGAAGGCGGTGCTTCGCTTGTCTGACTAGGCGGGTGTCGCTGTGGGTATATGAGTGATGCTGTAATATAACTTGACAACGCAGCACTTAGATTTCAGAATCATGGGGCCGAGGCGTCTGGGCCCGGCGACACAAGTGTCTGACCAGCGTCTTTTAGGGACGCGAAGGAAGGAGAGGCGGGAAAGATGGGCAAGGTCCTAGGCATCGACCTGGGTACGACGAACTCCGCTGTCGCGGTTCTGGAGGGCGGCGAACCCACCATAATCATCAACGCGGAGGGCGATCGGACGACGCCTTCCGTAGTGGCGTTCCGAAAGGACGGGGAGCGAGTAGTTGGCAAGGCGGCCAAGAACCAGGCGATTACCAATCCCGAGAACACGGTCAAGTCGATCAAGCGTTTCATCGGCAGGAAGTTCGAGGAGACCTCCTCTGAGCGCAAGACCGTCGCGTTCGCGGTCGAGAAGGGCAAGGACGGACGAGCCGTTGTGGAGATCGAGGGCAAGAACTTCACGCCCGAAGAGATCTCAGCGATGATCCTGCAGAAGTTGAGGTCCGACGCGGAGGCCTACCTAGGCGAGAAGGTCACCGAGGCTGTCATCACCGTTCCTGCCTACTTCAACGACTCGCAGCGTCAGGCGACGAAGGACGCGGGCAAGATCGCTGGGCTCGAGGTCAAACGTATCATCAACGAGCCGACGGCTGCGGCCCTCGCCTACGGTCTCGACAAGGGCGAAGAGAGCGAGACGATACTCGTATTCGACCTCGGTGGGGGCACGTTCGACGTCTCGATACTCGAACTCGGCGAAGGGGTGTTCGAGGTCAAGTCGACTTCAGGAGACAACCACCTTGGTGGCGACGACTGGGACCAGCGCGTCATCGACTGGCTGGCCGACAAGTTCAAGGCCGACCAGGGTATCGATCTGCGGGCCGACAAGATGGCACTGCAGCGCCTCAAGGATGCCGCCGAGAAGGCGAAGATGGAGCTTTCGACGACGCAGACGACGCAGATCAACCTGCCGTTCGTGACCGCCGACGCATCCGGCCCGAAGCACCTCGACTACACGCTCACGCGTGCCGAGTTTCAGAAGGTGACGAGCGACCTTCTCGATCGATGCACGAAGCCCGTGCAGCAGGCGATCAAGGATGCGGGCATCAAGCCGGCGGAGATCGGCGACGTGATCCTGGTGGGTGGTTCTACTCGCATGCCTGCCGTCGTGGAGATGGTCAAGAAGATCACGGGCAAGGACCCGCACAAGGGCGTGAACCCGGACGAGGTCGTAGCAGTCGGAGCAGCCATCCAGGCTGGCGTTCTGGCTGGCGACGTGAAGGACATCCTACTGCTGGACGTCACACCGCTTTCGCTGGGCGTGGAGACCCTGGGTGGTGTCATGACCAGGCTCATAGAGCGCAACACGACGATTCCGACGCGCAAGAGCGAGACGTTCACCACTGCAGCCGACGGGCAGACGTCAGTCGAGATCCACGTGCTCCAGGGCGAGCGCGACATGGCATCCGACAACAAGACACTCGGCAAGTTCCACCTGATGAACATCCCGCCGGCGCCGCGCGGCATCCCTCAGATCGAGGTGGCGTTCGACATCGACGCAAACGGCATCGTGAACGTGTCGGCCAAGGATCTGGGCACCGGTCAGGAACAGAAGATCACGATCACGGGGACGACGGCACTCTCCGACCAGGAAGTCGAACGCATGGTCGACGACGCGGAGACTCATGCGGATGACGACCGCAAGCGCAAAGAGGCCGCAGAGGTCCGAAACAACGCAGACAGCCTCGTCTACCAGACGGAGAAGGTGCTGAGTGACTTGGGTGACAAGGTACCTGATGACGTCAAGGGTGATGTCGAGTCCGCCGTCGAGGACACCAAGAAGGCGCTCGAAGGCGATGATACCGATGCGATCAAGTCTGCTGCCGAGAATCTCGCGCAGGTCTCCTTGAAGCTCGGTGAGGTGGCATACGAGCACGCTCAGGCCGAGGGAGCTGAGGACGAGACTGTCGTCGAAGACGAAGGTTCCGAGGAAGAGGTCGTCGAGGCGGACTACGAAGTCGTCGACGGGGATGAGTAGCCATGGCCGACCGTCGTGAGGTGCGTGCCGGCGGGAGCGGTCTCGGGCGCACGCCTTCCAACCTACCTGGCGACGTAGATCCCGAACTGACGGACGACCTGGGTGCGGAACTAGAGTTTCGCGGGGACGTGCTGGAGGCCGACCTGGAAGCCGCGCGCGAAGAGGCGGACGCCATGCGCGACCTCGCTCAGCGCGTCCAAGCCGAGTTCGAGAACTACCGGAAGCGCAGCACGCGCGAGTTCGAGGACCTGCGCAAGCGGGCCGCCGAAAGGGTCGTGCTCAACCTTCTGCCAGTGCTGGACAATCTCGAGCGCGCCATAGACCATGCAACCGCCGACGGGCGCTCCTCCGAGCTGCTCTCGGGGGTCGAGATGGTCCGCGGCCAGTTGCTTGACGTACTCGACAAGGAGGGCGTCACGCCGGTGGACCCGTTCGGGCAGCCTTTCGACGCCCTCAAGCACGAGGCGGTGGGTCAGAGGGAGGATCCTGAGGTTCCCGATGGCACCGTTGTCGACGTCTTCCTGAAGGGCTACGAGATGCATGGCCGCATCATCCGCTCGGCGATGGTGGTCGTGTCAACCGGGGGTCCGACTCGAGAGGCATAGTGGCTGCCGAGGAGCGCAACATGGCCAGCTCCAAGAACTACTACGACATATTGGGAGTGAAGAAGGACGCCTCTTCGGACGAGATCAAGAAGGCGTTCCGCAAGCTCGCACGCAAGTACCATCCCGACGCAGGCGGGTCGGAGGAGCGCTTCAAGGAGGTCAATGAGGCCTACGAGGTTCTATCCGATTCGGAGAAACGCGCGCAGTACGACCAGTACGGTCAGTACTTTGGCGGCAACGTCCCGCCCGGCGCCGGATCGCCTGGGCCCGGCTGGCCGGGTGCCAGAGGGGATTGGTCGCAGACCGTCGACATCGGCGATCTTTTCGGAGATCTGTTCTCGGGAGGAGTCGGCGGTTTCGGCCAGACAAGCCAGAGCCGCGGCGCGCGCCGAGGGAGCGACCTTACCTACGAGATCAAGCTCGGATTCAACGAAGCCTTGCACGGCGTCTCCACGAAGGTGGACGTGCAGCGGGCGGAAAGGTGCAAGACGTGCAAGGGTACCGGCGCGAAACCCGGCACGTCGCCGACGTCCTGTCCTACCTGCAAGGGCACGGGCCACGTGAGCCAAGGCGGCGGTATGTTCGCCTTCTCGCGAACGTGCCCGCGTTGCGGCGGTACCGGGAAGATCATCGAGAACCCTTGCGCGACCTGTCGGGGCAAAGGGCGGGTCGTCAAGGTGAGGCCCGTAACGGTAAACGTCCCGCCAGGAGTGACCGACGGCGGCAAGCTCCGCTTCAAGGGGAAGGGCGAGCCCGGCGAGGTAGGCGCCCCTGCGGGCGACCTGTACGTGGTCACTCACATAGAGCCGCACCCGTTCTTCGTGCGCGATGGGGCCGACGTTCTCATGGATCTGCCGCTCACGGTGACCGAGGCTGCGCTCGGAGCAGAGATCACGATTCCGACGCCCGACGGACAAAGAGTGAAGCTCAAGGTAGGGCGCGGCACGCAGGACGGGAAGGTGTTTCGCATCGCGGGCAAGGGAGCCCCGAAGCTCAAAGGCAAGGGCGTTGGCGACCTGAAGGTCAAGGCGAAGATCGTCGTGCCGACCAAGCTCAGTGCGGATGAGAAGGAACTGCTCGAGCAGTTCGGCTCGGCGCACGAAGAAGACGTCCGATCCCACATCGTCTGAGGCGTCGAAGGGATGCGGCCGAAGAGGCCGATGAGGAGCCATGACAAAGCGAGCGCGTGAAGCCAGAGAGAACATGCCGCTGTACATGATCTCAGTCGCGGCCGAACTCGCGGGAGTCCACCCGCAGACACTGCGGATATACGAGCGTCGCCAGCTCATTGCCCCACAGCGTTCGGCAGGCAACACTCGCTTGTATTCTCAGACCGACATCGAGCGACTGAGACTCATCCAACGGCTGACTCAAGAAGAAGGCATCAATCTCGCCGGTGTCGAGCGGATCCTCGCACTGGAGGGTGAAGTGAACCGGTTGCGAGAAGAGATGGACAGCATGCGGGTACGTCTTGACGAGATGAAGCGCTTGGCGGTCCGGGACCTGGAGCGCGCGAGACGTGAGTACAAAGCCGAGATAGTGATGATCCGTCGCGGCGGGCTCGCTCGCAGAGATTAGGACGGCGGCGAGTTTGGTGAACGTGAGACGCTGGCTCGAAGCCGTGAGACGGCGAGATATCCGCGGTGGACCCCTGTGAATCCTGATCGCGTGGGTGTGGTCACGCCTGGCGACGGAACCTCAGAGAGGCCCGACTTGAACGGCGAGACACTAGGGTCCGGTGTGGGCCCCACCCCAGATACACGGTGCGAACGACACGTCGCCCGGGAGGTGTGAGATGCGTTTGGACAAGCTCACCATCAAGGCCCAGGAGGCCGTTGGGGCGGCTCAAGGGATCGCCGACGACGCTTCGTCTCAGGTCATTGAGCCCGAGCATCTGTTGAAGGCTCTGCTTGACGCCGCCGAGGGCATCGTACGCCCGATCGTCGAGAAGGTGGGCGCGAATCCCGACACGCTTGAGGCCGAGGTCACTTCGGCGATAGAAGGCATGCCGAAGGTCAGCGGTGCCGATGTCGGACCCGCCGGCGTCGGCCCGCGGCTCAACACCGTGCTCAACGGCGCGTTCAAGCACGCCGAGAAGCTCAAGGACGCCTACGTCTCGACCGAGCACCTGCTCGTCGCGCTGGCGGAGGCCTCCGGCGAGGCAGGCAGACTCCTTGCGGGTGCCGGTGTCACTGGCGAGCGCTTGCTCGAGGCGCTCGAGGAGCTGCGAGCAGGTGCTCGCGTGACCGACCAGAACCCCGAGGCGCAGTTCCAAGCGCTCGAGCGGTTCAGCCGCAATCTCACGGCGGCCGCGCGCGAGGGCAAGCTCGACCCGGTCATCGGCCGCAACGACGAGATTCGCCGCGTCATCCAGGTTCTGTCGCGACGCACCAAGAACAACCCCGTGCTCATCGGCGAGCCCGGTACCGGAAAGACCGCGATCGTCGAGGGACTCGCGCAGCGCATCGTGGACGGCGACGTTCCGTCGTCGCTTCGCGACAAAGACGTCGTCGCGCTCGACCTGGGCGCGATGGTGGCGGGTGCGAAATACCGCGGCGAGTTCGAGGACCGCCTGAAGGCAGTACTGCGCGAGATCGAGCAGGCCGAAGGGCGCCTCGTCCTGTTCATCGACGAGATGCACACGCTGGTCGGCGCAGGCGCGGCCGAAGGTGCGATGGATGCGAGCAACATGCTCAAGCCGGCCCTAGCCCGGGGCGAACTGCACGCGATCGGCGCGACGACGCTGGACGAGTATCGCGAGCACGTCGAGAAAGATGCGGCACTCGAGAGGCGCTTCCAGCCGATCTACGTCGGCGAGCCGAGCGTGGAGGACACGATTGCGATCCTGCGCGGCCTGAAGGAGAAGTACGAGGTCCACCACGGCGTGCGCATCACCGACGGTGCAATCGTGGCGGCGGCGACGCTGTCCGACCGCTACATAGCGGACCGCTTCCTGCCCGACAAGGCAATCGACCTCGTTGATGAGGCGGCATCGCGCCTTCGCATAGAGATCGATTCCATGCCGACGGAGATCGACGTGCTCGACCGCGAGCTTCGGCAGATGCAGATCGAGGAAGCGGCCCTCGTGAAGGAGACGGACGAGGCGAGTGCGGAGCGGCTTGAGATTCTGCGTGGCGATATGGCGGAGACCACCGAGAAGCTGTCGGGACTCAAGGCGCGTTGGGAGTCCGAGAAGGAGGTCATCGGCAGCGTCGGTACTCTCAAGGGTCAACTGGACGCCGCCAAGATCGAAGCGGAGCGCGCCGAGCGCGAGGGTGACCTGAACCGAGCCGCCGAGATCCGCTACGGTCGGATTCCCGAGTTGGAGCGCCAGCTCGGAGAGGCAGACGAGCGCATCGCGGAACTCAAGTCGGGCGAGACCATGCTCAAGGAAGAGGTCACCGAAGAGGAGATCGGCGAAGTGGTCGCCAACTGGACAGGCGTGCCGGTCTCTCGCCTGCTCGAGGGGGAGA
>Ga0224495_10000693_pt1 | contig 25776 bp, 25 predicted proteins | sample SF_Jul11_sed_USG_FD_168128 | JGI IMG/M metagenome (GOLD analysis project Ga0224495, IMG submission 168128) | Sediment microbial communities from San Francisco Bay, California, United States - SF_Jul11_sed_USGS_4_1 | ecosystem: Environmental > Aquatic > Marine > Sediment | place: USA: California...
GGCGTGGTAGGGCACAAGACGCACGCCAAGCTCATCATGGTGGTGCGCCGCGAGGATGGCAAGCTGCGCCGCTACGCCCATCTGGGCACCGGCAATTACCATCCACGTACCGCCCGTTTGTATACGGACTTTGGCCTGTTCACCAGCAACGAGAAGATGTGTGCCGACGTCAACGAGGTATTCAGTCAGCTCACCAGTCTGGGCAAGGCACGCCCGCTGAACTATCTGTGGCAATCGCCCTTCTCGCTGCACAGCCAGGTGTTACGCGCAATCCAGAACGAGACTGGCATGGCCAAATCCGGTAAACGTGGCCATATCATCGCCAAGATGAACTCGCTGCTGGAGCCGGAAACCATCAACGCCCTGTACGAGGCGTCGAAGGCCGGGGTAAGGATCGACCTGATCGTGCGCGGCGTGTGTGCCCTGCGCCCCGGCGTGCCGGGATTATCTGAAAACATTCGCGTGCGTTCGGTGATCGGTCGTTTTCTCGAGCACACGCGCATTTTCTATTTCCGCAACGATCTGAACCATGACGTCTACTGCGCCAGCGCGGACTGGATGGACCGGAATTTTTTCCGCCGCATCGAGGTGTGCTTCCCGCTGCTGGACAAGAAGCTCAAGAAGCGCGTGCTCGACGAGGGTCTGAAGGTTTATTTACAGGACAATATGCAGGCTTGGGAGATGGACGGGCAGGGCAGGTACCGGAGGAAGAAGGCGCGTGGTGCTGCAAAGAAATCCGCACAAAGCCTTTTGCTTAAACAGTTTTCAGGTTAGTTAGCGACCACTCTTTTTTTCAGACAGGGCGCTTTCCGCTTTTCCTGTGCAGTCCGGATCGCTGCATTCACCGTAGAGCGTCAGCGTGTGATCCTGCAACTTGAATCCCAATTTTTCCGCAATTGTGCTTTGTCTTTTCTCGATGATATCGTCGTAAAATTCTTTCACGCTTCCACAATGAATACATACGATGTGATCGTGATGCGGCCCTCGCTCCAGTTCAAACACGGCATGTACGCCTTCGAAATGGTGCTTGGTAATCAATCCTGCAGCCTCAAACTGCGACAGGGCACGGTATATAGTCGCCAGTCCAATCTCTTCACCCGATTCAAGCAACTTTTGATGGATGGCTTCAGCCGTCAAATGCTGCTGGGTGTTTTCCAGCAATTCGAGCATTTTCAATCGTGGGGTGGTTACTTTAAGGCCAGCCTCGCGTAAATCTTGGCTTTCCATTTCAATACTCCTGATTTTAAGAATCGCATTCTGCTTTTCCCGAATATAGTACTTTTGTACAGGTCTATTCACATGAATTTGACTATTAAATACCTCTGATAATATTTCATCAACCTGCTTAGTTTCCAAATCCCTTATTTTTAATAAACATTTATAAATTATATTTTAGCAACACTTTAATTCGGCATGAAAATTGCAACTTTTTTAATATCCTGTTTCGTATTCTATACGCATAATCTTTTGCTTGCTATTGAGAATGATTATCATTTATCATGAGAATGATTCTCATCTAAAGAGTGATTTAAGTTAATGGTTGCCAGCCCTGCCCTTTTTGCAAAAAAAATCTCCGGCATGTTTGCATGCAGGTGCAAAAGTACCCTCTTCAACATTACATTATTCCTCAAAGTGATCCTGTTTTTTGGTTTCATTTCCTTGGCATTTTCTGTTTTGGCTGAGGAATCAATACCGGAGGACAGTGATCAAAAATCAGCCCAAACTATCCTGCACATGCTTGATTACGTTAGCGTGGATTACGGTGGCGCAGTGATTCTTGAAAGAGTATTAAATGAAGGAGAGTACAAAGAGCAACTTGAATTTGCCAAGCAGTCTACAAAGCTGGTTCAGAATCTGCCTGAGGATCCGCGCCGTGCCGACTTGATTGCTCAAGCTGAAAGTCTTACCGTTATGATTCTTGATAAAGCGCCCGCTGCAAATGTTCACGATGCTGCTCAGCAATTGCGAAGGGATATTATTGAAATCTACAACGTTTCCATCGCTCCCCGGCATACGCCTGATCTGGCAATGGCAGAATCGTTATTCCAAAAAGAATGTGCCAAGTGTCATGGATCAGCTGGCTATGGAGATGGCCCAGAAAGCACAAAGCAGAATCCAAAGCCGGCCGATTTTCATGATATGGCCCGCATGAATCAACGCAGCGTATATGGCTTGTATAACACCATTACTCTCGGAGTTAACGGCACAGCCATGAAGCCGAAAATGGAATTAACCGACGAGCAGCGCTGGTCCCTGGCTTTTTTTGTATCAAACTTCCGCACTACTCCGGAAACGTTGGAATCGGGTCGCAAGCATTGGGAAAAACGAATTTTCAGCGGTCCCGCCCCTGATCTGGCCTCACTCAGTACAGTTACCTCCAACGAGGTAATACTCAATTATGGCGAACAGACCAGATCTGTATACGCCTACTTGCGTGCCAATCCCCACGCTTTGGTGACAAGTCGAAAGTCGACATTGCTCTTCGCTTCATCCCAGCTCGACATGGCTCTCCAGCAATACCGTCAGGGTAATATTTCGGGCGCACAGAGATCAGCGATCGCCGCCTACCTGGAAGGGTTTGAACCGGTAGAAATCAGCCTCGACAATGCCGACAAATTGCTACGCCTTAACATTGAACGCGAAATGCGCGAAATTCGTCAGCTTCTTGCCAATGGCGATACTCCTGCCAGTAGTATCGAGGGTAAAGTTGCCCATACTAAATTGCTGCTCATTCAGGCAGACGAGCTCTTAAGAGACGGCAAACTTTCTTCGCCGGGCGCCTTTGCAAGTTCTTTGCTGCTTTTACTACGTGAAGGATTGGAAGGTATGCTGGTTCTGGCAGCGATTATCGCTTTTGTCATCAGGAGCGGACAGCGGCAAGCCTTGGTTTATATCCATGCGGGATGGGTTGCCGCTCTGATCCTCGGTGTGTTTTCATGGATAGCCGCAACCTGGCTGGTGGATATTTCCGGCTCAAGTCGAGAACTTACCGAAGGGATCACGGCACTGATCGCCTCCGCCATGCTGGTCTATGTCGGATTTTGGCTTCATGATAAAGCGCATGCGCTATCCTGGCAGTCCTATATCCGCAATCAGGTAAATTCGGCACTTGAACAAAAAACACTCTGGGCGCTGGCGTTGGTATCATTTTTTGCCATTTATCGCGAAGTGTTCGAAATCGTGCTGTTCTATCAGGCACTCTGGTCTCAGGTGAATGAAACAACCAGACCCGCGCTATGGAGTGGAATGGTTGCCGCCATCTTGTTGCTCCTGACCCTAGGCTGGATGTTGTTCCGCTTCGGTATCAGGCTTCCTCTCGGGAAGTTTTTTTCTGGCGCTTCCATCTTGCTGGCGGCCTTGGCGGTTGTATTTGTCGGACAAGGCGTTTCCGCACTGCAGGAGGCGAGCATCATTACAACCAACTCGGTAAATTTTGTCACTCTGCCAATGCTGGGTATACATCCGACATACCAGAGTTTACTGGCTCAAGCCGCAGTCATCGTCTTGCTGGTGCTTCTCTATCGGCGTCCACTCCGCCAAAATATCAGCGTAACTCCCAGCTGACACAGGCTCATGACCTGTGTTTATGCGGGCGGCCCGTTTTAATTTTTTCCAGACTATTTAATGTCTGCTTTAATTGTGCCACGCTAAAGCCCGCCAGTACTATAAGTCCGGCCCTCAGAATTTCACTTTTTTTCACGTGCATTTTCGACTTCAGGCATATTGATTTAATTTCAGCAATTTTCTGATATTCATCTTGAGGCATTGTAAAACTGTCACGCACCACTTTCTTTTTGTGATTCTTTTTTTCCTTCTTCAAGCTCTGTACTGTCGTATTTCCTTTTTCCGCGCTGATCTTCGACTTAACTGCGGTGCCGGCTACTTTTAAGGGATGCGTGCCCCTAACCACTTTATTTGGAGGCGGCTTTCTGCCTGTCGCCATTCCCGACCCCGTTTTTTTTACGGCCATTCCTGTCGCTGGAATTTTTTTTGGTGATTTTGCTGCAGGTACTCCGGTCTTTTTGGTTGTCATGTTGCCTCCTTGGGATTAGAGTGTCAGTAACAGTGTATACCGTATATATCGATAAATAAAATGTAATAGAGGCCAGCATGGATTTGATACTTTGGCGACATGCAGAAGCAGAAGATAGCACGCCGGATCTTTCGCGCGAACTTACTTCAAAAGGACACAAGCAAGCGGCCAAAACTGCGGCGTTTCTGCGCCAGCATTTGCCGCAAGATCATCGCATCCTGGTCAGCCCTGCTACACGCACTGTCCAGACAGCCGCCGCACTCACAGAGCAATTTACGCTGGCTCCCACCATCGCACCCGGCGCTTCACCAGGTTCAATTCTGCTGGCGGCACGCTGGCCGGAAGAGGGCGGCACGGTGCTGATCGTTGGACATCAACCCACTCTGGGTGAAGTGGCAGCACAGTTGCTAGGCTGTAACGAAAATTATTTTAGCATTAAAAAAAGCGCAATCTGGTGGTTCACCCAACGAGAAGATTCTTCTCAAGCCAGCCTGCGATTAGTCATTGCGCCGGACTTACTGTAGGCGCGTTCATCTACTGAGGGGAGCACATCATGTTTGAATCTGCAGAACTCGGACACAAAATAGACAAAGCCACCTACGACGCAGAAGTCCCAAAATTGCGCGAGGAACTGCTTAACGCACAGTTCGACCTGGCGCAGAAAGCCAAATTTCAGGTCATCATCCTGATCGGCGGAGTGGACGGTGCCGGCAAGGGCGAAGCCGTTAATCTGCTCAACGCATGGATGGATCCGCGCCATATTGTCGCGCATGCGATGGGCGAGGCTTCAGACGAGGAGCGCGAGCGACCACCGATGTGGCGCTTCTGGCGGGCACTGCCGCCCAAGGGGAAAATCGGCATGTTTTTCGGTTCCTGGTATACGGCGCCGATCGTGAACCGTGTGATAAAAAAAACCAGCGCGTCTTCGCTTAACCAGAGTATCGAGCGCATCAATCACTTCGAAAAGATGCTCACTGATGAGGGCGCACTGATCCTCAAATTCTGGTTTCACCTTTCGAAAGACGCCCAGGAAAAACGCCTGAAATCGCTGGAGAAAAATCCCAAGACACGCTGGCGTGTCACCAAGCTGGACTGGCAACGCTTCAAGCTCTACGACAAATTCCGCAAGGTTTCGGAACACACACTGCGCGAGACCAGCACCGGCGTGGCGCCCTGGATCGTGGTCGAAGGGGCGGACGCGCGCTATCGCGGACTGACCGTCGGCAGGATTTTACTGGAGGCCATGCGCAAGCGGCTACGCAATCCCGCCAAACCCGCCGGCACCAGCATTGCCCCGTTACAGGCCCCGATCGACAAACTCGATGTGATCGACAAGTTGAACATGTCACAGAAACTAGCCAAGAAAGTGTATGAGGCACAACTTGAAAAATATCAGGGCAAACTCAACCTGCTCACGCGCGACCCAAAGTTCCGCAAAATGTCCGTGATCGCGTTGTTCGAAGGTTCAGATGCGGGCGGCAAGGGTGGTGCGATCCGCCGTATTACTGGTGCGCTCGACGCACGGCATTACCGCATCATCCCGGTCGCCGCACCCACCGAGGAAGAACGCGCCCAGCCTTACCTGTGGCGCTTCTGGCGGCACATTCCACGTACCGGACGGGTCACTATTTTTGATCGTTCATGGTATGGACGAGTACTGGTTGAGCGCGTTGAGAACTTCTGCTCGGAAGCGGACTGGATGCGCGCCTACCGGGAAATCAACGATTTCGAGGAGCAACTAGTCGACAGCAATACCGTGTTGATTAAATTCTGGCTAACCATTACCAAGGATGAGCAATTGCGCCGGTTCAAGGAACGCGAAAAGACCGGCTTCAAGCGTTTCAAGATCACCGAGGAGGACTGGCGTAACCGCAAAAAATGGGACGAATATGAGCATGCTGTTTGCGATATGGTAGATCGCACCAGTACCGAGATCGCCGCATGGACGCTGGTTGAAGCCAATGATAAATACTTTGCTCGGATCAAAATCCTGAAAACGCTGTGCCGACAAATTGAGGCTGCGATGAAAAAAGGGAAATAGTCTTTTTTCTGAAAACTGCTTCTTCCATGAAAAAAGCCGGGATTTGCTGTCCCGGCTTTTCCATTTTTCAAATCAATTCCGTTTGTATTTCTAATACATGTAACTCGGCTAATCTAATGCAAGTTGTAACCCTCTTAGAAATAAAAATTTGCGCCCATGCTAAACGACCTGGTGCCCAGTGTTGTATTCTTTGATGAAGCGCCTACAGCAGGCTTGTATTCTGACGAACCGTAGCCGAAACCTACCGAGCCCTCAACGCTGAATTGCTTACCAACAAAATACTCTGCGCCGGCTTCTACACCAAAGCCAAGATCAGTCACATCGCCTGCAGCCGCTCCAGTAGACATATACTGAAACTTGCCTCCGATGAAAGGCGCAAAATCGTCTGTTTTCATATACTTCCTAGCACCGAATGTAAAACCGATATCTGTGTTTTTTGCCTGCATTATCAACCATTGCCAACCCAAAACCAGCCAAAAGAGCCAAATCCTTGGCTGCAAGATACCTGCCGTTCAACATAAAGTCTGCCGGCGTATTCGTATTTGATAGCGATACGTTCAGCCCCATCACACCTGTATTTAAGCTGTTTGCAGCCACGGCATTACCGGTCACCGACAATAACAATACTGCAACTGCTAACGAGATTTTATTCATTTGATGCACCCCCTGATGAAATTGAAAATACTACTTGAAGAAGTAGCGGAAAAAGCAATGTTTGCTGAAGAATACGAAGCCAGCATATCAAATTCAACCATGCATAACTCCTGTAGTTTTTGAATAATAATACAGTTTCTCCTGCGACAGAGAACAGCCTACTAATTCCCTAGGTTATATCCACTACTGGGAAAAATCACACCTGCCGCCAATACGATGATATCCAGCCAGCCCTGCAGGTTAGCACCAGTATTTAATGAATATTTTGCGAATGCTGCACCAGTAGCCACGGGCTGACCACAACGGCCCAGACCAGCGCATCGGTCTCGAACCATTCGGCAGCCTGTTCGTCGCTGACTTTACCCAGCCTGCCCGCCAACATCCATTGCCGGATCTGTTCGGCGTTGTCCTCGGACATCTGGAATGCCACTTCAACGAGATCGAGTTCGTCGCTCACGTGCACCGCCGCACCGCTGGCAAAGAAGCGCTGCACTTCCCTCCAGGCAATCTTCGCGGTTTCCATGTTCACCTTGGCGCGGTAAATTTCTTCCTTACTTTCCACAGCTATGTCTTTGTTTATGTTGCTCATCTTTACTTCTTTCCTTGCGTTCTAATCTTTAAGGTAATTGTCCTTCACCCGCATATAGTGCTCGGCGGAATATTTCAGGTAGGCGATCTCCTCATCTGTCAGCTTACGCACTGCCTTGGCCGGACGGCCCATGTACAACATGCCGCTTTCCAGTACCTTGCCCTGCGTCACCAGGCTGCCCGCGCCTATCATGACGCGGTCTGGAATCACGGCATCATCAAGAATGATTGTTCCCATGCCGATCAGGCATTCGCTTCCAATGGTACAGCCATGCAAGATCACCGAGTGCCCGACCGTCACGTAATCGCCGATGATCAGCGGTGAGCCTTCCGGCTTTTCTGGCGTTTTGTGTGACACATGGCCCATTGTCAGGTCTTGCACATTGGAGCCGCGCCCGATCACGATGCGGTTCACGTCTCCGCGCAGCACGGTGTTGCACCACACCGAACTGTCGTCGCCCAGCGCCACATCGCCGATGACCTGGCAGGATGGGTGCAGGTACGCACGTTCACCGACAACGGGGTTCGACTTGAGATAGGAAGATACCGGCATCCGATTATTCCCCCAGTTTCCACTTAATCATTTCGCCCGCACGTAACGGCACGAGATGGTGTTCGCCGAAGCCGGCCGAGGCGGGCACCTGCCATTCGTCCCTGAGCAGCGTGACCTTCCCGGTATTGCGCGGCAGGCCATAGAAGTCCGCGCCAAAGAAGCTGGCGAAACCTTCCAACTTATCCAGCGCCCCCGCCGCCTCAAACGCTTCGGCGTATAACTCGATTGCCGCGTGAGCGGTGTAGCACCCTGCACAGCCGCATGCGTTTTCCTTGGTGTGTTGCGCATGGGGTGCGCTGTCGGTACCGAGGAAGAATTTATTACTGCCGCTGGTGGCGGCCTGTACCAGCGCTTCGCGGTGGGTCTCGCGCTTGAGCACTGGCAGACAATAGTAGTGCGGCCGGATGCCACCGACCAACATCGCATTACGATTGTACAGCAGATGATGCGCGGTTATCGTTGCCGCGATGTTGTCCTGCGCTTCCGCAACAAATTGCACGGCATCCGCGGTGGTGATGTGTTCGAACACCACGCGCAACTCCGGCAGGTCTCTCAGCAGCGGCTGCAGTACGCGCACGATGAACACCGCCTCGCGGTCGAAGATATCGGTATAGGTATCGGTCACTTCACCGTGCACCAGCAGCGGCATGCCCAGCTTCTGCATCTCCTCCAGCGCGGGGTAGCACTTGCGGATATCGGTCACGCCGGCATCGGAGTTGGTGGTCGCACCGGCGGGATACAGCTTCACCGCATGTACAATGCCGCTGGCCTTGGCATTTCGTATCTCTTCCGCCGTGGTGTTATCGGTCAGGTACAGCGTCATCAGCGGCTCGAATTTTGTACCCGCCGGCAGCGCGGCAACAATACGCTCGCAATAGGCAAGCGCCTGATCGGTGGTGGTGACCGGTGGCCGTAGGTTAGGCATGATGATCGCGCGGGCAAACTGTCGCGCTGTATCGGCCACGACGGATTGCATCAGCGCGCCGTCGCGCAGGTGAAGATGCCAGTCGTCGGGGCGTGTGATCGTAAGCTGTTGCATGTCTATTTCCGGCAAGTAAAAGGTTTAATCAAACTGACACAATAATCTGTTACGCTATTTTACAGATAAACACGCTGAGATTTACGCAATGGCGATTTATGCAGTGGGCGACATACAGGGCTGCCACACCGAATTGGTGCGGCTGCTTGACGAAATCCGGTTCGACGCGGCATCCGACCGGCTCTGGCTGGTGGGTGACCTGGTGAACCGCGGTCCGGGTTCGCTGGAAGTGTTGCGTCTGGTGAAATCACTGGGCGACAGCGCGATCACTGTGCTGGGCAACCACGACCTGCACCTGCTCGCTGTCGCCGATGGCGTCGCCGAACTGCACCGCACCGACACACTGGACGAAATACTCCACGCACCCGACCGCGAAGAACTGCTGCACTGGCTGCGCCACCAGCGGCTGATGCACGCGCAGGACGAACATGTGCTGGTTCACGCCGGGCTGCTGCCGCAATGGACCGTCACGCAGGCGGAGAGTTATGCCCGCGAAGTCGAGGCGGCACTACGTTCCGACGACCACGCAACCTTCCTCTCGCGCATGTATGGCAACGCGCCGCACCATTGGGACGAGGCGCTTACCGGCTACAAACGCCTGCGCGTCATCGTCAATGCCTTTACCCGGATGCGCATCTGCACGAAAGAAGGCGAGATGCAGTTCAAGTTCAAGGGCGAGGTGGAAGACATCCCCGCCGGATGCCTGCCCTGGTTCGATATTCCCCAACGGGCCAGTGCGAAATCAACGGTCATTTGTGGGCATTGGTCAGCCTTGGGACTCAAACTCACTCCCAACCTCATCGCACTCGACACCGGCTGCTTGTGGGGCGGACCGATGACCGCCATATGTCTTGAAGATCGCAAACTTTTCCATGTAAGCTGCAAAAACCCGGTGGAAAAGCACTGGTAGTTTCCTTCCGTCGAATTTTGCTTACCGTTCATTCATGTTAAGCCAATTACCCTATATATTTTAGGTACTATGTCAGCGTCGTTCTGTTGTGTTTATTCAACACGATACGCTCTTCTTTAATATTCACAGCAGACCTGAATCATGATTACATAAGCATGGAGAAAATTTATGATTAACGAGCAAAAGGAATTGATAATCATTGGCATGACAGAAGCTGGTGTGATATTCGAAGTACCTGACTGGCCCGAGCGTTTGTGTGAAATGGTTGCTTCACTGTGGTCAAATGAGCAAGCAAATCACTCCGAATACCTGCATCCGGCCCATATCGATGGTTTCCCGGCACTTGTTATTCAAGGCAACCTGAAGCAGGACGATCCGGCCGCTTATTCAGTCGTCAAAAAATTCGTCGCTGAAAACCATCTTAAAACCAGATACGGTCGTGATGCGGTAACCGGAATGTATCCTGCCTATCCTCATGAGCGCCGCCAGTACTTCAGGGGTTAGGCTCACGGACGGATCTCGGCAAGCAACCTTTGCATCATCTGTTCTGACTGCCTTGCATAACCACCACCAAATAGATTCGCATGGTTGAGAATATGGTACAGATTGTATAGATTCTTGCGGACCGCATAGCCCGCATCCATAGGATAAGAGGCGAAGTAGGCAGAATAAAAATCTGCGCTGAAGCCGCCGAATAGCTCGGTCATCGCAATATCGCACTCCCTGTCTCCATAGTAAGCCGCAGGGTCGAAAATGGTAGGCGCACCATCTTTCTGAAATGCATGGTTACCGCTCCACAAGTCACCGTGAAGCAGGGAAGGTTGTGGATTGTAGCCCTCAAAAAAATTCGGCAATAAGTCCATCAACTTTTCACCGGGATTTTGCAATTGGGCACCGTATCCATTCTGCGCCGCGAGACGGAGTTGAAAGCCGAGACGATTGTCCCGCCAAAAATCTATCCAGTTATCTTTCCATGTATTCGGCTGTGGCGTCGTACCAATGAAGTTGTCTTGCGTAAAACCAAAGCTATTGCTTTGGCTGCGATGCAGGGCCGCAAGCTGTTCGCCCAACAACTTCCCGTTGCCATTCGAACTCAATTCCAGATACTCCAGCACCAAGTAGCATTTCCCGCCAGATATTCCTTCGGCCAGGGGTTTAGGAACACGAAGCGTGCTGGTTGCTGAAATTGCTTTCAGTCCGGCAGTTTCTGCAACCAACATCGGGTAGTTCCGGGATGCGTTGACCTTGAGAAAGTAGCTTGTTCCGTCCGTTCCCTCAAGGCGGTAAGCTTCGTTGATGCTGCCGCCGCCTATCGCTGAAAATTTGCTGACAGTGAAAGGACGATGTGTCGCTACTTGTATGGAGGATGTAACATCGTCCCAGATAGACATCGGCTACAGCTGGATATTTTGACCGAAATGTTTTTTGTACAGATCCATCAATTCAGTCCGGGAGTATTTGTGATTCTGACCACCACGGTGGGCGATCTTGAGCGATCCCATTAGTGAAGCAAGACGGCCCGTGGTTTCCCAGCTCCAGCCTTTCTGAATACCAAACAGCAAGCCGGAGCGGTACGCATCGCCACAACCTGTTGGATCAACAATAGCCTGCGGCTTGGGTGTCGGAATAGCGATTTGTTTGCCGCCGGTATAAATTAGTGAGCCATCACCCCCCAACGTAACGATCAAAGCTTCGACACGTTTCGCGAGTTCCTCCAAGGTCTTTCCGGTTTTGTCCTGCAGCATTTTTGCTTCGTAGTCGTTCACAGTTAAATAAGTAGCCTGATCGACAAACGTCAGCAATTCCGGCCCGGAAAACATCGGCATTCCCTGGCCAGGATCAAAGACAAACGGAATGCCCAGATCGGAAAACTCCAGCGCATGCTGAATCATGCCTTCACGACCATCAGGTGAGACAATGCCAAGCGTCACTTCTTTTGCTGCAGCAACGCTGTTCAGGTGCGATTGCCCCATTGCTCCGGGATGAAATGCGGTAATCTGGTTGTCATCAAGATCGGTGGTTATGAATGCCTGACCTGTGAAGCTGTCGGGTACATGGCGGATATGTGTTCTTGCCAGACCGAGATTATCCAGACGGGTTGCATAATGCGGAAAGTCATCGCCTACTGTTGCCATGATCAGAGGGTTGCCGCCCAGCATTTGCAGGTTATAGGCAATGTTACCGGCACAGCCGCCATATTCGCGTCGCATTTCAGGTACAAGGAAGGCGACGTTCAGTATATGTATCTGCTCGGGAAGAATGTGTTTCTTGAAGTGATCCTTGAACACCATAATGGTGTCGTAAGCCATTGAGCCGCAAATCAGTGTGTGCATCGTAAACCTTAACCGAGAATTATTTGAACAAGTTTCGAATTGTACCACTCAGGTGCGCTTGGCTTTCAATGTAAACGCCCAGTGTGCCTTGTTAATATCACAAAATCGATCTAATACCTGCCCTTGAAATTTGTTTTTTCAAACTCATCTTTCTTCCAGTCATCTTTAAAATATTTCGCTACTTCTGTTCTTAGTTGTGATCTATTTCCAGTAATTGCAGAATTAATGGTGTTAGCCAGAGATTTTCTTTTGCCAGTTGCTATTTGAATTTTTTCAATACCCCGCCTGCTTAAATGACCGCTAATCCAAACATCGTCGTCAAACCATGCTCTAACGGGAGCGCGTTCAAGGTCAAGCAATGACGCATAATCAAGAAAACTTGTCCGTAATATATATCCGCCGCATCCCTCTAATACCGCTACTTTTCTGCTGCCTGATTTTAGAGGGTTATCAGACCCCATTGATTCTGATTGCAAATTTTCAGCCAACAAAAAACCATTGATACAAAATGCCTGGCTACCATTTGAGTTTAAATCTGCGCTTAACAGATCTTGAATGAGATGTTCGGAATAATACATATCATCGTCGACGATGATAATTCTTTCCAAACTAGACTCATGCCTCTTTATTGTCGAAATCAATTTTGTGGCAGGACCATAATCTTTGTCTTGCCAATGGAATTTAATTGTCTTTAGGTTATTTAAAGCGGATGGTATTTCAATATCTTTAAATAATTCCCTGCTTAAATTTATTTCAATCCTTTTAGGTTTAACTTTCTGCCTTAGTAAGCTGATAAGCGTCGGCTTAATTTTGTCTATCCTGCTAGGTACGGTCGTTAATGAAACTACAGGTCCATCTGGATGATGGCCGTTTTCATCTAATTTTTTTAAATCGAATAGACTGTAATACGAGTTTTTTACAGCTTTTGAAAAGCTCATCACTTTATCCCTTCTTAACTTTGCCTCGTTTTCAACAGTCAGCAGCTAGACTTTTACAACTTTAAATTTTTCCTGAAGAATACCTTGCAGGGATTCTAATACCAAGCGCTAGCTTTCCGTAAGCATAACAACCCCTATCGTTAGAAATATACTTTTATGATTCCCAACAGCTTTAAGGAAAATCAAAGTAAACTTGTACGATTGATAATTCAAAGTAATTTTCACAGGTGAAAAAATGTTTTCTATTCTGATACCCAGTTGGAATAACCTTGATTTACTCAAATTGTGTGTGCGTAGTATTCAGCAGAATTCTCAACTCATTCATCAAATTATTGTCCACATCAACGACGGCTCCGACGGCACGCTGGACTGGGTCCGCACAGAGGGCCTGCCCCATACACATACCCCCAGAAACGTTGGAATTTGTCTCGCTGTAAACGAGGCAGCAATGCTGGCCACACACGATTACATCCTTTACCTGAATGACGACATGTATTGTTGTCCAGGTTGGGATAACGCGCTGATTGATAAACTCAAAACGCTAGATACCGACCTGTTTATGCTTTCCGGCACTATGATTGAACCCAAGGAAACGCACAATCCGTGCGTAATTGTGAAAGACTACGGCAGCGATGTCGTCAACTTCGACGAGCAAAGCCTGCTGACCGATATGCCTGAATTTCACAAGCAAGACTGGTATGGCGCAACATGGCCACCCACTTTGGTGCATAAGCGCTGGTGGTTTAAGCTGGGCGGCTACAGCAGCGAATTGTCACCTGGCATGAGCAGCGACAACGATTTCTCTATGAAAATGTGGCACGCTGGTTGTCGCATATTTTTGGGTGTGGGCGCTTCTCTTGTCTATCATTTCCAGTGTAAATCAACTGGGAAGGTTGTCAAAAATAATGGCCCACGGCAGTTCCTGCATAAATGGGGGATGCGGCAGTCAGTATTCGATCGATATTACTTGCGTCGCGGTCAGGTTTCGACCGCTACCACGCTTCCAGAACCCCCAGAAACACTTGAATTCCGCTGGCAACTACTACGCAGCTCGCTAAAACGACGCCTGAGCTGAAATCAACTGTCGCAAGCGATGATATTTCAAATAGGTTGTCTTCGCATTCATTCGAGCTATGCGCCATCCCGCCGCACCGTCAAGAAAACCCCGACGTAAAACGTATGTTCTGATAAAGGCCCAGCTTCCCCGTACCGGTGCATCCAAAACTGTACAACGCTTACCTTTTTGCTTCATTTGCGCGGCTGCGGCGGTAGAATATTGCTCAATCTTGCGTAGTACATCTTCCTGAGTCAGATAGCTGAAATGTAATAGCGGATTTTTCAGCTTAGTCGTTAGGCCTTCTACCCTGACGCTTTCATGAACCAGGTCATCCGAAAATCGACCTTGATTTCGCTTAAAAAGACGCAGCACGTAATCCGGATACCAGCCGCTATGCCGAATATACTTCCCACAAAACTGAGACAAGCGCGGACAGTAGTAACCGTCAACCGAACTATCGTTCACAGCATTTTGGATTTCACTGCGCAACTCCGGCGTAACGCGTTCGTCGGCATCAATTGAAAAAACCCAGTCATGAGTAGCGTAAGCAAGTGCCCGATTTTTTTGTTCGCCAAAACCTGGCCAGTCATGCACATAAACTTTGGCCCCGAGTTCATTGCAGATGCTGGCCGTTCCGTCGCTACTGCGCGAATCTACAACGATTATTTCAGCTGCCCATGAGACAGATTCCAGACACTCGCGAATGTTCTTTGCTTCGTTTTTGGTGATGATGATGACTGATATATCTGTCATTTCGACCGCTTGTCTGCCAGGTTCAACGACATCGCAGCAAGCATTGCTATGACTGCCGGAAAGAAGGCACAATAAACCTGAACCTTGAAAGTAGCCAAGGTCAATCCAAACATAAAGAAACTGATTATTGTCGCTTGCCCCATTAGCGCCATGGTTTGCGCTTCTGCATTTGTTTTAAAGGCCAGTTCACGAAACAGGCGAAAGGGCATCACCAGCATAATTAGATAAGCAACTGCGCCCAGAAATCCCTTTGTTGCCAGTATATCCATTACTTCGGAATGCGCCTGATTGTACATAAGGCCCTCAGAAAAAAGCGTGATATCGACCTTTCCGGATTCAACCAGCCTGATTAACTCGGTCTGATAATTACCGGATCCAATGCCGACCCAAGGTGAACCCACAAACATCAGCCAGGCAGCTTTCCACATTTGAAGCCGATGGCCTATAGAAGACATGTAATTGCCCCCCAGAATGCCTTGAAAATCTTGAAGCGCCTCATTGATTCTCAAGGTTGATGCCAAACCGGGTATATATATCAAGCCCAGTACTACAATGATCATGCCTGCAAAACCAATTCCAATGATTTTAAAAAAGTTGGTATGTCGCCAATTAACCAGCGTTAGCAACCCCGCCAGCCCTAGCCATGAAGAGCGAGACCCGGAAAAAAAAGCCGCGCTCATTAACAAAAGCGCAGCTATCCCCAACACAAAACACCACGATTTTGTTAAGTTGGATCGCATTTTAGCTAGTGCTATCAACAAATATACACTGAGCAAAACACTGAGATTTCCAAAATATATTGGGTAATTAGTCCAGCCCTGAGCCCTGCCCGTATCTTGGATGAAGTATTGATATGAACCCAATATGACGGCCGCAACTGCACTTGCCGCAAGGCCATAATAGAAAATCCTATAGCGATTTTCTATCGTACACCTGACTATCCAAAAAACCCCGACGCCCAACAAAAATCTCATCGGATAATCCAGATTGGACCAGTTTTGATTATTCGCAGCTGTTGAAATCAGCTCGGCCAGAAACCAACTGCCGAAAGACATAAATAAAACATTGCGCGCGGAAAGGGTTACCTGATCATATCTATGCAACAATTTCTGGCCGCGAAACAGCATTATGACGGTTGATATTAGCCCCAAAAGCACTAACGGACCGGCAACCAAAGGTGTTGCTAAAATCCCCCCGGTTACAAGCAGCAAACCGAATACAACATTTTCGGACACGGTTGAATTGCTACCCTTGATATTTTCCATTGATCTCCCGCCTTACAACCAGTTTAATGTTGAGGATGGTATTCCGGCAGCCATTTCTTAAGTGATGCTCGAACTTCATCATCAGCCATTGAAGGCGCGGATATCCATTTCAATAGTTCATCCAGCCACGCAACCTCCGATTGTCGAGCTTCGGCAATTCTCAATTTTTCGTGAGGCGTAGCCAAGGTATGCTCATTATCGGCAAGAAGTTCTTCATAAAGCTTTTCGCCAGGACGCAAACCGGTAAACTCTATCCTGATTTCATCCTCTGAAAATCCGGACAAGCGGATCAGATCTTTTGCGAGGTCAACAATTTTTACAGGCTCTCCCATGTCCAACACGAATATCTCTCCGCCAGCGCCCATTAATCCCGCTTGCAGAACCAGCTGCGTCGCTTCCGGAATTGACATGAAATAACGCGTTATTTCGGGATGAGTCACTGTAACAGGCCCGCCATGTGCAATTTGAGCGCGGAATGTCGGAATCACACTACCGGTGCTGCCCAGTACATTTCCAAAACGCACAATCACAAAACGTGTACAAATTTCATCGCCTTGCCTGTCTTCTTCGCAAGATGGTTGAAGTGCCTGACAAACCATCTCAGCCAGCCGCTTGCTCGCGCCCATTACATTGGTAGGATTCACTGCCTTGTCAGTTGAAATCATCACAAACTTGGAAACTTTGTGCTGCTGTGCCGCACGTGCCACCGTCCATGTTCCCAAAACGTTATTTCGGATTGCCTGCCAGGCATTATGCCGCTCCATCAGCGGTACGTGCTTGTAGGCTGCCGCATGAAACAACACACTGGGAGGGTACTGTTTCATGACTTCGTCCACTCTCACCGAGTCGCGCACGTCACCAACAAGACAAATCAAATCCAGTGATGGGAAAGCCCGCTTCAACTCCTGCTCAATGGTGTACAAGGCGTATTCGCCTGATTCGAGTAACACTAATTTTGAAGGTACAAAACGCGCAATCTGGCGGCACAGTTCCGAACCTATCGAGCCGCCGGCGCCTGTCACCATTACCGTCTTGTTTCCCAAGAGGTGATTCAAACCCGCGCTATCAAGCAATACCGGGTCGCGCCCTAGTAAGTCGTCGAGCTCCACCGCACGAAGTTGCGACACAGCAACTTTTCCGCTCATTAAATCGTCGAACGAAGGGACCGTAAGGGTTTTCAATCCTGCTTGATTACACTGCTGGATAGCGCGTTTACGCAGTTGATGTGAACTTGACGGCATAGCAACAATAACCTGCGAAACGCCTAGCTGATCTGCAAAATCAGGCAGCTTCTCCAGCCCGCCCAAGACCCTTATATCACTTATCATTCTCCCGTGTGTCTCGACATCATCATCCAGAAATCCAACCAGTCTCCAGGCACTATTTTTGCGCAGTTCCTTGGCCAGATTCGCCGCCGCGTCTCCCGCACCCAGTACAAGCACAGGCTCGCCTCCCAGCGCGAAATCACCATACAATTTTTGCTCTTTCCACATCCGGTAAACAAACCGGCTTCCACCCATCATTAAAATCAGTAACACCGGATTGATGACAAGCACTGATCGCGGAATTACAAAGTCCAACCGCAGCATCCAGAACATAAGTGGAATCAGCCCAGCAGAGAGCATGACTGCCAAAAATATACGCCTTAAATCTGTCGTACTGGCATACCGCCATATTCCTCGATATAAGTGAAAGCGCCAGAAAATAAGTAATTGCAAAGGCGCTACCAGGAAAAGTGTTTCGTATAATTCTTTCGCAAAGCTCGCCGGCAAATCAAAATTAAAGCGCAATAAATACGCCAGATTCCACGCCAGAATGGCTGCTATGACATCATGCAGAACAGCCAGTGTCGTTCGTGTATTCGATTTAAGCATGTTTATTATTTTTGTTCATTTCTTCATGTTGCTTCCAACGGCGGTCTATCAAAATCGAAATGCCCAGATATATTGCACCCCACCAGGCAAGCATGTTGCCTTGCATCGACGCTTCCAGTCCAAGACCCCACAGTGCAGACACTCCTGCAGCAAACATAATTACATATTCTGCAATAGCAGTTTTACGGTGACCCCAGCCTAGCTGAACCAGACGCTGATAATAGTGACTGCGATGCGCATGTGCCAGATTTTCACCTCGTTGCAATCGCTTTAGCAAAGTAAAGGTTGCATCAGCCACAAATGGCGAGAACACAATAATTGGAAACCAGAAAGGCCAGAATTCCTGTTGCCACCCCCACACTCCAAAAACAGCCGCAAGAAACCCCAGCGGTATGGAACCCGCATCACCCAGAAAGATTTTTGCAGGATGAAAATTATGATACAAAAAGCCCATTGCAGCACCACCTATTGAAAAACTCATCATCGCCAGTGCTTCGCTGCCGTTCATCAAAAAAGCAATCCCATAAAAACTGAAACCAAAAAAAGCCATTCCGCCAGCCAGACCATCTGATCCGTCCATGAAGTTATACAGATTTGTCATCCAAACAATATATAAAAGCACCGGCAGCAACCATAGAAAATCGATTCCAGCCCCGCTTACAATCACTACTGCGGCTACAAAATGTCCTATCAATCTCGTTCTCGGACTTAAGTTTCTCACATCGTCTACCAGAGACAATATGAACAGCCCCAAGGTCGGCAAGACAATCCACCATTCCCAAAGCTGTATCAGCAGCATCCATCCGGACAGAATTCCAGCCATTAATGCAATTCCCCCTGTGCGTGGAACAGGCTCGGAATGCAAAGAACGTTCGTTGGGAATATCTTTTAATGTACCGTCCTTGCTTAATGTGAGAATCAAAGCAAGAAAAAGCGTAATTAACGCGGAAATAAGCGGGGGATAATGACTCATTTAACTAGTACGCGTTTTTGCCAACAAAACCTCGGAACAGCGTAAGCCAAAGTATTTTGATGTCCAGCCACAAAGACCAATTTCTGATGTATTCCAGATCATATTCAACTCGTTTCTCCATCTTATCCAACGTATCGGTTTCTCCGCGCCATCCGTTGACTTGAGCCCAACCCGTTATGCCCGGCTTCACTTTGTGCCTGAGCATATATCCGTGAATCAACTTTCTGTACTCCTCATTGTGAGCCACTGCATGAGGGCGCGGTCCAACTAGTGACATTCGGCCCTGCAGAACATTGATCAACTGCGGGAATTCATCAAGGGATGTCTTCCTCAGAAATTTTCCAAGGGGCGTAATGCGTGTGTCACCTTTCTTTGCCTGTGAAATTTCCTCGCCATCTTCACAAACCGACATGCTGCGGAATTTCCACACCTCAACTACCTCGCCATTCAATCCATAGCGCCGCTGTTTGAAAAGCACTGCTCCCGGTGAAGTAAGTTTTACCGCTATTCCGATGGTTATCATCGGGATGGCTGCAATCGACAAAAACAGCGTGCCCAAAACGATATCCTCAATTCGCTTGATCCAGCCATCTACTCCCATGAAAGGGGTTTCATATACTACGATTGCCGGGATTCCATGAAAATTAATCCACCTTGCGTGAAACAAATCCGAGAAGAACATGTCAGGGACCACATATACCGAGGCCGTCGTGTCCGCGAAGGCACCGACAAGTTCAGCGATGCGTGCCTCCTCATGCATCGGGAGTACAATATAGACATAATCCACTTTCCCTTGCTGTACTTCCCTTATCAATTCTGCTGTTGTTCCTTTCAAATAGGGTCGAATATCTTCTGAAGAGGACTCAATTAACACATCATCGTAAATTCCTAAGGGCAGCAAGCCCATCCATGGAGCGTTCCGGGATTTTTCAATCAAACTCATCCCTTGGACATTTGCGCCAACAATAGCCAGTGTTCTAGTATTCCTTCCCGAGCGACGTACCTCGCGAAGCCATATCCTGATAAACACCCGCGCCATTACCAAACCTAGCGGCGCCACCAGAAACCATGTCATAACAGCAAGGCGTGAAAAATTGGCAGAGGTCTTGCTCATAAAGGCGATCAGCACCAGTACCGCAACTACCATTCCCCAAGCTATAGCAATATCGGAAATTTCATCAATAATCCCCCCTACGCGCCAAGAAGCATACAAACCCCTTGCTTCTGCAAAGAAGTAAAAGCAGGAAACCGCCAACACAGTTGCTACAGCGTTGTACTCTAAGATATCAACCACATATAAGCTGTGTGAAAACCAAAGTGCGACAACAATTAATCCAGCGTCAATTATGCGCTGAAGCAGAGAAATTTCAGATTGAAAAGGTCGAAGAAATCCTTTTTTCATAGTTATCTATCTAAAAACTGGGTTACTCGCAACGACAAAAATCGGCGACAATTTTTTATATTTAATGGTCTTTGTTTGAGGCCGCTACTTGACACAAATCAACTAGCTATTGAGCATTTTACATGCGGTTTAGGTATTTTCTCCCTCAATCATCTTATGGATGACATCTTTCATTTTTGATGACGGATGCCAACCCAGCAGATTTTTGGCTTTTGCCGGATTTCCCTGGCTCCATAGTAAATCTGTAGGTCTATAAAAAGCACTATTGGATACCACGTTCTCTCTCCAATCCAGCTTAAGCGCTCTGAATGTATAGTCCACGAAACTTTCCAGTGAGTTTGCTTCCCCGGTTGATATGATGAAATCATCTGGCTTTTCTTGCTGGAGCATCAGCCACATTGCCTCTACATACTCTTCAGCCCAACCCCAGTCACGCACAATATCAAGTTTACCCAGCTCAAGCTTTTCTAAAGATCCCTTCGCGATACGACACGCTGCCGAAATTATTTTTCTCGTTACAAATCTTGGCGGACGCAAAGGTGATTCATGGTTAAATAGAATTCCATTACAAGCGAATATTCCGTAAGCTTCACGATAATTTGCTACAAGCCAATGTGCCGAAGCCTTTGCTACCGCATAAGGGCTCCGCGGATGAAATGGCGTATTTTCATTAACTGCTACAGCACCGGCATTGCCAAAACATTCGCTGGAACTTGCGTGATATAACTTAATAGGTCTATCAAGAAAGCGGATCGCTTCCAGCAAATTCAAGGTTCCCAACGTTATGCTTTCAAGCGTTTCAACCGGCTGATCAAAGGAAAGTCCGACGGACGTTTGACCTGATAAAAAGTACACCTCATCAGGCTCGCTTAACTTGAGCGTGGACAATACGCTTCTAAAATCATTCGATGCCATGGAAACCAGTTTCAACTGATCCCTTATTCCAAGCGTAACTAAATTCTGGAAGGGGGATGCTTGTGCGTCTCGTGAGGTTCCCCATACCTCATATCCTTTGTTTAAAAGCAACCGCGCAAGATACGAACCATCCTGTCCGCCAACACCACAGATCAACGCTCTTCTTTGTTTTTCTATAGCACCCATGCCTAATTTCCTTCAGATATTATGACTTCAGTCACAAATTAATCCTGACTGGCTCCGTGATATTTTTCCTTCTTAAAGCCGACACTCTTGATATGACATTGCAGTGAAGCGAAAGATATCATTGGCTTATCTGCCTTCAGATAAATTATATGCATTCATCGTTTCGCTGTGCATTCTTTTCAGGGAAAAGCGTGCATTGGCCATCAATTTTGCCTCCCGCGACATTTTCTTGCGCAAAGTTTTGTCTCGAATCAACAACCGCACTTTATCAATCATTTGCTCGCCATCTTTACATATAAAGCCCGTTATTCCATCAATTACTACATCGCGACATCCAACCACATCTGATACTACAGACGGCAAGCCTATTGCTTGCGCATCAAGCAATGTCAACGGCATCCCTTCCCACAGGGAAGTCATAACATATAAATCCGCATTATGCATTTCATGCCATAAGCTTTCTCTTTCAATCCAGCCAGATATGCGTACACTCTTATCTTCACTGCATTCTTCGAATTTACCCCTCAGTTCACCATCTCCTAACCAGGTAAATGAGGCTTTTTCCTTACTTAGTGATTTTGCTAATTTCCAAAAACGCCAAGGCGCCTTCTGATAGCTAAGCCTACCCGCAGAAGTAACCCGTACAGGTGCTTCTTGATCTCGCTCAGGCCGCGAGAACTCTGGAACATCTGTACAGTTTTCTACAACACTAACGCGTGACCGCCCAACAATTTTAGCTGCTAGTAGGCCTTCTGAAGCCGAAGAAGCGATAATATTTCCACCAAACATGCCGCCGATTACTTCAAAAGTGAAAAATAACGCTCGCTTTAACCATGAAACATCGCGCCTTAGAAAGGAAAAACCATGCGGTGAATAATGTACGTTTTTTTTCATCCCCACGAAGCTCGCGGCAACGCGGCCCAACGCACCTGCTTTTGAAGAATGTAAATGTATTACATCGGGCTTTTGAGATTTCATAAAATCAACCAATTCACGAAATGACATGAGGTCATCTTTTATCGAAATATTAGTAGCCATTGGTATAACAACACGTAGCGCTGGAAACGGAAATAGCTTGTCTAGTTCTTCTGAAGCTGGGGTATCACGCCGATTTGAATGTATCAGGATTACTTCAAAACCAGCATTAATCTGCGCTTTGATCAACTGATGAAGGTGATAAAGTACGCCACCGCCAAGTGCTTCCGTCACATGTATTATGCGAACACTGTTCCCTGTTGAGTGGGGCATACTGTCAAACCGGCCTTTCTTTTAAATCAAACTGCTCACTTTAAGCAATCACTTGATTGCATGAGCACTGTACTTGGTCAGGCTGTCATTTTTTGTAAAGCCTAAGGCAGATCCCATAATAAGAGCGACCGCAATTCGCAATCCTGTGCTGGGTGGGGAAATAGAAAATTGAATAATTCCGATGGCCAGCATGCCAATAATTACTCGCACTTTTTTTTCATTCAACATTGTGTTCAACTTCTCAAGCTTTTTCCAGTAAAAAAACCATGCAAGTATCCACAGAGTAGTAAGTATCGCCCCCTCATCTCTCCAGAGAGATAAAAAGAATGTATGTGGATCTACACCCTTATTATTTTTATAGACTTTGCATTCAAATACAGCCCACCCACCCACGATTTTTTTTTCCGGCTCACAATTTATTGCATCCATTGAATGCATGGCTAACTGATCAAATCCTGCCCTAGGCCCTGTAAACAAGTAGTCAAAAAAGTGACTTTCAGCAGCAAATATCATTGACGATCTTTCAATATTGCTAGGCGTCGCGGATACCGCTTTACTTTCAAAAACCAGACCCCAATATCCTAATAGCGCTGCTATAAGATAAACAAAGGGTATCCATTGCCCATATTTTATAAATGCCCTTGAAATTCCAATTGAGCCCACAAGAACAATTACTGCCATGCCGGCAATAGCTGCCGCTCGTGCACCAATAATCAAAGCGCAAATAATTTGGATAACCGCTACAAAATACAATAGCTTTAGGTTGATATTTTCGTCTTGCTTGAGTAAAAGTAGCGTGCAAGTAATTAACAAAAAAGGAATTACTAAAATTTGATTGGAATTCTCACCAACATGCTTCGATAAGATATATCCACTGGCTACATTATCTAAAAGATACCCCACAAGCAGTAACGTACAAATTATCAGAAGGGCTTGGCGTGGAAACTTTGAAGACAAATATACACAACATACAAAAAGGCTTGCTTTGAGACTAAGCCAGCGGCCTTCATCATCGCCCAGCACAAACCAAAATGCTGATATCACAGTCAGCAAAAGAAAATAAATATCAGCTTTTAATAACTTTGGCTTTTTTGTAAAAATTTGATAGTAGAATTGAAAAAAACCCCCAAGCGCGATCAATAATTCAACCGTTACTAAATAATATGAATCAACTTCCATATTTTATTTGCTTAGCGTATGCAACGCTTAAGGCTTGTAAGCACAAACTAACTCCCTGCCACTCAAGATGCTTGTACTTTTTCTCCCCATAAAATAAAACCCAGAAGCAGCATCATATGCAGCTTCCTTATACATGAACAGATAATCGAAATATTTCAGATAAAAAGAAGTGATCCGCCCAACCATTGCTAGATACGCTCGAGTTCGCTCAGACGTGGCAAAACTGCGCAGAAAATACTGCCATGACCAAGCCAGCGCCATCCCCGGTCCGCCAATCATACCCGCCTGAATCTCTTCGAAATTCTGAAACAGTTTTCTGTGTCCCCGATAAGTAAAGCGCATGAAATCATAACTGCCTCCATGTACTTGCTGCATAAAGGGCGTTTCCGCATATACCAATCCATCACAATTCAACACTCGGTAGATCTCCTTGACGCAGCGGAAGGGATCAACCACATGCTCCAGCACTGCCTGCGCTATGACAACATCAAAACTACTGTCTGCGAAGGGCAGGTCATGTGCATCGCAGATCATGGTCACCCGCGGCCCGAAAGACACGTCGGTTTCCAACAACTCAAGTGCAGCATTCTCACTTAATATCTCGAATCCCTGTCCGGCGATGCTGCCACCGATAACCAGAATACGTGCGGACGGTTTTGTTTTGAGCGCCGTCTGGCTCAAAATCTTATAGTTCTGCCGGGCAGCAAGATTATGGCTAATTGAAGGCACATACTGGTTCAGCCACTCAACGATTTTTCCCCTTTTTTGAAAGAACGTCGTTTTATTTTCGGAAAAATCATCAAAGGTAAAGACGCTGGATTCCTCATTAATCAAAACAGGAATGCCATGTATCAAGGGATATTTCTTATTGCATTCGTGATTACCGCAAGCCAGAACATTTTCTTGCGTTTCAAGATGGCCCTGACATGCAGGGCACCGTACAATTCCCCACGGTATGGAATCTGCCTTGATTTTCATTTGCTCTCTAGTCATGACGGTTCGCAATTTTGACAAATCTATCCCTGATTCGCCGGGCAGCCTCATCCCATGTGAATTTATTCACATAACTTCCTTCTTTCAATACTGGATTTTCTAAATATGCTCTGATTTCAGAAGTGCGGTCATTTAATACTGCATCGTTGGGCAACATATATGCCCAAGACGGCGCGAATTCAGGTAATGCCCCGCCATCTGAAACTATCATTTTTTTATGGAGGCGTCCGGCTTCAATTACAGGCAAACCCAGACCTTCGTACTTGGATAAAAATACAAGTGCATCCATGCGCCGGTAAAGTAAGTCCAGCGTTGCATCATCCACCTGCCCTGTAATCATGATATCGGTTCTCAAACCGATATAGTACTCAACATCAAAATCATGGTTTTTGGTGGATCCGGCTAATAATAGTTTGCCGCTGTATGCCCCGCTATCCTTGAGCACAATAAACAAATCAATTATTCGTTTAATATTTTTGTGTGGCCGCCTGTCGCCAACATAAAGCAGGAATTTTTCCGGCACTGTGATTGAAGGGACAAAATCTGGATCAGCAACCATCTTACTGGCAATGGGTCCTGCGAGAGACACGCCAACTTTGTTGGAAAAACGATGACCCACAACTTCGAGATAGTCTTTTCGGCTCGTTTCTGACAGTGCAAATATATACTTTGCTTTGCGTACAACCCATCTCAACATCAAGTTGAAATAAGCTATTTTCAACCTTGGGTTTTTAGTTATGTAACCGTGAACCTTAAGTGGAGACAAATCATGGATCATGATTACCGATGGTACTCGAATACCAAACGGCAGGTCGAAATGGGGGTAAAAATACACGTCCCCT